>Ga0154362_138_pt3 | contig 20267 bp, 11 predicted proteins | sample RifGroA2_FD_115890 | JGI IMG/M metagenome (GOLD analysis project Ga0154362, IMG submission 115890) | Deltaproteobacteria bacterium GWA2_45_12
TCGGACAAATAATTACCATGAACGATTAATAATTTTTCGATGGGAAGTTTTTGAAAAATGAGTTGCTCAAGTCCTGAATGAGGACCCAAAGAAGAATCAAGGCGGGCCCAAATCCCCCTTAATCCCCCTTTTATAAAGGGGGAAATGAAATCAGCCATTTCTCCACTGCCTTTTCGAAAGAGCTCGTCTTCTGCAGCGCTTTCAGCCACATGGCAGGAAAGGGGAGCTGGTTCTTCTTTGAGGATTTGTTTTAAAATTTCAGGATCAAGGGCATGAATGGAATGGGGACTGATGTGAATTTTCCATAAAGAAGTTTTATTTTCATGCGTAAGTTTGAGTTGTTTTAAATGTTCCAGAATATTTTGACTTATCTCAGGAACAACACCCAGCACTTCCGGAAACAGTCTTCCCCGAAGAGGGCTGTTTAAAATGGTTTCCCAGGGGCCGTCATGACTGATGTGATCTCCAACACAAGTCACACCGGTTTTGATCATGTTTTTGATCCCGCTTTTGACTCCCCGGTCTTTTTCTGTTTCCGTCAGTTCTTTTTTTTGAGAAATCAATTTCCGGATCCAATCAACAAAAGAGGCAGGGGAAGAAACCGGCCCAAGAGCCGTTAATTCCAGATGGGAATGGGCATTCACAAAGCCGGGAAAAAGGGCATAGCCGGTCAAATCGATAATTGTCTCGTCAGGATTTTTTTGCTTAATCAGTTCGTCATTCCCAAGAGAATAAATGATGCCGTCTTTAATATGAATGACCGTATAGGTTTCCGGTCCGATCGCCGGGAAGATTTTTGAAGCAATGAGGAACAAGGGAATGGATGGGTAAGGGCAATTCATGAATTGCCCCTACACAACTAATGAATCTGGTTATAAAACGTATCCCGCTCAAAAGGCTCAAAGCCGGCTTCGCGGATGATGGCGGCCATTTTTGATTTTTCAGTTCCCACTTCCTGGTCGCAGCCAGCCAGCCTGACCACATTTTCTTCGATGAGGGCGCTCCCTAAATCATCAGCGCCAAAATGCAGCCCCAATTGGGCGACTTTGATTCCTTGGGTCAAAAGGGAAACCTGGATGTGTTGGAAATTATCCAAAAACAAACGGGCGATGGCCAAAAAGCGCAAGTATTCATAAGCCCCCGCCAATTTTACATCCTTGTTTTTTTTGATTTTGGGATGAAGAGGGGTGTTTTCTGGCTGAAAGGTCCAGGGAATAAATGAAATAAATCCATGCGTCTGATCTTGAAGAGTACGTATTTTTTCCAAGTGTTCAAAACGTTCTTCCCAGGTTTCGATATGCCCCAGCATCATGGTGGCAGTGGAGGGAATGCCACATTCGTGGGCGGCTTTGGCCGCCCCAAGCCATTGGTCGGCTGAACATTTTCCAACGGCAATACGGTTACGAATGCGATCCACCAAGATTTCAGCACCCCCTCCGGGGATGGAGCCAAGGCCGGCTTCTTTAAGCTGGGTGACTACTTGATGATAAGATAGATTGTCTTTTTTGGCTGCATAGTGAATTTCAGCCGGGGAAAAAGCATGTACATGGATGGGATGTTTGGATTTGATATGCCGCACCATCTCGGCATAGAAACCGGTGTTGTGATCGGGATGAAAGCCGCCCTGCATCAAAATACGCGTTCCGCCCAGTCGAAGGGTTTCGTCTATTTTTTCGTCCAATTCTTTCCAGCTTAAAACATAGCCTTCTTTATGATTGGCTGGACGATAAAAAGCGCAAAAAGAGCAACGTGCGGTACATATATTGGTGTAATTGATGTTTCGGTCTAATAAGAAAGCGGCTTTTTTCCCGTTAAGGGATTGGGATTTGGTTTGGGCGAGTTCTCCCAAAGTGAGGATATCGGCTTGATTGGCCAAAAGAAGGGCATCAGCGGTGTTAAGGCGTTCCTTGTTTTTTATTTTTTTGTAAATTTCTTTCATGTTCATTTAATCATTTGTCATTCCCGCCACGTTAATCCCGCTATGCGGGATTTCTGGGGGCGGGAACCCAGTAACAGATCCCCGACAAAAACGTTCGGGGATGACGTTGTTACAATTCTCTTTTCTGGTTTAAAAGTTTTAGCTCAAAGCACATATCCCTGAATTTTTTCAAGCCTTCCAAAGTTTGGGGCAAGATTTCGTAAATGATGTTCTTTGTCAAGTAGGTGTGCATGCGCTCTTGGGAATAGGCCTTGATTTCGCCAATGATAAGATCCAAATTTTTAAGCCCTTCTTTTTTGGCAAAGCAAAGTTCATCTATAAAATCCTGGGAAACGGGCTTGGAAGCCACCCACAGGGCATAGGTAAAGGGCAATCCTATTATTTTTTGCCATAATTGGCCCAAGTCATGCTTTACCTTGCAAACTTGAGGGTGATCCAACACTTTATCACCAATGACAAGCTCGGCATCGGCACCTTCTTGAACTTCTTTTAAGCCCTGAAAAACCAAAGGATTCATATAATTAAGCAAAACTTTAAATAATGAAATAGAAGTAACTGATTCATTTGTATATTTTATTGTTCTTATTTGGCTCAATTCCGGGGTTTTTGCTCCGCAAAATACAGCCACCGTATCAACGGGACCTTGAGATTGAAGCAGGCCTACTTTGTACAAGGGGATGGTGGAGGGATTATCCAAAAATGCAAACGAAGGGAGAAGAGCCACATCCAATTCCCCTTGTTTCATGAGTTCCTCAAGCTTGCGCGGTGGGGCCAAAAGAACGGGACGATTCAAATAGCGCAAGAGGGGGAAAGCATTAATGTAGGGAACAGCTCCTATTTTCATGAAGGTACCGCAGATGATTATTTGGGTTCAACCGGTTTTCCATCGACGATGGGAAGAAAGGCTTCGGAAGTTTCAACCGTGCATGATCCAAAAACTTTTCTTTCTTTTTCAGAAACAATATCATCAACAACACCCCTGTCCCAAAGCACGAAAAAATCACCCACCAAACATTTTTGGGTACGAGTTTTTCGATGAAGCGTGGGCCAGTTTGTTTGAAAATCAATGATTCTTTCTTCTTGCACATCATTTTTGATTTCGGGCTTTGCATAGAGCCAAACCTGTTCGTAATCCACAAAAACAGGATGGTGTTCCGTGGCATAATAAGGCCGGCCAAGGGTTAGCTCGACCATCCATTCGTTGAAGCCTTTTTGAATCTTGCCGTTTCTGATTGCCTTTTGCTGGTCATCCGAAAGGGCCTCAAATTTACGTTTATCTTCGGCTGAAAGATTGTCAAGGCGGGAGCCTACAACAATTGATGAGGATGATTTAGCCTCTTCTGTTTCTTTTTTCTTTTTAGCCAAAGAGGGAAGGGAAAAGGAGAGGAAAAAGATCAGAATAGAAAATATCAATGGTATGCCCCCCAGGACAAGCCCTCGACCCAAGATTCCATGGCAAGCCACGGGATTTTGACCCGGCAAGGCGCGCATCCTGCGCCAACGAGCGTAGGGGATAAAAAATTTTAAATTTGTTTTTTTCATTTTTTTGTACGGGCGAACCTTGCCTGCCCGCCTCAGGAGGGTGTTCGCCCCTTGTATCTACAATATCAATTCACCATATTCTTAATATTCCCAATCAAATTTTCAATTTCTTTTTCCAAGGTGTGAATTTTGCTTTTTCCCATGAGCCAGTTTTTGGATGGGTCGTTGATGATGTCGGTGATGTTTTTGATTTTCCCCGACAAAGCGCTTAGCATGCCGCCTGAATCGGTGTTTTGAGGAGCACGTTTTTTCTTCTCCAAAATATTTTCCAGGGTTTGGGAAATGTTTTTTAAGGTGTCCCTGTTTTTTACAAGGCAGTCATCGGCACCAAGTTTCATTGATTCAACGAGCAGATTGTGATTATTGATGGCTGTAAGAACAACCACCGCGCTGCGTGGAGACCGGGTTTTAATCTGGGCAATATTTTCGGGAGACAGGGTTAAAAGTTCTGCAAGAATGATTTCATAGGAGCGGCTTTTGATAAGGCTGAGTGCTTTATCAAAATTACAGGCCCGGGTGAGGATGAAACGTTTATTCTGTTTGAGACTTTGTCTTAAAAGGTCAAAGTGAAGTAAATGCGAATCGATGACTAAAACATGAATTTTTCGATTCATGGGAGCAGTTTAGACATTGGGACCCGTAAATGTCAAAAATTAAAATGGATGATATTCTTTCTGCATGGGGTTTTACCAAATCCCACCATCTTGCCTGTCTGGTTTCGGGAGGCCCTGATTCCATGACGCTTCTTGAATTGGTTCGAAGGCATCAAGCGCAGAAAAAGTTTAAATCGACCGTCCTTCACTTCAATTTTCACTTAAGAGGTAAAGAATCTCAGCGAGATCAGGCCTTTGTGGCCCGTTATTGCAACAAATGGCACATTCCATTGATTGTCAAAAATACTCCCCTTCAACCGGGGCCCGGTATCCAGGAAAGAGCCCGTAATCTCAGGCGGGAGATCAGTTTAAAATTGGCCCAAAAACATCAGTTTACCCATCTTTTGGTGGCTCATCATGCCGATGATCAAGTTGAAACAGTTCTTATGCGCAAACAAAGAGGGGCGGGGCCCCGTGGGCTTAAAGGAATGGATGAGGAAGTTTTTTTAAATGATCGAACAAAAATGATTCGTCCTCTGTTGAAACTGTTTCGGAAGGAAATCCTCCAATTTGCCAAACAAGAAGGATTGGGGTTTGTTGTTGACTCAAGCAATACCAAGGATGTTTATTTTAGAAACCGCATTCGAAAACAGGTGGTTCTTCTTTCATTAAAGGAAAAAAGAGAGATTTTAAAAGAAGCTGAAAAACACAGAAAGATTTTTATTCGTGATGAAAGATTGGCCCAAAAATTTTTAAATCAAAAAATAATTGCCCCCTCTCCCCAGCCCCTCCCCCTCGAGGGGGGAGGGATTAAGGGAGGGGGTGTTCCCCGATTTCCGATTAATTCCTATTCTTCTTATTCCCCCAATGTTCGTTTTCTAATCCTAGAAAAAATTTTAAAAGAACAAGGATTTAAAAGTCAATTTGAAGAGAAGCACTTTACATTGGTTGATTCTTTAATCTGTCAAAAAAAATCAGGGCGCCTTCGTTTGGGATGTGTGGAGGTGAGGGTGGAATATGGGGGGGTGTATGTGTTTAATGTAAGGGCAATTCATGAATTGCCCTTACACATCAAAGTCTCGCCTACCCGTGTCCCATCCTTACAGAAAATCAAATCCGATGCGAAACGGGGGGTGCTTTATATTTCCGTAGGGGCGGGGTTCCCCCGCCCTATATCGCCGGGCCCGGGCGGGGAAACCCCGCCCCTACAAATCCGCACCTGGCACCCAGGCGATAAATTCATCCCCCTGGGCATGTCTCAATACAAAAAACTCTCCGATTATTTCATCGACAAAAAAATCCCCTCCCTTTTTCGTGATAAAATCCCGCTTGTTCTTGTGAAAGGGGAGATTGCGTGTGTAGGCGGGTTTGCTGTTGCTGATCCTTTTAAAATTAGAGGGCAGGGGAACTGTCTTAAAATAACACGGCAAACTCAGGGTGCCCAAGATTGGACATGGTGAGCCTGTCCCGCACACGGGACCATAAATTGGATAAATCAGGGATTTTTTCAGAGGATTCATAATATAAAAAGAGTTGAATTTATCATTCTAATTAAGTACTATTTGAGTATGTTAGCAACTACTATAAAGCTAGAATCAGAGCTACTTAAGGGTATTATTTCTTTAAAGCCGCGGGAAACCAGTATTACCGCCTTTGTAAGACAGATCTTGGAAAAGGAGATCCGACGCCAAAAAATGGCTGACTCGGCCGAGGCTTATGCCAAGTTTCTTGCCCAAAATCCGCCCGAGGATCTTATGCTTAAGGAATGGGAAGAAGCCGATCTCGTATCTCCTGTTGTTCCAGGCAAAAAGGCAAAGAGAAAGGCCAAATAATATGGAACGAGGGGCGATTTATTGGGTTAATTTTGAGCCAGCCGCTTCGCCCGAATTTGGGAAAATGCGGCCCGCCATCGTTATTTCGAATGTCGAACACAATATGCGGCTGCCAACGGTTATTGTAGTTCCTGTTTCAAGCAAGCCCCCCGTTTTATGGCCCTTACGTCTTTCATTTAAAATGCCTCGTGGAAAAACCTCTTACGCTATTCTCCCGGGATTACGCCAAGTCAATAAGACCCGTTTGCATGATATGATCGGTTTGGTTTCAAATTCTTTCCTTAAAGAGATGATAGAGGCTGTAAATGCCTACCTTGGAGAATAATCTCCCTAAGAGAAGGTAAGCTTCCCGATTTCTTGAAAATTTTCTTCATTAAATCTTTAAAATCCTTGACAACAATTTGACCTTCGTATTACACGGGTCAAACTTCACTGTATTTCTGTTTTTTTTTGGGGGGGTCTCAATTTAAAATAAGATAAGTTTCTAATACCAAGATGCATGTGTATTCTTGTGTATTCAGAAAAATAATTTGTTCAGGTTTTTGGGATTAATCCGTCCTGAGATGTATTTTTGTCTCTTGGTTTAAGAAAAAAATAGGTGAATTATGGCAGAACCAATCAGTGCTTGGAACCACTTACGAACTCGGTTGAAATCCGAAGCCGGGCAGCTCGATCAACTTGTTACAGACAATAGTGATTTGGTAGTTGGGGATGTTAACAGAAACACCTGGGATGCCAGAACCATTTTCTGGAATTTGTCGGCTCTGTCCCAGGTTCAAGGAATTGATCCCGAGCTGCGCCGGGTTCTTATACGATCCCTTCACATTGTTACTGACAAGTACAAGGGAGAATTGCCCCAAGGGGCCGAGCTTCGCCGTTTTCTTGAAGACCCTCAGCGCCGTTTTCGTTTTCATCATGCTCTGGCAGAGCGAATCCATTCCGGTTTTTTACCTTATGTTCGCAGAACCCAACCCGTTCTTCCCACAAATCCTCCGCCGGCCACTCTAGCAGCGTTCAGGGAGGCAGGCATCGAACCGATCCGCGCTTTTTTCAATGGCCCCAATCGAAAAGATCCAGCCAATCGGTTTACCCGTGCGGTCAAGGCCCTTCGTGAAGAATGGGGTTATCACATGCCCATTGTTAGCATGTACACCGATGGTGAAGAAGAAGCGGATTATGTTGTGAATGCTGATTATGCCATTTATGTTCCGGCGGGGGTGGATGATCAAGGCCGACCCGTTTTAGCCTTCAATAATGAGGCTGCCATTATTAGAGCCCTTAAAGATTTTCAGGATGAAACGGGCATTAAAATTACTGAAGCTTTCCCTGGGTGGGGTTTCCGTTCTGAAGCGGCCAGCTTTGTTCAAAAACTGGAACAAGAAAGCATTGCCCTCATTGGGCCTTCTTCCCAAGCCATTGAAATGGGGGGAGGAAAGCTTTCTGCAAAGGGCATTGCACGAGATCTTGAAATTCCTGTGGCAGAGGCGTCCCCTTTAATTCGTATTTCTGGATATGAGGCAAACGGTTCTCCCATCATCGATTGGGATCAGGCTTTTGCCGAAGCCCGGCGTATCGGTTATCCCGTCATGATCAAGCCCAACAATGGGGGTGGGGGTAAGGGGCAGTTGGTTGCCGATTCTGAAGATGATTTAAGAAATAAACTTGTCAGTGCTATCAATATTTCCCGCAACACCTTTAAAAGTGATGAAGTGTTTTTTGAACGGTATATTCGTGAAGGGCGCCATATTGAAGTTCAAATGTTGGGAGAACAAGACATTGGGTTGCGTGTGTGCTCCGCCCAACGCAACAAACAAAAAGTTTTTGAATGGGGGGGGCCGACCATTGTTTCACCGGAAATTGAAGCCGCGTTGCGTGAGTATGCCAGGGCCTATGCCAGGGCCGTGGGTTATAAGGGGCCGGGAACGATTGAATTCCTTGTGGATGACCAGGGAAACATTTTCTTCATGGAGATGAACACGCGTCTGCAAGTGGAGCATCTGGTGACCGAAGAAATGTATGGAATCGATCTGGTTAAAGAGGCCATTCGCCGTCAGCTGGGTTTTAAACCCGATCCCGCCTTTGAAGAAGCCGTTTCCAAATCGCCCAAAAAATTTGCCATTAACTTCCGGGTTCTTGCCGAAGATGTTGAAGAGGGTTTCAGACCTTCCCCTGGTTTGATCAGGAAGATAAAACTTCCCAAAGGACCCCATGTCCGCATTGATGAAGGTGTTCATGAAGGCGATCGTGTAAGCGAAGCTTACGACAACATGATCATGAAGCTCACTGCAACTGGTGACACCTGGGAAGAAGCCGTGGCGAATATGAAGTCGGCCCTGCGTGAGTTGATTATTCTGGGGGTGAAAACCAATATCGAGTTTGGTCTGGAACTTTTGGACACCGATGAGATGCGAAAAAATGGGGGGATGGGGCTTTCCGTGAATTTTGTTGAGCGCTATCTTTATACGAGGAAGGCCTATCAAAAAATGGAGCATCAGAGTGGCGTTAACGAGGGTTCTCTTAGAAAAGACTACGGCCATGATTGGCGGAACATTTCAAATCCCTTCATGTTGAAAAACCCCCAGGCCCTCATTGAAGGGCTGGTGTGGGCCCATTTGCACGGGCAAGAAATCGGCAACACACAAATTCCTGATCTTGTTGCACGTTATGGTACAAGATGGAGCATTCCCAAACCTTATGCCGATGAGGCTCTTTTAGCGACGGCCCTTCATGCCTATTATGAGAGGCGCGCCGAAATCATCCAGAATCTTTTGGATCCAAGGTCCGATATTTCCTTTAACCCCGATACCATACCCAATGAAGAAGGATTGAGTTTTCAGGCCGAAATCAATGGCCAAATGGCTTCCATCCATGTTCGTGAAGTATCCAATAGCCGTTTTGCCGTTACCATCAACGAACATACCGTCATGGTGGAAGCCCAACGCCGGGATCTTCACACCTATAGCCTTTTTATTGATGGCCAGCGGGACTTGGCGACCGCCAATAATTTTGCCGTCTATGTTGATGCCAGGGCCGGAACTTTTGAAGTGCAAGTGGAAGGTGTAAGGCATGAAATAAAACTGGCCACCTCAAACGATGGCCAAAAGGCGGGAGTCATCGCATCCCCGATGCCCGGCAAAATCGTGAATGTGCTTGTAGCATGTGGAACGCCTGTAACCGCGGGACAGGGCCTTGTGATCGTGGATGCCATGAAGATGGAAAACACTATTACCGCCCCCGTAAGTGGGGTGGTTAAGGCAATCAGGGTGATGGCAGGGGATACTGTCCAGAGTGGGCACGTGCTTGTTGAAATTGAACCGGATGTGACCGGTGAAGCTGCTTCATCCAAGGTGGCCTATAATTTCATGCCGGATCATCATTTGGGTCCCCGGGCCCAGTTGGGATACATTGATGAGGCCGTTGATAAAACACATTATGATCAAGTGATGCAGGCGATGCGTGAACGTTTGCACGGTGATGCGCCCAAGTTACTTTCTTATATTGCAGAATATCTACGGGGTTTTGATTATACCCAAGATTACTTGAAACGCGTATTAAGCCTGCTTGAGGAAGTCAGAGAACCTTCTTTCCCCATTCAACAGGCCCTCCAGGCTGTTTTGAACCAATACCTCGATCTTCAAAATTTATACGCCCCCAATAATGAATTAAGGGATGAATTTGAATTCTTTATCAAAAATTGGCGAAAGGTTAAAGGAAGGGTCAGTAAAAAGATGGGTGATGTTCTTATCGCCAATTTGCGACATTTTGGGATAAGGCTTGGAGATCCCATCCTCGATTCCAATAAATCGGTCATTGGTTATCATGTTTTACCTGATGGGGTTGTTGTTAAGGAACATTCTTTTATTAATGTTCTTCTTCGATTAAGACAGGCTTGGAACAACGGCAGTGGGCGCAGAAGTATCGTTTCAAGGCTGGTCCGTCTGGCAGGTTCCTATAGAATGAAGGATGAAGCCATCCGGGAAACCTTGATGAAGCTCTACACAAATGCCAAGGATTCCGGGGCCCAACCCGTAGTCGATGCGGTGCGGGATACGGCCCGCCAGATTGATGTCGTCTTTGCCCAGGGATTCAACGGTTCCCCTATCCCTGATATTTATGCCGCACGCCATGCAGCCTTCCTGAGAGGAAGGAATCTTGTTGCTCCAGCAGAATCGGCAAGAATGATTTTAGCCATTCCCAGTGCTGTGCCTCAAGCTTGTTCTGAATTGGGGCTTGGGGAAGCCCACCCCATTGCCCGCCTGGCCCATGCTTATGGGGCGCAAATTGCCGCACTCTATTCGCCCGATGATCGCTTTCAGATTTTTCTGTTTCGAACAGGGAAAGGGCCAAAAGAAAAAAATTCTTTGGTTCTGTATGCTCCTTACCCGGAAGCTCCTTCCGTGTCATATGATGACCGGGGAGTTTTTGTTGGGGAGAGGGGGCTTGAAGATTACGCGATCCGGGCTGCTGAAATCATGAAGGTTTATCAGTCTATTGAAGAAAAAAACTCAATAAGAGGCGGCCTTCCCCTTAAAGATCATGAAATCATTCTTGATATGCAAGAGCTTGTCAGGGAAGCGGATCGAAATGGAGTTCCCCATGTGTTCACCCCTTTGCATTGGGATACCCTGGGAAAAAATGTATTCCCCTTTCTTGATCGTAGGGCTCTGTATCGCGCCGCGGTTTTGGCTAATACGATGGACTCTGACGGAAGAACAACAAGAGTGGCTCATCAATATGTACCAACCAGGGATGGTCAGGTCTTTGCCATGAGGACAACCCGGGACCAATATTTTGCCATTGAAGATTCTGAAGACCGTGACCATCACTTAAGAGGGCTTTTGACTATTGAAGAAAGAGCGGCCAAATTCTTTGATGGGGGCCATTATGAAGTTATTAAATTAAACGGGGTTGAAGACAGTGCCGTACTCTTAACAGTGGGGAAGGTGAAGGGGCGGGAGGTGATTGCCTATTTGAGTGATTCCCGCACCAAAAAGAAGAGGGGGGCTGTGGGTGCTGCCGAGGGTAAAGTCATGGCCGCCGCAGTCATGTTGGCCTACCTTAAAGGAATGCCCGTGGTTGGCCTTAACGACTCTGGGGGTGCCAAAATTCCCGAGGGAACACCGGCGTTGAATTATTCCGGAATCGATTTTTTCATCAAGGAAGCGGCTCAAAGAACTCCTGAAGAATTCAGTCGATGGGTGGAAGCGCATCCCAATTGGGCCTTCTTTAAGGCGCTTCTTGATCAATTTGGCAATGGTCGACCTTTGATAGAACAGTTAAAGGGGAAAAATCCTCCGCTACATATTGCCCTGATGATGGGATTAAACTCCGGCATGGTGGTTTATGGCCCTGCCGAGCTTAACCATGTTTTTATGCGAAATAGCTCTCAAGTGGCGGGAATGCTTACGGGGGAAAATGTTGTTTACGAGGTGAAGCACGTCAAACTAAGCAACTCTGATATCGGGGGCGCTTACGTTTTGGTTCGCAAGGCGGGAACTGTTGACCAGGCAGTGGATACCGAGGAAGAACTTTTTGATTTGGCCAGAAGGGCCATCGACATGTTCTCGCCCGGTGTTGCTCTTGGAGATGGGATTATTCGCCGTTTTGAAGGGTCACTTGAAGATACCAAAGCTCAAAATACCGAAGCCACAATCATCCATCTTCCGACCCTGCTTCGGCATGTGGATCATGGTTTTTTCTGGCCCTACAAAGGAGATCTTCTTCATGCCTCTGAAGTGGAAGCGGGATGGACCCAGATGGGGGGCAATACGGTGGCTATTCTTGGGCCCAAATTGCCCGGAGGGTTTGGAAGTAGGGAGGCCATTGAGAAGGCCGACAGGTTTGCCCGTGCAGCCGTTTCTGAAAATATTCCCCTTATCAAGATTGTCGGGGAAAAATGGTACAGCCGTTCCCGTAGCGGGGGGCGCGATGTGGAAAAACGGCGTGAAGAATTAACTGGCTTTCTGACCCGTTCCACACATGTTCCGCAAGTTTCCATTATTACCCATGCACGCGGTTTGCAAATGTACAACGTGCACGAGGGAAGCCATGTACAGATTTTCGTAAAATCGGCCACCACCACCCGGCATGAGCTTTGGCTGGCACAACGCAAGGGGTGCATCATTGTTGATACCTTTAAAGAAGCCATGGACTATGCTTCACGTTTTGTTGCCTATGCAAAGGCCTCTTCCCGGCAGGCTCTTGTTTCCACCAAGGATAATCCTGATCGCACTGCTGATCTTTCGTTTGTCCCTACCGATTTTAACCTGGGTTATGACATGCGGAAGGTTATTGGAGAGGTATTTGATCAGAATTCCTTTCTAGAGATTGGTCAATCCGACACGAATAATCTGCAAGGGTCCAATTTAATCACGGGGCTGGCCACCATGAACGGACGTGTGGTGGGTGTGTTTGCAGACAACCCCCAAATTCGGGCCGGAGCGGCTGACTGGCTGGGAGCCGATAAATTCCGCCATTTTGTGGAACTGTGCAAGTCGCTTAAAGTTCCCATGGTTTATATGGAAGACTCCCCCGGTTTTGAACCGGGGCCCGAACAGGAAGGGGCCGATATTCAAGGGCGGGGCGGTAAGTTGTTGAAGGAAATCATATCCGCCGATGTTCCCAAAGTAAAATTTGTTGTGCGCAAATCATTCGGGGGAAGAAATATTCAGGGTTTCCATCCCTGGCTTTCGCCCGGGACCGTGGCCCTAAGCCTTACTAACAGTCTTATTGCGGTGATGGGAGCGCGTGCCGGTATTCCATTTGTCTATAGGAAGGATGGTGCTTACCAGACACTTGTGGGAACCATTGTCAATGAAAGTAAGGCCCTGACTACCTTGCTTGATACCTACCAACCACGGCAGGATCCCGGAGATGTAAAAAGACGTTTGAGCGCTTTTGCCGCCCAGATACGTGCTATTGATGAAAATTATCCATTCAAAAGATTGGATGCCATTAAAACAATTCTGGGAGGATTGGATGAAATTATTTCGCTTGATGAAACTCCCGGACAGACAATTTCTCCTATAAGGGAAAAAATCTATCTTTTTAGAGAATTGGTTAGGCGTGTCGATGAGCTTATTGGCAAATATAATAAAGATGTTGCCGACCCTGCTAAATCGCTCACAGTTGCTAAAGCGGGTGATTTGGTCAGGGGATATTTGGATGGCATTATTGAACCCTCCACTTCCCGGCAAGCCATGCAAGAAGCCCTGACCCTTGCCGAAAAACGCGCCGCCGCCCGTACACGGCCATACGCGGCCTTAACCCGCGACGAAAGCCGCTTGGCCCATGCCCGCGGGCGTTTAGCTGATTTGGGTTTGCATGCGCGGTTTGTGGTGGAAGATGCCAAAAATGCAGGACGCGATCTTTTAATTTTGGATGGGACTGAACGTTTCATGACCTCCGCTGAAGTCCATGAAGTTTTGAATGTGTTAGATGAGTTAGATGGTAAGAGTGAAAATGCAGCAAAATTTGTAACCTATGCCAATGGGGATGTTGATAAACGGGAACTCTTAAAGACAGAATGGAAATCTCAGAGAGAAAAAGAAACTGTTCGAAGGGTTGCCTTGCAAAGGCCCCAAAATCTTGCAGATGCTCTTTTGGCCGCAGTGCAAGCGGCTGATCCGGAGCAGCTTAATAACTTGGCTTCACAGCTAGCGTCCGTTGTGGGGGCACTGCAAGCCAGCACTGCCCATCTTCTTCCCCTTGTTGCCGCCTTGGCTCCGGCATTTTTGGCGGCCCAATTCCAAATGAGGATGGAGTTTGTGCGCACCCGTCTTGTGGCCCAAATCAAAGGTGGCGAGATGAGGTTGAGTTCTCGTGACATGCATGAAGAGCTGGCCGTCTACCTTCCTGAATTGTTTCAACTAAGCAAAGCAGATGATTTAGAGGATTTCATTGGCTCTCTGGCTCGTAACGCCTTGGCAAAAATTATTTCCCAAGGGGGTGAAGGGATAGGGGCTGACAGTGCTCAAAGAAAATGTGTTCTCGTCCGGCGTGTCGCGGAGGATTCTGCTTACATTCCTATTTTTGTGTTCAATGTTTCTGATTTGAGCGCGGGTTCTATTGAAAGAGTCATGGAGGATTCTGCCATAGATAAAAGGGCGTTGCGGATCGGTGTTTACGAACCCTTTAATGACAGGGCCATAAAATTGGTGCTTTTATTGGATGCAGAAACAAATGACGAGGATCGTCTAAGGCTTCTTGTAGAAAAATTGGAACTGTTCAAGACAGAGGGCATTGCTTCCATTGAAGTGTGGCAAGGGCAGGGGCCCGATGTTGTTCGTTACCGTTATTCTGTCAATGAAAGTGGAATTACTTTGGAAAGTTCGCTTCACTTGAATCACCTTGCCGGAGCTGCTGTGACCGGCAATGGAGATACCCCTGTTCATAGTGGCCCGCGGCGGCGTATTCTTCCTGTTGCGCAACAAGCCGCTGTTTCAAGGATACCAGTAAAAGAGATTCAAAAGGGAGGGCAAACAGGTGGAGGAAACCCTGAAGCTTTGTCCCGCTCTACCGTCATTGGCGACCGTACGCTGATTCCTGCGGGAGATATTTTTGGACGTCGCCGGCATAATCATGATGTCATGCAAAATGGCTGGGTGGAGCCTGCTAATGGCGATGCATTAGATCGCGTCTTGGATGCGGCTGACGCAAAAACAGATGATGCAACCGTGGCTAACGGTGATGGCGCTGCTAAAACCAAAAAATCCCCCGTAGGGGCGGGGTTTCCCCGCCCGCACTCGGCACCCATAAGACATTGGTCCTCGCTTGCCGCCATGCGGGCCGGCGGCGGCATTCGTTCCATCACAAGCCATCCCGGTTTTAGACCGGTGGGGAGGTAAGGAGGAATGGCAAGATAAAAAACCGTCATGCCCGCCACGAGAAAATAATGGGGGCGGGCATCCATTATTTGGATCCAGAAAATGGAAATGCAAAAGCAGTTTTGTGTATACATTCTGGCTAGTGGAAAAAATGGAACTCTTTATGTGGGAGTTACTTCCGATTTATGTAAACGAATCTGGGAACATAAAAATAAGGTGACGGAAGGATTCACTAAAAAATATAACGTAGATCAGCTTGTTTACTTTGAAACACATGACGAAGCTGAATCAGCCATTACAAGAGAAAAAAGGATTAAGAAGTGGAATCGAAATTGGAAGATTAGATTGATCGAAAAAGAAAACCCGGAATGGAAAGATTTATATGATGGATTAGGTTTTTGACAAATGGATCCCCGACAAAAGCACTCGGGGATGACGGGGGTAAAAAGCACTCGGGGCCTGCCCTCGAGTGCTTTTGTCGAGGGCGACCCCGTGTCGCGGGGTTCTTGGGGCGGGAATCCGTTATTGGGCCCCCGCCCTCAGAAATCCCCGGAGTACCGAGGATTGGCGTGGCGGGGGTGACTTTGATAGATGTGTCTAAAGGTCAGAGAAATAGGGTGTCCCAAGGGTACAAAAAGTGAATCAACATTCACTTTTTGCTTGCCAGAGGTTTCCAACTTGGATAGTCCGGCAAGTCAATCGTTTTAAGGTAGAGAACACTTAAATCTTTCTCTGGGGGGAGAAGGAGATGAAGTGGAAAGAAGTTTTGTAAGGGGTCAGTCAGAGGGAGATTAATCAACCAGGCTTTGAATTTCCCGCCTTGTTTTGAGCAAAATTATTCACACTGTTAAAAAATATTGGCATGACCAAGTGCGGTGGCTTTGTCCGTTTTTTTGGTCATTATTTTTAAAGTTCAATTTTTGCGGAGGAAGAAGTGAAGCAAGACGTTTCTGTATTCATGCTGGATGTTCCCTACGTTGTTTCGGATGAAATGAAATCCGCAGCTCATGCGTGCGTACGGCAATTCCTCAATCTTAAAGAAATTGCTACCTCCATTTCCTTGTCCACTCTTCTTGGCCGCCTGCTTATGGCCAAAGCGATGAAGACCCATTCTCCCACCTGGAATTTTAAAAAGACATCCGAAGGATCTTACGGATTGTTCGACGAGAAGAATAATCTCTTAAGCTATGCCAGCCTTTCACACTGCGACGAACTGGTGACTCTTGCTATCTCTTCTTCTCCTTTGGGAGTGGATGTGGATAAAATAGAAAATACTTTCACCAATGATCTGAATGCTCAGCGCCATTTCTCGGATTGGGAGCAGGCCGATTGGGAAAAACTTCCCGATGCCCTCAAGCCCTTGCGCTTCCAACAGCTCTGGTGTTTGAAGGAAGCTTTTGTGAAAGCCCTAGGTCAAGATCAGATGGAGAACATGACCCGAGGGTGTTTTCTTATCGCCGATGATAATCTCAATGTTCGTTTTCATTATGATGATCGCGATTTAAACCACAAGCCTGTGGATGAAAATGCCTGGCAATTCAAGTTGGGTTACCCAACGCCTGATCATGTTGTGGCTTTGGCCGTGCAAACACCCCAAAAAATGAAACTGGAATCCCAGCGCTGGTCTTTGGAAAATTTTTTACAAGTTTTGAATTCTTTTACAAACAATGAGGAGTCTTTATGGATCGCTTAAATAGCATGCTTCAAATATTGGTGGATAAGAGTTACCTGGTACATGAAGATCTGCAGGACTCTGCGAGAGCAAGAGCGAAATTAGCGGCTTCGGATCAAGTTGCCATTGCGGATGTCATTCAAAGAACAACCAATCTCCGTGCCGATTCTGCCCAATTGCTTCTCTTTTTAAGATGGGTGAAGACTTCTTCTCCACAGTTAGGCAAAAGCCTGGCTGCCCGCTTGAATGCTCCCTATGGTTTGATAGACACGAATCCGGTGACAGCTCGTGATTTTCCTGAAGGAACCCCCTTTGGGATGGATGCGGAAGGCAGTACGGATTCCCATCAAGGGTTGAAGGTTAATTTTGTCGACACGATGGTGAGTCCCAAAGGCATTCGCTTATTATTCAATACGAGTCTCCTTTTTCATGTTGAAGCCCGTTTGGTTGATTTGCTGTCTGACGAAAAACAATCCACCATTTATTCCACCAGTAAAAATGCGAGAGAAGCTTATCTGAACTTGGTGGGGTTCCTGCTTCCCAAAAATCAACCTGAATTTGAGGTTATGTCCAACATGGACATCGAAATTTTAGCCGAAGCCTTGGCGCGTGCAGACATATATGAAGGGCAAGAAATTTCTCCTCGCCTTGAAAAAACATCCGAGAACGCCGTTAAGTTTTTAGCCAGAATCGGTCTTCACCCCATGAGTCAAATGGCCTTGGCCATCCGTGACGGCCGTATTTTAGCCGGTGGCTTTTATGCTGGGCAGGGGGCCCCATGGACGGAGGAGATTCAAAATTTATTGTATGCTGATGACGTTGTTAATCGTAATGTGGCCGCGAATCTATACCCTCAGCTGGCTGGCCCTTTACGCGATGAGGATGGGATTGATTTGGATCGCTTTGCAACAAGTGACAATTTTTACGATGTCAATGGCGTGCCGACGACCTCGCCTTCCATCCCCGTGGCTCAAGCCTTACAAACTCGTGTCTTGAATACCTATGGATTGGATGTAGCTAGATTCCACGTTCTTGGTGGCCAGAGCCAAGGGGAGGCTGTGGCCTTTGCCGCAGCAAGGGCCTTTGATCCTGCATCAGGTCGCGTTGATTATCCAACCTATGCTCAAGTGGGTGGGTTTGGTAGTGTAAAAAACTGGGCGGATTTCATCCGTTACATGGCGTCCCAAGGAAGATTTTTCGTCCCCGCCGGTCCCAATGTTGATGGCGCCGAATATGCGATTGCTACGAGCGGCATTCCCAATGATGATACAAATCCGTCCGAAAATCTTTTGGGTCAAATGCTTCAAGCCATCAACGAACATTTCGGTTTGGATCAGCTTGTCACCGGCGAACATATTTTTGCAAGTAATGTGAACGTGGATGTGGCTCCTTATTATTATACTTTGGTGGGCGGCACCCCCCGTGCGCTCCGCCTTTTGTCGGACATCATCAATTGCTACTTTGCTAAAGCCAAGCCCGCCCGTTTTGCAACTCCTCATAAAGAAGACTTACTGGCCGTATGGCCTAAAGTGGAAGGCATTTTAAAGAAACTCAACCGAACCTATGTTCAAAAGCCTTTGTCCGGACGGGAAATGGGCATCGCTTTGGCTCCTCACGACCCTTATCTTCTTACGCAAGGTCATCCTGATTTCTTAACAGAGATTGCCAGTCGGGGTATCACCCTAGGGGCTCCGTCAACGACTATTGTTACAAATCCTAAAGGAGAAACAGCTCAAGATCGGCATGCTGCCGGAGAAGCTTGGGCCGCCATTCCCAGTGGAGATAATTTCTTTCGTACCGTGTGGGTGGGCCGTACTGCCCGTGCCATGCAGGCTAGAGGGGCGCATGTCCTTGTTGACTTGGGTTCTGGAAAAGGCTCCACATCTTTTATCATTAAAAATGGCGTGACCATCCCTGTGATCACCGTAGCCACTGAAGAAGGCATGGAAGCCATGACCACACGTAGTCCAGCGGCTTTGCGCCGGGCCTTGGCCGCGAGCCAAGCAGATGATGTTTTCTTGCCCGATGGCATGCATGTTGTTTCCATGGGAGAGGCGCGCGTTGCAGCAGATGTGAGCTTACCTTCCATTCCAGGGGTTGAATTGACCAAAACGGTTTTGGCGGATGGATCCATCCAATACCGTGCCAAAGTTATAGGGGCTTTGACGGAAGAAAGTGGGGCCAAGCTTAAAGAATTTTTTGCTCAAAGTGGAGAAGGTCGACTTGCCTATTTCTTCACTCAAGACAAAATAGGGGAAGAAGCCAATCCTTACACAACCTTTCTCACTCAACCTTTTGTGGGAGAAACTCTTGAGTGGGTTGTGAAAAAAGAGTCGGAAGGGGATCGACAGATCTCTAGCTCGCTTAAAATTTATGAGGCTGATAAACCCACACTAGAGGTGACGCGGACCGGAGTGAATGCTATTGTTACCCGTGAGTTTGTTCATACCAGCCATGGTGTTTCGATGACGGAAAGAGCTTATTTTGTTGACGTGACGAGTGAGGAGCCCCTTGTCTATGGCGATATCAGGGCAATACATGCTGGTTCATACCCTCACAGCGCCCGTGCTGCTTACCTTAAAGACTGGGGCACCGGTATTATTCCCAATGCTGCTGAACTTTTGAATGCTCCCTCAAGCTCCGATCTTCTCCAAACTTTTTCTCTGAAATATACGAAGAAGATTACTCTCGAAGACATGTTGGATTACGCAAAAAACCGCGTCGGTTCCACCGATGAGCGTTTTGTCGAGAGGCGCAGGTCCGGGGGCATCGAGGCTCATCCGAGTTATGCCAAAGACGCCATCGAACAAGAAGGCGTTTTGCTTTGCGCTCTTTTAGAGGCTGCCGATTTGGATCCCGCTTTGATCCGAAATCTTGGTGGGTCCGAGCATCAATATTTGCCCATCAAAGCGGGCGATGACATTACCGTTGAATTTTTCATCCGTAGCGTGAACGACACTTCGCTCGGTCGCATCATGGAAGTGTTCGCCCGCGGCACCAATCAGCGTGGAGAAACTGTTTTTGAAAACAATTCCGTTTTGGGTTCCTTGATCGACACGGGGCTCACCGGGGATGAGGTGCGTCCTGTTCTTGCCGCACGAACCGATCTGCCCCCGACCGATGCTGATTTCTTGGCTGGCAAAAAAGTCTACACGCCTGAAAAACAAAACTTGGTGACCATCGGTACCGTGGCCACTCCAGATGGCACGGTGACGACTCGAGAAAAGGGAAACAAAAGATTTAAAGATGATGAAAACCGCATTCACATTCAGACAACCTCGGCAAGATTGGCAGGCTTGGACGATGTCATCATGCGTGGGGAAGAATCTTTTGATTTGGTGAACGAATCAATCCTCCGCGACAAAAGAATCACCGGCGGCGATGCTTCCCGTTATGTTGGTTTTAAAAATCGTCAATTCCAGAATCCCGTCGCTTATGGAGAAAAACTTTCTTACAACGTCACCCGCATTCGTCATGGGGAAGGTGTGCATGAATACGAAGTTGAAGTCGTCAATGCTTCTGGCGATCCTGTCATGACCTATACGCTCTACGCCAAGGGCCCCAAAACCTTGGTCATGTGGGCGGGGCAGGGTGTGATCGACAAGGGGGCCGGTGATGAAGCCATTAGCGACCCTATTCGTGCGGCCCATTTTTATAGGCTCCAGAGCATTCTCATGGAGGCCGGTTTTAACATCGACATGCGGCAAGTATTAAATGAAGCCAGTGACGACACTGCTTTGGTCCAACCGTCGCAGGCGGGTTATGTCGTTCCCCTTTATGACCGTTTGGTGGATCAAGGCCTCATTCCCGACGATGCGATCCAGACGGGATTGAGTTTGGGCATGTGGTACGCCATGTATGCTG
>Ga0154362_139_pt1 | contig 20203 bp, 12 predicted proteins | sample RifGroA2_FD_115890 | JGI IMG/M metagenome (GOLD analysis project Ga0154362, IMG submission 115890) | Deltaproteobacteria bacterium GWA2_45_12
TTAAAAGGCCCCTGTCCCGACTCATAGGAACCTCGATACTCTGTTTCAGCCATGGACAAGCCTGCCATGAAAAACAAGAACATAAAAAGAAGGATTCCTTTTTTCATCGTTAGCTCTCCTCACCTTTGTTAAAAGTGGACCCCCACGGCGCCCATCACCGAAATCTGATCACTTAGGCCCCCATCGATGATTTTTGTGTTCACACCGGCAATCTCATTTTTTTCTTCCTGCAAAAATACAAGGTCGTTGGAAATGTCGATTCCCAAATACAAGACCTTATAAAGCACTTCCAAACCACCTCCCACACCCACACCCCCGCCCCAAGCGCCCACTTTATCATCGTCGTTGGAGGCATTTACAAAAAGCGCATGGGCCACCCCCCCCACCTTTGCGTAGGGATAAATCTTCCATGTGTGATTTTTGTTGAAATCGGCCCCGGTAAGAAAGCTCACCTTGGCATTCAAGCGAATGGTTAAAATATGTTCCCGCGCCGTATTGTTTGATGAATCCTCTGCCGTGGTTGTTGCATAGCTAAATTGCAGTTCAGGGGCCAACCAGTTGATAATGTTCCATCCAAAAGTGGTCCCATAGGCCAGTTCAATATCATTTCCGAATTCCTGATCGGTTCTCACATTGGTGTCGTGCGCGGCACTCATGAACCCACCCATGCCGTAAAAATAAAAACCCCTATGATTTTCGGTATCAAAGGCATATGTCGAAGATGAAAAAACAAGTGCCATTAAAACAAAAAGAAAAAACTTCTTCATAAAATGATCCTCCTTGATTTTGTTGAGGGTTGCAAAATTGGGTCATCATAAAGGGGCTCACCCTTGACGTCAAGCCGGGATTTTTACTTTACATTTTTTATTTAAAACAATAAGCCACTGATTCGTTGACAGTTTTTAAGAAATAAACTTACAATCAACCGCCTTGGTAAAAAATGATGGAATCAAAAGGAGGTTTAGCCCCCATGACTGACAATCAAGATTCAAGTTTCCCGAAAAAATTGATCACAACCCGCAAACGCTTAACTGATTTGAGAGCCGTGGCTTCACTTCTTGACGAACAAGACCCCAATGAACCCCAAAAAAACATGAGGCCTTCCATGCAACCCAACAAAAATGAACCAATTCCATTTAAGCCAAATGAAGACCTGATTCAGGCAACTTCCCGCATTCGAAGCCAACGGGACCTTATTACCCAACGCACGCAAAAAATGGAACAAAACCGGGAAAAGGTTTCACGTACTGTTTATGAAAAAGTGCGCCGCGACTACATGCTTCAGCTGGAAAATATCAACAAACTTTTACTGGAAAAAAAGGCCCTGCTCAACCGTGAGCTATCCAATTTGTACATGCTGCGCGAAAAACAGAACATGGAATCAAACCGCCACAAGGAAATTTTGGAAGAAGCCCGCTTTCGACACTATTTGGAAGAATTTACCGAAGACCAATATAAAGAAGTGGAAGATTTTGAAAGCCGCGAGATAAACCGTTTACAAAGCGAGTTGGCCCAGATTCAGGCCTATATCAAGGCTCACGAAGAATTGCTCGACCCTGAAGACCTTGGGCTGTCACGCGAACCGCAAAATGCGGATGTCACCAAAACCATGGTGCCTCCAAAACCAACGGCAACCCCACAAACAGTCCAAACTCCGCCGCCGGCCACTTATCGCCTGGCACCCCAAACTCAGGATGACTGGTCTGAAAAAACGCCCGTTCCCGAACGTATGGAAGAACCGAAAATGGGAAAAAAGGTCGAAACCAAGAAGGAAAACACCTATCTTCCAAATCTTCCCCTGCTTTCAGATGAAGAGCCGGCCAAAGCCCCTCTGTCAAATGTGTATGGCCAATCTGGGGAGCCCGATTATTTTTCAACCAGTGAACCGGCCCAATTATCCAAACCCGTGATCCCAGCCGAAAAGATTGTCCGCCACGATGAAAACACCCACGACATGGGCAAGCTTGATACGGGCAAAACCCTTCTCCATGACAAAGAGCCCGAACCTTTTTCCATTCGTGATGTGGTTGAAGAAGCCCCCCCTTCTGAAGAAAAAAGTTCCCCTGAAAGTCCGGAATTCCGATCATCGGTAACCCCCACTGTCAATACAGCCGCCCGGATGGTTGCGGCTCATGAACAGGCTGCTTCCCCTTCTTCGGCCCCGGGGTATAAACTTGTTTTCACCGCCACTGAAAACGATCTTGATTTCAAGGAATTTGTCTTAAAGGACGACAATATTTCCATCGGCCGGTCCCCCTCCAACGATCTTGTGTTGAAAGCTCCCAAGGTTTCCCGTCAGCATGCCGCCATTAACAAATACAAAGACCAATATTTGATCATCGACTTAAAAAGTTCCAACGGTGTCTTTGTGAACAGCCAGAAAATTGATGAATACAATTTAAATGATGGCGACGAAATCTCGATTGGCGGGTACAAGATGATTTTTAAGAAGGGGTGATTAATAAGGGCAGTTCTCTAACCGCCCTTACCCACATTCTCCCCAGTGGGTTCCCACACTCACATCCACCTTAAGTGGCACATCACAGGGAACGGCATTTTCCATTTCAAACTTGATCAGCTCTTGAGCCTGAGCTAATTCACTTTCCGGCACTTCAAACAACAATTCATCATGCACTTGAATAAGCATTTTTGTGCCCAGTTTTTTTTCTTGAAGAATTTTATGGATGCGGATCATCGCCACTTTGATTAAATCGGCTGCCGAACCTTGAAACACGGTGTTAAAAGCCATACGCTCCGCATTGGCACGCACCATCGCATTGCGGCTGGCCAAATCGGCCGTCACGCGCCGCCTTCCCTGCCATGTGCGTACTTCTCCCGTGGCAAGAGCCCCTTTAAGAACTTCTTCCCGGTACTTGAGTACGCGTGGGTATTGGGCAAAAAAAGTCTCAATGTATTTTTTGGCTTCCGCTTGGGGAATACCCAGTTGTTGGGAAAGCCCAAAGGGGGATTGCCCATAAATCACACCAAAATTGACCGTTTTGGCACGCGCACGCATATCGCTTGTCACTTCTGGAAGGCTTGCATTAAAAAGACGTGTGGCTGTGAGCGCATGAATATCCCGGTTATTCTTAAAAGCATCGATCAAGGCTTTTTCCTGGGAAAAAGCCGCCAATAATCTCAATTCGATTTGGGAATAGTCGGCCGAAAGCATTTTGTATCCGGAAGGAACAATAAACACATGCCGGATTCGTTTTCCTTCTTCCGTACGAATGGGAATATTTTGAAGATTGGGATCCGATGAACTTAGTCTGCCGGTAGCTGCAACCGTCTGGTTAAAACTGGTATGCACACGCCCTGTCTGTGGATGAACCAGCTCAAGAAGCTGTTCCACATAAGTTGACAACAATTTACTTAAGGTGCGGTATTGGAGCAAAAGTTTTGGAAGGGGGTGAAGCGCCGAGAGGGTTTCGAGCACATCAACATCGGTTGAATAACCTGTTTTTGTTTTTCTTTGCACAGGCAATAAAAGCTTGTTGAAAAGAACATCCCCCACCTGTTTGGGTGACTGCAAATTAAATTCAAGACCTGCCTGGGCATGCACTTCTTTTTCAATCTGTTTTAGTTTTTCACAAAATTCTGTCGCCAATTTTTTTAAAAAAGGGATGTCAACCAAAACCCCCGTTTCTTCCATCCTCAAAAGAACATCAATCAGGGGTAATTCAATATTCTGGTAACAATTCCACAAATTCTCTTCCTTCAATTTTTGATGCAACAGGGGCACAAGCCTCATGGTGACATCGGCATCTTCAGCAGAGTAACGGCAGGCTTTGTCCACATCAACAGAATCAAAGGTTTTCCCCTTTCCCACCACTTCGTCATATTTAAGCGTTGTGTACTGAAGATATTGGCTGGCCAGATGATCCAGATTGTGCGGCGACTCGGGACTTAAAATATAGGAAGCAAGCATGGTATCGCCCCCAATGCCTTCAACCTGAAAACCGGCACACCGTAAAACATGGGCATCATACTTCACATTCTGCCCATATTTGAGAAGGCTTTCATTGGAGAAAACAGGGTTTAAAATTTCCTGGGCGTCTTTAAGAGAAATTTGTTCCGGACAGCCCAAATAAAGATGCCCTACAGGGACATAAAAGGCTTCCCCTCCAGGAATTGAAAAACTCATTCCCACCAATTTGCACGTTAAGGGATCAAGGCCCGTTGTTTCGGTATCAAAGGAAAATCCTTCTTTGGAAGAGACTAGTTTTGAAACCATGCCCTTCAAAGCCTCAACGGTCAAAATCAGATGGTATTCTTTTTTAGGCCCGGCGTTCGCGTTGACAGGCAAAGTTTCCGATGATTCCCCTTTTTTAACAAGGGACCACAATTCAAGCTCTTTGTATAAAGCGTTCAAATCTTCTGTGTGAGGGGCGGCCAGCTCAAAACATTTCCAGTCGGGGTGAAGGGCCAAATCATCTTTTAAAACCACCAATTTTTTGGAGAGAAGGGCTTGCTCGCGACACGTTATAAGCGTTTGCCCCAGCTTACCCTTGATTTCAGAGGCATGGTCCAAAACAGCCTCCAAGCTTCCCCATTGCAAAAGAAGTTTTGTGGCCGTTTTTTCACCGACCCCGTCCACACCGGGAATATTGTCCGAGGCATCTCCAGAAAGGGAGAGAACATCCAGCACTTTTTCAGGCCCCACTCCAAAACGTTCTTTGACTTCAGGAATACCGATGATTTTTTCTTTCATCGAATCATACATCACCACATCATTCCCTACCAATTGCATCAGGTCCTTGTCGGCTGAAACAATCACCAGCTCGAGATCTTCTTTTTTAAGTTGCATGTCACGGCTTAATTCTCCCTTACGATAAAGGCTTACCAAAGTGGCAATAATATCGTCGGCCTCAAAACTGTTTATTTGCAACGAAGGAAGGGGATATTTTTTGACAAACTCTTTGATATGTTCAAATTGATGGGGCAAATCTTCCGGTGGAGCTTCACGATTGGCCTTGTAGGCCGTATAAATTTCCTTCCTGAAGGAAGGAATGGGGGAATCAAAAACAATCACCAGATAATCAGGCTTCTTCTCGCGGATAAGTTTAAGAAGCATGTTGATGACACCATAAGTGGCATTGGTGGCAATCCCCTTGGAAGTCTTAAGGGCCTTAACGGCATAATAGGCACGAAAAACATAGGAAGAGATATCAACAAGAAAAAGTTTTTTAGACATAAAAGGGACAAGTTTTATTGCAGATGTTACCGGCTTTGGCAACTTTCCTCTTTGGAGCCCATTTAAAATACGCTATGCTTTATCTCATTTTTTAAAGATATGCCTCAACGAAAAATCACCATTGCCACCCTTTTTACCCTTTCACGTTTTGTGCTGGTGATATTCTTTATTTTTCAATTTGAAAGTGGGCTTTATCCCGAAGCCCTTCTTTCATTATCATTGGCGGGGCTTACTGATTTTTTAGATGGTTTCATTGCCCGCCGGTTTCATCAACGCTCCCGGTTGGGCTCGATGCTTGATCCATTGGCCGACAAGTTCCTGATGCTGGCCGGCTATGTTTTAATGAGCCATTTGGGAAAAATCCCATGGACTTTGACTTATTTAATTGTAAGCCGCGATTTTCTTATTCTGGCGGGAGCCGGCATCCTTCTTTTAATGAAGGTAAAACTTCTTTTCAGGCCCACACGTTTTTCAAAGCTGGCCACTTTCTCACAAATTATGGTCTTGATTCTGGCATTCGCCGACTTTTTAAAAGAAAAAAACTTTTATACCCTGCCCCTGTTCATGGAAAAAATTTGGCCTCCGATACAAGCCGGTTTCTTTTACACCGCTTTTGCCCTCACCTGCATCACTGTGTTTCAATATGGTTACATCGCTTACAAGTTTTATCGTTATGGAGAACGAAAAGCATAGTTTGAATGGGCGAACACCACTTAAATTTAAACGCTTGCCCCTCTCCCTTAAGCTGTATTAATGAGCCGCTATGCTTACTTGAAAAAAATGACAAAAATAGGCCAGATAAAAGGCGCCCGAGAAAGACTAAAGGATATAAAGGCAGTTGAAAAAAAGCCATATGCGAGGCACCGATGAGCCCCGACCGAGGCGTACTTATACAGTACGCCGCAGGGAGTGGGCGAAGAGGTAACAAAGCCCCGAAGGGGTCCCCTTCGGGACAGATGGCTTTTTATCGACTGCCGTGCTGGGTGTTTAGCTCAGAGGTAGAGCACTTCCTTCACACGGAAGGGGCCAGTGGTTCGATCCCACTAACACCCACTTAAAAATTTTGCTGTAGCAAAATTTTCGTTCACGTTCTTCGTAATTCGTTCTTCGGGTAAATTCGGTCATCCCTTATCCTTTCTCGTATTTAATAATTTTCTTTTCCGAAAAACGAAGAACGAATTACGAAGAACGAAATCCGCCGAAGGCGGATTTTCGCCCCTGTAGCTCAGTGGATAGAGTACCGGCCTCCGAAGCCGGGTGCGCAAGTTCGATTCTTGCCAGGGGCGCAGGTAGCGACAAATTTATTAGCATGAAGCGGGATAGTATTGTATGGTTCCTACAGAATGCCAGAGAAGGCGAACATCAAGATTGCCCCCCCTCGACTACGCTCGGATCACGGTTTTCTCCCGGGTGGAGGAATAATGGAGATACTCAAGGGTGGTTCCATTAAATTACTCCTGAGCTTGGCTTTGCTGTTGCCGTTGACTGGCCTTTCGTCGGCTTCCTTCGCGCAAGAAAGCGCCTGTGTCTGGGAGGATCTCGACTGCCGAATCGCGGCGGCCACCACGGTGATCAAGACGAACCCGAAGGACCCATCGGCGTGGTTCGACCGGGGCAACGCGTACTTCGGGAAGGGCGACTACATCCCTGCACTCGCTGATTTTACCGAGGCGATCGCACTGAACCCGAAATTGACCGACGCTTGGCTGATGCGAGGCCGCACCCTCAGCAACCAGGGCAAGCAAGATGCGGCGATCAAGGATTTGAACAAGGCGCTTGCGCTGAACCCCTCCTCGGCCTTCATCTTGTATTGGCGCGGCTCGTGTTATTGGAGTAAGCACGACTGCAATAGCGCAGTTCGCGATTACACGAAGGCGATCGCACTCGACCCGAAATACGACAGCCCGTACTTCATGCGCGGCGATTGCTATCAGAAGCAGAAGGACTACATCCTCGCTCTCAAGGATTACAGCGAAGCCATCGAACTGAATCCAACGCTGTATGGGTTCCGCGTCCGCCGCGCTGACCTCTATGAGCTCATGGGCTATACCGAGGCGGCCGCGACCGAGCGCAAGAAGGCCGAAAAATTCCGAAAGCCCTGAGTTGTCACTTTATAGAGGCTGATTTTATCTTAGTCAGCACACGCAGTTCGAAAAGCGTCCAGTTGGGGGCGCAAATTTTGTCCCGATACACGATATACGATATACGGAGTTTTCTATGTTCGATTTTGAAAATCTTGGTTGACCTCCTTTTTTTTCATCCCTTTCTAAATTCTTAAGGGATGAAAAATTGGTTTTGAAAGTCTCTTATTTTCCTCAATTTGAAAAATTCAATGAACTGACGAAAACGCACATTCTGCTGTTGTTGAACAACGACGGGGTTTTCCTCCTCATCATAGGCTTCCATGATCATCTCCAAAGCTACTTGGAGGGCTGGGTTGTCAACGAAATTGGGGTTTAAGTGGATGGACACTTCATACCCGTCGTCCAACCCATCACTATCGGTATCTGGATCGGTTGGATTGGTTTCATGAACATTAATTTCGTCACCGTCGTTTAGGCCATCCCCATCGGTATCGGCATTTTGGGGATCGGTATGATGGAGATTGATTTCATCCTCGTCTTGGAGACCATCGTTGTCGGAATCAATCGGAACTTCCTCATCATCCCCCACCTCCAGGCATTGGGGATCCTCTACACAACGAATTCGGCTCCAATTTACGGTACTGCAACGCATCCCCTCTCCACAATCCTTATGGATCCAAAAACCTCCACTACACTCCAAATAAAGGCGCGAAAGTGTGCGGTGGCAACTGGATCCATCGGACCATCTGCATCGAGGTGTGTCATCGATAGAAATATGGGGGCTAAACCTCCGGCTCCAGAAATACCGCTCTATGTCCTCATCGGTTTCGCAACGGGCACTGGCGTCAAACGCAGGCAATCCAAAAGAAAGAGTCATCACGAGCAATATGATTTGCCGTTTCAGCGATCTGCGATCTATTACCATCGGCTTTCTCCAAAGTGGGCCGCACCAGAACCAAAGTGGCCCATAAGATCGATGGCATTGGTTGCTCCAACGCTCACTATCTGGCACTCGGGTGGTTCCCCTATTTCTAACCTCAAATCTTTTTTAAGGGTTCGCGCCATGAGCAGGGTGGCATAGGCCGCTCTTCCATTGGGTGTCCCCATATTGAGCAACAAATGAGTGACTTTGAACCTTTGCTGTTCCGTACAGGCTATAGACTCATTATCTCGCCAGTGATTCACCACCTCTGTAATTTCATCCGTAAAAATATCAATTTCAGCTTGGCTCCCATCCACACGGGGGGACATGGTATAAATGGAATTTCCATTAAGGTGGAACGTATCAGCCCAAACTGGTGAGACTAAAAGAAGTCCCATTAGAGTAACGATGACCAATGGATATGTTTTTCTTTTCATTTTTTCCTCCTGTTTTTTATTCGCCACGAATAAGGACACTACCAATAAAGCAGCTCCCTGGAATACCGTCATAATCAATGTGAACATATTTTCTTGTAAACTTTGCCATTAACAAAGTGGCATACGAGGCTCGTCCTCCTGGAGTCCGCAGGTCGATCTTCAAGGTTAAATGGGGATCAACATCATTGCTCTCGCAAGGGAGTGGATGGTCCACCGGACGTTCACCAAGCATTTGGACAGGAATTTCAAGCATGGCTTGTCCTTCCGGAAGGTTCCCATCGTTAACAGTTCCTACCTGTGTCAGACGATCGGACTGAAACCTGACAACCGTCGCTTGGGCTTTGGTTAAAGTAAAAAGACCGGTAAGAAACATCCCTAAAAAAATATATCTATTTGTTTTCATTTTTACCTCCTTGGTTTTTCATCTCTTTCAAAATTTTCCGGCACAAAAAATTGGTCCTGAAAGTTTCTCATTCTCCTCGACCTGAAAAATTCAATAAACCGACGAAGACGAGAATTCAGTTGTTGCCAAGCAACAATAGGATCCGGATCGCATCCATCCCCGATGCCATTATTGTCTGAATCCGTTTGATCCGGATTGGATGCGTGAGGGCAATTATCCAGGTGATCTTCAATCCCATCCTCATCCCCATCGTAGGTGTCCATGATCATTTCCAAGGCAATTTGAAGGGCGGGGTTATCAACGAGATTGGGATTTAAGCTTATGGAAATTTCATAACCATCCGCTAAGCCGTCTCCATCGGAATCAGAATCTGCCGGATCTGTTTCGTGAATGGTCACTTCATCACCATCGGTCAATCCATCCCCGTCCGTGTCGGCAACAGAAGGGTCCGTCTCATAAATTTGCATCTCGTCAAGGTCATTTAAACCATCTCCATCGGTATCCTGCTGATTTGCCTCAAGCTCCCGAACTGCTGAAGGTTCTTCACAACGCGCTTGGGCACCACTTACCTGAAAACAAACCAAGCCTGGATCGCACACGTTAGTCCGCCATCGCCCACCACCACATTGCCTATAAGCATTTTCTCCCTCGCACCACCTTGCCCCTTCTTCATAGTCTTTGCATTCAGGGATACCCCGGTGGCTGCAGGGGCGGATGGGAATACCATTGTTGCTGAATTCAAGGCAGGGGTTCCTCAGGAAATCGGCGATATAACTGAAAGGATTGAAATTGAAGGCCTGCGCCGTTGGAACGAAGCCCGTTAAAAAAACAACTCCCAAAAAAAGTGCCCTTTTTATTCTTAATGTTAAAAATATCTTCATAAAAATTAATAAGGCGTAAACGGCTTCACCGGTGTCCTGCAGTCGGACTCATGCCCTACCACGGTAATGTCAAAGGGGCAGGAATAGTGATAATCAGTACTTCCACCGCCTGCCTGATCTTCACGACAAGGTGTGCTTCCAAAATTAAATTTGTCACAGAAATTTTCAAATTGGTTCCAACTTCCAGAGCTTTTGGTGAAAGCTTCCAGCATTTCTAACGCCTTTTCGTAGCGAATTTTTGCATTCTCCAAATCACTACCCGCCCCGATATAATTACGATACATGAGATACTTCTTCATGATGCCCTCAATGACATCAGGGTCACCATCTCCCAATCCCTGGGCATTTTGACGCATTTTTTCGGCAAGAAGCCAGATCTCCTCGGACTTCTGAAGATAACTCCCCATTTGATCCTCATGTTCCTGCGAGCGCTTTTTTTCTGCATCTATGGCCGCTTGCTTTTCTAGAACCGCATTCTTTTCATCAACGATCTTTTTAGCTTCCGCAATTTTTTGATTTCCTTCGGAGGCTTGGCATAGGGATGAGTCCCCATTATTTTTTTCGAGACATTGATAAAGCTCCCAGGCTCCTTGAATTTGCATGAACACCCAATCCTCCGATGGTTTTTTCTTCATCTCCTCAACTCCAAAAATCCCCCCAAAAAAATAAGGCACCAAACTGGGTGGCAAAACCCCAATGAATGGGAACAAGCCCCCGTCCGATTTTGCAATCAAACCATTTTCTTGGAAATCAAGCATGGATAAGGATTCGCCGCCCCCCCTCGAAAGATAAACCGGATTGGTGTGCATAAGGCCGTCGCCAAAATATCTCCCGCGGTTAAAAACAAGGGGCTGTCCGTATTGATCCCCGAGAATGAAATGGAGGGTGGCTTGGGCTATCTGGATATCCTCTGATAAGACGCTGGGTAAACGTTCCAAAACATGAAAGTAAGTTGGCAAATGAATTGTTTGTACCGAACTATTTTCCATAAATTTCTTTCAATCTCGTTGATACCGATACGATTCCAGCATCGCCGCCAGTAAACCCTGGGCCACATGGGTCATGCCGCTTACACTGGCTGTTTCGAGATCGGTGTGGATGTAATTGCTGGCTCCCGTACCTATAATGACCATCTTGGCTCCAAAACGGGAATGAATGTGGTTTCCGTTGAATCCGCCGAACTGCCTGGCCGTCACTTCAGGGGACATGCCGACACTTTCAAATCCACCTTGAAGCAAAGAAATGCCCGGATCCTCCTCGGGCACAACATAACCGACTAAACTCGGCTTATCCGTCCCTGTTATCTCACATGCCACAGGCGTTCTCCCTTCAGCCGCTTGCTGACAAACTCGCTGTAAGGTCCCCTTAAGGCCGGCCGCCATTTGAGCAGCTTTTTCGGGGCCTTCCAAATTGCGCATCTGCCAGGCCGCCGTCCAAAAAGGGGCAATCGTGTTGTATTTGGGATCCGCAAGGGGAACCCCAAAATCCGTTTTCTTCCCCCCATCCACACCGCACGATTCAAAATAGGTGTGAAGCACAACATTGGGGTGGTCGGAAGGATGCGCATCGGATTTGAACCCGGCCTGTAGTTTGAATTCAGTGCCCACAGCACAAGCGCTCACCGATTTTTGCTTGTCCACGGCAAAAGGATGACTGGTGTGTGTTTGAATGGCAACATAACCCTTGTACATCGTGGGGGCGGCTCTCCCTATTTCGTTGGGATCGGTGCCATCCACACTGACAAGGACATCTTCCTTGAAATGATCCGCAGAAATAAGCAGGGCTCCTCCTCCCGTGTCTTCCTCACCCACCAGGCCCACAATGCGGATATCGCCGTGAGGAATTCTGTTTTCCTGAATCACGCGCAGCGTTTCCACAAGGATGGCAAAGCCCGCCTTGTCATCCGCACCAAGGGGCGTAGCCTTGGCCGGGCGGATGATGTCACCTTGGCGAGCGATGCCTTCAAAAGAAGTTTGAAGAGTGTCGAAATGAAAATTGAGATTCCAGGAAGGAAGTGAAGCATCTGTTGCCGGAAGAAAGGCGATCAAATTGCCCGACTCAGGCTGAGTTGTCCCTTCATTACAATAAAAATCCTTCTGATCCTTCGGGTTCATTTGAGCCACTTGTGCAGGCAAATCATCCACACTCACTCTTAACCCCAAATTTTCAAAAACCTGTTTGGCATGCTGCACAAATATTTTTTCCTGACAGCTTTTTGAAGGCAACGGCAAAACATCCATAAGTGTTTGCCCCAGACGTTCCGATTGGACCACTTTTTTGGGATCCAAGGAAAGAGACCCGGTATCCACTTGAGTGTATTTTTTTTCTTCCCTTACCTTGTTGGCAGGAAACAGCAAAAACTTTCTTGGTTGATTCTTCACGGGAGCAAGCGTTGTCTCTTTGTATTGGGAATAAGTTTGGGACGGATGAATTCCATCCACTTCTTCATCGGGATAGGGATGGGCCACCGCATAGCCAGCCGGCTCTTTGAAAGAAACAGGATCGGGACGCGTCATAAGCTTTTCTCCTTCCAGAGCAAAGAAAAGCAAGAGACATGCCAAAAAGATACAAACGTATAAAAAAATATAATATATTGTTATTATTAATTATTTTTATGTTTATGAGAGGGATCTGGAAATATTTCTAGACCATATGTGTAAAAATTGTCCCCAATAATTATACATATGTAACCAGCCTTTTGGTGCTGATTTTATAGGATCCCATCTTATTGTAGAGAGTTTTTCGGCTCATGCCTAAAAAGCGGGCCGTTTCCACTTTGTTGTAATTGTGGGCTTTGAGGGCATGAACGATTTTTTCTTTTTCATCAGTCCATTCGTGGATATTTTGCAGAAGAAATTCTCTGGTCAAAACTTCAGGGGCAAAAAGCTCTTTTTTGAATTCCAGATTTTTCACATCAATCGTTTTGGCTGAAAACAAAAAGGCGTTGCGCACCGTATTTTCAAGCTCCCTGATGTTCCCCGGCCAGGAATAATCCATGAGAAGATGAAGAGCCTCACGAGTAAAAGTACAAGGCGTTTTTTTGTATTGTTTTGAAAAAGTTTGGCTAAAAAAATTGATGAGCAAAGGGATATCTTCCCTTCTTTCGCGCAAAGGGGGCAATTCAATTTTTAATCCGTTCAAGCGGTAATAAAGATCCTCCCTGAATTTTTCCTGCTTGATGAGGGCCTCCAAATTTTTATTGGTGGCCGAAACGATGCGGATGTCCACGGGAATCCATTCCTTAGCCCCCACGGGACGGATAACTTTTTCCTGAAGCACGCGCAACAGCTTGGATTGAAGGGCTAAGGGCAGATCGCCGATTTCATCCAAAAAAACAGTCCCCCCATCCGCATGGCGAAGAAGCCCTTCTTTGTCGCGCGTGGCTCCCGTAAAACTTCCCTGCGTATGGCCAAAAAGTTCACTTTCGAGCAGATTTTCGGGAATGGCCGCACAGTTTTCCGAGACAAAGGGTTTATTTTTTCGCGCGCTGTTAAAATGACAGGCTTTGGCAATGAGTTCTTTGCCCGTCCCCGACTCACCATAAACAAGAACGGGAATGTCCGTGTCGGAAACCTGGTCCAAAACCTTGAAAATGGATTTCATGGAATCCGACTGACCAACGATATTGCCATAATCGTAACGAAACCCGAGATCGCGATGCACCTTTTGCAAATGCTTTTGCGTTTCTGCCAATTCCGCCGTCGTATCCTGCAATTGATCCGATAATTGCCGGTTGAGTTCCTCCACTTTCATTTTGGAATTCTTCAAACCTTCCATCAAATGCCTGTTCTCCAAAGCCAACACGGCCTGATCGCCCAGGGCCGAGAGGATATCCAGTTCTTCCTGGGAAAAGATGTTGGATGCGAATTTATCATCCACGTAAATGACACCTGACACTTTGCCCTGAAGGGTGAGCGGGCAAACAAGAACGGATCGCAACCCCAGTTCGTGAATGCTCTGATAGCTGGCTAGGCGGGCATCTTCTGAGGCCTCTTCAACCAAAAGAGGCTCTCCACTCTGGATTACTTTTTCGACAACGGACCGGCTGAAGCCGAAACCCGGGTCAGAAATTGCCGCAAGGTCCATGTGACGCGCCACAAGGACATTGAGGGAATCCTTAAGTTCCGTAAGAGGCCCGTCTTTTTTAAGGATGAGAAAACCGCGTTTGGCGCCGGTGAGCTCCAAGGCGGAATCCATGATGTAATCCAGCAGGCGATCCAAATCGCTCTGGGCCGCCAATCGCCGGTTGATCTCCAGCAAACGTTTATAACGCCGGGTTTCTTTTTTAAATAAATCAGGGATCATGGGATTTTCGATTTTCCCTTCTAAAAAATTTTTGATGGAAAGGAGGAGCTCCCTTCTTTTTGGGACCTCATAAAAACGGTCATTGATGCGCGCCGGTATTGTCTGATGAATCTTATCCAAAATGGCAAGCGATTCCAAGAAGCATGATTCGGCCCGATCTTTGTCGCCCTGAAGCTCATGGCACCGCCCCGCATGGAACAAGACCTCCCAAAGGGCCTCCCTGCCCTCTTTGGCCCGGTAATACGCTGAAAGCGTTTGAAGGATGGGGCCCGCCCGTTTCACATCAGAAGCGATGAGGACCCGGGAACGGCACAGATCGGCCTGGGTCTCCAAACGGTCATTTTTAGTTTCAAGAACAAGAGGAGTGACTTTTTTGAGCAGTTCATCGGCTTTTGAAAGCTCGTTTAAATCAATGAGAAACTCGATTTCCAAAAGAGTCAGGAAAATTTCATCCTGATTGCCGGGATTTTTCTTGAGCCTCTGCCTGGCCAAAGACAATGCCGTTTCGAAGAAATCCTTCTTCTTCAAAAGAAGGGCATAGTACGCCCTTAAAATAAGGCCCTGGGTTTGGTCTTCAAGGTTTTTTAAAAAAGCCTCGGCCTTTTCATCAAAGCCCAAAAGAAAAAAAATATTGGCCAAATTCAGCTTCAAAGAAAGCATCTGCGGCTTAAAACCAAACTGTTCGCTTTTTTCCAGCGCTTGGGAATAAATTTTGAGAGCTTCGCCATAGTCAGCCCGCTCGTGCGCCATGGTCCCCAGATTTTCCAGAACAGAAACCTCTAATTGCTTATCCCCAACCTGGCGGGCCAGGATCAAACTTTGGTTATACAAGTCCAGCGCCCTGGGATTCATCATCTTCTTTTGCCAGACGATGGCCAGGTTATTGGTGATCATCGCCTGGGCCGCCGGCAATTCATTCTTTTTGGCAATCTCCAGACTTTTTTCGTAATGCAAAATGGCCTCATCCCATCGCTTGAGATGATCACAGGCCAGCCCCAATGTATTGGTGATGGACAAGAACTCCGGCTGATCCTTATCCGTGGCAGCATCAAGAACCTTTTTGCAAAGAGCAATGGCTTCCTCACTCTTTCCAAGATGAACGAGAGCCATGCCCTGCAGCGCCTGAATCTTGATGATGAGTGCAGGCGCGTAGCCCTGCGGATCCTTTAAAATGGAATCGCAGATCTCGAGGGCTTCCGTGAAATGCCCCATCCTGTGATAAACAAGAGCCTGGTAGGGTTTGTTCGATGTTTCCTGATAAAGCTTAAGATCCCGCTCATAATAGGGGTCAAAGGGAAACTTTTCGACCAGATCCGTTTCTTTTTCGTCTTTAAGATCATAAATGATCTCCCCTGCACTCTCATAGCGGCCCTGCGGGCTTAACGACAAGAGCTTGTGAATGATGCGCGTAAGTCGAGATGAAATATTAGGGTTCAAAGATGAAATTTTCCGGATGGGGATGCTCAAAATTGTTTTCAGATTCTTTAAATCCTTCTCTTCTATTTCACGCGGCCTCTCCCCGGTGAATGCTTCGTAGAGCGTCACTCCTAGACTATAAAAATCACTCTGAGGAACCCTCTTTTCAAAAAAAACTTCCGGGGCCATGTAAGAAAGAGAGCCGCGCGGAGGTGGGGCCTCCGATTTGAGAAAATGCCCGGCCAACGAGAAATCCAGAAGCTTGATTCCCTTCTGTGTCACAAGAATATTTTCAGGTTTGATATCCCCGTGGATAATCCCCTGGGAGTGCAGATACCCCAGGGCCTCGCAAATCTGGATGATGAGCGGGATGATTTTTTCTTCAGAAAAGCTTTTTGTGGCTTCAAGAAAATTTTCACCGTGGGCAAACTCTTCCTTCAAAAAAGCTCCTGATGAATTTATCTCAAGCTCGTAAACTGTGACGAGATGGGAATGTTTGAGGGAAGAAAGAAAATGAAATTCCGATTTTAAAGCTTCAAAATTTTGGGAGGCATCCTCCCGGATAACCTTCAGGGCGCAAACCTTGCCATCGGCCGTATCGCGGACCTGATAAACTTCTCCCAAGCTCCCTTGCCCGAGTTTTTTGAGGAGTTTGTAGCGGTCAGGGAAGATCATGGGCTTTCCTTGAGAAAATAAATTCTACTGAAAAACTCGAATCCGATATTTATCGAAAATGTAAATCTTATGATTTTTAGCTCGAATATGCGCCACATTGTCGTTCGGGAAAAAGTCATCGTAATCATCAAGCCCTAATTGCCCAAAGAAAAAATCAGCGATCTGTTGCCCGGGGAGATAAACACGAACCTGGCCATTTTGGCTTAACGTATAGATGGTTTCCCGTCTCGCTGATGAGTTTGAAGAACCCAAAAGCAAGGGCGTAATATCAAACCAACGAAAATTGAAACCTCTCACATTTTCTATTGAGACCGGAGCTCGGCTTGGATCAGATATATCAAAATCGATAAGACCTTCCTGATGAATGTTGTTTTCCTGATCAAATTCTTCAAGATTAGCTAAATTGTCTCTATGGATAAGAGAAAAAGAAGAATAAATTGAATATACTTTGTTTGAACGGCTTACACGAAAATTTTGGGGAAGTCCCCAATTAAAAATCCAGTGCACCTCTTCAACGAAGGCATTTTTGCTAAAACGGACCAACACATCATCTTCACCCCATGCATAAAGGACATAGAGACGATCCCTTTCGTCAAGATCAAAAGAAGAAATCGAAAGGCTAAAATCAGGATGTTCATCTCTAAATTCAAGATTCTCTTCATCAATGACGGCTATTTGGTGAAAACGAGAATTAAAAACCCAAATTTCTTCACCATCAATTTGACATCGCCCCTCCCCTCTTCTCCAACAAGAAACCAGGAAATAAAAGTTGCCGTGAGAATCCATACGGAAAAGATGAATGTCCAATCCTCCCAATTGTTCCTGTAAATCGATACTCTGGAGAAATTGGCCTTCATGATCAAAAACACGTAGTTCTGGATTGTCTTGAAAAAGACTTAAGACATAAATATTTCCATCCGAATCCACATCGAAATGACAATTCCCATCTCGGCAAAGAAAATCGTCAGGATCACTCATATCATCTCCAATCAGTTGAAGAAGTTGCCCTTCTGCATTGTATTGCCTAAGCAAATGGGCCTCACCCCCGCAGGAGTATGAAGAACTTCCAAAATAAAGATTCCCCTCTAAGTCTCCCCCTTGGAAATGATAGCAATAAGCTTCATAGGGAAGAGCTTCTTCGGAAAGATCATGAGGAAATGCAATTTCGTTTTGAAAAACTCCCTCTAAAGAGTAAATTTTAATGGATCGTTCGTTTGAAAATTCATTTTCAATGAAAAGGTTCCTATCAATCAAATGTATATGGGAAGGATTACATAAGGCATCAATAGCTTCACAATCTTCAGTACTACCAATGGTCCTTAAAAATTCTCCTCCTCGATTATAAACTAAAATTCTTTTTCCCCTAAAATTAGGTATCGTCCCTAGAACATAAATTTCTCTCAACAACGGATCAGGGTGAATAACAACATCAATCACGGAATTAAAGTTCTCCGGGTCAAAAATATTGAGTTGCCAAGACCAATGCCCATCAACATCAAGCTGGCTTATTCTCAACTCACGGTCATAAGAATAAGCCACAAAAATATTTCCATCATTGTCGGTATTCAAACCCAAGAAGCAAAAAATATTATTGCCAAAATCTGATCTTAGACAGCCCTCATCCCATGAGTAAGCCCAATCTGGATTGGGTTCTCCGCGCCAATGAACAATTTGCCAAAAAGGATAACTACGGAGCACTTGAAGATCACGATCAAATTCCACAAGCTGTCCCTTGTCTGTCAAAGCCCATAAGGTATTTTGTCTTGCAATTTTTAAATCAATGATTTTGGCACCCAAAAAAAGGTTGTCTAAATATTCGTAGCGGGAACCAAATTTCATGACCCGCCAATTTTCTAAATCGGCAACAAATATATTCCCCTCCTCATCAAAAACGGTATTTGCCACACCACTTATTTTCCCTTCCGAAGAACCAATCACAATCATTTTTTCCTGAGCATCTAAAAAACCATCGTTATCTCCATCCTTTGGATGAAATTGATCATCCCCAATTTCTTCTCCATCAGAAATGCCATCCCCGTCTGAATCAGGACTATCCATTTCTAAACCATGAGCTTCCTCAAAAGCATCGGACAAACCATCTCCGTCATTATCAGGCCCTTCGTAACGATTATCAATTTTGTCACATTCATCGCCAGAACCATCTTGATCTGTATCAACTTGGGATACGTTGGATATTCCCGGACAATTATCTATCTGGTCATCAACGACTTCTTGTGGAGAGATAATTTGTGGATTTTCCTCATGACGCCAGAGGATGGGGTTCTCTACAGAAGCAAAATCTATAGCAAGGTTTTCTTCCCTTTCATCATCGGGAAAAGGAAACACCTGAAGACGAAATTCATCAACGGCATAAATTTTGTCGTTTTGCACATCAAGAGCATAAGGAAGAAAACCATCGATGGGATAACCACTAAAAAGACCATCACTAAAACCACGGCCCCCAAATTCTCTTTTAAATTGTAAACCTTCCCCATCATGGGCCTCATAAACCTTAATTTTGGAATCATACCCATCGGCAATGTAGAGGCGATGATGATAAAATTTTATTTTTTTGCCTCCTTCGGAATGAAGATGCTCCTCATCATCTAAATCATCAATATGAGTCATTTCTCCGTTTTGGTATCGATGCGCTGAAACTTTATATGTTGAGGGTGGAGGTGGAAATCCAAAATCATTAGACTTCAACGTCAGAAAAATAAGGCCGTCTTCACCCGCGCTTATGTTATAGATGTTTCCGAGGGGAAGATAAAAACGATCAGAAAGATGAAGGGTCTCTCCATTAAAAGAAAAAATATCAATATAACCCCAAGCAGAGGCAAAAAGCCGTCCTTGACCATCAAGAGCTAAATATTCTACGGATGTAGATAGTTCAGTTACAGGAAGAAGCTCCCCATTCACTAATTGAAATACAAGAATTTTTCCATACACAGAGATAAAAAGGTGCCCCTGATTATCCGCAACCATACTATTGATCACTGGATGACTTTCTTCTGGAAGAATTCTTGATGATACCGTGATTTGCCTAAATTGATTGTCCTGAAATTGGATGACCTTGATAACGTGATTCTCGTTATCAGCCAAAAAAATGTGCCCTTCCTGATTGACGGCAATGGCCTTAATAAAAAGAATATCACTCGTTTGTAAATCGACGTCCTGGTACCGATTCGAAACTTCATGGGAAAATCCACCAGCACTTTCGTGAATAACAACGGTTACCAAATCATTGTCTTCTACAAGATAAAGTATATTGCCAGTCGTTGCTATAGAATCAGCAAATCTAGGTTCCCCTGTAGTGGGATTATAAACGTGTAAAATATCTTCCCGTCTTAGTTCACCGTTTTCGTGAACACTCATCATCAATAAATAAGGATCATCACCATTAAAGGAAACATAAAGATGATCATCCCCATACCAACACATATCGTAAGGTTGGCTGTTTCCTATTGGAAGGCCTAACTCCTCTTGGGGAACAGGGCCAAATTCGTCATATCTTAAAAACTGCAATACCTCATCTCGAAGTTCCAAAACTTTTATGCGCCCCATGATGGGTTCTGCAACAAAAATAAAACCATCGGGTGACACGGCTATTCCATGAGGTTTATTTGAGATACCATCCCGATCTCCTTCCTTCTCACCAAATTTTGATAAAAAGATTAGCTGATGATCTTCAAATCGAAACAACTTAACGGTGTAATCTCCTTGATCTGTAACAAAAACATAATCCGCGTCATCAACAGCAATGCCTGTTGGAAGAAAACCAATTATTTCATCGAGATTATTACTACCTCCAAATCCAAACCCACGGTTACGGCGTGATATGCGCCCCTGACACTGGAGGGAATGGATAGGAAGTTGAGGTGGATGG
>Ga0154362_143_pt1 | contig 20122 bp, 22 predicted proteins | sample RifGroA2_FD_115890 | JGI IMG/M metagenome (GOLD analysis project Ga0154362, IMG submission 115890) | Deltaproteobacteria bacterium GWA2_45_12
CCTATAGCTCGGCGGAGCCGAGCTTGATACCCCGTGGCTTGCCACGGGGTTCTTCATTCCGGTGTCTTTGGTGCCACGGGCGTAAGCCCGTGGGGCCCCACTGTAGGCGACAAATTCATTCCCATTATCAACCACACGTACAGGTGGAGGGCATCCTGTGAAAATAAATCCCATCACAATAAAAAATATTGAAATAAGGTTGGACCTGGAATTTTTCATAGACCCTTATTTTTCTTCTCCTCCACCCAAACACTTTTGGCTCTCAAAACTTTTTCTGAGCACATAAGAAAAATCGACGAAGGGCTGTTTTGCACTAAACACCATTACTTTTTCATTTTTATCGCGTGTGTTTTTTCCCGGTTCTTCTTCTAATTTTGCAAAACTTCTGGACCAAACATTTCCGTCGTGAAACGCAAGCACATTGATAAAATTTTCCATCGCATCTTCAAAAATATAAGATTTCTTTAGATTGAGTTTTTTATAATTTTCTGAATTTCTCACTTCGGTGGGCAATAATTCTTCAATCACCTCTTCATAGCCACACCTTTTTGCCCAATCATTGACCTCTTTTCCTTTCAGTTCCTTCAAGCGGGCTAAATATGGTTTTATCTTCTCTTGCAGTTCTTTCCTTTTTGATTCGCTGTCTATTTTTCCTCGCTTTTCCTCAAATTGTTGAATTTCGTCTTGAACAAATCGTAATGGGTACATTCCTCGCGGTGCCGGAACCCATTTCCCAACACCCATTTTCCCCAACACCTCCAATATTTTTTCATTTCGAACCGGTTGCCAATGGCTGAGAAAAAGCGCCTCCAAAGGGACCTCTTTTGCTGCAATCTGTGTTGGTTTGGTTACTGGTTTTGTTTGTTTTTTTGAAATTGTCGGACTTTTCTTTGCGGGTGTTACGCTAGGCTGAGATAGTTTTGACTTCACTATTTTATTTTGAGCGGGAGTGATCTTATTGCTGGGGGGTTGACGAGCCGGTGTTGTAGCCCGTGGCGCAACAGTAGCTTTTGTTGGTACAGGAGTAGAAGGTCGAACTTGGGCTGTGGCACCCCAGGCCCAACTAAGAACCAAAAGTACAATGCCGATGGACCAACCTTTTTTCACAAGAGTTAGGGGCAGCAATCCAAGTGCCAAGGAATGGACAGAAAAACAGAATATTTACAAGTAGTTATATTTTAAAGCCCTTTTATTTTGTCAAAATAAAGGCAAATTCTCTCTTTGATAAGGAAAAAATTGCCTCTTTATTGTTTTTTTGCGGAAGGGGTGGGATTCGAACCCACGGTACCCTTGCGGGTACACTTGATTTCGAGTCAAGCCTCTTCAACCACTCGAGCACCCTTCCCTTGAATCTGTATAGTGAATAGTTAAGAGAGGTTCAAGGAATTGTGTGCGGGAATGGCATGTAGTTGAAAAAAGGGCCTTTAGCGAATAGGGGATATTGCCAAAGGCCCTTTGGTTTATGAGAGGGGGAGAAAGGGAGATGAGAAATCAATGTAAATTGCGTTCAAAATCCTTTAATTGTTCTTCGGCTTCCTCCTTTTCAATTCCATATTTTTTCTGAATTTTCCCCACGAGCACATCTTTTTTCCCCGCAATGACATCCAATTCATCATCGGTTAATTGCCCCCATTTTTCCTTCACCTTGCCGCGAAATTGTTTCCAATTTCCTTCTATTTGTTCCCAATTCCTAAAAACCTCCTTTGATTTTATATTGCCGTATTTATTTTCTAAATTCTGTGTTCCTTTTCCGGTTTTTTCTTTAAGGTATTTTGCTCACCTTGTTTGTTCTGTGTGGGGTTGGGTCCCTCTGTATCCATCCTTTCTCTGCCTTGTTGGACATCTTTTTGGAATTCAGTGTCCGGTTGTTTTTTTTGTTTATTGTTTTGTTGTTCATTTTTTGTTTCCATTTTTTTCTCCTGGTTAAGTTTGATTAATTTACTACCAAAAATCCTTTTTCCCCAAAATCGGGGCAAATAGGATTTTTAACTCGGGGGTTCCCCCACCAATCTTACACAGGGGGTCTGCGGAACCTCGGTATGATCAGCGACAGAAGGAAAAGGATGATGAAGATTAAAAACAAGAATCGCGCAATCGAACTGGCGCTGGCTGCGATGCTTGTGAATCCAAACAACGCCGCTATGATGGCGACAACAAAGAATGTGAGGGACCAATAAAGCATAAAGGCTCCTTTCCTTAAGAAAAAACACTCAAAACTTATAGGATGGTCCCAAGCTGGACAATCGGGGGAGACAGGATTTTAAGATGGGGGTTTCCCCCAATTTTTTGTCGAAGGATAAAAAAATGGGGCTAAAATTGATTTCTTTTAGCCCCATCTCATAAGAGAGCTTCAAATGGGAAGCTACAATTCGTTTTTTTCCTCATTTTCGTCTTCTTTTAAGTGAAATGCGCTTTCCTTATTTTGAGCCTTATTTTGCCGTTTTGGATTCTGCTTGGTCTGGCGTTTATGTATGCCTTTTTGTTTTTTTCTTTTTTGCATTTTTACTTCACCCCCTTTCCAGGTAAGTTTAAGGATTTAGTCGTTTATCAACTGCATCCCAATTAATGTTGGAGAAAAAAGCTTCGATGTATTTGGCTCGCTCTGAGGGTGGGTAGTCGAGCAAAAAGGCATGCTCCCATACATCCATGACCAGGATGGGGGTAAATCCGGCCACATTCCCGACTTCATGAAGGGTGATCCAATGGTTGGATAATTGCCCATTGGCGGGATTAAGATAACAAATGGCCCATCCCACCCCACGCATCTTCCCCACAGCGATGAAATCATTTTTCCATGCCTCATAAGTTTGAAAACTGCCCGTCACCTTTTGGGAAAAGAGGGATTGGGGAGACGGCATGCCATTCCCCTCTTTTTTGAGGTTTTCAAAATAGTATTCATGCAGAATCATTCCATTATATTCAAAACCCAATCTCCTTTTTAGCTCCGAGTAATCCAAGACCTTGTCCCAGTCGACCTGCCCTTCTTTAAAAAAGCCGGCAATTTTTTCTGTCAGGTTATTGGTTTGCTGGACATACCCTTCGTAAAGTTCAAAATGCATTTCCAGGGTTTTGTCGGAGATTCCCTCTAACCCGCTTAAGTTGAAGTGCCTTGGTTTATAAGACGCAACGGAAAACATTTTTTAAAAAAGAACCTCTCAATCATTGAGAGCTCTCTCCCAATGACAAAAGGGACTTTAGATTTTTATGATATCGAAAGATCATTTCGCTACAAAACGTATCAGAAGAAAAAGAGGATACAATAAGGGCTCACAGGATTTTTGGATGGGGGAATGCCCCACACTGCTTTTTTTCTTCTATTGGGGGATTCCCCGATTGATGCCGGTATTAAATAAGTTTAAAAAAAATTAAGTTTAAAAAAATCAAATTGAAGGGACACCCATGAGGTTATTGATCGTATCCAATCGTTTGCCGATGACAATGATCCAAGCCGAAGGCCAACTACACTTCCAAAAAAGCGCCGGTGGTTTGGTTTCGGGGCTTAGTTCTTTTTTAGAATCTCTTCCGCAGGCTCTCTCTAAAGTTGAAAATTACATTTGGGTGGGTTCCCCCGGGCTGGATGTGGATGCTTGCCAGAAGGAGGAGATTTCAAAACGTCTTCATGATGAGTGCCATGCCCACCCCGTGTGGGTGAGTCAGCAGTTGATGGATCGTTTCTACAATGGTTTTTGCAACAAGATTATCTGGCCCCTCTTTCATTATTTTCCCAGCCTGACTGCCTTGGAAGAGGATCTTTGGAACGACTACAATGCAGTAAATGAGGCTTTTTGCGAAGCGGTACTTCAAGTGGCCAAAGACGATGACATTGTCTGGGTGCATGATTATCATCTTTTTTGCCTTCCCCTCATGCTTAAGAAGAAAAAACCCTCCTTAAAAATAGGATTTTTTCTGCACATTCCATTTCCCTCTTTTGAAATGTTCCGGTTGCTTCCAAAAACATGGTGCGTGAAAATTCTGAATGGAATTTTAGGCGCTGACCTGGTCGGTTTTCATACTTATGATTATACACAATATTTTATTCGTTGCTGTTTGAGGATTTTGGGTTTGGACCATAACATGGGCAAGCTTGTGCTTGAAGACCGTCTGGTCCTTGTCGACACATTTCCCATGGGAATTGATTACCAGCGCTATTACGAAGCGGCTAAAAGTGCGGGAGTCATTGAAGAGGCGAAAAAAATACGCCACACCCTCGGTGTTGAAAAAATCGTCCTTTCGATTGACCGCTTGGATTATACCAAGGGAATTTTTCAGCGATTAAAGGGGTTTGAAAAATTTTTGGAAGACTGTCCCCAATGGCGGGGGAAAACGGTTCTTCTTCTCATCCTTGTTCCTTCACGGATTGCCGTAGATCAATACCAGCACATGAAAGACCAGATTGATCAGACCATTGGATTGATTAACGGAAAATTCGGGCAAATGGCATGGAACCCCATTAATTATCAGTATCGTTTTGTTGATTTCGAGACTCTGGTGGCCCTTTATTCGCTAAGTGATGTGGCCCTTGTTACCCCTTTGCGTGATGGCATGAACCTGGTGGCTAAGGAATATGTTGCAAGTCGACAGAACCAGGATGGGGTGCTCATTTTAAGCGAAATGGCCGGATCCGCCCATGAGTTGGGCGAAGCTGTAACGATCAACCCCAATATTCATGCTGAAATTGCAGCAGCTCTCCCGGTTGCTCTGGAAATGCCGGCCCAAGAACAAAAATCGCGCATGCTTTCCATGCAGGCCAGGCTAAAGCAATATAATGTCATCCGATGGGCGGATGATTTCCTGCAAAAACTAGATGAGGTACATAAGGAACAAATCGAGTTTAATGCCAAAATGCTGGGGCCCTTGTCGATTAAGCATCTTGTTTCAAAGTTCCAGGTAGCGCGGCACAGGCTCCTATTTTTTGATTATGATGGCACCATGGTTCCCTTTAATAGGATTCCTTCCCAATCCAAGCCCAGCAAGGATTTACTCTCCATTTTGGAGCGCTTGTCTACAAAACCTGAAACGAAAGTGGTGATCATTAGCGGAAGGGATCGTCAAACTATGGAATCATGGTTTGGAAAACTTCCGCTTAATTTTGTGGCTGAGCATGGCACATGGACCAAAAAACAGGGAGAGTCCTGGCAACAAATCAAACCACTGCGCAATGATTGGAAAGCCCAGATCCTGCCCATCCTGCAAATGGCTTCAGCCCGCCTTCCCGGTGCTTTTGTGGAGGAAAAAGAATTTTCACTGGCATGGCACTACCGCGGAGCCCATGCAGAACTGGCTTCCATCCGGAATAAGGAGCTATTGGATAATTTGGTACACTTGACAGCCACCATCGATTTGCAAGTTTTAATCGGGCACAAAGTGATTGAAATACGGAATGCGGGAGTTTCCAAGGGCATGGCGGCCTTACAGTTTGTTGAGGAGAAACATGATTTCATCCTGGCCATAGGCGATGACTACACCGATGAGGAATTATTCAAGGCCCTGCCGATTTCTTCTTATTCCATAAGGGTTGGCCGGGTTCCGACATTTGCCTCGTTTAATTTGGCCAACCATACCGAAGTCCTGAGCCTTCTGGAAGATTTAGCCGCGGTTGATCCTTCGACTCAAATTCGATCCCTTGCCAACACGGGGTGATGTTATGAATAATAAGTTAAGTGACTGGCTTGCATCTATTCCACGATGGGAGGCCATCCTTCTCTTTTTTGCCTTCTTTATCCTAATTTTCACCTTGCAGCGAATTGCTTTCCACTTCATGAAAAAATATGCGGATAAGACTTCCAATTATTGGGACAATGTTTTTGTCGATGCTTTGCGGTTTCCTGTCATCTTCTTTTTGATTTCTTTAGCTGTTGCGCTACTTCCGGTTCTCTTTAAATTATCTAACCAGGCAGAGAAATTCACTGTTTTTTCCTCCAAGTTCTTTACCGTTTTGGGTTTTGCCCTTTTTGTTCAAAAATTGCTCCTATTCGTGTTACAGCTTTTTTTAGTTAAGAAAGATTCATTAAGAACCTATACCGGCATCACGCGAGTGGGTATTTCTGGCCTCATTTATACTTTTTTCATCCTCATTTTTTTGGATACGGCGGGTATTTCCATTACTCCTTTTATCGCCTCTCTGGGAGTGGGGAGCCTTGCCATTGCTTTGGCCCTTCAAGAAACCCTTGCCAGTTTTTTTGCCGGTTTTTATCTTGTGGCCGACAAACCCATCCGCGTGGGAGATTATGTGCGCCTTGAATCCGGGGAAGAAGGCCATGTGCAATCCATTGGCTGGAGAAGCGTGCGCTTGCAACAGCTTTCCAACAGCACCATCATCATTCCCAACTCCAAATTCGCCTCCAGTATTATGACCAATTACTATTTTCCCAAACGGGAATTGGCTGTTTTGGTGAATGTGCGCGTAGACTATTCAAGCGATTTGGAAAAAGTTGAAACGATCACCACCGAAGTGGCAAGGGATATCATGAAGGCAGTACCCGGTGGCTTACCTGATTTTGAGCCGTTTATTCGTTATGGGGCTTTTGGGGAAGCGGGCATTGAGTTCACAGTCATCCTGCGCGGTCGGGAATTTGTGGATCAATATTTGATCCGACATGAATTCATCAAGAAACTTCACAAACGGTATGAAGAAGAGGGCATTGTGATCCCTTCTGTTTTGCGAATGGTTCCGAGGAACCCTCGGCAATAAGGTGCTTTATCCCCTACGCTCGTTGGCGTAGGAAGCGCGCCTTGCCGAGTCAAAGCCCTTCGCCTTAGGCGGAGAATCTTGGGTCCGGGGTTTGCTCTGGGGTTCATACCATTGATGGCTGTGACAAGTAATTTGCCGTGCTGATGATGGCTAAATGCGAATAAGCTTGGGGGAAGTTTCCGATCAATTCGCCCGATTCGACGTCAATACATTCTGAGAGCAAACCCAGATGATTGGCATAAGTGGTTATTTTCTCGAAAATGGAGAGGGCTTTCTCTTTTTCGCCGATGGAATGAAAGGCTTTGGCCATCCAAAGGCTTGCAACGATGAAGGCGTTTTTTGGCGTGCCGAAGTCGTCATCATGCGTGTAGCGCAGGGTGAATCCGTTTTTCATCAGTTTTTTTTCGCACGCCCTTACCAATCCCAGCCACTGCGGATCCGTTTTTTGAAGGAACCCGTAATGCCTCATGAGAAGCAGGCTGGCATCGAGGTCTCGTGAGCCGTAAAATTGAGTATAAGAACCTATTTCTGGGTTCCATCCCTTTTCTTGGATGTCTTTCTTGATTTCCTGGGCGATGGGGTCCCAAAGCTTGGCCATATGGATTTTTCCCAGTTGATTGGCGATTTTGACGCCACGGTCGAGGGCCACCCATGAAAGGACCTTTGAAAAAGTAAAATGTTTTTTTTGATTACGATATTCCCAAATTCCGGCGTCCTCGTTTTGCCATTGGATGGCGATGGTTCCCACCAAAAACTTGACCAACGACCACACTTCCTCCGGCATTTTTTCGAATTGGTAATGACCGTAGTAAAGGTAAATGGCGTAGATGATTTCGCCAAAGATGTCGTTTTGGTTGGTGAGCCAGGCGTTGTTGCCAATGCGCACGGGGGATGAGTTTTTGTATCCACAAAGATGATCGAGTATCTGCTCATCTAAGTGGGTTCTTCCATCAATGCCATAAAGTATTTGTATTTTTGTCTGTTTGTTTTCAAAAAGGTGGAGAAGGAAACGGATGAAGCCCCCAGCCTCTTCAAAATGCCCTATGCTTTTGAGTGATTCGATGATCAAGGACGAATCGCGAAGCCAGCAGTAACGGTAATCCCAATTGCGCGACTCCCCCATGATTTCAGGCAACGAAGTTGTGACTGCGGCGAGGATGGCTCCGGTGTCCTCATAGGTGAGCATTTTAAGCGTGAGCGCTGAACGTAAGACCATGTTGGTCCCTATGGTGGGCAGGTGGCAATGACGGGACCAGCCTTCCCAGTATTCCTTGGTTTTGGTCATCATTTCATGGCTGTACGAAAAGTTGGGGGCGTCCATTTTTTCGTGATAGGAAAGAAGGAGGTATTCCTCTTTATCCAGCACCATTATTTCACCGGAAATGATTTTTTTTGTGGGCAGGCTGGAATACAAAAACAAGGTTTCAAACCCCTTGTGGGCCGTGATGAGGTTTTCGTAGGCTGTGATCGTTGTTTCCCCTCGAGCGTAGTCCAGTTTTGGTTCAAATAAAACACGGAAGGTGGGTTTGCCGCGCAAGGGTTTGAGGATGCGATGGATTTCTAGGGGTTTGCAGTAACCCTGGCCCGAGCGAAAACGGGGCATGAAGTCAATAATGGCAAAAGCATGCTCTCCTTGATCAAATTCGGTTTGCAGGATGTTTGTTTCAGGAAGATAGGTTTGGATGATTTGTGGTGAGCTTGGGGTCGCTATCTGGAATTTCCCGCCTTTTTGGGAGTCTAAAAGCGCTGCAAAGGTGGAATGACTGTCAAAACGCGGCATGCATAGCCAGTCGATGCTGCCATCCCTGCTGATCAGGGCTGCTGTCTTGCAATTGCCAATAATGCCATAGGAGAAGGACATAGATATTTCCTCATCAATCAGGGAAAAATTTCCTTGTTATTCCCTACGCTCGTTGGCTTCGGGGACGCGCCTTGCTGGGTCAAAACCCTCCGCCTTAGGCGGAGAATCTTGGGTCCAAGGCTTGCCTTGGGGTTCATACCATTGATGGTCATCAAAAAAATCATTCCCATTTCAATGGAAAGAACAGGATTAAGAACATGGATGAATCAGATATTGGCTTACAAGCCTGCCACAAATGAGATGTTCCTGAATGATTTGTTCTAAAACATCAGGAGTACAACTATGATACCATACACCCTCTGGATAGATAACGGCAATAGGCCCTTTTTCACAAACCCGCAGGCAATTAGCCTTGGTGCGAAAAATACCACCGGCGCCTGTCAATTTCAAATCATCTAAACGTTTTTTTAAATATTCCCATGCCTTTAAACTTTCCCCTTTGTCACAACACTTGGGTTTGGTTTGGTCACAGCATAAGAAAATATGCCGCTTGATTTGGGGGATGCCGAGTTCTTTAACAATTGATTTAAGTTTTGGATCCATAAAAAACCTCAGAAGATGAGTTGATATTGATTTATTAATTTTTATAATAAATCTGCTTCATCTCTGCATACTGCTTTTTTAACTCTTCACGAAACTGGGGATGGGCCAACGGGATGAGTAATTCAGCGCGTTTTTCATCCGAAACGCCGTAGAGATTGGCAATGCCGTATTCGGTGACGATGTATTGGATTAAATAGCGTGGGGTTGAGATGAGGCTGCCTAGAGGAAGTGTGGGAACAATGTTTGAAACCAATTTCCCATTCACCGTGGCGGTTGATTTGATGCACAAAATTGTTTTTCCGTTTTCGGCATCATAGGCGCCCTGGACAAAACTCATTTGCCCTCCCGCACCGCTGTATTGTTTCAACCCAATGGCTTCTGAACAGACTTGGCCAGCAAAGTCGATCATCAATCCAGAGTTGATGCTGGTCATGTTCTTGTTTTTGGCAATCAAGTGGGGATCATTGACAATGCTTACAGGCAAGCATACAGCGGAACGGTTGTTTTGTCCCTTTCGTTCATCCAAAAAATCGTAAAGTTTTTTTGAACCGAAGGCGAAGGTAAAAATGCTTTGTTTGGGAAACACCCCCTTGTTCGTGTTTGAAATTTTTCCGGCTTCCACCATTTTTAACCATCCATCGGAAACAAGTTCGGAATGAATTCCAAAATTTCCCATGGAGCTTTGGGCCAATTTTTCTGCAACATAGTCGGGGATACGGCCAATTCCAAATTGAAGTGTAGCTCCATCCTCAACAAGGTTAAGAACATTTTCGCCGATTTTTATTTCTTCAGCGGTGATTTCTCCAAGGGAGGAAAGTTCCAGTTGGGACTGGTTGCTTTCAAAAACATGTTCTAGTTCAGTGATGTGGATTTTATTGTCGCCATATTCATCCAACCCATAAATTACAGGCATGTTGGGATTAATCTCGGCAATGGCTATCCGGCTTGGATCGCGGGATGCGGCGCAAAAAGGCCTGTAGATGGCCGCTCCATGCGTGCCAAAAGTGCAAAAACCGTCCTTGTCGGGTTCTGAAAGGGTTGTTGCGACAACGCGCGCCGGTTTTTTGAGGGCAAAGGTTTCAATGCCTGTGAAACTGGCAGGCAGATATTCCATCTGCGCCCCCTGATCATTAAGGAACCGTTCGATGGGCCCGTAATAACCGCTAGTGACACGCACCTTGGGATGAGTGAGAATAGGAAAGGGAAATCCCAAAAGTCCGGTGGTAATATGCAAATCTTCCCAGTCTTGTTTATCCGAAAGAGCCTGCAAAAGGGCCAGGGGTTGGCCTGTGGCCAAGGGAACGCCCAATGAATCTTTTGGATGAAACAAAGAAATTATTTCATGAATGGATTTTTTGCTTGGGCTCATAATCTTTTTTGGTTAAATCATTTATCTTATGAGTAAACAAATTCTTTTTTTATTCACGACCTGCCTGCTTGTGAGTTCTTTGGCCATCGCCTATCAAGCCGGTGCTGTGCCATCTACGTCCCCCTTATGGCATCATGAGTTGGTGCTGGCTCTGAAAAATGGCGGTGCTTACGTGGAAACAGAAGCGGAAAAACCACTTTTTGCCCATCGTGAAAACGAGCATTTTATTCCGGCATCCATTCTAAAATTGGCCACGGTAGCGTTTGCCCTTAAAGAATTGGGACCCGATTTCAGGTTTCAAACGGATTTTTTTATCACCAAGGATGAAAAACTTTTTGTCAAAGGGTATGGGGACCCTCTGCTTACTTCAGAGGAACTTGAGCAAATTGCTGGGACTCTTCATGAAAAGGGAGTTAGGGAAATTAAAGGTTTATATTTGGATGATGGTTATTTTGACAAAAGCATTGTCATTGATGGGGGGGCCCATTCTGATAACCCCTACGATGCCACCAATAATGCGCTGTATGCCAATTTCAACACCATTGCTGTCAGAAAATACAAAAATGGCACCCTTACTCCCGGAGAAGCTCACACGCCTTTGACTCCGCTTGCTTATAAAAAGGCGGCCCGTTTGAAAGCAGGGTCCCATCGCATCAATCTGGGAGGTATCAAATCGGAGGCCACCTTATATGTGGGAGAATTATTACAGGCATTTTTAAAACAGAAGGGCGTTTTAGTAACCGGCCCTGTTGCCCTTGAAACGGTTCCGGATACGGCCAATCTTTTGTATGAACATAAATCCTCCAAAAATTTGGAGGAAATATTGAAGGGACTTCTTAAATATTCCACCAATATTACAACAAACCAGATTTTTCTGGTGCTGGGGGCCAAAAAATGCGGGGCCCCTGCCACCATGGAAAAGGGAGTGATGGCCTTGTCTGAGTTTTTGGGCAAAGAACTTGGATGGAAAGATTTTTTTATTGCCGAGGCTTCCGGTCTTTCACGAAAAAACGAAGTGACTCCTTATGAAATGGTCGTGCTTCTGAGATATCTTGATCCTTATAAGGAGCTTTTTCCTAAAAAAGAAGATGGGCTATTTATGGCCAAGACAGGAACCTTAAATGGTGTTAGTACTCTTGCAGGCTATATGCCATTAGAGCAAGGGGGATATGCGCGTTTTGTACTTATCGTCAACGATACTGTGTCCTATGCCTATAAATTCAAAGTGGGGCGTCTTTTGTACGCGGCCTTAAACCCTTCTCAAAAACAATCGGTCTTAAATAAAAAATGACGCAGCCCGCTACCAGTGGGTGTTGGCGGACTAGATTGTGTGGTAAGCTGGCATCCTGTGTTTGAAGCGGAATTTGCCGCATCGAATGCCAATGACCATGCAAAGAACTAAATTATGAAAAAATTACTCTCTAAAAATCAATGGTATGAATCCCAACCCAACAAGCCGCACAGCGGCGCTGAGGGGGAGGCTCCAGCGGCTTTGCCGATGGAGGGGGCGACGCGAGCCCCTAGAATCGAATGGGCCAATTTCCTGTTTATCACCTTAACCCCCGTTGTGGCGATCGTGGGAACAATCTGGACACTTAAAAATAACGGATTTTTCCCGGAAACCCTTGTCTGGACTGTGGTGATGATGTTTTTAACAGGGCTGGGAATAACAGCCGGTTACCATCGTCTTTTTTCCCATCGCAGTTATAAGACAACGTGGTTTGTCAAATTAATGTATCTCTTATTTGGAGGGGCGGCCTTTGAGGGCTCGGCAAGGGAATGGTGTTGTGCCCATCGCAAGCATCACCGTTTTGTGGATCAAGAGGGTGACCCCTACAACATCAAAAGAGGTTTTTGGTATGCCCATGTGGGTTGGGTGGTGCTTAAAGCCGACCAATCCGATGAATCGAACATCCCTGATTTGAAAAACGATAAATGGGTTTTGTTCCAAGACAGGTTTTACATTCCCTTGGCGGCCATGGTTGGGATTTTTATGCCAGCTTTTGTTGCTTTAATATGGGGGGATTTTTTTGGAGGGCTTTTTATTGCTGGTTTTGTGCGCCTTGTTCTAAATCACCATTTCACTTTTTTCATCAATTCATACTGCCATTTTTTTGGGAAACAACCCTACAGCGACAAGAACACAGCCCGTGATAGCACGTTTATTTCATTTTTTACCTATGGAGAAGGATATCATAATTTTCACCATGCCTTTGAGGGTGATTACAGAAACGGCGTTCGTTTTTTCGATTTTGATCCAGGCAAGTGGCTTATTTGGGGGCTTTCAAAAATGGGGTGGGCTTTTAATTTAAAAAAGGTCAATTCCCTTAGAATTTTGGCGACCCGGCTTGCCATGGACGAAATGCGTTTGCAGAAAAAATGGGAGCGTCAGGCCAAATATCGTGAAGAATGGCAGGCGTTTGTTTTGCGGACACGGAACAAAATTTTAAAAGCCCAGGAAAGGTTCATCGAACTTAAAGCCGAATACCAGCAGATGAAACAGGACAGGATCGATTTGGTCCATGAACGGGTAGTGCATCTTCAACATGAGATGAAACGGGTCAAAGAAGAATTAAGGCTTGGGTTGCAAGAATGGAAATTCTTGATTCGTGGACAATATGTTCTGGTTCCAATAAAAATAGGATGACGTGATTCTTGTAGGGACCTCGTGGGGGTCCCTACGGTAAAAATATGGAATCCTTTCTTCTTTGTTTTATTCCCCTTTTTGTCGCCCTTGATCCTCCGGGGGTGATGCCCATGTTTCTGGGTCTTACTCAAGGCCTTTCTCCCCAGGAAAGATCGCGCGTTCTTCGTCATTCCATGGTGACAGCCTTTGTTGTAAGCATCCTGTTTTTGTTTGGGGGCCAGGCTGTTTTCAAGGTTTTGGGGATTTCATTAGCTGATTTTCAAATTGCCGGAGGGCTTATTTTAGTGGTGTTTGCCATTCGGGATTTACTGCAAACAGGGCGTGAGGTTTTGGTGCTTGATTCAACGGTGGGGGTGGTCCCCATCGGCATTCCCCTTATTGTGGGGCCGGCCGCATTGACCACTCTTTTGATGTTATCCCGTGAATTTTCAGTAACCATCGTATTATTGTCTTTGGTAACTAACTTGGTTCTTAATTTTGTTTTATTTAACCGAGCTCCATGGATTGAAAAAATTATCGGCATTGCGGGAATGCGCGCATTTTCCAAAATTGTGGCTCTTTTTTTGGCAGCGATTGCCGTGATGTTTGTCAGGATGGGGGTTACGGCTTATTTGACTGGAGTCTAAAGAGTAGTGTGGCCCACGAGGGAACCTATGGGCCCTTCGACTACGCTCAGGGACCCTGCCGGCATAATAAAAAATACTGGCCAATTTTCTTTGATTTCTTCGTTGCTTCTCCAATAAAAATATTTTTTGAAACTTTTTTCATAAAGTCTTTCATGTTCCCGTAAACAAGATAGGTGATTCCTGTTGTATTGGCTTTCAATTTTGGCCAGCCAAGCGGCGCTTGGTAAGGGATTTTGGTGTAATCGATCATGACTTCCCCGGGACGATCCGTATTTTCACTGACCACAAAATAACCGGGGCCGGTTAGTTTTTGAAGGGGTTGATGATTATAACCCCAAACAGAATTTCCGTCCGGGGAGCGGCACATCCTTTTTTGAAAAAGGAAAAAAGCGGGCAGGGAATTTTTCCCATGAAAAATAATTTCCTTTAAAGGTTCAGAAGTGAAGGGGGCCATTTCCTGCAAACTAACTGTTTTGGCCTTTTGAAATAAAAGCAGCATGAGTTTGCCGGGAAAGGATTGCACTTCGCGTAAACGATCTGCGGGAGAAAGAGAATCCAGATAAGCGCCGATAGAATCGATCGATTGATTTTCAGTGATCATTTTAGCAAATGTATTCATAAAATAATTGGACATGCCCTTAAATCCACCCCAATTTCTTATACCCCTCATACGCCTTTTGAAGAGTTATTTGTAAATCAAATTGAGGCGTCCATCCCAAATTCTTTTGAAGGGCATTGCTAGAACACACAAAACTGGGCGCGGTGATCTGTTTGTATTGCTTGATATCCAATTGATTTTTAAAAAAAGGAAAAACGCGTGAGAGGGCGCTTCCAGCCACCATCAGGGCAAACAAGATAAATTTTGGAAAGGCCATGACATGAATCTTGTTATGAAAAATACTCTCCATAAGTTTCCAAAGTTCCCTGTCGCTAGTTGGTTTGGGGTGGCTGACAAAATAAATTTTTGATCCTTTTCTTTTATCATGAGCCATGGCCACAAGGGCTTGGACCAAGTCATGTACATTAATAAAGCTAAAATGGAGCTCATGCTTCCACACACCAAAACCAAATCCTTTGGAAGCCATTTTAAAAAGGGTGAGGCTGGCCTCGTCGCCCTCGCCAAGAACGGCACAGGGCCTGAAGGTGGTGGTTGGGAAACGGGTATTTTTTTCCAAAAAATGTTCGGCTTTTAATTTGGACCGGCCATAGGGATCAATGGGTTGGCATGGGTCGGTTTCGTCCAAGGGTTTTTTTGACCTATTGGGGCCACAGGCAGCCAATGACGAAGCAAAGAGAAATTGTCGGGGTTTCCAGTCCTGATGGTGTAAAAAATTGACAATATCGACAACGCACTCGTAATTAATGCGGTTGTAATCACTTGTTTTGTTGGCGGTGATGGTTCCGGCCAAATGGACAAACACATCGTGTTCGGGAATTTTTTGTTCCTTCTTAAAAAAGGATAAATCCCCTTCAAAAAGGGATATATTTTGGGGGAGGCGCCCCAATTTTTTTTTGGAACGCACAAGAACGCTTACTTCATGCCCCTCTTGAACAAGCCGGTGACAGAGATGGCTTCCAATAAAACCGGTTGCGCCTGTGATAAAGAATTTCATATGTATGTAAGGGCGAACCTCGTGTTCGCGCTCGATATGGGCGAACACGAGGTTCACCACCAAGGCTACCTGATGATTCATAATTCCAAAATAGTTTTTTTATGGGACATAGATGGCACTCTTCTGCTCACCGGCGGGGCAGGGCAGGCTGTTTTCGATCGTTTATTTGAGGAATTTTATGGGGAGAAATATATTTGGGAAAATATCCACCCAGACGGTCGAACCGATGATGCCATTATTGAAGAGCTATTTGCCAATCGTTTCGGCAAAAAACCGGGCAAAGCAGAGTTAAAAAAAATCTCGGATCGCTACAATGAACTGATGGGGGAAGAAATTTTAAAAGCGCATCGCTTTCGTTTAATGCCCAAAGCTGTGGAGACCATCAAGATTTTATCCCGCATCCCCCATGCCATTCTGGGTTTGGCCACGGGCAATTATGAAATTTCGGCACGACACAAATTAAAAAAAGCGGGACTCAATGATTATTTTTCATTCGGTGGCTTTGGAAGCGATTCTCATTGTCGTTTTGAACTGACACGCTTGGCTGTCAAGCGGGGGCAAAAACTGGCCGGGCCCAAGGCCCAAACCATTGTGATTGGGGATACTATCCATGATGTCCGCTGTGGGAAACAGGCCGGGGCAAAAACGGTGGGGGTTTGCACGGGGCAGACATCGCGGGAAATGCTGGCCCTGGAGAATCCGGATTGGTTGCTGGGTGATTTAACGGAATTTAATCGGGTATTGCAGGATTGTGCCCCCGTAGGGACAACCCTAGGGTTGTCCCTACAAGAAGGGGAGGATTTTTATTACGATGACGGGAAAATGGTTTTGACTGAAGAACATCATCTCCGGCGCGGGTATTGTTGCAACAAGGGTTGCAGGCATTGTCCGTATGATTTTAGTATGGGCAATTCATGAATTGCCCTTACTCCAATTGGTCCGTAATCTCACGGGGTTTCATTTTCATGATGCCGATGCCGCAGCTAATAATAAGAAGCGCCCCTAAAATGGAGAGGAGATCCGGGATTTCTTTCCAGAACAAAAGACCCCATAGGGCCGAAAAAATGACCCCGAAATAGGAATAGGGGCTCACGACCGAGGCATCGATGAATTTATAAGAGTAGGTCATACACAACTGGGCCACGGTGCCACACAGGCCGATGCCGATTACGCTTACCCATTCAAGGGATGTCGGCCAAATGAAGTTTGGTATCATCATGATGAAGGCTAAAAGACTTGAAAAAAAGGAGAAGTAAAAAACAATCGTGAAAAAAGATTCCGTTTGATGCAATTTTTTGATGCCGATGTAGGCGATGGCCGCAAAAAGCCCCGAGGTCAGTCCCAAAAGACCGGGAACATTGGCCACATGGAAGGAAGGTTTGATAATGAGGGTAGCGCCGATCAAGCCGCAAAAAATGTAAATGAACAAGGGAGTACTTTTGGCTTCCCCCAAAAGGAAGATTGAAAGCAGGGCCACGAAGGGAACTGAGGTGTTTGAAAGCAGGGAGGTATCGGCCAAAGTAATTTTGGTAAGGACGTAGAAATTGAGTGCCAAAGCAGTAAACCCTGAGAAACTGCGGACAAGAAGGACTTTGTTGTTTTTACCGATGAAGGGGATTTTTTTTGTGAGCATCCAGGGTGTGATCAACACCAGGCTTACAAACGCTCTGAAAAAAACGGCCTCCATGAAGGGAAGCCGCGCCGTGGCATGCTTGGTCAAGGCTCCCATCACCGAAAAGAAAAGGGCGGCGATAATCATAAGCAGGATGCCGTTTGTTTTTTTGTGCATAGGGTAGGGGCCCCGCATCGCGGGGCCCTTACATTGGTTTTTATGAAACTCGTCATCCAACGCGTCGCTTTAGCCTCTGTAACTGTTGATGGCAAAACCATTGCCTCCGTCGGGCAGGGACTTCTCATTCTTGTTGGCTTCACGCATAGCGACACATTGGAAGAAATCTTTCCTACCATCGAAAAAATTTTGAAGCTAAGGATTTTTGCTGACCAGGCCAAGCCAATTAATATTTCCATCCAAGACATTCAAGGTGAAATATTGCTCGTTCCCCAATTCACTCTTTATGCCGATTGCAAAGGTGGCAATCGCCCGTCCTTTATTGACGCCATGAAACCGGAACCGGCCAAGATTTTGTATGAACAATTTGTAAAAGAGTTCCAAAAGAAATGGCCGAAGACTTCCTCAGGTATTTTTGGGGCTGATATGAAGGTAAGCCTGGTTAATGATGGTCCGGTGACGATTGTCTTGCCTTCATAGGGACCGAAACGCGGGGCGACTCGCCTCTTTTCTCAGCGAACATCCTTCATTGATTATGCCGTTACAATTGTCGTCCGTAAAATTGTTACACATTTCTTTATGGCCAGGGCGAATACCGGCTCGATTGTCATTACAATCTCCAGGATTGGTCCCATCACTGCATCTAAATGCTGACTCACAATAGCCGTCCCCATCATTGTCTACTCTTGGGTTGGGGCCGCAGTAATCATCATCAACCCTTGGATCGACAGGAACCCCGCCAATTCTCTTCACTTTTCCATTACAGATAAAAACATCTCCCCCGTCAAACAAACAAGAACTTTCATCTTGCGAGAAAAACTCTTCCCTCGTAATCCCGATCGTTTCAATAACAAGGTTTCTTAAGACAATGGGACTCGTATCTTCATGGCATATAAATGGCATTTTGTTTTCCTTGCGTGTGAAATTGCTCACGGCATTTATATAGACCATCCCATAATCAAGAAGCTGAGCATTCTGTCCCTCTCCCCAGGCGCGTGGATCAAAGTCCGCAGGATATTGATAGGCAAATTCTGGAAGTGGTCTGTGAATCGGAAAATTTCCAATGACAATATTTTGGTTTGGATTGTTAAAAGCGACAGGTCGGTTGAGAGTTATTTGGTCCGCATCTTCGTCAAAAAATCCAAATTCACGCGTTGCAAAGAGGATAGCTTGGGTTAAACCAAGACCGAAATCGAAAGGATCATCATTTCTCGTTGAACAAAGGCCATCATGATAAAGAGTTGAGATTTGATAAGTTAACGAATTTAGACTTTCATCTTCAGCGTCTGCAGGATTTCCTGTAGGCACATAATCATTTTCTACTACGGTGCCCCCATCTTCATTTGAAACAAGGCAATAGGCATTGGCTTGACTTGAAAGGGTGATAAAAAGCCCGGCAAGGAGCAGGTTTTTGAAGTTGTTTGAAATAAATTTATTCATAAATATCTCCCAAATTTAATGGCACATATATCCAAAGCAAATAGTTTGCCAATATCCCGCATTAAACATTAATGATAAAAAACAAATAATTTCAAAATCTTATGAGTATTTGATTGTCAGAGTGCAAGTGAAATTAAGCTGATAGTGTGGGGGCTTAAAGCCGCAATAATGTTTTTGACCGGGTACTGCTGACCAAAATAAATTGATAAATTACGTACATTTATAAATGGCTTCGTTGCGATTCCATATACATCCGTAGAATCGAATTGATGCGCGTCTGATACCCTCGCCCTTGGGCTTTGAACCAGTCTAAAACGTCCGGATCCAGGCGAATGGTCATGATGGATTTGGCTTGGGGCAGCCTCAATGCCGCTTTGGCAAAGAAATTCTTATCCAGAGGAGGAATGTCGGAGAAGTCGATGTCCTTGTCTTTGAGGTCTTTAATCTTTTTCCAATTGGTTTGCGATTTCTTCCTGGTATTTTTCTTTTTCATAGCGTGTTGCCTTTCGGGCTGAAATGATTCGTATCCTTTTCTCATTGGGTTCGGTAAAAATCACAACTACGGTGGTGTCTTTTAAAGAACCAATTCCAATCCAACGATCTTCCGCATAATCTTGCCGGGTATCTGCTAGCACCAACATCGGATAATGGAACATTTCTGAAACATCCTTAAAATCTAGGCCATGTTTTCGGATATTGATCTGATTTTTAATCTCATCCCATTCAAATTCAATGGTTAGTGTATTTATAATTTGTAAATACGTCAACGGTGATCTCCTCCCGGGATTTTCTTTTGCAAACCCCGGGCCAAAATCATGTCAACGTAAAATCAATAGGTTAAATGATAGAGAAAGAAGGGAACCGTCCGATTTTCGGATGGTATCCAATAATTTTTCCGTTTCAATGGCCCGGCAACCATTTTTTTAACCCTATGCCCAATTAAAAAATCCTCTGGATAATTTGAAAAGATATTGGCAGTAGCGGTCCAATGTCCGTTTTAAGTTTAGAAAGAGGCCGTTTTCTAACTCCCTCCACGCTGAACCTTTTTGCAATGAGGCCGGGGAGGGTTATGGCCCCAGCTCGTATGGAAAGGGGGATACGTCAGGTTCCCGTTGTCTTTAGAAATCTCCAAAAAATTAGGGATTTCTCCCATGAAATTGTTGGAGCTGCTCAAGATTATTATCGAGATGATTTTTTTGATCTTCCAGGACGTCCTTTAGAAGCAGAAGATGGCCAGTTCCAGTGGTGGGCATCCTCCTATCGTCGGCCCCCCTTTGAATCCGTGGGTTTCCACCATGCGCGCAAATCCCTTGGGAAAACTATTCCCCAGATAGAGCGTTCCGTACGCCTGAAACGCTATTGTAAGGGAAATGATACATTTGAGGTGACCCGTCAAACGGCCGATCACGAAGTGCAAATAAGTGTCGAAGTGCAACTACCTGAAAATCCCGAATCACTTCCCCTAGGAGCCTGTCGGGGAAACATTTTTAGTAATTCATGATCGGCAACAGCCCCGGTTTTTGATATAAGGAGGCATGAAAAC
>Ga0154362_103_pt3 | contig 19933 bp, 22 predicted proteins | sample RifGroA2_FD_115890 | JGI IMG/M metagenome (GOLD analysis project Ga0154362, IMG submission 115890) | Deltaproteobacteria bacterium GWA2_45_12
GGTTGCATTCCTTCCAAAGCCCTTCTTCATGTCACGCAGGTGCTGGATGAAGCATTAAAACTGGAAGAATGTGGTGTCGTTTTTAAAGAACCCCGGATTGACCTTCAAAAACTAAAATCATGGAAAGAAGGGGTGATCGGAAAACTATCCCAGGGGTTGAAAGGTTTGGCCAAGCAAAGAAAAGTTGGTTTTATACAGGGGAGAGCTTCTTTTTTGGATGACCATACCCTGCGTGTGATTTGCCCTTCCAAGGGGGAAATTCATCTCGAAACGGAGTTTGTGATTATCGCCACGGGTTCAAGGCCCCGGACCTTGGATGTTTGGCCCATCGATTCACCCCATATGTGGAATTCAACCCAGGCTTTGGAATTAAACGAAATTCCGGAAAATCTTTTGGTGATTGGCGGGGGATACATTGGGTTGGAACTGGGGTGTGTTTATGCAAGCCTTGGTTCAAAGGTGAGTTTGGTTGAGATGACGTCCTCCCTTCTTCCGGGAGTTGATCGCGATCTGGTTTCTGTCTTGTCTAAAAATATTTTTTCCCGTTTCGAAAATATTTATTTGAATGCCTCCGTTGAATCAATCAAATCCCACAGAACAGACCTCTCTGTTTCTTTAAAAACCCAAAACCAGAATTTACAGCAAAATTTTGACAAGGTTTTATATGCCATTGGCCGCCTTCCCAATAGCAGTGGGCTTGGGCTGGAGCATACCTCGGTGGAAACAGATGATCGTGGGTTTATTGTTGTTGATGAACAAAGACGGACTCACCAGGAAAATATATTTGCCATTGGTGATGTGGCGGGGGAACCCGGATTGGCTCATAAGGCAGCACATGAAGCCCGAGTGGCTGTTGAAGCCATTTTGGGGGAATCCACCACTTTCATGCCAAGGGCGATTCCTGCCGTTGTTTTTACAAATCCTGAAGTCGCTTGGTGTGGATTTATGGAAAAAGAGGCCAAAAAAGAAGGGTACTCTATTAAGGTATTAAAATTTCCGTGGCAGGCTTCCGGGAAAGCCATTTGCATGGGGACGGAAACGGGCTTGACCAAAATGATTGTTGACCAAGAAACCGAACAGATTTTAGGCGTAGGACTTGTGGGTTTGCACGCTGGTGAAATGATCAGCGAAGCCGTGCTGGCTCTTGAGATGGGAGCTACTCCGAAAGATTTAAGTTTAACCATTCATCCGCATCCCACTCTTTCTGAGACGATCATGGAATCAGCTGAGATGTTTTATGGAAGGTCGGTGCATTTGTAGGGATGAGTCTATCTATCTGTCGTAGTAGGGCAATCCTAAGTAAGGGCAATTCATGAATTGCCCTTACAAACACAACACTATTCGTCTTTTCCAGGAGCTTCGTGTCCTACTTTTCCTGCAGCGATTTCTCGAAGGGCTTCAACGATGTTTTTGTTTTTGCTGCCCACAAGGCGTTTGGCGCCTTTTTCCAACTGACGCACTCTTTTGGCTGCCAAGTGGATAAGGGCAAAACGACTGGAGACTTTTTCCAGACAATCTTCAACGGTGACACGGGCCATAGGCTTTACTCCTTAAAAATTTAAGGGCCCTTGCGGGGCCCCAAAATTAAATTATTGAATTTTATAAGCTTTTATTAGAAGTTACGGCCTTCTGTCAAGGAGAAACTAAATGAAAATAGCCCTGGTACAAACAAATACAGTGGTCGGCGATATTTCTGGCAATCAGAAAAAAATGATTCGCGAGATCAAAAAAGCCAAACAAAAGGGGGCTGAACTTGTTTGTTTTCATGAAATGAGTCTATTGGGTTATCCCCCTCGTGATTTGCTGGAACTTCCCTCTATTATCAAAGCGCTCCAAAAAGCGGCGGCCACGATTGCCTCTTATGCCCAAGGCATTGCTGTGGTCTTTGGAACGGTGGTTCAAAACACAAATCAAGGGGGGAAATCCCTTTATAATGCTGCTTTTTGGTGTGAAGATGGATCAATAAAACACAATTATTACAAAAGATTACTTCCAAACTATGATGTTTTTGATGAAGTTCGTTATTTTGAGCCTGGTTCGGAAGGGGTGGTGGTTGATTATAAGGGGGTTCGTTTTGGTTTAAGTATTTGTGAGGACATTTGGCAGGATGAAATTTCTCGATATTCTTTCAATCCCATCGATGAATTAGTGGCGAGTGGGGCTGAAGTTTTACTTAATTTGTCGGCTTCGCCTTACAGCATGGGGAAGTACAAACAGCGCGAAAAAATGATTTCAGCCCTTGCGGTAAAATATCAAAGGCCCGTCATTTACATCAATCAAGTGGGAGGAAATGATGAACTCATTTTTGATGGTGGGTCGATGCTGGTTTCAAAATCGGGCCAATTAATCGAGCGTCTTCCCTTTTTTGAAGAAGATAATAAGGTAGTCGATTTATTTCAGGAGAAAACGGGGGATATTCCCTTGGTTCATGATTTGTCTTTGTTGGAAGAAGCCCTGGTGACGGGCTTGCGCGATTATGTGCGTAAATGCGGATTTAAAAAAGTGGCTTTGGGATTGTCCGGAGGGATTGATTCAGCCCTTGTGGCAGCCCTAGCTTGCAAGGCCTTGGGATCAAAAAATGTTTTGGGGCTTTTGATGCCATCTCGTTACTCAAGCAAGGGAAGTTTAACCGATGCTTTTGCTTTGGCCAAAAATCTGAAAATGAAAACCTTGAAGGTCCCCATTGATTTGGTTCACAAGTCTTATGAAGGCCTGTTTAGAAAAATTTTTGCAGGTAAGAAAAAAGATACCACTGAAGAAAATGTTCAGGCTCGCATTCGGGGTAATATTTTGATGGCCGTTTCCAACAAACTGGGACACTTGGTTTTGAGTACGGGAAACAAGTCAGAATTAGCTGTAGGGTATTGTACTTTATATGGGGATATGTCGGGGGGGTTGGCTGTTATTTCAGATGTTCCCAAAACCCTGGTGTATGAATTAGCCCTTTGGATCAATAGCCGAAAAAAACTAATTCCAGAATCAAGCATAACCAAGGCTCCCTCTGCCGAATTAAGACATAACCAAACCGACCAAGATAGCCTGCCATCATATGAAATTTTAGATTCAATTTTAAAGGCTTATATTGAAGAACTTAAATCAATAGATGATATAGTTCACCTTGGATTTAAAAAGACGGTGGTTCAGAAAGTAATCAAGCTTATTCGTCACAACGAATACAAGCGAAGGCAAGCCGCTCCCGGTTTAAAAGTGACTTCAAAGGCTTTTGGAATGGGGAGAAGGTATCCGATTGCAGCTAAAATTAAGTAGGGGAGTGGTTTTTGCGTGATGTATGGGGATGATTTCTTTCTTTTTTATCCTCATGGGTCACATACCAATAAAGAGCCAAAGCAAAAAGGGTCATGACAGCATAGTAAACATACAACATATTAAGGCTCCTTTTTATATAACAGCAGGCTGATACTAAAGAATAAAATGCCGGAAGCCAAGGCCAAATTAAATTGGGTCCAGTTGATAGGGCTTAATGAGAAAGCCTGGGGTACAACTCCAACTCCAATAGTAAGCTTGCTGATATCCGACAAATATTTAGCCACATGTATTTTTCTGTTATCCATTTTTCTTTTCTATAAGAAAATTTGTGTGCCCAGCCAGGTTTTCCACCGTTTCAATCCTTGGCATTTCATCCCCGACAAACTCAACGCCGTATTTTTCTTCAAGGGCTAAAATCATTTCAGCAATGTCTAACGAATCAAGGCCCAAATCATCCTTGAGGTTTGAGGAGGGGAGGCAGCCCCCATTCTTAAAGCGACCTTTCAGATAGCTTGTCATAAAGGTGATCACATCGTTCTGACTGACTGGGGGCTGCCTTTTTATGGAGGTAACTGAAAACATCATGGGCGCACCATGGCTTCTTGGGAGGCTGCAAGGTCATTACGGACTTCTTTTAAGTCAGCCATGGTTTCCTGGCTTTTTTTGATGGCTTCTTGTTGTTGGTCCTTGGCATCGGTGTAAAATTGGGTGGCCACTTCAGCCAGGGAATTTTGTTTCGCTATTTTTGCATCCAAAGTTTTCAGGACTTTTTCGTGTAATGAATTGACCAAGGATGAAACCATGTTTAAGGCCGTTTCGGTTATTTTGATAAGGGTTTGCGTCAGCATCTTTGTAAGTGCTTGGGCCCCTGCCTGCATGCCGGGCAAAAAGCCGGCACCTATATTCATGGCCAGTTGAGCCAGGCTCATCAGCGCATTAAACACCCCAAAGCGGCCTATTTTTCCGGCCTGTTCTTTAAGAAGATCAACCTGGTTGTTTAAGTGGGAAATTTTGTTGTCAAAGAACTCGTTTGATTGCTGACGATTATTTTTGATGTTCTCGTCATCATTTTTTTTTACCTCGTGAAGCAAACGTTGAATGGTGGATATGCCGACGGGTGCGACCATAAAGACCTCCTTTGTCACGCCAAAGCTTTAGCAAAGGCGGACTGATTTATTTAAGGGGCGACCTGGATCATGCTTTGAATGGAATGTTCCAAGTCCCTTAAGGTTTGTTGATATTCTTCCAAAGACTGTGTTTCCTTTTTTTTAGATGCGTGCAGGTTCATTTTTTCATCTTCGACCCATTTCTGCGTTTCTTCAATGAAAGCCGAAATCTGAGCGCCTTCGGCCTTGTTAAGAACAATATTTTTTTGTTGAAGCGCGATTTTGAGTTGTTCCAACTGGGTGGCCACCGTGTTTAACACGGCAGTAACAGCCACAATGATGGCCAGCGTTGTTCCCCCCGTAAAAGGAGCCGCTACCACGGCAGCCACCGTGGCAATGATTTTCAGGGCTTTAAGGCATCCACCATGACCTTGGCTCATCATCTTGAGGCGATCTTGAAGATTTTGTATTCTCTCCTCACGTTTTTTTTGGACGAAACTGTTTTTAGTTCTGATTTCTGATTTTTGTGATTTCTGGGTTTCGGCCTCGTTTCTGAGTATTTGTTGTTCGGCTTGGTTTAATACCCCAAAACCAATCGCATTGTTGGTGTAAATGGATGTCATAAGACCTCCGTGTTATTTAAGGTTACGGACAACACTGCTGGCGGCTTCATAAACCTTTGAAAGCATCGTACTTAAAGTTTCAAAGGCCAGTTTGCGTTGGCTGCTCAATGTGCTTAAATCGGTTTGGGCAAGTTCGGTGTCGGAGTTGAGATTGTCGATTTGTGTTTGAACGTTTTCCAAAATGGATTTGATGCGGTCTACTTCCACCTTAATTTCTTTTTTGGCATTTTTAGTGTCCAGAGCATTGTAAATGAATCGTTCCCCATCCATTTTTTCGGCAATGCTATCGGCATCAAATTGAGCACCGATAATCCCTGTGGGCATGATTCCATCAGAAACCACTCCGCGAGCGCCGGTTTTGACTTGACCATTTAAGTATCCCCCAAGGTCTAAGAGTTTAAGGGCGTATCCTTCTTCTGTGTAAACGGTAAGTTCTTTGCCTGACCATAGGGCTTGCCCGCTATCAGCAGTGGGGTAGGTGATGCCTGTTTTCATTTTTTCACCATTGATTGTGGGAGTGTCGTCAGCATCAAATTTGATAAGGCTTGATTCGTTGGGACCATGCAGAGTGATTTGTACCGCATCCACCACAGTGGCGGGGCCATTTCCCCATTTTTCATGCGTGGCCAGCATTTCCAAATTGGCATCGGTTAAATAATTGTAGGTTTGGCCGGGGACCCCCTGAAAATCCCAATCGGTATGGTTAAACCCCGTGTTTTTACTATCGGCATCATTAAAATGCGGGTCGCCATGCCATTCAGCGGATTCATTGGCCGCGATAATATTTGAAGTGTTGGTAGTGGTCACTTCTGTGTAGCCTTTGTTGGAAATGGCAGAGAGATTTTCTTTCCCATTAATATATTCTTTAACTCCCCCCATGCCGTCGTACATGCTTGGGTCCCATTGATATTCCACCCTGTTTAGTAAAAAATCGTATTCAGCCTGTAATAGTTTGACTTTGCCATCTTTTGAATCACGCGTCAGAAATTCGTTAATATTCTTTTTGCGCTCACGGTACGCTTTTTTAAGCGCGGATGAGGTTTTTATCTTGAAAGCCATGTCCTTCATTTGTTCATCATATTCCCGCACCAGAAGACTTTCCGCATAGGCCATCAGGTCCACCGAACTGGTTCCAAGGGGAATGTTGGTGATATTTGATATGACATTGGCTGTTGAATTTGAGGGTATTTGATTTGACATAAGTTTCTCCTATTTATTTAATGTTTCTAACAATGTTCATGATCGTTTCATCGCGGCTGGCAATCAAATTGGATAAGAGGGTGATAGCCTGCTTTCGTTGGTCAACCACTGTTTGAATTTGAAGGCTCGCCATTTCGCTGTCGGTGTTTAATGCGGCCAGGTCCTGTTTTTTGGACTCAATAAATGCTTCTAATCTTGGTTTTTCGATATAGGTTTGTCCGTCTTTTTGAGTAAGGTTCAGTTGGGGATATTTATTTTGAAGATTTGTTGCTTCCTCCGGTGTTAGCAGAAACCCTTGAGTGCCATTTAAGTCTGTGGGTTCTTTTAAAATAAAAGAAGCGAGATATTTTATTTCAGTTTGGGCATTTCTTTTTTGATCCAGATTTTGCTGCAACCCACGGGACATGTTCAAAAGTTGGGTGTTGTATTCGGATATTAAAGAGAGGCCTATGGTTTGCTCCAAACTTGTTTCAGAAACTCCTTCTGAAATTTTAAGAGCCCTTATGGAAGGGGAGTCATGAATGTTTAGTTGATAAGAAAGCATAGTTTATCCTTTATACTCTAAGGGCTCCCATTAGTTTGAATGGATGTGTATTGGTGAGTTTATGTTTTTCTAAAGCGCGTATTCGAGAGACCTGTTTTGCTTTTTGGTAAGCTTCTGCCCATTGGAGTTTGGGAATATTCAAGCTTTCAACATAATTTTCGACTTGTTTGAAAAATGTTTCGGGGGAACATCCCATTTCCTTCCAGACCCAATGGTTTTGAAATTCTTTTTCATCCTTTTCATAAAAGGCCAAAACCTCCATGGCTTTTTGGTCGACACTGTCAGGAAGCAAATCAGGGATGTTTTCTTTTGGCTTCACCCACCGAAGTTTTTTTGAAGAGGTAAGAAACTTTGTTTGTTGATTCATGATGTCCTCCTGACAAAAGGACTATCCAAATCGTGTGCCAGCTTTTCCAAAAAAATTTTCTTGTTTAACTCTCTGAAATATCGATGTTTGAAATTTTTGTGGAAAGAATAAAAAAGTCCGGTTTTTTTGGAATCGTCCGATTTTCGGACGGTACCATCCAAAAATGAAACCCCCGAAGCGCTCATGCTGCACAAGGTTTTTTTGAAACCGTCCGATTTTTGGATGGTACCGTCCAAAAATAAAACGGTTCGATGTGAGGAACTTCTGTGATATTCCGGTCTTGACACCAAAGGATGATGGAACTAATTTGGGGCCCTATTTATGAATGCAAAAAATTTCGACAAAAATTTTGGATCCCAAACTTTTGGAAGGGAAAACAAGGTGGAAGAACTCAAAGAAGTCCTTAAAGGGCGTGATGGGGGGCCACAACAAGAAGACCACGTGGCTCCACAGCAAGCAGCCTCCCCTGATGAAATCACTGATTTAAAAGCAAAGCTTGCAAAGGCTGAGGAAACCCTTCAGGAAAACAAGCAGGCCACGCTTCGGGCCATGGCTGATTTTGAAAATGCACGTAAACGTCTTGAAAAAGAAAAACAAGAGACGATCCGCTTTGGCAATGAAAAATTGCTGCACGAATTTTTGCCCGTGCTGGATAATCTGGAACTAACCCTTTCCCATGCCACCGATCAAAAAGATCCCCTTATTGAAGGGGTGAAGCTTGTGGTCAAACAATTCATCCAGGTTTTGGAAAAACACGGGGTAGAAGTTATTTCGGAGGAAGGGACCTTTGATCCCCATAAACATGAGGCCATTGGCACCCAAGAATCCAAAGACCATGCCCCCGGGGCCATTTTGTCCATGCATCGCAAAGGTTATCTTTTAGGTGGGCGACTGGTTCGCCCAGCCCTTGTCACCATTGCCAAGGCTCCCGAAGGTGATGAAGAATCAAACGATGAAGAGACAATCCATTGAATCTAAAACAAGCCCTTCAATTATTGGAATTAGGTGATTCGCCCGATTTTGGGGCTGTTAAGAAAGCTTATCGCCAAAAGGCCCTGGCCTATCACCCCGATCGAAACCCTGACCCAAAAACAAAAGAAATTTTTCTTCAATGTACGGAAGCTTACAATTTTCTCATCCAGTACCCGCCTTTTATTGAGACAATCATTCCTCCTGCCAGAACGGTGTCTGAGGAACGCGTTCAAACTGTTGATGATATTTTTGACGATATTTTTGGGTTTACACGCGATGGAAGGGTTTTGGGTTACGAGGAACCCCAAGAGCTTTCCTTGACGGCCTACGAGTTTATTTTTGGATCCCCTTGCAAGAAAAAATTAATGTACTCGTATAAAGCCTGCAAAACCTGTTTGGGAAATGGTTCCACCACAGGAGAGTTGGCCAGCATTTGTACTTATTGCTTTGGAGGGGGGCGTATCAAGGCCAATATCGAGCTAAAAAATGTCGACAAATTATGCCCGCGTTGTCAGGGAAGGGGAAGGCACGTTAAAAAGCCCTGTGTTTCCTGCAAGGGTTTTGGAAGGGTGAAGATGCATAGTCTTCAGGAAATAGATATCCCCAAGGGTTTAAAACTTAATGAGGCTTACACCTTGCAGTCACGCGACGTAAAACAAAATACGGGTTGTCAGATTTTTATCAAACCCGTCCTTTCATCAAGTTCTCTTTTTAAACTTCATGAAAACCGGTTAAGTTGCACTTATCCCATAAATGAAAATCTGGTTTTGGAAGGAGGAACAGTGCACATGCCCCTTTTTGATGTCATTGTCAGTTTGCGTGTGCCCGCGAGGTTATCTTTGGGAGATAAAATTTTTGTCAAGACACAGGGACTTTTTCTTGACGCAAAAAGCAATCAGCGCGATGATTTGCTCGTTTTTGTCCATCCTGTTTCTGAAAAAGAACTGGCCAAAGAACAAAAAAAATTTCATCAGCATCTTCAGCGAGAAAGAAAAGGTTATGACAAAAAAAATTGGTTATACAAATGGGGTTCTTTTTTCAAAGATTTCTTTTCCTGAGATTCTTGTTTTTCTGTTCTTGATTTTTGGACTCTCTTTTTGTGGAAAAGAAGAAGGAGCTGTCAAAGCCCGCTATGAATCGGATGTGAATGCTGAAATGCAGCTTCTTTTTAACCGTGCGGAATCGGCCTATAACCAAAAAAAATACGATCAAGGGCTGGCCAGTTATCAAAAATACCAGGCTCTTTATCCTTATAATCGCCTCACCGATGAAGCCGGCTATAAAGTGGGTAAAATTTATTTCATTGAGGAAAAATGGAGCGATGCCGCGGTTTCATTCAAACAACTGGCTCAAAAAACAAAAAATAGTGCTTATCGGGCCAAAGGATTTTTACTGGCTTCGTATTCATTGTTTAAGGCGGGCCGTTATGTCGAAACACTCGATTTATTAAAGAATATCAAGGTTTCTGATCTGCCGACCAAATTAAAGGTTCGTCATTATTCCCTGATTGTTGAGGCTGTCCGGAAATCGGGCCAGGAAAGATACAATGCCGATTATGCCCTGTTGCGTTTGGCCGATGTTTATCAGGAAGCCGGAGATCAGGAATTGAAAGAATTGGAGGGAGCCGATCTTTTAAGCTTGGCGGAAGTTACACAAGAACTCGATGTGTGGATTGTAAGGCCCATGAAGATGGATGAAATTCCGTCATGGTTTAAAACCTACCCTCAAGGTTTCTCAAAACCCTATGTTGAATACAAATGGGGCAAAACCTACTTTGAAGCTGGCCAGACAGAGAAAGCTTCAAAAATGCTTTCCCGTTTTATTCGGGCTTATCCAAAGCATGCCTATGTTCCTTCAGCACAAAAAATTCTGCGCGAACTTAATGTTTCTGTTCCCAAAACGAGCATGCAAACAGGGGATAATATCAAGCTGGGTGTATTACTTCCTTTGTCGGGGCCATCGAGTGAGTTTGGTCAGGCCACCTTGCGTGGCATTAAATGCGCTGTGGGTTTGGAAGGCTGTGCCAATTATGTTTTATCTGAAACAGGTTTGAACATGTCGGTGCAACTTTTGGTGCGTGATTCAGGCAATGATCCTTTGACCATGCAAAACATTGTCAGTGCCCTGGCTTCTCAAGGGGTTTCGGCCATTATCGGCCCCATGGCTTACACTCTGGCTGAAGCGGCAGCCAAGCAGGCCAAAGAGTTGGGCGTGACTTTACTTCCCATTACCCAAAAAGCCGATGTGATGAAGTTAGATGATTCCATTTTTCAAATTGGATATCCCGTGGATCTTCAGATGAAACATTTGGTGACGGAAGCCAGACAAAAGGGCCTAAAAACCTTTGGTATTTTTTATCCCTCTAACGCTTATGGCAAGGCTATGAGTGAGTCCTTTGCAGAAGAGGTCAAAAAGCAGGGAGGCACGGTGGTGGCCATTGCGGCCTATAATTCGGCAGCAACCAACATGGCCGATGAAGCCCGTAAATTAAAGTCGGGCATGAAACGGTTTTCTTATTCTGACACCGGGACTGGTTTTGATGCCTTGTTTTTGCCCGATAGTTATGCCGCTTTGGGAAGAATTATTCCGGGGCTGCAAGTGGTGACTATTCGTGGCATCCCTCTTTTGGGAACCAATGCCTGGAATGATCCACGCCTTAAGGGTGAATTGTTTGTGAATTATCCGGGAAGTTTCTTTGTCGATTTGTACGATCCCCAATCCAAAAATGCCTTTAACGTTCGTTTTGTGGATGATTTCACCAAAGCCATGGGAGTGGGTCCCAGTAATTTGGCGGCGTTAGGTTTTGATTCAGCCCTTTTGGTGGCCCAGGCCATTAAAGAATCGGGATATACCAAAACAGGCAAGGTCAAAGAAGCTCTTTCTTCCCTGGCCGGTTTTCGTGGGGTGACTACCCTTCATTCATTTCAAAAATTGCAGAACCCGGTTATCAATTCGATTATTCTTTACCCGCCATCTCCACAAGCCGAAGAGGGGATAGACCCAAATCCACCCCAGTAGCCTATGCATTCTGAATTTCTTCTTATCAAACGGTTACAGAAAATTTTTAGCAATGCCGATTCTTCCATCCTTTGTGGCATTGGAGATGATTGCGCTGTTTATAAGCCCCATCCCGACAAACAAGAATTGCTGACTGTGGATTCTTTTGTCGAAGATGTTCATTTCAAGCGCAAGTGGACCCATGCCCGTCAAGCGGGTGTTAAGGCCCTGGCCGTTAATTTAAGTGACATTGCAGCCATGGGAGGAAAGCCGCGAGTGGCCCTTGTGTCCCTGACTATTCCCCAAGATACCGATGAGAATTGGGTGTGTCAGTTTTGTCGTGGGGTTCAAAGTCTGGGTAAAAAATGGGGGATGAGTATTGTCGGGGGAAACATCAGCAGGGCGGCACAGTTTTCAAGCCATATCACTGTTTTGGGAGAAGCTTTAAAGAATAAAATAAAATACAGGAAAGGGGCCCGTGTTGGGGATGTGATTTATGTTTCGGGGCCCTTAGGGTTACCCCATCTGGCCCTTTATTGTTTAGAAAATAATCTGCGTGTTCCGCCCCATGCGCTTTTGGCTTTTAATAGCCCCGCCCCTTGTGTGAAGGAAGGTCTGTTCCTGGGGGCACTTCCCCAAGTGACGAGCATGATTGATCTAAGCGATGGGCTGTTGGGGGACTTAAGCCATGTTTTAAAAGCAAGCAAAGTGGGGGCCCAGATTGAACTCTCCAAAATACCTGTTCACAAAGATTTTCAGGCGGACTGCGTTAAAGCCGGCCTTGATTGGCGCCAGGCTCTTTTATTGGGAGGCGAAGATTACAAACTTCTTTTCACCGTTAAAGCTTTAGGCAATGATTTATTTCAGAAAAAAATGAACCGACACTCGCATGCTTTCTGGCCGGTCGGGGTTGTGGTGAATGCTTCCAAGGGGCTGATCGTGTTAGATGAAGAAGGAAACAATTATCAAGGAGTTCATGGAAGTTTTGACCATTTCAATACAGTCCATTCCTAGCTAAGATGCGATTCCGGATTTCCCAAAATTTCCTGAAAATAATGCGCCATGCGTGAGCCCATGAGGCCATCAATGAAGCGGTGATCGAAGGTGACATGAATGTCTACAATGGGTTTTACCACTAATTGCCCTTTTTCAACCCACGGGCGGTCTTTTATCTGGCCCACACACAGAATAAGAGGGACGCGGCTGATGGGCACAAGGGGGGCAAAAGCAGGGGGCATATTAAACATGCCCACACTGGTCACCATGGCGGAACCAAAAGGATCGGTCGGCATCCCCAGTTTGGGGAATGAAAATCCAAGATCGTACATGATAAATCCCATGACCTTCAGAATGAAGGCCAGCGCAAAAGCCGGGATAAAGCGTAAAAGTCCGGTTGTTTTTTTGAACTGGGGGTCTTCTTTTTCCCGGATGGAGCGGCTTTGGCTTTTTAGTTCGGTTGCTATCTGTTCCAGTGATTTCTGGTCACAATTTTCAATCTTTGCTCCCGAAAGGTCGGGGTGTTCCTCATGGGTTTCCTCTTCAATGGCCACTTGCAGAAAAATATCGACACTTGTGCGTAGGTAAATTTTTTGCCAGCTGATAATCCCGTTCAGATCGGGATATTTTGCCAAGGTTAGGGCCAAGGCCTTGGCGACGACATGGGTGATGGTCACTTTTGATTGTGAGGACTTGTTTGTTTTTTCCAAAAATTGAAGCACGGGCGTGGCATTAATGGGCAATGTGCCATAAACCGTGGGGTCGTTGGGGGCTTTCCAGTTTGCGATGGAGATGCGCCGCCAGGTGCTTGGGTTTTTGAGAAGTTTGAATTTTTGGGAGAAGGTCATAGTGGGTAAAACCCGGATTCGTTTTTTTTGTTTGAGTGAGAGATATTTTTTTCTATGGTTTTTTTGTGCCATGTCTTGCTTCAATGACCGTATGAATGCCTCCGCGAACAAAAAAATCGCCGGTCACTTCCATAAAGCGTGGTTTTATGGCGGCGACAAGATCATCTAAAATCTGGTTTGTCACTTTTTCGTGAAAGGCCCCTTCATTGCGGTATGACCACAAATAAAGTTTAAGCGATTTTAGCTCAACGCACAGTTTGTCAGGAATATACGAAATTTTGATGGTGGCAAAATCGGGTTGCCCTGTTTTGGGGCATACGCAGGTGAATTCCGGACAGGTAAAATTAATCGTGTACTCCCGGTTTGGGTGTGAGTTGGGGAAGGTTTCGAGTTGTTTTGAGGGTTGGGATGGCATAGCGTGGCATGACTATCCCATATTATGAACGATAAACAAAAACAATTTTTGGAGGGGGTTCGGCTTTTTAATGAGGGGAAATTTTATGAAAGTCATGAAGTGTGGGAAGAGATTTGGTTGAAGGAAAAGGAGAGGGATCGAGGTTTTTATCAGGGGCTTATTGTGGCGGCAGGGGGGCTTCATCATTTCCAGAAAGGGAGGTTATCTCCTTCCTCTAAAGCGTTGTATAAAAGTTTGGATAAGCTCAAAGTTTACCCCCCAATCTATCAGGGGATTCATCTGGCTCGTTTTATCCATGATATGGGAGAATTTATTTCTCACATGGCCCCTCCATTCCCAAAACTAGTTCCTCCTTGAATTTTTTAAATGAAAGCCCTATAGGCTTGTCGTATCATTAAGGAGATTAATTATGGAGCAACAACCCATCAAAATTACGGCTGAACCTCAAATGGAGGGCAATGTCTGCAAATTCACGCTGGAAAAGCCTTTGGTTGAGGCCGGTTCTTTCCGGTTTGAAAACAGGGATGAATCCAAAAATTCGGTATTGGCCCAAAAACTTTTTTCGATGGATCAGGTCACCCAGGTTTTCATCACAGCCAATTCAGTTTTTGTCACCGTGCAGGGCATGGCTGACTGGCGCATGTTTGGGAAACAAATGGGCGGTCTTATTCGGGAAGCAGTGGGGCAGGGTCAACCTCTTGTGAATCCGGACCTGATCAACACACTTCCTTCCGAAGAAGAAATTCGTAAAACAGTAACGGAAGTTTTGGAACATGAGATCAACCCGGCTGTGGCAAGCCATGGGGGTGTCATTGAACTTTTGGATGTACGCAAGAACGATGTTTTTGTGAAGATGGGTGGGGGATGCCATGGTTGTGCCAGTTCCACAGCCACGTTAAAACAGGGTGTTGAACAAGCCATTCGCAAACGCATTCCCAAAATAGGAGCTATTTACGATACGACGGATCACGCTGCTGGCTTAAATCCGTATTTCAGGCCGGAGGGGAGTTGTCATTGACGTAGGGGCGCCCCTTGGTGCGCCCTGAAATGGATTTTTTATTTTGGAATTCTAGTTTTTGAAAACACGCTTTTTGCCGGGACGGCCCGGCAAAAAACTCTGCTTTTGCCAATTTTGTTGATGGGTCCCGGTTGATAAAATTGGCAAAAAAAGGTTTTCAAAAACTAGAATTTCAAAATAAAAAAATAATATGTCCAAAAAAATCGCCATCATTTTATCAGGATGTGGGTTTAAAGACGGGGCTGAAATTCATGAGTCGGTCCTTACATTATTGGCCGTTGTGAAAGCCGGCGCCCAACCAATTTTTTTTGCTCCTAATACAAACCAAGCCACAGTCACCAATCACATCAATAATGATTCAACGGGGGAAATAAGAAATGTCCTTGTTGAATCATCGCGCATTGCCCGGGGTGATATTCAGGATGTTAAAACCTTGAAAGCAAACAATGTGGATGCTGTTATTTTCCCTGGGGGTTATGGTGCTGCCCTCAATTTATGCAATTTTGCCCAAAAAGGGCCTGATTGTGATGTGAATTCCGACATTCAAAAAGTGATCGAGGAATTTTTTGCGGCAAAAAAAACCATGGGCTTTATCTGTATTGCCCCAGCCCTTGCGGCGCGGGTGTTGGGTAAACATGGCATCTCCTTGACCATTGGGACCGATGCAGGAACGGCCCAAGCTATAGAAAAAATGGGAGCCAAGCATCAGAACTGTGCCGTGGACGAAATCTGTGTGGATGAAAAAAACAAGGTGGTGAGCACCCCGGCCTACATGTTGGCCAAGAATATTTCTGAAGCAGAGTTGGGGATTTCAAAATTAGTGAAAAAAGTAATCAGCCTAACCTGAAATAAACGAAGAACGCCCGCCAGAGGACGGGTCAGTCCTTTGGCTGAAATTACGTGAACGAAGAACGATAAAAGGGGGAACCCCCACATTTTTGTTTGATAAAAATGCGGGGGAACCAGGCTATATGAGGACGAACAAGGGTATAAAAAATATAAAGGATAATGTGAGAACATTTCTTACATGATGGTCCTTGGGGATGAAAATGTTTCGATTCATATCCCTTACTACAGCAAAGGCTGTGCCACCAAGCTTCTTAAATAAGATACTAAAATGACTTATATTTTTTTGATAAGCCCCGTCAGATGAAACAAAAGGGGGAGGGTTCTTTTTTCCAATCTGTGTAAGGATAACTCAAATTTTATCCTTCGACTCAAACTTTAGCCCCTTGGGGCCGAAATAAAATGACGGATAACCCTGAGCGATCCGCAGAGAGTCGAAGGGTCGCTCAGGATGAAACTCGGGGGCTTGCCCCCGAGTTCTTCACTCAAGGGGGGGGTTGATTATGGCGACAATTTCTCAATTAAAAGCCCGGGAAATCATTGATTCTCGTGGAAATCCCACAGTTGAGGCCGATGTTATTCTGGATAATGGCCTTCTGGGAAGGGCCGCTGTGCCTTCAGGGGCTTCCACAGGGGATCATGAGGCCACGGAACTACGGGATGGCGATCCGAAGCGTTATTTGGGGAAAGGGGTCCAAAAGGCTGTGGGGCATGTTAACACGGTGCTTTTTGAAGCCTTAAAAGGAACAAAGGCTGGCGATCAGCGTTTGTTGGATACCAAAATGATTGAGTTGGATGGGTCTGCCAACAAATCAAGGCTGGGAGCCAATGCCCTTTTGGCGGTATCGCTTGCATTTGCAAGAGCCTCCAGCCAAAACCAGGGGCTTCCTTTTTATCGTTACATTGCAGGGCTTGTAGGAAATACCCATTTAAGTTTACCCGTGCCTATGATGAATATTTTAAATGGGGGGGCGCATGCAGACAATAACATGGATATCCAGGAATTCATGATCATGCCTTTGGGATTTTCGCGATTTTCAGAGGCCCTTCAGGCGGGTGCTGAAATTTTTCATCAACTTAAAAAAGTGCTGCAGAATAAAAACCTGAATACTGCTGTGGGAGACGAGGGAGGTTTTGCCCCCAATCTTCCTTCCAACGAAGCCGGGTTGGAAGTCATTTTACAAGCCATCGAAAAAGCAGGTTACAAACCCCAAAAAGATATTGGACTGGCTTTGGATGTGGCCTCCAGCGAATTTTTCAAGAAGGGTATTTACGTTTTGGAAAACGATGCCAACCCCAACAAGACCGCGGCTGATATGGTCAGCTTCTATGAAAATTTGCAAGCCAAATACCCTGTGTATTCCATTGAAGACGGGTTAAGCCAGGATGATTGGGAAGGATGGTGCCTGCTTACACAAAAACTTGGAAAGAACATGCAATTGGTGGGGGATGATTTGTTTGTTACAAACACAAAGCGTTTAAAGATGGGAATTGATAAGCATGTGGGTAATTCCATTTTGGTTAAGGTGAATCAAATTGGAACGCTCTCTGAAACCTTGGATGCCATCACAATGGCCCAGAAAGCAGGTTATACAGCTGTTATTTCCCATCGTTCAGGAGAAACCGAAGATACGACCATTGCCGATATCGCCGTTGGAACAAATGCAGGCCAGATAAAAACGGGTAGTCTTTGCCGTACGGATCGTATTTGCAAATACAATCAGTTGTTACGTATTGAAGAGGAATTGGGAGCAAAAGCCCAATATCCCGGAAAATCCATTTTTAGATTTTTATGACCGGTAGGGGCGGTTTTACAAACCGCCCTTACAATTTATGCCTCACATCATCACTCAGCGCGCTCAAGATATAAAATCCTTCATTGCCATGGATATTTTAGAGGCGGCTTGCAAGCTTGAAAGCCAGGGGCGTTCGATTATTTCATTTTCCCTTGGGGAGCCTGATTTTTCTGCCCCCGAAGCCGTACAAGAGGCTTGCATCCAAGCCATTCGCGATCATCAGACCAAATACACCCACTCGCAAGGCCTGCTTCCACTCCGCGAAGCCATTGCCAGCCATTATTACAATACGTACAAAGTCAATGTAAACCCCGAGCAGATTCTTGTCACTCAAGGGACAAGTCCTGCTTTTTTCCTGATTTTTTCGTCCATGCTGGAAAAAGGGGATGAGGTTGTTTTGCCCAATCCCCATTACCCTTGCGATGCCAATTTTGTCAGTTTTCAGGGAGGAAAAGTTGTTTATCTGCCCATTTTTGAAAATGAAGATTATCAGTGGAATATTGATGAAATAAAAAAGAGAATCACCAAAAAAACCAAGGCCCTTTTTGTCACTAGTCCTTCTAATCCCACAGGGACGGTACTCAGTTATGAAACACTTAAAAAATTGGCCGGACTAAAGAAAACCATTGTTTCCGACGAAATTTATCATGGGTTGGTTTATGAAGGAAAAGAACATACCGCCTTGGAATTTACCCAAAATACCTTTGTGGTTAATGGTTTCTCAAAAGCCTATGCCATGACGGGATATCGTTTGGGATATGTGATTGCCCCGAGAAAATTTGTGCGTCCCATGCAGAAAATCCAGCAGAATTTCTACATTTCAGCCAATTCTTTTGTGCAGTGGGCCGCTATTGCCGCCCTTAAAGAAGGCGGGCAAACTCTTGCCACCATGAGGCAGGAATACAAAAGGCGTCGGGATGTTCTTTTGGAAAAATTAAAAGAGCTCGGGTTTCACGTTAATTATAAACCCACGGGGGCTTTTTATGTTTTTGTCGATGTCAGGCACATTTCACGCAATTCTTATAAACTGGCCTTTGACATCTTGAACAAGGTGGGGGTGGCCATTACTCCTGGTATTGATTTTGGTTCACGGGGTGAGGGATTTTTAAGATTTTCCTATGCTGTTTCTGTTGAAAAAATAGAAGAGGGAATGGAACGGTTAAAAACATATTTGGAAACATATGCCCCCAAAAAAGTCAGAAAATCAATGGTATGCACCCCAGGGCAAGCCCTGGAAGATTCTCCGCCTAAGGCGGAGGGTTTTAACCGTTTCGGCTCGTCCGCCGAAGTCCCCGCCAACGAGCGGGGACGTAGGTGGATAAAAATAGTTCCCATGCAGGCTAGTCATTTAGAGGCGGTTTTGCTGATAGGCGCCAACATGGCGGGGTCCCCCCTCACACTTCCTCTTCTTCAATCTGAACTTGAATATCCCTTAAGCAAGCTCTGGGTGGCTCTTTGTGAAAATGAAATCATAGGCTTTATCATCTATCGCAGAATCTTAGATGAGAGTGATATTCTTTATTTGGCGGTTCACCCAAAAATGCAAAGAGAAGGCGTCGCCGGCCAGCTTTTAGAATGGATGGTTTCTGTAGAACCTGGGTTAAGGCAGATCACCCTGGAAGTGCGGGCTTCAAATCACACAGCTCAAAAATTTTATGAGGGTTGCGGCTTTTCTGTCCTTGCTAAACGAACCAAGTATTATCATGATGGCGAAGACGCGTTGGTGATGATGAAAACGCTGTCATCCCCGCCACGTGACCCCGCGATGCGGGGTCCTGATAGCGGGGATCCAGTAGTGGGCCCCCGCCCTTAGAAATCCCGCGTAGCGGGATTGGCGTTGCGGGGGTGACAGATCAAGATTATGTACTCACTCCTCCGCTCCATACTTTTTCAGCTCAATCCTGAGCTGGCCCATCATTGGGTCAAGGCTTCCGGTTTTGTCTGGCCTTCCTTTCTGGTTTCAAAATTAACCCATGTCCGTTCTTCAAGGCTTGAAGTAAATGTTTCGGGGATCCATTTTTCTAATCCTGTGGGGTTGGCTGCCGGCTTTGATAAAAATGCCGAGATGATTTCCATGCTTTATTCCCTGGGGTTTGGGTTTTTGGAGCTGGGTTCTGTCACTTTAAAAAAGTGTGAAGGAAACCCCCAGCCCCGTATTTTCAGGCTTCCCAAAGATAAGTCGATGATTAACCGCATGGGGTTACCTAATGTGGGAGTTGATGATTTTGTATCCAATATTTTAAAATCAAAAGCAAGATTTCCCCTTTTGGTCAATGTGGCAAAAGCCCCCTCATCGGTTTCTAAAACTCCGGAAAAAAGTATCGAAGAAATCATTCATGTTCTTCAAAAAATTCCTGAGGTGGGAAGTATCGTTATTCTTAATTTAAGTTGTCCCAACACAAGTGATGGAAAAACATTTGAGTCCCCCGGTTCATTTGAAAAACTGGCTAAAGAAGTGGCCCTGTTTAGAAAAGAAAAGAAAGAGGCTCGTCCTTACTGGATTAAAATTTCGCCCGATTTGGAAGACGATGATCGAACCAAAATCATTGAAAAGGCCATCGATCATGGAATGGACGGTTTTGTTGTTGGAAATACCTCAACTTCGCGAGAAAATCTAACAACAAGTAAGCAGCAGCTTCAGAAAATAGGCCACGGGGGTTTAAGTGGAGCGGCCATTACCGAAAGATCAAACCAGCAATTGGAAAAAGTGTTCAGACAGGTGGGGGATTCCAAAACCCTGGTGGGGGTAGGGGGGATCATGGGCCTAAAAGACCTGGCGGCGAAGCTTGCCCGTGGGGCCAGTCTTTTTGAGGTGTATACGGGGCTCATTTACGGGGGGCCCTTGTTTATACGTCGTTTAAACAGGGGGCTTGACGCTCTTTGTCATCGGTTGGGGGTTAAAAATTATCTGGAATTACGTGGGCAAAGAGGGGTTGAA
>Ga0154362_107_pt4 | contig 19794 bp, 13 predicted proteins | sample RifGroA2_FD_115890 | JGI IMG/M metagenome (GOLD analysis project Ga0154362, IMG submission 115890) | Deltaproteobacteria bacterium GWA2_45_12
TTTAAGACCCAAATCCGTAGGGGTCAGCCCCTCCTTGAAAACAAAGGAACTGATTCCCTTTACCTGGGGCATTTTTTGCAAGTCTTGGGTTAAGCTTGTCAAAGAAGAAAAATTCGACTCAACACGACTTACAATGACATGGGCATTAAAATTAAGGATGGCCCGGTGATATTCGCGCTGAAAACCACCCACTACCGAAAGCACCACCAGCACAACCATGCTTCCAAAAATAAGCGCCCCCATCGAAACCTTTTTGGCCGTCCCCAAAAGCGGGGGTTGAGTTCTTAGCTCTGAAAGATTTCTTAACGCAATATCGATAACCCATCTTTTGTTCATGGGGCCCTTAATATTTCAGAAAGATTAAATCGACGAAAACTCTTTAATGGCCATAGTGAAGCCAAAAAAGCCATCAACGGAACAAAAAGAAGAACCACAAAAAACCAGACGATATGGGGCTGAAGAACGAGTTCTTTGACAAAATAAGCATCGGGCAAATGAAGGGGCCTTTTAAAAAAGGTATTCATAAGAACAACCGCCATGAAAACACCAAACAAGGACCCCAACCCTCCCAAAAGCAAACCGAAGCTGGCAAAAATTCTCTTAAGTCTTATGCGATCAAGCCCTGTAGCATATAAAACTCCCATGTCTTTTTGATGTTGTTCGACAAGCAACCCCACCAGGCTTCCCACATTCAAACAGGCCAACAACAGAGCCACGGCCAGAAGCAGAAACATGGCCATACGTTCTAAAACAAGGGCACGATAGAGTTTATGGCTTTTATCCTTCCAGCTTGTCAGCCCCGCATCGGGCCATATTTTTTGGATTTGTTTCTGAACACTCTGCGCATTCAGACCATCTTTTAAATAAAAATAAAATATCTTTGAAGGGGGTTGGCCTGAAGTAAGAAACGGCGCCAAACCCATGGGGGCCAAAAGATAGTGCGAATCAGCCTCGAAAAAACCGGTTGAAAAAAAACCTGCCAACTTCACCTTATGTAAAGTGGGTTCAATATCTCCCAAGGGGCCCACATCCCCTACAGGATTGATCAGTTCGGCTTCTTCCATTCCAGAGGGAAAAACCTGCATGCGGGACAACAATTCTCTGCCCACAAAAACGGAAATTTCATTTTCATCAATGTCAGACGCGACCCACTCATCAAAATATTCGGCACGGTATTTTGCACGCATAGCCTGATCAAAATGAGTGGCCCTGACCATTACACCATAAGTTTGCCCATCGCCAATTTTCAAAATGGCCGGGGCCTCCACAACTTCCTCAATAGATTCAATGCCGGAAATACCAGCCACCTTCCTTTTCACTTCATCTGAAGTCAACTGGTTGTTTTTATCAACCAACTCAAGATGCGACCTGAATCCGATCATGGCTTGTTCAAGTGACGAAGAAAAACCACTGGTCACTGCCTGAATAAGCAAAACAGCGCACACAGAAAAGGCCATGCTCAAAAAAGAAACGACCGAAAGAAACAAGACAAAGCGTCTGGATGAATGGGACTTAAAAAAACGAAGGGCGATATGAAGGGGGAATAGGGACATGCAATACCCAAAATATCCTTACCGGACATGGTGAGCCGAGTCGAACCATCGAACCATGAGTTTGCCCCTACGGTTTTTCGGCACGCAATTGAGGGAACAAAATCACATCGCGGATACTGGGCGAATCGGTAAGCAACATCACCAAACGGTCGATACCAATACCCTCCCCGGCCGTTGGCGGCATACCATATTCAAGAGCGCGAATGTAATCCGCATCAAAATACATGGCCTCTTCATCGCCCGCATCACGAGCTTCAACCTGTTTTAAGAAACGTTCTTTTTGATCAACAGGATCATTTAATTCTGAAAATCCATTGGCAAGTTCACGTCCAAAAATCATCAGTTCAAAACGGTCAACAATATCCGGATTTTTATCATTGCGGCGGGCCAGCGGGCTTACTTCCAGGGGAAATTCAGTGACAAAAGTGGGTTGAATGAGTTTGGATTCAACCAAATGTTCAAACAAGAGCGTCTGATACAGGCCAATTCCCCCAGGCTTGCCCCGCTCCATGATGCCGCGCTTGTAACATTCTTCAGCCAAAAAGTTTTTGTCGTGGACCTTGGCGGCCTCAAGCCCGCCTATTTCAACTAACGCTGTGGCAATGGGTAATCTTTTAAAAGGGGGCGTAAAATCAATTTCGGTTTCCTGATATTTTATTTTGCAGGTTCCAAAAATTTTTTGAACCAGGCCTGAAAGCATTTCCTCGGTAAGGGCCATGAGGTCTTCATAGGTGGCATAGCTTTGATAAAATTCAAGCATCGTGAATTCGGGATTGTGCTGAATGGAAATTCCCTCGTTGCGAAAATTCCGGTTAATTTCAAAGACACGTTCTAAACCGCCCACAACAAGCCTCTTCAAATAAAGCTCTGGGGCAATACGCAAATACAAATCCATGTCCAAAGTATTATGATGGGTCACAAAGGGCCTGGCGGAAGCGCCTCCGGGAATGGAGTGCATCATGGGGGTTTCTACTTCCAGGAATTGGCGTTCAATCAAAAATTGACGGATGGCAGTGATGATTTGCGAGCGTTTGATGAATGTGTTTTTGACTTCCGGATTGGCAATTAAATCAACATAACGCTGGCGATAACGGGTTTCGACATCGCTTAACCCATGCCATTTTTCCGGAAGATTTCGGATGCTTTTGGTGACATATGCAAACGATTGAGCCATTAAGGTGAGTTCGTTTGTTTTGGTGCGAAACAGTTCTCCTTCCACAAAAACAAAATCGCCCACATCCAGATTTTTATAGAACTGGAATTGCTCATCGCTTAAACTTCCCTTTTGACAAAAAACCTGCAATTCGCCGGTGCGATCACGTAAGCGTAAAAAACCGGCCTTTCCAAAAAGGCGGTTGGCCATGACGCGCCCCGCCAACGAAAAAACTTCGGTCAGTCCTTCTAGTTTTGCTGCATCATAAGAGGAATAACGTGCCGATAAATCATCTGTCGTGGCCGACGGAACAAAACCATTACCATAAGGATTATGATTTTGTGCACGCAAATTTTGTGCCTTGTCAAGGCGCTGTTTCATGTAAATATTTTCATCGGTTGCCATGCGACATTCCTTAACCAAAAAATAAATGAAAGGCCATTTTTTTCTTTGTTTGAATCTTTATTTCATTCATAATCAGTGGCGTATGGCACGTGTTATGAATCAACCTTCCCTTATCGCCATGGCCAAACGGCAGATGGTTTTTATTGCCTCAAGCTCGTTTCGCAGCCGCCTGCTTAAGGCCATTACATGCTACTTGGAGCTCTCCTTAAAAAACATGGAAGAACGCATTTTTTCAGATGAAGAAAAAATTGAAATGGAAAAAAACCTGGAAGCCTTGGAAATGGCGCTGCACCATTTATGGATTGATGTGCCTTACAACGAAATTTTGTTCCTCCCCAAAAGCCTGCCCGAAGAACAAATGACCCGCCTTAAAAATATCTTGCACGAAGTCAAAAAAGAAAACCGCAAACATTTAAAAATTGCCTTTAGCCGAGCGGCTTAACGAAATCGTATTACAGGTAATCTGGAAGCAAAGCGAGCAACTCCTGGAAAAGGATGAAAAGCAGTCGTAGGGCGCCATCCAACATGGGGATGAGCCCCTCTAGCCGTATTTGATGCGGCATGTACCGTAGGCGCAGGGGAACTTGGTTGAGCTAAGGCTGGCCAACCAGGAGTTAAGCTTTCAACTCCTTCTAAAGGAGGAAGGTCTCCAAGATCTTCAAAAAGAACACTTGCATCTAAACCACTGGGGCGTCGCTGTGTGAATCGAGGAACAGCGGGTCTTTGAGAATGAGCGGTAACATCATTTGGATCAGCCCATGTTCCATCTCTTAAAACAAGATCAACAATTCGCTCCCCATCTGGCAAGGGTCCAGCTTTAGGATCAACTCCATCTAACAAAGCCTGCAGACGCTCAGTAAAAGTGACATATCGTCCATCACGAATACCTTCAAGTGTCCACGGAAGCCTTGGTTCTGCTTCTGCTGGTAGAAGTTGCGCAACGCCTTCGGGAGCAGGCAAGGCTGGCCCTTCAGAAGTTAAATCCCCATTCCATTCGGGGGCAAAAGGATCAAATTTACGCGTCTCAAAAGCAGCTATAATGTCTCCAATGGTTTGACTCATAAACTAAAAGCTTTGTGCCATAACGGGGCTTGTAAATCAACTCTCATTTAAAAGGACGAGGAACATACCGAGACACTCCGGGTATTCGGGTAGGCCTCAAAGGAGGAGGTCCAAATCTTAGACGACTCATGGGAATTGTTCTCGAAGTCATAGGTCTGTTAAGCCTTGATGAACCAGGATCTTTTAACGAACCTATTCTCCCATTTAAAGGCCTCGGTAATACATGAGGGACAAAAGAGTGTTGAAGAGCGGTAGCAGCGCTAACACCCTCAGAGCTTACAGGAACTGGGTCCCCTGCTTGAAAGCGGGTAAGGCCCAAAATACGCCCGAAGTGAGAAGCTTCGGTGGGGTTATTCCCATCTCCAGGGGCAGCACCCATCCCCTTCAAGGCTTGTGCCAAACGAGCCCCTCCTGTTGAAATTTCGCGAAAACCTCCTTGATCAGGAGTCTCTGCTGCATCCCCCAGCCTCCCTTCCGCTGAAAAAACCGAAAGATCAATATCCGCCCAGGTTCCCCCTTGGTTCCATGCATCCAATCGATAAATGTCCTCAGGCATTCCCGGCTGCAAAATTCTTAAATAGGGACGGGCCAAAATTCTGGAAAACTTTTCCCAAAAGGAGGCATTCGCCAATTGAGCAAATAATTTTCTGAGAATATTTTCGGCAAAAGCCGGATCAACTGTACCTTTTGTATCCGCATTGACTCCCAACCGAAGGGTGATGGCGTCCGGTTCGATTAAATCAACCTCGACAAAAAAATCGCCCACCGTTATTTTGGCACTTGTGGACTCGGTTCCCGGCGCCCGACTTGGCAATTCCACGGCATATTCATCGCTGGCCGCACTATCCAGATCAGGAATGAGCTCATGAAGAAAAACAACAACATCTGTCTCCAGATCGTCCTCTGTGGCAGGATGCAGCCGACGCATCTCTGGCGGCGTCTCCATCTGCTGACCCAAATCGAGTACGGCTCCAAAATCAAGCACGGCAAAGGTGTTTCCTCTGGCCAGAGCATCCACAATACCATCGGGCAAATGATCTCTTACTTGCGGATTTAACTGACTGGAACTAGTCAAGGGAACCAGCAAACCCACATTCCTTGGTACGCTTGTTCTCATGAAAAATGGTTTTGGAAACAACAAAAGGGTGAGTAACTTAACCGCATGCCTGTAGGACTCAAGCTTAAGAGCCAGGGACCGCATTGTTGTCTCAACAAGTGCATGACACTCTGGGGCATTGGCATTGGCTTGAGTTCCCACTTCAATAAAACTTTCCAGATCCTTCAAGGGCGTCAGAAAATGAAGTTCCAGTCTTCTTCTGGCTTCATCATGCCCCTGGCACGCTTCAAGAACAATTTCCAACAAATACCGGCATTCTTGAATAAGAACCTGAGCCCGCTGATAAAGGACGAATGATTTTTCAGAACGCTTTCTCCATCTTAAAAAACGGGCGGTATCCACATAAATTCGGACAGCATCCAGTTTCAGTTGAAAAGCCTGCAGAATATCAAAAAGGGATTGGCCGGCATTCAGGGTTTCCATGGCCTCTGCCTGAAAATTTTCAGCCCTTGCAAGCCGTTCGGGAATGTCATTAAGCGCCTTCTCTAGCCCGTTTAAAGCCTTCCAACGGTCCCGGATGGCCTTGTTTACGTTTCTAACTCCCTCACCCGCACTTGCCTTATCTAAAAGAGATTCCGCTAATTTAAGCAACCTTCTTGCTCTTTTGATTCCATCGGTCAAATCAACCTTCTTCCCCACTGGTGTCGCCACACGCGAAGGATGTTCAAACTGGGACGGATCCTGATCAAAGGCGGTAAGAACCTCATTAATAAGACCTTCAACCAGTTTGAAAATATCATGAACACTGGAAAAGATTGTTTGGTCGGATATCATGCCCTTTTTGATTCTAATGTTTGCGATATCGGGTAAAAATTGTTTTAGTACCTCTAGTAAAGTTTCCGGATCTCCTATAAGAAGTACAATTTGAGTACGTACCCAAGCACGCAAAGCCTTGGGATCAAGATGCCCTAAAATACTTCTGGCAAAGGCGTCCACTATGGCCCTGCGATTACGAGCCACCACGGGAAGAGCACTTGGTCCTCCTGCTTGTGCTATGCGATGAAGCCCCCTTTCGAGCGTATTATCCAGCCCGACATAGCGGTCATCCACACGGCCAAAACAAAGCAAATAATCTTGAATGAGTTGTGCTTGATCAGAATTTACTTCAAGAGGCCTTCGGCCATCGAGACCGGATTCAAGAACAGACAATAACTGGAAGCGTGCCGTCGTGTCTTCTAGACGCCCATTTCCACGAACAATATCAAACCACTCATAGGGAGGATCCTTTTGAGCTAATTGATGAGCCCCATAAATGAGATCGTAGGCCAACTGAACTTGGTCCGGAAGAAGAGTGATTGCTGAAGGTAAATCTGTCATTTTTTCCTGAACAAAAAAGAAAACTTCCCTTTAAAAAAAAGAGACCCGCTTTTATTAATTATTTCTTTATTTGTCGAGGCTCTTTATCGCATTTAGAAGGGATTTGTTGCTTGTTTGAGGAGGGTTTTTTGGCCTTCTACGAAAAGCTCTATTTTATGGTGCAGCCCATTTTTAATTTCCAAGGAAATTTCTTCTGCAGGCGGCACACTAAAAATTTTTAATGTGTAATTTCCTGATCTTAAAGAACGTGTCTGCCCGTCCAAGGGGCTTGATAAAACTGGAGTGGAGCCACGGGTCACCTGATAATAAATACTTAATAATTCCAATGTTTTAGGCTGTATATCCTCCCCTTTTTCCATTCTAACAACCTGCCCGGAGGTCCTTTTGGCTATTTCATCAAAGAAGATTTCCTGATCTTTTTCCTGTTTTCCCAAAACAACAAAATCAATCACGGGTAAGGAAGTTTTGTTTTTTTCCAAAACATCTGAAGAAAAAGAACAGGCATCCAGGCCGTCGGTGAGAACGATAATTTTTTGTGGTTTTTGCAAAAAAGCCATTTCAAGAGCCTTCAACAAGGAAAAATTTCCCAAAGGGGTTACTTCCCTTAATTTCTGCCTTAATCGGGTTACATTAAAGGGAGCCATGGGGCTTAAGAGAGTGGCATCCCGGCAATTTTTTTCGGCATAACCATGGCGACTTCCTGAAACAACAATACCAACCTGGCTTGATTTGAATTTTGAAAAAATTTCGTTTAATGAAAAAAGTTTCGTGATCCATTCCCATTTTGTTTTCCCGGACCATGCATCATACTGGCTGACACTGGCATCCAAGACAAAAACAATTTTCTTGAACGGAGAAGACATCTCTTGGGCCTCCCCCACTCCCGCCACTGACAAGGAAAGTTCCCCCACACCACCACTTACTGTAATAGATTGTGAATGTGTGGCCCCCAAAAGAGTGTAAGCTCTTAAAGTAAGAATATGAACCCCTTCCTGCCACGACGAAGTATCCAAATCTGTTTTGTAAGGAGGCACATCCCAGGCTTTGACCAAACTGCCATCCATGTACAATTCAAGTTTTGAAGCAGGGGTCTCTGCGGAAACCTTGGCTTCCACAGACAAATTTACGGGGACAAACTCTCCCAGTCCCGGGCTTACAAAAGAAACCTGCGGCGCAACCCCTTTGGCTAATTTAACCGTTTTTGTTTGAGTTCCACCTGATTGTGTCACTACATTCACTGTTAAATCATAAGTGCTGGCGGGCAAATCTTGAGTGGGAACCAAAAATGAATAAGGGGTTTCGCTCTTTTCTCCAACGGTTTTCCCATTTAACAATAGATTCACCACAGCTTTATCACTTGATGGCACACCCCCCACATGGATAAATACGGGCAAGGCATCCATAAAAAAATCACCTTCCATAGGAGAGGCAATGGCAAAACTAAAGGCCGCTTTTATTTCTATTTCTTGGGAAATTTTCTTTTGCAAGCTGCGACTATTCTCAACAAGAACTTCCAAAAAATGTTTCCCCACATCAAGATCCGTGGCCGGAAACTCAAACATCGAACGCGAAGCCAGATTTGTTTCGTGGGCCAACACTTTTCCATCGACAGATACATCCATGAAAACATTGTCCGCATCATTAAGGAGTAAATCAATCCGGATGGATTGGTCTTTAAACCAGATAGACCCCTGGGGCGGTATTTGTAACGCAATTTGGGGAAAAACCGGCTGCGTTTTTAACTGCAATTCATAGACACCTGCTTTCATCACCTTGTTTTTACTTTTTGTATTTGGTGAAAAAACAGGGGTTAATGACCAATCGGCATAAAGCTTATTTCCAAGCCATAGGTCAAAATCGTTTTTCTCAAGAAAGAAAACCGGCAAACCGTCCATGGTTTGCACTTTGACAAGATAATTTTGAGGTGTCCCCGCATTGACAGGCTGGGCCAGCTTTATTTGATAACGCCCAACGGTATCGACCCCTTCAGCTTTTACAAAGTTTTTTGTAGCCAAGTTTAACTGGAGATCTTTGGTTTGAATTTCAAGGGATCCTGCCATTAATAATTTAGGCCAAAAAAACTCAAGGGCATTATCCACACGATTGTTTTGTAAAAGAAGAAGTCCATTGGCACTCACAAGCAGCAAAACCGGGACATTCCAAAAAATCCAAGCTCTATTGCGATGACGCCGCAATAAAATGGCATAACAAAGGGCCACAATCAAAAACAGGGGCCCCAAAACATGGAGATTCACAAAAACAGGCTGAGCCCACACAAAGGGAATTTTCTCCAAAAAACCACTGCCGTACCATGAAGCTTCCAACAAAACCCTATGTCTTATATTTTCAACAAACCCGGCAATGCCATACAAACCCAAAAGAACGAGGATGATTTTCAAGAAAACGGAATGCGGATAAATAAATAAGACATACAAAATCTGAAACAACCACAACAGAAGAAAAATATGATTAAGTAAAACGGCCAGATTCCAAGGGTCATAACTAAACAACCCCGATGAGCCCGACCCCCAGAAAAAAAGCTGATAGGCCATAAGCCCCAAAAACCCCACCAAGGGTAGCTTTAAAAAGCTAACCCACGACCTTCCCAAAACAAGAGCCAAGAAACTAAAAAGGAAAATGATAGCCAATGTACCAACCACAAGATAAAAGGTCGGCCCCATGCCGAGCTGCCATTGCTTCCAAGAGGCAAGCCCCAACAATCCCAAAAACAGGAGCCCTCCTGCAAAACAAAATGAGGAAACAATAAGGGCCCTTATTTTGCCCAAAAGAGTTCCTGAAAAAGAGGATGTGAAAATATTCGAGGGCTTTATTTTAGAAAAAAACCGGGGAAAATTTATGTGAGGCTTTTGGGGGAAATGGATTTTTATTCTTTTCAAAAAACCCAAAGGATTTTTCTTGGGCAATGGAGTTTTGTCGGTATTCTCAATGTTTTCAAGGGTTACAGGGGCCCTGATGCTCGTTTTGGTTTGGTCAAGCTCCCCACTCTGGGACAAGGGGATTTCATTACTTGTCTTGTCAAGATCGGCCTCATCCTCCCGCGACCAATCCGTATTTTCAGTATCCCCCTTGTTGGCCATATTTTTTTGACCTTACTTTTTCTTGAAAATATTGGAGAGCCCCAAACGGTTCACAAGTGATTTCTGCTTTTTAAGAAGTTCTTCCAACTCTTTTTCATCAGCCTTTTTTTTCTGGCTATCAATACCAGTATCCACGGGCTTGGGTGGTGGTGATTTTACTTTTGGAAGATTCATATCCACCATGGTGGCATCCAAATTTTCGGCTTCTTCGTAAGAAGGTAGTTCATCCTGACCTGCATTGTCTTTTTTCGTGTCATCCATAAGTTAACTATAATAATGGAAGTCGAAGGAGTTCTCTAGAAAAAATTTGTATGTGATGAAGTAAAATTTTGCATCGTCCCCACTCCACCCCGCGTCGCGGGGTTGGAACCTTCCCTCTCAAAATTCTTGGCAATAAAAAACCCCAACCGATTTTAATCGATTGGGGTTTTTATTAAATAAATCTGGCAGCAACCTACTCTTCCAGCCCCGTGCGAGGCAAGTACCATCGGCCCGTGGGAGCTTAACTTCCGAGTTCGGAATGGGATCGGGTGTGACCTCCCCGGTATAACCACCAGAAAACGTTAGAAAATGTTAGTTCGCCAATGGCGAACGTTACAGTTTCTTACGTCCCCGCGAAAGCGGGGATCCATATTTGGATCTCCCGCCCACGGATGACGATAAAATTACATATCCTTTAAAACAATTTTGCAGAGATCATGTCATGTAGGGGTAGGTTACCCCGCCCCTACAGACACGATTATAAAATAAAAGATGATCAAGCCGCACGACCAATTAGTACCGGTAAGCTTAAGGCATTACTGCCCGTACACACCCGGCCTATCAACCTTGTCGTCTACAAGGGGTCTTTAGATCCGCTTGCGCGGATGGGAAATCTAGTCTTGGGGTCCGTTTCACGCTTAGATGCTTTCAGCGTTTATCGGATCCGAACATAGCTACCCAGCACTGCCACTGGCGTGACAACTGGTACACTAGAGGTCCGTCCATCCCGGTCCTCTCGTACTAGGGACAGATCCCCTCAAATTTCCTACGCCCACAGAAGATAGGGACCGAACTGTCTCACGACGTTCTGAACCCAGCTCGCGTACCGCTTTAATTGGCGAACAGCCAAACCCTTGGGACCTGCTACAGCCCCAGGATGCGATGAGCCGACATCGAGGTGCCAAACTTCCCCGTCGATATGAACTCTTGGGGTAAATCAGCCTGTTATCCCCGGCGTACCTTTTGTCCGATGAGCGATGGCCCTTCCATACGGGACCACCGGATCACTATGACCTGCTTTCGCATCTGTTCGACTTGTTTGTCTCACAGTTAAGCTCCCTTATGCCATTGCACTCGACGGCTGGTTTCTAATCAGCCTGAGGGAACCTTTGCGCGCCTCCGTTACATTTTGGGAGGCGACCGCCCCAGTCAAACTACCCACCAGACAGTGTCCCGCGCCCGGCTAACGGGCGTCGGTTAGAACTCCAGAACGATCAGGGTGGTATTTCAAGGTTGACTCCACCAAGGCTAGCGCCCCAGCTTCAAAGTCTCCCACCTATCCTACACAAACCGACCCGAAGTTCAGTGCCAAGTTATAGTAAAGGTGCACAGGGTCTTTCCGTCTTTCTGCGGGTATACGGCATCTGCACCGCAAATACAATTTCGCTGAGCCTCTGGCCGAGACAGTGTGGCAATCGTTACACCATTCGTGCAGGTCGGAACTTACCCGACAAGGAATTTCGCTCGGTATCCCTCATATGTTTCCATATGAGCCGGACTTTATCTTAAACTACCTCGATTCATTTGACTCGCAATCCGACGGATTTCCTCAATTCCGTCTGCGTGCAAATGAACATCCTCATTCATCAGAGATAGAACCGATTTGAATTTTTCAAAATCAATTCGTTTCTTTGACTGGAGAGGATGCTTGAAAAAAAATGGAATGATAATCTGTGAGAGATCTTTGATAGACCTCACCCGATACGCCATCCGATCACCATGGTTGGTACGAACAACACCACAACCAAAATAATCTTTGAGCGCATGCAGTATTTGAATATCACGTTTGTGTTGTACGACAGTGAATTCAGGCAACACTTGGTAGCCTGCCGTCATTTCCGTATGAGGATTAATCCCCACATGAAAACAACCTTCACCATCCACAAAACCTGTGATCCATTGAGATTCAAGTTTCATTGGCAGTTCCCGAACGTAAAGTCTCTGAGGGTTCCTGGTACAAACCAGGCCTTCCCTGCGGATTGTCCCCTTGTCCATCAGATTTTTACTTTCCACTAGTGTGGACGAGTACTGAATGGCTGTTGAGGAGTTTCCCGCATATGGTTCAGTTTTACTAAGGCTAGCGTTTGGTTAACCTTAGGACCGTTATAGTTACGGCCGCCGTTTACTGGGGCTTCAGGTCGCTGCCTCGTCTTGCGACTAACAGCTCGCTTTAACCTTCCAGCACCGGGCAGGTTTCAGGCCCTATACGTCGTCTTACGCGACTTTGCAGAGCCCTGTGTTTTTGTTAAACAGTCGCCGCCACCCTTTCACTGCGACCTCGAAATGCTCCGGGAGTAAATCCCTTCACAAATCGTGGCATGCCTTCTCCCTAAGTTACGGCATTAATTTGCAGAGTTCCTTAGCCAGAGATCACTCAAGCGCCTTAGGATTTTCACCTCATCCACCTGTGTCGGATTACGGTACGGTCATCTTGGCAACTTCCGACGAGGTTTTTCTTGGAAGCATGGGATCGACAACTATCGTCACCCCCGAAGGGGATCGGTCGTACTCACTTCTCGGAGTAATGACATCCCGGATTTACCTGGGACATCCTCCTACAGGCTTGAACGGCCACTTCCAATCGGCCGCTTGTCTACCCTTCTCCGTCACCTCGAAGGTCATAGCGCTACCAAAACGGTACAGGAATATTAACCTGTCCTCCATCACCTACGCCTTTCGGCCTCGGCTTAGGTACCGACTAACCCTGAGCGGATTAACCTTGCTCAGGAAACCTTGGATTTTCGGCGACGTAGTTTCTCACTACGTTTATCGCTACTCATGTCAGCATAAGCTCTTCCGATACCTCCAGACGTCCTTTCAGTCGTCCTTCAACGGCCTACGGAATACTCCTCTACCACGCATCATCTAAAAGACGATGCATCCATAGCTTCGGCAACACACTTGAGCCCCGTTACATTTTCGGCGCGGATTCACTAGACCAGTGAGCTGTTACGCTTTCTTTAAAGGATGGCTGCTTCTAAGCCAACCTCCTGGCTGTTTATGCGCCTCCACATCCTTTCCCACTTAGTGTGTATTTAGGGGCCTTAGCTGATGGTCTGGGCTTTTTCCCTTTTGACGATGAACATTATCACCCACCGTCTGACTCCCACTGTGGCAATTAACGGAATTCGGAGTTTGGTTGGTTTTGGTACCTCGGTAAGAGGCCCTAGACCATCCAGTGCTCTACCTCCGTTATTGATTCAGTGAGGCTATACCTCAATATATTTCGAGGAGAACCAGCTATCTCCCAGTTTGATAAGCCTTTCACCCCTAACCACAGGTCATCCAAGACCTTTTCAACGGTCACTAGTTCGGACCTCCAGCTCGTATTACCGAGCCTTCATCCTGCCCATGGTTAGATCACTAGGTTTCGGGTCTACTAATTGCAACTTAATCGCCCTTTTAAGACTCGCTTTCGCTACGGCTCCAGCCCTTTTGGGCCTTAACCTTGCTGCAACCAGTAACTCGCTGACTCATTATGCAAAAGGCACGCGGTCACACATTCCCCTTGCGGGGCATAGTGCTCCCACTGCTTGTAGGCATACGGTTTCAGATACTATTTCACTCCCATCTCTGGGTGCTTTTCACCTTTCCCTCGCGGTACTAGTTCACTATCGGTCGGAAACGTGTATTTAGCCTTGGATGATGGTCCACCCGGATTCCCACAGGATTTCACGTGTCCCGTGGTACTTGGGATACCTCTAGGGTGTGCTTAAGTTTCGTCTACAGGGTTATCACCTTCTATGACCGGCCGTTCCAGACCGTTCGACTACCCTCACACATCCCACATTAAGGTCCCGCAACCCCGGCATCAACACCCATTGCACTGTAGGGGCAAACCCACATGTTTGCCCATTTATACGGGTCGACCCCTACGTATACAATCGGTGTTGATGCCGGTTTAGGCTGTTCCCCGTTCGCTCGCCACTACTAGGAGAATCTCAATTGATGTCTTTTCCTCCAGGTACTGAGATGTTTCAGTTCCCTGGGTTTGCTTCTCTCCGCCTATATATTCAGCGGAGGATTCCTTTCCAATGGAAAGGAAGGTTGCCCCATTCGGAAATCTCCGGATCAAAGCTCTCTTAGCAGCTCCCCGAAGCTTATCGCAGCTAGACACGTCCTTCATCGCCAGTTTCCGCCTAGGCATCCACCGTACGCCCTTTTTAGCTTGATCACCTAATTCTTGATAAAATATGATCTCAGCAAAATTGTTAAATAAAAGAATATGTAATTGTCAAAGAACACATTTTTCTTGGGAAATTTACTTCCTAGAAAAAAAAGAGCATCTCTTAATCAAAGAGGCAAGAGACACGAAATAACAAACAATCACTTGTTCGCTATTTCCTATTTCTTACTTCCGCTCCCAATGTGGAGCTGATCGGGATCGAACCGATGACATCTAGCTTGCAAAGCTAGCGCTCTCCCAGCTGAGCTACAGCCCCGAAAATTTCGAAGAAATTTTCCCTCTATTTTCTATAGCCATTATCTATTTTCTTTTCTCTCCAAATTACAGGCTCGGAAAATGGAGAATTGAAAATAGAAAATGGAGGAAAAATTTCCTATCGGAAATTTTTGTGGGCCTGGGTAGACTCGAACTACCGACCTCACCCTTATCAGGGGTGCGCTCTAACCACCTGAGCTACAAGCCCGAAAATTTTCACCAGAAAATTTTTCCGATGAAGGAAGAACGTGAACGAATGGCGAAAATTTCGATAATCGTTCTTCGTAATTCGTTCTTCGGACCTGAAAAACCCGATGGCCCGAGTAACACCAACAAACTTTAAAAGAGCAGAAAAATTAACCCCGCGAGATGGAAAGCCACTTCGCGGGGCAAACTAAATAGCAGGATGATCTCCATCCTAAAACAGATTCAAGAAACCCTATCGATTGATCTTTATAAGACTTGTTCAAAGTTTCTTTGTTTCCTGTAAGCTATATGCCTACATTTCACATTCCACTTGAACTCATCTTTTCCTTAGAAAGGAGGTGATCCATCCGCACCTTCCGGTACGGATACCTTGTTACGACTTCACCCCAATCACCGATTATACCTTGGGCCCCGTGAGGGGACTTCTGGTACACTCAGCTTTCGTGGTGTGACGGGCGGTGAGTACAAGGCCCGGGAACGTATTCACCGCGGCATTGCTGATCCGCGATTACTAGCGATTCCAGCTTCATGAAGTCGAGTTGCAGACTTCAATCCGAACTGAGGAAGCTTTTCTGGGATTAGCTGCCCCTCGCGGGTTGGCAACCCTTTGTAACTTCCATTGTAGCACGTGTGTAGCCCTGGACATAAAGGCCATGAGGACTTGACGTCATCCCCACCTTCCTCCGGCTTGACGCCGGCAGTCACTTTAGAGTGCTCAACCAAATGGTAGCAACTAAAGCTAGGGGTTGCGCTCGTTGCGGGACTTAACCCAACATCTCACGACACGAGCTGACGACAGCCATGCAGCACCTGTCTTGGAGCTCCCGAAGGCACTTTCCTATCTCTAGGAAATTCTCCAGATGTCAAGTCCAGGTAAGGTTCTTCGCGTTGCGTCGAATTGAACCACATGCTCCACCGCTTGTGCGGGCCCCCGTCTATTCCTTTGAGTTTTAACCTTGCGGCCGTACTCCCCAGGCGGGATACTTAATGCGTGAGCTACGGCACTGAAGGGATCAATTCCTCCAACGCCTAGTATCCATCGTTTACAGCGTGGACTACCAGGGTATCTAATCCTGTTTGCTACCCACGCTTTCGTGTATCAGCGTCAGTATTCGGTTAGTGAGTCGCTTTCGCCTCCGGTGTTCCTCCCAATCTCTACGAATTTCACCTCTACACTGGGAATTCCACCCACCTCCCCGAAACTCAAGACTTGCAGTATCAAGCGACAGTCCCCGGTTAAGCCGGGGGATTTAACACCTGACTTACAAGCCCGCCTGAACACTCTTTACGCCCAGTAATTCCGAACAACGCTTGCACCCTCTGTATTACCGCGGCTGCTGGCACAGAGTTAGCCGGTGCTTCCTCTAAAGGTACCGTCAATAGCCATGGATATTAGCCATGGCTGGTTTCGTCCCTCTCGACAGAGGTTTACGACCCGAAGGCCTTCTTCCCTCACGCGGCGTTGCTGGATCAGGGTTTCCCCCATTGTCCAATATTCCCCACTGCTGCCTCCCGTAGGAGTCTGGACCGTGTTTCAGTTCCAGTGTGGCTGATCGTCCTCTCAGACCAGCTACCCGTCATAGCCTTGGTAAGCCATTACCTTACCAACTAGCTGATGGGACACAGGCTCCGCCTTCAGTGATAGCTTCCATGGAGAGGCCATCTTTCCCCGGCATCTTGCGATGCAGGGCTTATCCGGAATTAGCCCACCTTTCGGTAGGTTGTTCCAATCTAAAGGGTAGATTACCTATGTATTACTCACCCGTGCGCCACTTTACTACCCCGCTTGCGCGGGGATTCTCGTACGACTTGCATGTGTTAGGCACGCCGCCAGCGTTCGTTCTGAGCCAGAATCAAACTCTCAAGAGATTTGGCTCAAACCAAAACAATAAACCCTTCGACTTATCCCGCATTGCGGGATTCGCTCAGGACTCATAAGGTTTTGGTTGGATAAAATTATTCAAACCGCACTTCCTTAAAGAAGTGACAGGTTCTTGGCCTGAACATCAAATGTTCAAGCCAATTGGTTTTTGACTTAAAAGCCAAAAACCCGCTTAGCGATTTCTTTAATCATTCCTGCTATTTAGTTTTCAAAGAACACCTTCTTCCCCTTTGAAAGTTTCATTTCAAAGGCTGACGGATATTAGTTAAATCCGAATCAAAGTCAAGATTTATCTAAGAAGTTTTAAATATTTTTGTATTATTCTTTTTCGGTGATTCTCATGCCATAAAAAGAACGGGCAACAAAGATACAACCAACAACAAAAAAAGCAATTCCGATACCCATTTTCAATGGAGCCGATTGCATTGTGACAGCAATTTCAACAGCCAACAAACCAAAAAGCGTTGTGAATTTAATCACAGGGTTTAGGGCCACTGATGAAGTGTCTTTGAAAGGATCTCCCACAGTATCACCCACCACACTGGCAGCATGAAGCTCTGTGCCTTTTTGTTTTAAATCAACTTCAACCACTTTTTTGGCATTATCCCAAGCACCCCCTGCATTGGCCATGAAAATAGCCTGATACAAGCCAAAGAACGCCATTGCAATAAGATAACCAATAAAAAAGTAGGGATTAAAAAAAGCAAACGCCAAAGCCATAGAAAAGATAACAATGAAAATATTCACCATTCCCTTTTGGGCATACTTGGTACAAATTTCGACCACTTTTTTACTATCATCAATAGAAGCTGAGCTTCCTTCGAGCTTGATATTCTCTTTAATAAATACCACAGCACGATAAGCTCCTGTCACCACAGCTTGAGTAGCAGCCCCTGTAAACCAGTAAATAACAGCCCCTCCCATAAGTAACCCTAAGATAACCGGCGCTTGAACCAAGCTTAAAGACGCCACCACATTACCATAAAGTTTTTCCAACAATAAAATGATTCCAAACACCATGGTGGTTGCGCCAACAACGGCTGTTCCAATCAGCATGGGCTTGGCCGTGGCCTTAAAGGTATTGCCTGCACCATCGCCTTTTTCCAAGGCATGCTTGGCATCTTCGAAATTAGGTACAAAACCAAACTCTTTCTTGATTTCTTCCTTAATCCCTTTACGGCTTTCAATAAGGGAGAGTTCATAAACCGATTGAGCATTATCAGTAACAGGACCAAAACTATCTACAGCAATGGTGACAGGCCCCATTCCCAAAAATCCAAAAGCAACCAAGCCAAAGGCAAAAATGGGAGCTGCAAAAGCATAAGCTTGCGGCATAATGCTTAACAAAGATTCATACTGGGAAAACCAGTAGGCAACAAACATAAGACCCGTAATCAAAGTACCTTCCCAAAAAGCTGAAAAATTTCCTGCGACAAATCCGGAAAGAATATTTAATGAAGCCCCGCCCTGCCTGGAAGAGTTGACCACTTCCTGCACATGGCGTGAGTTTGTACTTGTAAAAACTTTGGTGAATTCAGGAATGAGTGCCCCTGCTATAGTGCCACAACTAATAATGACGGCCAAAATCCACCACAAGGAACCAAAATCTTTCAAAAGAACATGACTGGCCAAGAAAGTAACACCGACGGAAACAAGGGAAGTAATCCACACCAAATTGGTCAGAGGATGTTCCAGGTTAAAATCTTTCTTGCTGCCATACAGCACATTGCTGATGGAGTTGTTAAGAAAGTAGGCCCCAAGAGAAGTCAAGATCATCAAAATACGCATGACAAAAAGCCAAATGATCAAAGTGGCACACATCGAAGGGTTATCGACCAAAGCTATTGCCAAAAAAGAAATAAGAGCCACCCCTGTAACACCATAGGTTTCAAAGCCATCGGCCGTTGGCCCAACGCTATCTCCTGCGTTATCTCCCGTACAATCCGCAATAACCCCGGGGTTTTTGGGATCATCTTCAGGAAGTTTGAAGACAATTTTCATAAGGTCTGAACCAATGTCAGCAATCTTTGTGAAAATACCACCACAGATACGAAGCACGCTGGCTCCCAAAGATTCACCAATAGCAAAACCAATAAAACAAGGGCCTATAAGATCACGGGGAAGAAATACCAAAATGCAAATCATGAAGAAAAGTTCCACACTTACCAAAAGCAACCCCACACTCATCCCTGAACGAAGGGGAATATTAAAAACATGCATGGGGGTTTTATAAAGAGAAGCGAAAGCCGTTCGTGAATTGGCTTGAGTGTTAATGCGAATACCAAACCAGGCCACACCATAAGAACCAAGCATGCCCAAAATAGAAGAAAGCAAAATCAACACAAGATTAAAAATAGAAGCATGCTGCAAGATCCCAAAATAATAAACCATGCACACTCCAATAAGCACCCACAAAGCAGCCAAAAATTTTCCTTGTTGAAAAAGATAGGTTTTACAGGTTTCCCAAATTATCTGGGAAACATCTCTCATCGATGAATGAACCGGAAGTTTTTTTGTCTGGGCATATTGCACCAAACTAAAAATGAGGCCCAGCCCACAAACAGCCAATCCCCAATACATTAATGAAAGCCCTGCAACAGTTGAAGAGCCTATGGTAAACTGCACTTGCGCCAAATCAGGAAGATGGATATCAGCTTCGCTGGCAACACCAGTACGAATAAAAAGAAAACTGATAATAAATGTAAGCCAAGAGATAAGGTGGAAGCTTCTTTTGGTCATGGGTTCCTCCGAGTTAAAAAATGTGAATTTAAAAAACTTAAGGGCGTTTTGTGGCAAGCCCCTACAAAAGACCTCTTCAAAAAATTTTCTAGCTGGTATACAAATTTGAAGGTTTCGTCAAGAAATGATTGATCTTTTATTGTGCGGATGTGCGGATGTGTGGATGTGCAGATGTTAAGAATTTTCATCAGCACATCCGTACATCCGCACTTCAGCACAAACATCCCATGTCTTTATCTTTGTTCAATCAAAATCTGGAAAGCAAAACACCACTGGCTCATCGCATGCGCCCCCAAAAACTAGAAGACTGTATTGGTCAAGAGCACCTCATCGGCCAGGGAAAACTGTTACATCTTTTATCTCAAAGTCATGATCTGCCTTCGCTTATCTTTTGGGGACCTCCGGGATCTGGCAAGACAACGATCGCAAAAATTTTGGCCCATAAAAAGGGATATCACTTCGCAACCCTTTCGGCCGTCAATGCGGGAGTTAAAGAAGTAAAAGAAACCATTGGCCAAGCAAGAAAACGTTTGGAGGAACAGGGACAAAAAAGCGTTCT
>Ga0154362_140_pt1 | contig 19564 bp, 23 predicted proteins | sample RifGroA2_FD_115890 | JGI IMG/M metagenome (GOLD analysis project Ga0154362, IMG submission 115890) | Deltaproteobacteria bacterium GWA2_45_12
TCCTTTGACATATGTGTCTCCTTCTACTTTCGTAATGAGTGATGGGTGATAAGTAATAGCCCTTATCCATTACCTATAACCCTCAACTTATAAATTTAAAAACTCCCAAATCAAAAAATCAAAACTCACATTTCACATTCAAAAAATCTTTTTCCTATTCCGCATATTTCGCGGGGTGACCTTTTCCTTACCTCTGAGCCGATGACCGGAATCGAACCGGTGACCTTTTCCTTACCATGGAAATGCTCTACCAACTGAGCTACATCGGCGTTCACTTCCTTAAATTCCGATATCCGGCAAACATTTTTAAGATGTATTATCTTCTTATCTTCCATTCCGCATTCGTATGAGCGGGAGACGGGACTCGAACCCGCGACCCTCAGCTTGGAAGGCTGATGCTCTAGCCAACTGAGCTACTCCCGCGAAAATTTCCAAAAGGAAATTTTCCCTCTATTTTCTATTTTCTATTTTCTATTTTCCCATGCGGATTTTAGAAAATAGCATGAGAAAATGGAGGAAAAATTTCCTTTCGGAAATTTTTGTGGAGGGAGATGGATTCGAACCATCGAAGGCGTAAAGCCGGCAGATTTACAGTCTGCTCCCTTTGGCCACTCGGGCATCCCTCCGAAAATTTACAAAGTAAATTTTCCCTCTATTTTCTATTCTCTATTCTCTATTTTCTATTTTCCCATGCGGATTTTAGAAAATAGCATGAGAAAATGGAGGAAAAATTTCGCTTTGCAAAATTTTTGAGCCGACGGCCAGAGTCGAACTGGCGACCTACTGATTACAAATCAGTTGCTCTACCAGCTGAGCTACGTCGGCTTTATACCCACGCTCTTAAAGCCCAAGAATGGCTTAAAGAAGATTTCATCTTAAAAAAATGTCAAAGAACGCTTCTGTACCCAAATTTGAAGAGAGCAAAAATTTTAAAGCCTGCCACAAAACAGGATAAGCACCTGAAATGATGTGATAAATTTTATGAACCCTCCGGCCGAAGTATGGGGTTTGAAAAAAGTTTGTGAAAGCTATTTGAAATTCAAAACCTTGTCAAGATTTTTTGGGTAATTTTTTGGGTAATTTTACGGAAAAGATTTAGTGAAGAGTGATGCGTTGACCAAAAATACTTTCTTTCTGGAAACGGATACCTTCTTCAAGGGTGTTTAACCGATCCGGAGCCTTACTCAGAAGCTGTTCTCTGGCCCAAAAATAGAGATGTTTATGTTCATCAAGCTCGGCCATAATCTCTTCGCGACGAGAAAAAGGGATTTTATCCCCCAGATTCATTAAAGCATATTCATGCCCAAAGGCTGACTGAGTCATCATCGATTCCAAAGCCAATGTTTCATTATTAGTCTCCTCAGAAACGGGCATGAGCTGAAGATTTAAATCTTGTTTGTTAAACCCTTGTTTCATAGTGTTTCCCCACGCAATAACCTAGCAATTAGCCTGCCAAAAAAGAGGGTTTAGATTAAGTATAATACTATGATATTACTTATTTTTTTAAGAGGACCCCGGGGGAACAAAAAGCATCTGGAGGCTTCACCCCCCAAATAAAGGAAAAAGACTGAGGCCCTATTGCCTCAAATTGAGGGAATGAAGAAGGGTCCCCAAAGTTTTCATGGGGCGGGAACTTTCCGTAATGGGGCGGCCCATCACCAAATAATGACTTCCATTTTTAAGAGCTTCTTGGGGAGAAACAACGCGTTTTTGATCATGGGTGGCTTCCCCTGGGAGACGAATACCCGGAGTCACCAAACAAAATTTTTCACCCATTTTCTTCTTTAATAAGGGAGCTTCCATGGCGGAACAAACAACCCCGTCTAAACTGGCCTCTTGGGCCTTTGAAGCCAGGCTTAACACCTGCTCTTCTATAGAAAGAGAAACATTTATATCTTTAAGGTTGGATAAACTAGTCAGCACGGTCACTCCCATCAAAAGCGGGGCATGTATTTTATTTTGAGCCGCCACCTTCAAAGAAGCTTCTTTGGCTCTGGCCATCATTTCAATCCCCCCACTGGCATGGATATTAAACATCCACACACCCATGCGGGTAGCCACACTAGCAGCCTCTGCTACAGTATTAGGAATATCATGAAATTTTAAGTCGAGAAAAACACGGACATCCTGATTGACAATTTTTTCAACCAAGCGGCGGCCTCCGCTCAAAAAAAGTTCGTAACCCACTTTAAAAGCAACTCCCGTCACTTTAAGTTTATGAACCAAATTAAGCGCCTTCAGTGAAGAAGAAGTGTCAAGCGCAATGATGATGGGGTTGTGTTTCACGGATCTATATTTGTAGTTTGAATTTTAACAAGCTGATCGCTTGGTCTAATTGCACCAATTCTTTTTGCCCGGTTTTTCTGTTCTTTATTTCAACCTCGTTTTTTTCCAGACCACGATTTCCAATGGTGAGTTGAAAAGGAATGCCGATCAAATCCATGTCATTAAATTTGACCCCCGCGCGTTCGTCGCGGTCGTCCCACAAGACATCCATATTTTGTGAACCAAGCTCCTTGTAAAATTTTTGGGCCACTTCCACCACGCGACCTTCAACCCCCAAGCTGATAATGGCCACCTTGTAAGGAGCCAGGGCCACCGGCCAGATCATCCCTTTGTCATCATGGTTTTGTTCTATGGCTGCGGCGGCTGTGCGACCCACCCCAATGCCATAACATCCCATCACACAAAGCTGTTCTTTCCCGTGTTCATCCAGATAAAAAGCCTTCATTGTTTTGGAATATTTCGTCCCCAAATAAAAGACCTGCCCCACTTCAATGCCACGATAAGCTTTCATGGTGCCTTTCCCGCAACGGGTACAGGTTTCATTGTCTTTGCACTCAGCCTTTTCAATATTGGCCGCATAATCACAGCCTGAGCACCCTACAATGGCGTCTTCGCCTGATTCTGCCAAAACCTGAAATTCGTGTGACAAGGTTCCGCCGATGTTTCCGGTAACGGCTTCAACAGCGCGGTAGGTAAGTCCGCATCGCGAAAATATTTTGGTGTAGGCATCGTAATAAACCTTGTATGTTTTTTGGGATGCTTCTTCGTCACGGTCAAACGAATAACAGTCCTTCATGATAAACTCACGGCCCCGCATCAACCCAAAACGGGGGCGCACTTCATCACGAAACTTGGTCTGTATCTGATACAGGCTTGTGGGTAACTGGCGATAGGAACGGAGTTCCTTGCGGGCAATATCAGTAATGACTTCCTCGTGGGTTGGCCCCAGACAAAAATTATTTTCGTGTCTGTCTTTCAAGCGCAAAAGTTCCTTGCCATAAACATCCCAACGGCCGGAGTCTTGCCACAATTCAGCGGGCAGCACCATGGGCATGAGCAATTCCTGGGCCCCCACGGCATTCATTTCTTCACGAATGATGCGCTCGATGTTTTGAATCACCTTAAAACCCAGGGGTAAATAATTATAAATACCGGCGGCTACTTTACGTATGAAACCCGCACGCATCATGAGTTTGTGGCTGACAACCTCGGCATCAGCCGGGTTATCCCGAAGGGTGGGCATGAGAAGTTTGGATACAAGCATAGAGGCTGTTTAACAAAAGATTGAAGAGAGGATCAAGTTTTTAAACAAGGGGATGGCTTTTTCTTTTTCTGAACAAAAAAATCATCCCCCAATAAAAAAGAAAAATAAAACCATAGCCCTCCTTGGTTTGGGAATAAGGATGTAACGAGCAAGCAAGATTCTGCGCAAAGGCATCGGAACTTGTACTATCCCCTGTTTCCGTGGTTCCCCCGGTGGAGGTTGTGGTGACATTTCCCAGGGCCAAAACACCGCCGTTGGCCGAAGTATTTACAGCGATGGTTTCGATGGTTTCCGTATCAATGGTGTCAATTTGGCTACTGGTACAAGGGGAAACAGAGGAGCTTCCCGTAAAACTAGAATTAATCGCCCTGACAACAATTTGATATTCTTGGGCCGGATCAAGCCCCCTAATCACAAAATCACCACAGTCACTTTCACATTCGCCACTGTCCTGGGTGTCATCATCATCATTATCATCGGCAGCAACCGCATTGACTCCAGAAATGGCACTAATCACATCACTTGCCACAACATTATCGGAACCATCAATTTGTTGGGCCTGAATATCGGCACACCGCAGAGGATCACCATCTTCATCTAACAAAGTCCCCGTCACCCTAAATGATGAGGCCTCCAAATTGGCCAAACCATAAAGATTAAGAATGGCTACTTCGTCATCCCGTTTTAAAATCTTCTGTTCTTCTGCGTCTACCACGGAAGGATACATGGTCACCTTGTCGCAATCATTATCCACATCATCATCACAATCACCGGCATCGCTCCCCACATAAACAGTGCTATGATCCAGTCCCAATAAATGCCCCAATTCATGAACAAGGGTAAATTCAAGGACATCGTCATCATCAATAAAAGAAGAATCACAATTAATGACCATTTGCCCATCGACTATTTCCGTTTCGTCATCGGAATAACCAACAGCTCCTGCAAAACCAAGGACGTTGTTTGCCGCAGCACTACTAAGATTGAGGGCATCCTCGGTAATTTCCCCCGTTTCATCAAAAATAACCGGGGTTAAATCATCTCCCAAACCTTCGGTATTATCATCATCCACATAAAAATTAAGATAGTTGTCCACGGTCACATCATTTCCGGGAGCATCCGTATCCAAAGATCCTTCGGTAATGGTGATGGTTAACGAAACACCGGAAACCGAGGTCCATTTGTCGGCTGCCGCTTCAAGAAGATCGATGATTTCGGCATTGGTCAAATCGCCGCAATCTCCGCTTTCGGGATGAAGGGTAACCGTGCCGTCCCATGCCGATGATGTGCCGTCAGGCGCCACATGAATGGGACCTGCCGCCCAAAGGGGAAACGAAACAAAAAAACAAAGAGCTCCAAAAACCCAATAAAAAAAATGAAAAGTTATTTTCATAATGGCAAGTAACCCTTCGACGGAGCTCAGGGTGTCCAACTTTTATAAGGACAATTCATAAATTACCCCTAATTGGACATGGTGAGCCTCGTCGAACCATGACTCTGTATTTATAAGACCAATTCTAGTTTTTAAGCTGTTTTAAAATACGTTCTTTAAAAATGTCGTAATTGTTCGTGGGCTCATCCCCACTTTTTGCTTTGGGAGAAGGTTGAGTCATGAACCATTTTTCATCTTTTAATGTCAATTCGTAAACCCCCTCAGAAACTCCCACGGGGGACACAAGCCCCGTACGCGAATTTTCCTCCGACAAAAAAAGAAGATAGGTCTTGCCCATTTCATAACCAGGGACATTTTTGCCCTGTTTGAACAAATAGGTTGTGCCACAGATTCCCTTGAGACATTCCTCAATCTGAAACTTGTAATAAATAACCCGCTTTTTGCTTTCATAAGCATCGTCTTCAATGGCTCTATCGATGACAGTTCCCTTGAAAATGAGATGGGCACGGGAGACGGCATCTTCAAACAAAGTGGGCATAACCGTAAATGCAAGAACCTTAAAAGAACTCAATAAAAGAAAGGTGAATAAAAAGAATGGAAACTTGCGTGCCATATAACTCCTTGTTTGACGAAAAAATATAAACGTGTCAAATGTAGCAAGGTTTTTTCTTACTTGCAATGAAAGGTATTTTAAAAAAAATAGGTCTTTTATCTCTTCTGATTGTCATCGCTTTTGCCGCTTTCAAGGCTTATAGCCTTGTTCCCCTTAAAAACCTTGAACTGAAACCAAAAACCTACGACGCCATCTATCGTATAGAACGGGCTCAAAGCTTGGTCGGACGTTTTTATTATGACCCTTCCCGAATCCATCCTTTAAAAATGCTTGAAGAAGGGATGAATAATTTGGCGGGCAAAATTCCCGAATTGCTCGTTGATTTTTCAGGCCATAATCTGACCCTTTCCTTGGGAAATAGTCACGAAACGATTCATATCAAAACGTTGAAATCACTTTACGATATTCTTGATTCCGTATCCCAAGCTTTCTCCTTCTTGCAAAAAAACTACAAAGGGGATGTTGATTCTGAAAACAGAGAATATGCCTTTATTGAGGGGATGCTTAAACCACTCGATCCCCATTCCAATCTATTTACCCCTGAAGATTTTCGCGAATTCAAAACACAAACAGAAGGTGAATACGGGGGCATTGGCATTGTCGTGGGCACACGCGATGATGAACTAACAGTGATCGCCCCCCTTCCTGATACCCCCGCCTCTGAAGCTGGGCTGGAAACCGACGATAAAATCACCCAAATTGACCAACGCTCCACTATTAACATGCCCATCAACGAAGCCGTCGATTTGTTGCGTGGAAATATCAATTCAAAAGTCACCCTCACCATTCAGCGAAAAAACAAGGAACCTTTTGACGTCATGCTGACTCGCCGGAAAATTATTATTCAAAGCATTGATTCAAAGGTGGTCAAACTTGATAGCAAGCGTCTGGGAATTTTGGCCGTACGTAGTTTTCAGGAAGACACTTATAAAGACGCTCTCAAAGCACTTAAAAACATGGCACATGAAGGAAGTTTAAACGGCCTGGTGATTGACTTGCGAAACAACCCCGGTGGCCTTTTGGACCAATGCCTTGCCTTAGCCGACAAATTTTTAAACAAGGGGGATCTGCTTTACACGGCGGGGGCCAACAACGAAGACGAACAAGTCAATCCGGCCACCTATGATCATGACGACCTCACCGACATTCCCATCATCGTTTTGGTCAACGGGGGTTCTGCCTCGGCCTCTGAAATTGTGGCGGGTGCGCTTCAGAACAACAACCGTGCCCTCGTCATGGGCACGCAAAGCTTTGGCAAGGGCTCGGTTCAGTCCGTCTTCACCTTAAAAGACGATGCCTCTGTCAAGCTCACCATTTACCAGTATTTAACGCCAGGGCATGTTTCAATTCAGGCCGTGGGCATTACCCCGGATGTATGGCTTGAATCCATCCATCTTGAAAAAGATGCCTTTGATTTAAAAGCAGACAAAAGAATCTCGGAAAACATGCTTGAAGAACACCTGGAAAATTCCAAATACATCCAAAAATCGGATCCCGCCTATTTCATGGATTATTTTGAGGCCGCCAAGCCGGAAAACACTTCTGAATACACGACAAAAATTGATGAAGACAAAGATTATCCCCTAAAACTGGCCCTGGACATTCTTTCCAAAACACATTCGATCAATCGCCAAAACATGCTGACCGAAGCCCTGTCTCTTTTGGATGAAGAAAAAACAAAACAGCAAAAACAGATTATTGAAAACCTGAAATCTTTCGATATTGACTGGTCCAAAAAAGAAAAAAACCAGAATCCCGTTTCCTTTAAACACGATTCCGGTTTTTATGTTTCCACTCCTGAAAACAAGGTTTCAACACTTAAAGCCGGCAATGAAGTTACCTGGAATCTTTCCCTGCAAAATACCTCTAAAAACAGTTCCGAACAGGTGTTGGTTGTTGTGAATGCAGAAAACCCCCTTCTTGACCAACGGGAATTTGTCTTTGGCCGCATTAATTCCCTTGAAACAAGGAAGGCACAAATCACATTCAAAATTCCTGAAAACATGGTGTCGCTTGATGAAGAAGTAAAACTTGATATCTTTAGCGCAAATATTGAGATGACCACTCTCACCGTTCCTGTCACGATGCAGGCAAAGGAACATCCTCTTTTTGTCGCGTGGTTTCATATGGAAGATGGTCAAAACCCGGATTCTCAAGGAAACAAAAATGGCATCGTTGATCCTGGCGAAACCATCAAGTTAGGGGTTGACCTAACCAACGACTCAAATGCCGAGGCTAAAAATGTGACCGTCAACTGGCGTAATCTTGAAGGGGCCAAAGTAAAACTGGTGAAAGGACGTGACTCTTTGGGGGAATTGGCTCCCCATCAAACCAAACAGGCTGCGGGCCTAATTGAAGTGCCCGCCACAACCCTTCAACCCAGCATTAAAGTGGAAATGTCCGCTGTGGACAGACCCTCGTTTGCCTCTTTCTTTAGTACCCTTACCATCCCCTTGGGCCCCAAACCAACAGCCAGTTTTTCTCCGGCCTTAAATACGGTTCAAAAACAACCCATCATCACTATTACACAGACAAAAATCTCTTCTGACCGCACTTCCTTCCATGTAAAAGGGGAAACATCCGATGATCAATCATTAAAAGATCTGATGATTTTTTTGGGAACAAAAAAAGTTTTTTACCGTTCGTCAAACCATAACACCTCTCTTCAATTTGACATGGATATCCCCCTAAACAAGGGGCTTAACGTGATTTCCGTACAGGCCCGTGATGAAAACCTGCTTACTCAAACAAAAATTCTTTCCATTATGGGGCCACCAAAAAACTAAATGATAGTTGCCTTTTCAAAAAAGGGCGTGATATAGGGGCAAATCCTTAATTTTAGAACAAAGGGTTTTTCTTTATGACACAACAAATAAATATTCAAAAAGCGGAAGGAAAATTGGGTATTCTTCTTGTGGGGCTTGGAGCTGTATCCACCACCTTTATTGCCGGAGTTGAAGCTGCCAAAAAGAAGGTTCGTAAACCCATCGGTTCTCTTACCCAAATGGGCAATATCCGCCTTGGAAAACGTACCGAAAACAAAACCCCCATGGTCAAAGATTTTGTCCCCTTGGCCAAACTTGAAGACATCGTTTATGGTGCCTGGGACTTGTTCCCTGATACCGGTTACGAAGCAGCCCTTAAAGCAGGGGTTATTCCAAAAGATTTATTGGTTCAAATTAAGGACGATTTATCCGAATTGACTCCCATGCCTGCAGTTTTCGACAAAAATTTCATCCGTAAATTGGAAGGGAGTAATGTCAAAAACATTCCCAACAAAATGGATCAGGCCACAGCTGTTATTAAAGATATCGAAAATTTCAGAACTAAAAGCAAGGTCAACCGCCTTACCATGATCTGGTGCGGATCCACTGAAGCTTATTGCACCATTCAACCAGAACATAAATCGATCAAGGCTTTCGAAGAAGCTCTTAAAAATAACAGTCCGAATATTCCCCCCAGCATGATCTATGCTTATGCCGCCATTAAATGTGGCATTGGTTATGCCAACGGAGCTCCCAACTTGACAACGGACTGCCCTGCCATTCTGGATTTGGCAAACGAGCACAAAGTGCCTGTGTCCGGAAAAGATTTCAAAACAGGCCAAACTCTCATGAAAACCATTATTGCCCCCGGGTTGCGTGCCCGTTATCTGGGAATTAGTGGATGGTTTTCCACCAATATTTTGGGAAACCGTGACGGTGAAGTGTTGGATGATCCCGCCAATTTTAAAACCAAGGAAGAAAGCAAGCTTGGAGTGCTCGACACTATTTTGCAACCCCACCTCTATCCTGATTTATATGGCGACTTATACCACAAGGTTCGTATTGAATATTATCCCCCTCGCCGTGACAACAAAGAAGGCTGGGACAATATCGACCTGGTTGGATGGTTGGGCATGCCCATGCAATTGAAAATCGATTTCCTCTGCCGCGATTCGATTCTGGCAGCTCCCCTTGTGCTTGATCTGGTTTTGTTTATGGACCTGGCTCAACGCGCCGGTCTGAAGGGCATCCAGGAATGGTTATCCTTCTATTACAAATCCCCCATGACGGCTGAAGGGTTATACCCAGAACACAATCTGTTCATCCAGGAAATGAAACTAAAAAACACCCTGCGTTACATGATGGGTGAAGAGCAAATCACTCATTTAGGATTGGATTATTATCAGTAGGGACCCCGTATCGCGGGGTCCCTACCTCGTTTTGAAATCCGTATGCCTTACTACGAATATCAATGTACCAAATGCAAAAAAACTTTTGAGTACCTTCAAAAAATAAGCGATACCCCCAAGAAAAAATGTGAGAAATGCGGGAGCAAGCTTAACAAGCTCATTTCCAATACGGCCTTTCAACTTAAAGGCAGTGGATGGTATGCCGACGGCTACTCAAGCAGCAAAAAAACAACGGCCGAAACAAAGCCGGCACCCAAGGCAGAAGCCAAACCTGCAGCTAAAAAATCGGATGTGTAGGGGCACCGCTTGCCCTGCACTATATGGTGTCAGGGCTTGCCGCGCCCATGTCCCTCGTGTTAATCTAATTTCCACGTGATCTTCAAAAAATCGCCAGAATCAAAGATGAGCAAAGCCTTAAAAAAAGGGGATAAGCATTTTTCAAAAGGTGAGTTTGACAAGGCCTATATTCATTATAGGCAGGCCCACTCGGCCAAGCCCACTCCCGAAACTTTGGACAAACTCATTACTTCCCACAAACAAAAAGAAGCCAAATGGACCGAGGAAGATTTTTTGGAAAACCTCACCCTGACCATGCAAAAACAGGAAATGGAAAACCCATCCATCAAACGTGTGCATGCACGTTTTGATGAAGATTTTAAAAAAGTCACCGAACTGATTAAAAAGATACTGATCCAAAATGATGAAGAAGCTGAAATCACCCTGAATGAAATCGTCGCTTATGGAGAAAAAGCCCTTTACCCGCTTCTTGATTTTATCGTGGCCATAAAGAAAAAAACAAAACCGGAATGAAAAAAAATCATTCACAACCAAAAGCAAAACCATCACCACCTCATTCCCATCAATCACCCCAAATCATCGGGCTTACAGGAAGCATTGCCTCAGGCAAGAGCACTGTCTCCCAAATGATCCGGAAAAAAGACATTCCTGTTATTTGCGCTGACCTCTTGGCACGTAAGGCCCTTGATCCTCACACCGAAGCTTCCCAAAAAGTACGTGCCCTTTTTGGGAAAGAAATCATCTTAAGGGATGGAAGTATTAATCGGAAAAAACTGGCCAATCTTGTATTTGGGAATAAAAACAATCTCGAAAACTTGAATTCAATCGTCCACCCTGAAGTATTGCAGATGATCAAAGACAAAATCAACGTCTTGGTCAAAGAAGGCTACCGGCTCATCATTTTGGACATTCCGCTGCTTTTTGAAGCCAAGCTTGACAAATTATGTGACAAAACGGTGGTTGTTTACTCACCGCACAAACAAATTGAAGAACGATTAAAAAAAAGAAACGGATATTCAGACCAGGAAATCCAGAAAAGAATTGCTTCTCAAATGGACATCGAAAAAAAGAAAACAAGGGCCGATTTTGTCATTGATAATTCAGGAACGCTGGAAGAAACAAGAAAGCAGGTGAAGGATTTGATTGGATTGCTAGTCGCTCGTTACTCGAGGACTCGTCGCTCGTAAAGCCTTGACTCCGCATTACGAGCGACGAGCCCTCGAGCTACGAGCACTCCGCCTTCCCTTCCAAAAAACTCTTCACAAAGGGAATTTTGGATGAACGAAAAGAAGCCTCATTCCCTTCCAGAATAATTTGCCCCTCATGAAGCATGGCTACTTTATCTGCAATGCGAAAGGTGGCTTGGATATCGTGGCTGATCACCACCGAAGTGATTCCCAGTTCTTTTTGCGTGTTTAAAATAAGTTGATTGACCGCATCGGTGGCCAGAGGGTCCAAGCCCGTGGTGGGCTCGTCGTACAAAAGAATTTTGGGTTTTAAAACCAGGGCACGGGCCAAACCAACGCGTTTTCTCATTCCGCCTGAAAGTTCACCCGGCATTTTCGCATCCACATTTTTCAACCCGACCAACTGGAGCATGGCATGCACTTTTGTTTTGATTTCCTGGTCTGTAAGAGAAGTGTGTTCTTTTAAAGGAAAGGCCACATTGTCATAAACATTCATCGAATCAAAAAGGGCCGCATGCTGAAAAAGCATTCCAAATTTTTTACGCATTTCTTTAAGTTGTTTTTCATCAAGCTTTGAAAGAGGGGTTCCATCTACAACAACATCTCCCGCATCGGGCTTTAAAAGCCCGATCATGTGCTTTAACAAAACACTTTTGCCCGTACCGCTGGGACCAATAATCACCGTGATTTTTTCCCTGGGAATTTTCAAACTAAGATCCCAAAGAACACGATGTTCCCCGAAGTTTTTTTTAAGTTTAACAAGTTCAATCATTTGGGTTTAATAATAAATTCCAGGATCCACTGGGTTAAAAAATAATCCGAAACCAACACAACAACCGAGGCAATAACAACAGCCCTTGTCGTGGCCAAGCCCACCCCGCGAGCCCCATTTTTGGTATGAAACCCCTGATAACAGCAAATCAAAGCCAGTAAAAAACCAAAAATAACAGCCTTGATAAGCCCCGCGTACAAATCCTTGGCATCCACATAAAATTCAAGGCGGGACATAAAGGGCCCTTCTGAAATATCGAGCAATCCCACGGCCACAAGGTAGGCTCCCACCATGCCGACAAAATTGAAAAGGATGGTAAGCATGGGCACCATCAATACAGAGGCCACTACACGGGGAACCACCAAATAATGAAAAGGATCCACCGCCATGCTTTCAAGCGCATCCATTTGCTCTGTCACACGCATGGTGCCAAGTTCAGCGGCCATCCCCGAACCCATGCGGGCGATCACCATCAAGGCGGTAAACACAGGAGCAATTTCACGCGTTAAAGAAAGCCCCACCGTAGAACCCACCAGGGTTTCTGCATTAAACAGGCGAAAGGCATACCCTGTTTGCAAAGCAAAGACCGCCCCCGTAAAAAAACTGACCAACAAAATAATAGGGGTTGAACCAATGCCAATTTCACTCATGTGTTCGATAAAGATTTTCTGGCGAAAAGGTTTTTCCCTGAGCCAACGAAAAAAACGGCCGGCAAATTCGGCGTAACTTCCAACAACAGAAAAAAATTTTAAAACAAACGACATAATCACATTTTCGTAGGGGCGCCGCTTGCCGCGCCCGTTACCCAATTTGGGCGCAGCAAGCGGCGCCCCTACGGATCACAGATAAAATCTCGGCACCCTGGCCGAAATGCCGCAAAAAATTTCATACGAAATCGTCTCGGCCCATTTGGCTATTTCTTCAGCCCTTATTTCTTCAGCCCCCTGACGGCCCATTACCACCACCTCATCCTCCATGGCCACACCGGATACATCAGTGACATCCAGCATGGTGAGATCCATACATACTCTTCCTGCAATGGGCACTCTTTTTCCTTTAAGGAGCATGCTTCCCCTGTTTGAAACAAGCCTTGGCAAACCATCGGCATAACCTATGGGAACAACGGCAATGAGACTTTCTCGTTCTGTTCTAAAGGTTCCTCCATAACTGATCGAAGAACCCATGGGATATTTTTTAAGGCTGATGATTCTTGTTTTTAAAGACATCACAGGCAAAAGATCTGCTGCTTTTTGCTGGCGTGGATTCGGATAAGCCCCGTAAAGCATGATTCCCGGACGCACCCACATTCCAGACATTGCCCGCCCATCCATAAGGGCGGCTGAATTACACACGTGATAAACTTTGACATCAGGTCTTTGGGAAAAAACAAATTGCCTTATCTCTTCAAAAATCTTTAATTGGCTTTCGGTAAAACTTTGATCCGGCTCATCAGCGCGCGCCAGGTGGGTAAATAGCCCTTCCACTTTTACTTTTGGATTTTTGGCCAAAACCTGGAGCAGATGCTTGGTATCTTCAGGCAAAAGACCAAGCCTTCCCATGCCCGTATCCATTTTTATATGGACCGGAATTTTTTTACTTCTTTTTAAAACAAATTTTCCCCATCGGGCCACTTCATCTGGGTGATGAAGAATGGGTGTTAATTTGTAGGCCTCAAAAACAGCAAGTTTTTTTGAAAGTAAGCCCCCCAAAACAAAAATAGTTCCCTTCAATCCTGATTTCCTTAGTTCAATACCCTCTTCTATCGTGGCTACCCCAAAATGGCGAGCTCCACACTTCCAAAGGGCTTTTGCACATGCTATGGCTCCATGCCCATACGCATTGGCCTTGATAATGGCTAACATGGTTACATCCGGGGGCACTTTTTGTCGGGCTTGCTTCCAATTAGACCCAAGGGCTTTAAGATTGATCTCGCAAATTGTGGGACGATGATTCAAAGACATTTTCTTGAACCTTACGAAAAAATTTTTTATGTTACAATTCTTAAATCAATGAATGAAAACTTCATCCAATTTATTGGCCATTCAAGTGCTCTTGTTCATCTTGATGGCATCACACTGACTGTCGACCTCAATCTGTCTTCAAGAGTGGGAGGGCTTTTCAAACGCCATGGTACGATAGGTTTGGACCTAAACAATTTGCCAAAAGTAGATGCCTTTTTGGTCACCCATGCCCATTACGACCATTTGGATATTTTTAGCTACAAGTACTTTGATCAAAAAATTCCTTTTATTGCTCCTGTTGGGTTTGCCAGTCTTATCAATAAATTTTTACACAACCCCGTTATCGAACTTGAATTAAACAGCAAACATTTTGTGAATAATGTCGCGATAAGTGCCATCCCCACACAACATTATGGTTTTAGAATTTCAGGGCTTAACTACACGAAGTGCAATGGTTACATTATTCAATGTGCTGACCATACGGTTTATCATCCGGGGGATACGGGCTATGGCCCCCATTTTAAGCAAATTGCCGACATGTTTTCGATTGATGTTGCTTTTTTGCCCATTGGAGCCTTCGAGCCCCGTAGCTTGCTTGGGCACCAACATTTAAATCCACAGGAAGCCCTTCAAGCCTTTGAAGATTTGCATGCCAAGGTCATGGTTCCCATCCACTGGGGGGCTTTTCGGCTTGGAATGGAACCCATTGACGAACCTTTAAGAAGATTGAAAGCTCTTTTGGAAAACAATCCCCTTAAAGACAGGGTCAAAATCCTTCAACCGGGGGAAAAATTAGAGTTGGGATCTCTATGAATTTTATTTCGTGCCTCATTAATGGGCAACCACAAAGACTTCCCCAAGGGCTTAATGTCGAACAATTATTAAAACACCTCCATTGGGAACAAAAAAAGAATCTTGCCATTGCCATCAATGGTGAAGTAGTCCCCGGATCAGCGCATTCCAGCACGGTTGTTAAAGAAAACGACCGTATTGAAATTATTACTCCCATGGCGGGGGGATAATGCCCAAAAAAGATTATCCTGAATAATGTCACAAGAACCCATTATTATTGGAGCGGGTGTCATCGGTCTTTCCATTGGCTGGCATTTAACCCAGTTGGGATTTAAGCCCCTTGTCATTGATCAGGGTTTGGCGGGCCAGGAAACAAGTTGGGCCGCCGCCGGTATGGTCACTCCTGCTTCGGAAATCCGCTTTGGTGAAAAACATCTGACTGATTTTTTCCTGGATGCCCTGCACGCTTATCCAGCCTTTGTTTCTGCCATCGAAAAAATTTCAGGAATTAAAACCGACTTTCAACAAAACGGATCCCTTTTGGTCGCCATTGATGTAGACGATGAAGCCGAATTAACGCGTATCTACGACTATCAAAAAGAATTGGGGCTTGATGTTTCATGGCTCAGCGAAGAACAAGCCCTTCTAAAAGAGCCTCTTTTATCAAAAGGATGCCATGGGTTTGTCAATGCTCCGCATGAATGCCATATCGATAATCGTAAACTGACCCTGGCCTTGGCCAAAGCCTTTGAAGTCGGCGGAGGAAAACTTGTTGAATCCAAAAAAGTGGAAGCTCTTCATGTTGAAAATGGAAGAGTCAAAGAAATAACCGTCGGCAACGAAACCATGGCCGCCACCTGTGTTGTTCTGGCGACGGGAACAAGATCAAATATTAAAGGGTTGCCCGAAATTTTAAGCCAAATTTTACGTCCCATCAAAGGCCAGGCCCTATGTTTACGCCATGGGGATACCCCCACTCTTAAACATGCCGTGCGCACCATTCATCGGTATCCGGTTTATTTGGTGCCGCGGGCCGATGGACGGCTGATTATTGGAGCCAGTAACGAGGAAAAAGGTTGGGACGCCCTTCCCACCGCAGGCAATATGCTCGACTTAATTTATGGCGCCTGGAAAGTACTGCCCCTGGCCTACGAAATGGAATTTGTCGAAACATGGGTGGGCCACAGGGCCGCCACACGCGACCACAGCCCTGTGGTGGGTCCTACCGAAATTGAAGGCCTTTATACAGCCTTGGGGATGTACCGGCACGGCATCATGCTCTCCCCTTTGGTGGGAAAAATCATGGCTGAAAGGATTGCAAAGGGTGTTGAATCAAAATATGAATCTTTTTTGAATTTGAAACGGTTTTTGTAAATCATGGGCCCTGAGCGGAGTCGAAGGGACAGGGTGCTTCGACTCCGCTCAGCAACCGGCATTCAAAAATAAATCATGCTCACCATCGCCAAAAAATCTTTTGATTCGCGGCTTCTGTTAGGAAGCTCGGGCTATCCCACGCTGAAACATTTGGAGGATGCCCTTAAAATTTCAGGAAGCCAAATTGTCACCGTGGCCATTCGTCGCATTTCCCTTGAATCAGAAAGTGCCGGGGACAGCCTGATCAAAGTTTTATCCGAGAATCATTATTTCCTTTTACCCAATACAGCCGGCTGTTACACGGCCGAGGAAGCCATTTTAACAGCCAAGCTTTCCCGCGAAGCCCTTAAGACAAACTGGATCAAACTGGAAGTAATTGGCGATTCTTATTCCCTTTTTCCTGACAACGAACAATTGCTCAAAGCAGCCCGTACTTTGATTAACGATGGGTTTGTCGTACTTCCTTATTGCAATGACGACCCCATTGTGTGTAAAAAACTGGCTGATCTTGGATGTAGTGCCGTCATGCCTTTGGGCGCTCCCATCGGTTCAGGCCAGGGAATACGTAACCCTCATAATCTGGAATTAATACGTAAAATGGTTTCTGTGCCCATGATTGTGGATGCCGGCGTGGGCACTGCTTCCCATGCGGCCTTTGCCATGGAGCTGGGAGCGGATGGGGTTTTAATGAACACCGCCGTTGCCAAGGCCAAGGATCCGGTAAAAATGGCCCTGGCCATGAAAAACGCGGTGGAAGCCGGCCGCCTTGCCTTTGAAGCGGGAAGAATTCCCGAGAAAAAATTTGCCACCCCCTCCACACCGGATCGGGGAAAAATTGTTTTGTGATTTTTATGATACCCGTATTATCCCCTCTCCCTTGTCCCGCGTAGCGGGATTCCGGTACACGGAAAGGGGAGAGGGTTCTAAGCACTCGTTCCCACGCTCCTGCGTGGGAACGCAAAAACAGACGCTCTAGCGTCGAAAAATGGCGTTCCCACGGTAGACCGTGGGAACGAGGAAAAAATTATGCGCACCCCCTGGATTCAAAAAAGAAAAAACGAGGCCACTCCCACACAAATTTTTTATGCCCGCCAAGGTCTTATTACGGAGGAAATGATTCATGTGGCCAAGCGCGAAACTCTTGACCCTGAATTTGTACGCCAGGAAATAGCCCGCGGTCGCATGATCATTCCTGCCAATAAAAATCATACCAATCTGGAACCCATGGCTATTGGCGTGGGGTCGCTTTGCAAAATCAATGCGAACATCGGTAACTCCGCCGTCACCTCGAAGATCGAAGAGGAATTGGCCAAACTCCACCGCGCCGTGCACTTGGGTGCGGACACCGTGATGGATCTTTCAACCGGTGGCAACATCCCTGAAATCCGCCAGGCCATTATTAAGGCAAGCCCCGTACCCATTGGCACCGTTCCCATTTATGAGGCCTTAAGCCGTGTCAAAAGAGTAGAAGACCTCACCATCGAAATCATGCTTGAAGTCATCGAAGAACAGGCCGAGCAGGGAGTCGATTACATGACTATCCACGCCGGCGTGTTGGGAGAGTTTTTGCAATACATTCCCAAACGCATCACGGGCATTGTCAGCCGCGGCGGCTCGATGATGGCCCAGTGGATTGCGCACCATCACCGAGAAAATTTCTTGTACGTTCACTTCGACCGCATCTCCAAAATTTTAGCCAAGCACGATGTGAGCTATAGCTTGGGCGATGGCCTCCGCCCCGGCTGTTTGGCGGATGCTTCAGACGCCGCGCAGTTTGGGGAGCTCCGAGTTTTAGGAGAATTAACGATGAAAGCCTGGGAAAAGAATGTGCAAGTGATGGTTGAAGGCCCGGGCCATGTTCCTGTCGATCAGATTGAAATGAACGTGAAAAAACAAATGGAAGTCTGCCATGAAGCGCCCTTTTATGTTCTTGGCCCCTTGGTGACCGATGTAGCGCCGGGTTATGATCACATCACTTCCTCCATCGGAGCGACAATCGCCGGAACAGCCGGTACCGCAATGCTCTGCTATGTTACTCCCAAGGAACACTTGGGGCTTCCCAACGCCGAAGATGTGCGTCAGGGCGTTATTGCCTACAAGATTGCAGCCCATGCCTCTGACATTGCACGCCACCGTCCCTTTGCCCGTGACCGTGACGATGCCCTTTCAAAAGCCCGTTATGCCTTCGACTGGAAAAAACAGTTTGCCCTTTCGCTCGACCCTGAAACCGCCGAAAAAATGCACGACGAAACCCTTCCCCAAGAAGGTTTTAAAGACGCCCCCTTCTGCTCGATGTGCGGCCCCAAGTTTTGCAGCATGAATATTTCACAAAAGATTGAGACGTTTGAGATTGCGGTATAGAAGCGGTCCCCGAGCGAAGTCGAGGGGCCTGTCCCTTCGACTCCGCTCAGGGACCAGCAAATATGTATTACCTCTTCTACAAAGTTCACAACAAAGACATCGCCATGATCAAGTTCTTGATCGAGGCCTATGAGAACATGATGGATATTTCCACCATCGACAGAAACCTTCCCAAAATTCAGATAAGCTGCGCCAAAGATTATTTAGACGATTGCAAGGCCATCATCGCTGACCTTCAAACCCGTTTTGAAATGATAAAATTAGATGAACCCCACGATAGGTCGCAGGGGAATTATTAAATCAAACAAAATTAGCATTTTCATAGAATTTTATTGTACTATAGATAATATCTATATAAAATATAGACCATGCTTCGGTTCGAATGGGATGAGGTCAAGAATAAATACAATCGATATAAACATGGAGTGTGGTTTGAAGAAGCCCAAAGCGTTTTTGACGATCCCTTAAGTCGCGTATTTCTTGATCCAGAACATTCCGCCGAGGAAGACCGTTTTCTAATTCTGGGCATGAATTCTGACTCACGGCTTCTTGTTGTTGTTCATTGTTATAGGGAGTCCGATGCAACCATCAGGATCATATCGGCCAGAAAGGCCACCAAAAAGGAGGTTAAATTCTATGAAGAAGGAATATAACTTTTCAAAAATGAAAGAACTGAAAAACCCTTACGTAAATAAGAAAAAAGCAGTGGGAATCAACTTAAGTCCCGAGGTCATTGATTACTTCAAAAAAATTGCAGAAAAGACTCGGATTCCTTACCAAAAATTAATTGACCTCTATCTCTTAGACTGCGTCAAACACCGTAAAAAAATCTCCTTAAATTGGGCCGCATGAAAAGAGATTCAACAACAGGGCAACAATTAACCAGTTATTTTAGCTCACCTCATAAGACACACAAACATTTTCACTCCAGCGCAATTTTCCTTTTTTCAATCGATCAAGTTGATCCTTTCGTTTTTTCAAGTCAGCAACAATGCCATCGTATTTTTTCTGTTTACTAGGAGCCTGTCGGAATAATCATTTTCTTACTCATGATTTTTTCCAGACTCTGATTTTTTCGTGAACTCATTGT
>Ga0154362_138_pt4 | contig 19470 bp, 6 predicted proteins | sample RifGroA2_FD_115890 | JGI IMG/M metagenome (GOLD analysis project Ga0154362, IMG submission 115890) | Deltaproteobacteria bacterium GWA2_45_12
CGTTTGCAGAGAAGCCTGGTCTGCAGATGGTACGGAATTAGTTTTTCCGTCCAATTTCAATCGCTATAACCAAGTCATCTTTGGGGGACACAAGAAAGCCATTGAAAGACTTTTGAAGATTTTGGAAGAGCGGAAGGCTGTCAAATCCGGAAGTGATGTCTTCATGCTTGATTCGGTGAAGACACCTTTTCACACGCCCCTTTTAAGAGAGGCTTCGGAGAGAATGCGGGCTTTCTTTAAAGCAACCCCCGTATTTTATCCGCGAAGGCCCAATGTGAGCCGTGTTCTCATGGATACAACCGGGGCTTATCTGCCGGAAGATACGGGTGCCATCCAAGAAATATTTGCCGATCAAATTTCAAACCCCACCAAATTGCGAGAAGTCATTCGGATGGCCATTTTAGCGGGAGTTCGTCGTTTTGTGGAAATTGGAATACGGGAGAACCTCGCCAAGCACGTTTTCTCAGTGGCAAAATCCTTGGGATTTACGGATCCCGAAGCTGAATTTGAAATTCTGTTCGTTAATCCTGAGGTGAATCCAGAGGATTATTCCCGCTTCACTTACGATTTCGTCGAAAGCCCCTTGCCCAAGGCTGCTCCTGTACCTGTCGTTGCAGAAAAACCGAAAGAAGAAGCAGCAGCTCCGGTTGCCATGTCCATGATGATGCCTCAAATGGGGGTTGCGGCGCCCTCTTGGAAGGAAGTGACGTCGGCTGAGTTCAGACAGGCCTATACGCAATTGGGTATTCGCGCCATTGGACACAAAGTGAACAAAGACGATGTGACTCAAGCAGGGGATCAAGCTCTTTATAAATTGGTCACTCAGCAGGCGAAGAAAATCACTGTCATCGGAGATGCGGCCTTTGAGTCCTTAGTCGAGCAGTTTACTGCCGACATGGTGGCCCTGGAACCCGGTGCTTTGGGCTTTTTAAGGGATCAGAATGCCTATTTGGCAGGAGTACTGGGACTGGAAGGCGGGGATTTGAACAAACGCTCGTTGTGGGCGGATTGGAGCGAAGGTGATTTGATCGCCTACTGCAAGGCGATGTGGGAAGCCAATGCTGCCGTGGGCGAGTTCACGATTAACGCGGATAATTTCGTCCGCGAGGCGGAGTTATCGGATAAAGGCAAACGTCCCATTGGTATTGGCAGCAAAAAGATTACTGGTGCCTTGCGCATGATTTCGGGAACTTTGGGAATTTGCACGACCAAAAAGGAAGGCGAAGCCTTGAAGACTTTCGGGGACTTTCTGGATTTGATGATGAAGAAGCTCAAAGAAGCCCCAATGGCTCTTCCGGAAGCGCCTTCCGAAGTACGTCACATGGCTTCAGTGATGTATTTGGCGGGAAAGAATGCCATCGCCAAACTGGAGGTTAAAGAGAAAGAAGCCAAGGCTCGTGCCGTTCCTGCTTTTGCGGGCATGCCCATGGCTGCGGCTTCTGCGCCGACATGGGCTGAAGTAACAGCGCCCCAGTTAAGAAGCAAGCTTCTTACATTGGGTGTTGCAGCCATTGGACATAAAGTGAACAAAGACAATGTGGCGCAAGCAGGGGATCAACCCTTGTTTAAATTGGTTACGCAACAGGCTAAAAAAGTCACGGTATTAGGGGATGAATCCTTTGGAGCTCTTGCTGGCCAGCTGACTTCTTCTATACAGGAATTGGGTCCTGGGGCTGTGGATGTGTTGGGCGATAGCGTTGCGTATTACCGAGGGGTTTTAGGTTTGGAAGGTGGGGATTTGAACAAACGCTCGTTGTGGGCGGATTGGAGCGAAGGTGATTTGATCGCCTACTGCAAGGCGATGTGGGAAGCCAATGCTGCCGTGGGCGAGTTCACGATTAACGCGGATAATTTCGTCCGCGAGGCGGAGTTATCGGATAAAGGCAAACGTCCCATTGGTATTGGCAGCAAAAAGATTACTGGTGCCTTGCGCATGATTTCGGGAACTTTGGGAATTTGCACGACCAAAAAGGAAGGCGAAGCCTTGAAGACTTTCGGGGACTTTCTGGATTTGGTGATGAAGAAGCTCAAAGAAGCTCCCTTAGCCCTCCCTGAGGCTCCCTCCGAAGTTCGTCACATGGTCTCGGTCATGTTGACCGTGCAAGAGCAGGCTTTAACTGCGTTAAAGAAGGAAAAGAGTGAAGCCCTTTCACGCGCTCAAGTTCCTGCCATGGGTGGGATGATGATGGGTGGTGGTGTTGATCCCGCTGAATTAGATGCTCGCGATGCAGCTCTTCGTGCTGAATTTGCTGCGTCCCTTCAGGCCAGCGGCAAGGATGCCATCCGTGCCTTTGTGCGCTCCATGGGTGTTGCTGTGGATGAATCTACCTTGCAGCAGGTTACCATCTCCCCCGCTGGAAGAGTTACTTTCTTAAAAGACAAAGACGCACTCGAGAAGGCTCGTCGCTTGGAACGTTTGGAAGCCTCCGATCCCGCTTACGCTAAGGCGATTGAAAACGCCAATTTCAGGCCTGAGCTGGAATATGGTTTTGGAAATGTGGAAGCCGTGGGTGCCATGGAAAATTTGTTCAACTTCATGCGCATGTTGAATACCTCCACTTTCCCGACGGATGCCTACGAGCAAAATGTTGAGATCAATGTGCTGGCCAATCAGTTGGATGAAAGGGGCCTGGCCCATGCGCGTTGGCTACGCGACCAGACGGCCGATGCCGGCAAGCGGTCTGTTCTTGACCGTTTGATCGCACGCACTGAAAACTCCCTTAAAAATGGTCCTTCCTTCGATGGTGTCATCCATTTAAATGGTGCCGTCCACGAACCCGTTTATGGCACTTATTCCACCCGCGTTGTGGATCGTGGTATGACGACCTTGGAACTTTTGGATCATTATCGAAAAATCGGAATTCCCGAATCTACCGTGAAGGCTTTGGAGACTTTAATCAAGCAAGGCCGTGACTTGCGTGGCAAGGATTTTGTCGTCTCGGGGGCAGGAACCATCGGAGAGCCCATGGTGGCCATGCTTCTCCGCTTGGGTGCGCGCGTGATCATTCTGGATTACAAAGGCCGTTCCGCCAAGCAGGGCATGGGATACCGCTCCGACCATTACCGCGAATTGCTCAAGAGAAACGGTGTCCGTGGCATAGAAAACCAATTGGTCATTGAACCGAATTTGACCTTGGGTGATGAAGAAGATTCCCAAAGGCTTTTTGACCACATGGTGGCCAGAGGTTACCGGCCTCGTGGCTTTTTCCACACAGGGGCTGTTTCCGATTATGGTGATTACGCCGATCGTGGAAGTCCGCTTAATACCTTCCGTGTCCATGTTGACTTCGTGAATCAGTTGGAAAAACGTTGGGCTAAATATTATCAGGCCAATGAAGAAATCCTCCGTGCCGAATTTACGGAAAAGAACAAGGACCGGATTGTGAACGTTGCCCCCGAAGCTTTGGCTTCCCGTTTCCGTGCCAAGTATGCGGGCCAGAGTGTTGTTCCAGCCCTTCCATTCAAGAATGCCCAGAATGAGATTGTCTATGTTCCTTTCACGGAAGCTTTCTCTTTTTACATGGCGTCGAATCGTTTTCCCACACCTAACGATCGTCACCAATTCACGGGTTCCGGCACTTACGAAATCAAAGAAGGAGCGGCTCCGGGAGCAACGGCCCAAGTGGCCCAAAATGAATCAGTTCGTTATGCGGATGGAACGCCCGTCCTCATTGAAGACCATCATCGCACGGGAGGGACTTACCCTGCTGATGGTTTACAGCCCTCAGGGAACGAAGATAAAAATACACGCTTGATGGAGAAATTAGCTCTGTTCCAACAAGGGATGGAGGAAAATGCTCCGGATTATGATGTTAACTTCTATGGATTCCAAGGCGGCGAAATCGCCGGCATGTCCATTGCCACCATGTCCGAACTCTTTGACATGGGTCCTTTGGCGTTCTTGCGTGAAACAGAAATGAACGAGGATGATTTGCTTGGTGATGAACAGATCCTTCAGCAATTGCCCAAGGGAAGAGTGATTGTGAATGCGCTTCCCGAAGTTGTTCACGAACACGATTCCACCGGTGGTGTGAGAGCTTTGGAAAAAGTTTTGGCGGCTCGCGGAAAAACTTTTGAAGATCTTGCGGGAAAAATCCGCGATGAGGAACTGGCGATGCATACTGCCATGTTCCGCTTTGCTCTTCCTCCCAAAACAGATGCCGTGCATCTTCCTTTAGATGGCTCGCTTTACGATCCCAACAACTGGGCTTCGCAATATGTGGTGACTGATGGTCGCACCGAGGGCCGTTTTGCGCCCAAGCCGACCGACATCTACCCCCGGCCGTACACAATGATGACCTTGGCCGCAGGTATGGTGGGGGTGGGGGGTAATGGCCCCATGCAATTGGCGCGTTATTGGCTGGCCCGTACGGGAGCGGAGCTTCCCGAGGATCAGCAATGGATGCTCACGCCCGATCTCTATGACATTGCGAGATCCATGGGTGAAATCGGCATCAACATTGAAGCCTTACGGGGCATGAGTCTTGAGGAAATTGCCGCATACTTCGATGAAAATAAATTGTTCGATAAGATGGGTGCGCAGCGTGTGGAAGAGGCCTTGAATTATGAATTCTTCGTTCCCACAAAAGCCCCCGAAGGCGGCATTGAGTTTGAGGTGAAGGGGAAGGAGCTTGCCGCCCAATACGAAAGACAGGGCCACAAAATTTTCCAGGAAGCCGGATCCAAGAATTTTATTGTTCAAGTTGCTGAAGGCAAAATGGTGCTCATCCCAGCAAGGACATCCCTGGCGGCGAATGTCGCTGTTGATTTGCCCGGAGGATCCGATCATTTCAATTGGCGTCTTTTTGGCGTGGGGGTGCATCGTCCCGAGGATACGGCTACCCGTGCGTTTGCCCAACATATGGGCAAGATGTCTACGGGCCAGAGCTTCATGGCTTTGGGAGAAACTCCCCGGTCCCTGCATCGCGATGGCGATGTTTCACGGGACCGCCACCATGGCATCAAGAGTTTGGCTTTGGCCGATTCCAATACTTTGGAAAATACCGTAAGTGCTTCCCTTGTTAGGAATGAGAATCCTACGAGCGATGATATGGCAGGGGAGTTGGGCGATGGTTGGGTGGGTCAGGATGGTTCCGAACAAGTGGACATGACGGGTCAGCCCATTTCGACACAGTCTGCTTGTTCTACAGGCAATACGGGAAAAGTGATTGCCGGCCAGCTAGTGCGAGGAGCTTTTCATGCTGTGGCGACTGGTGAGGCAGAACCAGGTTCTGAAAATCAAATGTGGGAATTGGGAGCTTCCGATTATGCCCGGAGGGCCTTCATCCTGGGTGCTTTTATTGCAGCTCAAGCTCTTCACACAGATGAGCGCGCGGATGAATTGGACTTGGCCATCGGCCAATGGTCCCGTGCCAATAGTACCAATGTGGGTGGTTTTGTTCCCGGAGTTGCTGCAGGCCATGAGATCCAAGAACCAGCCCAAATGACGGCTGGCAAAAATTGGAATAGCGGTACCATCGGGGGGTCATATGGCACGGACGGAAAAGACAGTGGGCCTCGCGAAGCTTACGGCATTGGTCTTATCCTCGTTGTTTTCAGGGCGTGGAAACAGGGCAGAACTTATATTCCTGGAGTGACGGACCGTGAAAAATTAGGAAACGTCCGCTTGCTTTTCCAAGGGCATGAAACCTCAACGCCCCTTGGGGATCCCTTTGAGAATAAAGTTAAAAAACTCTTCCTTAAATATGCCGGTGTGGAAAGTTTTAGTGCTCTTTATGATAGGGAAAATCCCTTGTATTTGGGTGTGGATAAATTCGAACAATTGCTTGACCCCGCCCATCCCCTCTATGTCTCTCGGGAGGGCGTGCATTATCTTGATGCCCTGGATCAATTTTTAGAGAACAATCTACCGGCTGAAGTGCGCAAGTCCATTGGTGTGTCTGAAGGAGCTGTTGCCTTGGACGAGGCTTCCAAACCCGTGCAGGGCCATCCCTTGGGAGCGGCCTCTGCAGTGGATAGTGTTCGTCGTCAGGTTTCTTTCTCGACCCATCTTTATTTGGGAAACCCCAACTTGGACAATGCCCGTCCCGAATTGGCACAGGCCCCCAACTTAGTGCAGGTGAATGTTTCCTTCAACATGGATGAGGTGATGCCTTCGGATAAACCCGTGTTGGCCATCAGTTTGGCAGCAGGTTTTAGCCATAAAAACACTTCGGTGATGGAAGCGGAGATGAAGAGGCAAAAAGAATCCAAAGAAGCCGTTGCAACTGACATGGCTGCCCGTTTACGCCAAGATGCCCGTGCTCGCACGCAGATGCGCGCCGAACGTGAAGGCAAGCGCTATATGGTGGAATCCATTGATGCAGAACCCATTCCTGTGACAACTTATGAAGATTTGCGTGTTCTCTCCACGCGTTCGCAATCCATTGCCCGTGCCTTGGCGGAAGGAAAGACTTTTGATTTTGACAATATCTTAAGCTGGGCGATTAATCCCGAGATGTTTCCCTTGGATCCCGATGTGCAGCCCACCAAAGCGGATGTGGCCTACCAAAAGGCTTGGGACAGAATCAAGGCCATGGAAGCTAATTTCAAGTCTGAAAAAATTGAAGCTACGCACCAAATGGCTAAATCACAAAACATGGCCGCTCAACCCTATGTCAACTTCGGAGCTTCCGACGGCATGGGTTTGCGCACCATTATGGAATACATCCTGGCCGGTGCCATCAAGTACGGTGTGGTTGTCCATTACGATGCTCCCAAGCTCGACAACGACCGCTACATGCAGGCGCAAGCCCTCAAAGCATGGGCCAATGCGCATGGGGTTCACCTTGAAGTAGTGAACAAGAGCGCCATTGTCTTTGACTCCTCGAGCTTTGTTATTGAAGGGGAAGATTTCCCCGCGGATGATCAAATCGATTTGGGGAAACTCAAATACGAAACTTTCGACGAAGAAATTCTTCGTGCCATGAACAAGGTTGAAAAAATGGCTGCTGAAGCCGCCGAAGGAACCGATGCCACAGCCCTTGCCAAGGAATGGAACACGGATATTTACATCGCTTTTGGCGCACCTGAACGTACACCCAAAGCCGGGGAAATCAAAGTCCCCTCCATCGACGCGCAAGGTCGGCTCTTTTTTGAGACCGTGCCCGACACCTCTTCTTGGGAAGAAGCTGTGGAACGCACCATCGGTCCCATGGGTTTTAACGTCTGGGCCATCATCCGACAAATGGCCGACATGGGACGTTTGGGAACTCATTCCCGCATGCGCCAGGCCGATTGGAAGAACGGTGCGGACCCTCGTAACGCCGCTCTCCAGGGTGTTTACTACGGATTGAACGCACTCTTAAAAGAAGTGGCTTCCTTAGGCATCGCCAAGCGTGTGGCCAAGCTCGCTTTGGAGCGCCTCCGCAATGCCTTCCAGGAAGATGGTTTCTACGCACTTTCCTTGAAGGCCAAGTTAACCCAGGTGACCTCGATTGCTGGGGACACCTCGGCCCTTGCAGCTCGCAAGGTTTTGACCAGCAAAGAATTCAAACGAGCCGACCTCGAAGGAAAAAAGAAAATCATGCGCCAATTTGTGACTGGCCGCTTCGGCCACTTGCAAGTGGCGGCGTATCCCTTCTTCTTTTCGTTTGCTTCGCGGCTCATTCCAGGTGCGTGGCAATGGGGCTTGGAACAACGCCAAGTGTTGGAAGAACGCGGCGCTTTCTTAAGCATGGAAGACCTGGCCGCCGATGCCAACAACAAATTGCTCGCCTCCCATGAAAACCTTGGGGCCGATGAAATGGCGGCCAAGATGTTGGAAGTGGACCAGCACGAATACGATGCCATCGAGGAAGTGTCGCGCCGCGCGGCAGACCTCCCTGCAAAAATGCAGGCCTGGATGGATGCTCATCCCACCGAAGTGCTCACAGATAAGGACGGCAAGCAATATCTTCCTCCTGAAGCCACCCGTGAACTCTTGCTGGGATTGGTCCCTGATAATTACCGCGACATCCTGGCAGAATATCTTCCGCCCGTTGAAAAGAAGGCGCGTGAGATGGAAGCCGGGGCTTCTCCCTTGCACAAGGGTTTGCCCACCATCAATGCGGCCTTTGGAGCACCTCGCTTTGAGTCATCACAATTTGTTGATGGAAGAATGGAGTATGCTTTCCCTGATACATACGCCGGATTTAGTGGCATCACTCATGGGGGCATGCAAGCAGCTACCATGAAGGCCGCCATTCAGGCCGTTTTTGGGGAACAACCGGAAAGTCGTTATGTTCGCCAAGTTAATTTTGAAGGCCATACCCCAACCGGTGTGTCTTTGACAGTTTCGGTGAACAAAGGCCCCAATGTAACGACAGCCGAAATTGTGGATGAAGAAGGTCATGTTGTTGCATCGACCCAGTTCATCAATACTCTCCGTAACGAGCGAAATGGAACACTCATTGTGCGTTATCCTTCCGCTGATGGAAAAACGTTTGATGAGCATGTGATTGACAAGGTTTCAAATGTCAAACCCACTGATCTTTTCAATGATGTGGAATTTGAATGCCTTCCCGGCTGCGTTGCTGCAGGACACGTACATGAGCAAGGTTTGCAGTTTAAATACGCTTTTGACCGTGAACATAACGCAATCTGGGGTGTGCTCGATCCTACTGATGGTATTGATCCCATCGATGCCATTGTGCTCGCCGGTGATGACATGGGCTGTTGGGCGGGAATGCGTGCCGCGAAAACCTGGGGATTCACAACGCATAACACTTTCATTCCTGTGAGCGACTTCAAAGCTGGGGAACGTTTGTTCCTCGTGGCCGAAGTGCCACAGGCCGATACGCCGGATCACGCCACCGTGAAGGTCATGAATGCCCGCGGTGAAGTGAGAGCCATTTTAGAAGTGGGGTACTTTGCGAGCGAAGAAGCCACCATCAATGGTTTGGTGGCAGGTCTTAAGGCCGAAAAACAATATGGTGCCCAAGCAGTGAAAACTTCTTTGGCTTTCCTGAAGGAATCCATGGGCGATCATTTTGAGCTTTATTTAGCGAAAGCCCGAATCCAGTTAGCCCGGGAAAGTGCTCCCAAAGGCACTCCATCTCCCGCTCCTGCAGGAGAAGCCAAAGTGGCATCTGGTGCTCACACAGAAGATTCTGCAGATCCAAGAGTTCCAGCACCCAAACCCGCAGGTGAGAGTGGCGGGGAAAAACTTATGGCAAAAGTGCTCGAAGGTGGATTTGCTAGAGATGTAGGCGACCCCATCGCGAATGCACCCGACCCAACCCAAGGCTGGCTCCAAATCAGCCCCCAAGGTGAGGCTTTGAAACTAGCTACCGATAGGGCCACCAAAGATAAAGATGATAAGCCCGCTAGAAGAGCCCCTCAGACACTCAAGCCTTCTCAAAGAAGGCCTGGAGTCACAGCCTTAAGCCGTCCTTGGGCCCGCATGAACGCCATGCGAGGGCCGGTTCTTCGTCCGTCCATCAGGGCCAATTTCTTAAGGCCTCGATAAAAATTGGTGAAAAAGCCGTGGGTTTAAACATCCGCGGCATTTCCACATCCAATCCAGCTTCCAAAAAATAGACGCCGAATACGGCTTTGCCGTGGCGAAGTGTTTTTTTATCAAGGGGTGATATTCATGGTGATGATATTCATGGTGATATTCATGGTGTCATATTCATGGTTGACGAATGGTACCAAATTCCGTACCTTTAAAGGCACCATGAAACCATCGGAAAATATCAAGCCCATTACTTATCTTAAAACATCCTCTGCCAAACTTGTTAAACAGGTTCACTCTCAAAAAAGCCCTGTTATCATCACCCAAAATGGGCAGGCCAAGCTTGTCATTCAGGATGTTAAAACGTATGAAAAAACTCAGGAAATGCTGACCTTATTGAAAATTCTATCGCAGGGTGTCAGCGATATTCAGGCAAAAAAGAAGGTGGGTCATGAAACCCTCATGCGCCGTCTCAGGGCGAAGATAAAAAAGAAGATCACTTGAATGCATTCCCAGTTTAAAATTTCTTGGTCCAAGGTTGCTGAAATGGATTTGGAGTCTATTGTCGATTTCATTTCTGAAGAAAGCTCACTTATGGCCCTTCGTATTCTCGATAAAGTACACAAAACAGCCATCTCACTGAAAAAAAGCCCTTTTCGTGGTCGCGTTCTTCCCGAGTTTAAGAATGTGCGGGGTCTCCCCTTTAGAGAATTGCTCATTAAACCATGGCGATTGATTTATAAAATCGACAATAAAGAAGTCCATATTGTTGCTTTTCTGGATTCACGTCGTGACCTCGAAGAATTACTCTATGAGCGCCTTATTAGGGGAAGGGCAAAATAGGAGCGTTGTGGAATTGCGTTCCCACGCGGAGCGTGGAAATGAGGGAAAAATCAAGACATCTCCAGTTGGAAACTTTTCAGGTTTTGAAGGAAGTCACGGATGTGTTTTAAAAAGGTTTCGATATCCTCTCGATGGTTGCAGACAATCTCGTAGAGTCTTTTGGCTTCCATTTCGGCATAATGATGGACTAGGACATTGCGCATCCCTGCCATGGGGATGAGCGCCCGATTGACGAAGTCTTTGGGAATGACGCCGCATTCCCCCATTTTTACGGCCATGTCCTTGTAGGCAACGGCCCTGCCACCAGGCAGGCGCGACAAGATATGGGATGAGATATTGAAAACCCCTTCCAAAGCCAGTCGAAGGTGGTGTTGGGCCAAATCGTAGTTGTCTTCCTTGCAGAAATCCTGGAAGGAAAGCCTGGAAAGTTTCTCCAGCTTTTTAATGTTCTTCTGCATGCCATCCATGCGTGGGAAGAGGGCTTCTTTTTCCAAGGGTATGGGTGTCATAGTCTTTGAAGGATTGTTTTGTCGAATTCATCCAGGATGGGGCGGTAATCGCAGTAGAGCAGGGTGGTTTGGGCTTCGTAACGCAGGCGGGATTTTGGATCAAAGTCAGCGAGCACCTGCCCGTAGCGGATCACATGAAACTGCAGCTCCAATCCGGCATCGCGCAAAAAGACAATGTCAATGACATCATTTTCAAGGGTCCGTGGGGATATTTCACAAAAAACATCATAGAGCTTCTCGTAAAGGGGATCGCCTTTGGAATGCCCTTTATCCTTGGTGAGGACGGCATAGTCGTAATCAGAAAGGGGACCTTCTTTTCCCTGTGCCCGTGATCCAAAAAGATAAACAGCCTCAATGCCGGAGGATTTGAGGATTTTTTCTTGATCTGGAGAGAAGGGGCCCATGGCAGACATTTTATTCCAATCCCCATGCTACGCAACTTATTTTATTTTTTGACGATAATAAGGATGTTATTAAAGGGGAGCCATTTTTTATGGGAAAAGTAGATCCAAAATTACTACGAGATTTAGTTGTTCAAAATGATTCTCATCCTCTTATCCCCCCTCTTGAAACAAGAGGGGGCGAGGGGGCGTTATCCCCGCCTTTTCCCCCAGATACCACTCTCCTCATCAAACCACTTCCCGGAAGACCCCAAGCCCTATGGCGCTCCGAAGGTCCTCGCCCCATGGCTTTTGCTCAAGCTGGCAAAGATGTTGGGGGAACAAGTTATGCTCAAAGAGTGGGCACTGCCCCTGTACGTGGAAGTACACCCACATTTACGCTTAAACCCCCAACAAGTGGGACGAGCTATGCCCCTAACGAATACATTGTTCTTAATATGAAAAATGTGCCGTGGAATGTAACTATTTACTACACCATTAATGGTGTAAAACAGCGGGGCATTGATGTTCGTGATGACAATACAAAAATAACTTTAGGCAAACCAAGCGAACTTCCTGGTTTAAAAAACTTGGCCGAAGCAACCCCTTTTCAAATTGAAATTACGTATATTGGGGATTACGAGCAACGTCCGCCGATTGCTGTGGATACAGGCTCCTACACAATTGGGGCTAGTAAAAGTGCGGCCCCTAAACCACAGGTACTCGTTGATAAAGTACAAGAAATTTTTAAAGCAGTGGATGAGGGAGAATTAGGTTTAAGTAGAGAAAAGCTTGATAAAAAAGATAAAAATGAAATCGCTAAGAAAAAAGGCATTTATGAAAAAGCCATAACTTCTCTAAGAGAACTCTTGGGAACGGTAGATGGTGGGGAGAAAAACAAGATCGAGGGAGCGATCGAAGTGTTACAAGCAGTCATCGATCGTCTTGATTTTCCTGAACTTGAAAAAGTAGATAAACTTCGCCAGCAAATTAGAACTTCACAAAATCCGAAAGGGGAAGTGCCAAAAATAAGAAGAGATTTGTATAAGTTAGGCACGCCCGTAATTCCCTTTAAAGTAAGAGCGGAAATTAACAAACTACATCGATTATTAGATGAAGTAGAAAAAAGACCAGATTCAAAACCCACCGTTGCCGCCTCCCAGCCTGTTGCTAGAGGGGGAAAGAGGGGGGAGGGGAAGGATGCTAAAAAAGAGAAGATTCCTGCTGTACCACCACCACCATCATCACCACCCGCTGTTGGTCCTGTACCTCCTGCGATTGTTGCTCCGCCACCACCGCCCGTTTCAACTCCGTCAAGTGCAGCTGCTCCTGCGGCTGCCCTGCCAAGTCCATAGCCGTTTGGTTAAAAACCCCATTCATTCACCATGTCCTGATATATGAATAAATGGACATGGTGTCCGCCAGAGGACGGATCAGCCTTCAGCTGAAGCTCCGTTCCGCAAACGGAATCCCGCTACGCGGTGATCGAACTATGACTCGCTCACACCCTGGCTTCCCGCCGAAGCGGGAGCATAGGAGGGAGCTTCGTTCCGCATACTCGATATTTTCACCTTTTATCATCGTTCTCCGCAACTTCTCTAATTTTTTGCCGATAATATCGGCATGGTTGATTTTAAATTACCAAAAACACTTCAAGATCACGCCAATCAATCCCCTTTATTTAAAGGCCTTGCCGCTGATACCAAAACAATAAAATTAACGGTTGAGTCAGATGATATGGCGGGAGTGGCTCTTACCGATGAGCAAGGCTGGCAGTTTCTTAAAAATTTTCAGCTTGTAAAAAATGGCAATGGTCCAACCGGTTTGCCTTCTGTAACGGGTGAAGCAAAAAAAGGTTATGTTCTTTCATTACCGGGTGATGTTTTTGGAGATGGCCTTACAGAAATTGTCCTTACAGAACAAGCGATGGCAGCCTTTCAGGTTGTTGGTGGCCAAATCATCCCTCCTTCGGGACTAAGCGAGCAGGAAATAAATTTTTTAAGAACCCTGATAGGGGCAACCAAACAAAAAAAACCGGAAGCTGCGGTAAAACATATTAAGGATCATTTCTCCACTCCCATTGTTTATTGGGATTATGATGGGGATTTGACTAATGGTAGTGGTCAGTACACCAATGATTTCTATGCCATGACCGAGGCAACCTATAACCGGTTTGCCGATTCTTACAAAGCCTGGACAGATCATGCCACTTTTAAGGAAATGGCCAAGCCCTTGGCTGAGCAATTAGGCGTGGGTGTTGTTTCAAGCGATGTTTTAGACCGTAACGATGTCTATCTTCCCTTTGTAAGCAATGATGGGAAAATTAAATGGGAAAAATTGGATCTTTCAAAACTAGAGGCTATTTTGGCTCGCCCGGATTTTCCAACGACAGTTGTCCAATTAAGTAAAATAAAAGCGGAGTATGTGGCGCAAAGGGCACGTACCGATGGAGAGTTTTTTGGAGTTTCTGTACGAGCGGTTAATTTTAATGTTTTAGGAAAGGGAAGGGATGGTAGGGACCTTCCCTTTCAAATGCCTGTTGCCCTGATTCCAAAGGCCTTGCAAACTTGTGAACCGGGCCAAAATGAGCAAGCCGGATTTTTCAAGTTGAAAATTTCGCTACCTGCCGAAGTGGCCACCCAGTTGGTGAAAATGTCGGAATTATATCCCAGCGAACAAAACCCAATCTGCAGTGTCAAACAAGAGGGGCAGCAAGCCCCAAACGGCTTGGTTCAATTGGCCATCCATATTGATGTGAAAGCTCTTGGACAAATGCAAACAGCATTGGACTTGGCGCTTAAAGGCATAAAAACTTCGGATGACCCGGCGGTTAAAGACAAACTCGAAGTGGCGGGTGCTTTAATAAATACTATTTTAGGGGATGCGGATAACGATTTTAACAAAAACGTATCCAAAGAAGATCGAAAAAAAATACGTGAAGCCTTGCCGGGAATTCTTCAACAACTCTTAAAAAATATTACCACCTATCAAGATAAGAAAACAGCGGCGGCGAATATTAAGGTTGGAGATTTGTCGGATAATAAATATTTTGAGGTTTTAATTACTCTTATCAATGATTCAGACATGCTAATTTCTGAGAAATTGCAATTAATAGCAACATTAAAACAGTTAGATGAGGCCAGAAGGGCTGTCGTACAAGGCGATGATAATCTTTTTTGGACAAAAGCTTTAGGTATTCCAGGAGCCATTATGGGTGTGATGATGCTGGTCGCCTTCAGCAAACGCCGGCAAATGAGAATTGCTATAGACTCTGCCGTAGCTGGGGCCAAGGCTTCGCAGAAAGAATTGGAAAAAGAAAGAGATGTGGATGTTTCAAGTTTTACAGACGATTTAACTGCAAGGGTAATGAAAAAGTACAAGCTTACTCTTGAGAATCTTGATTATATTCCTGATGGTATTGATGATCCTAACTCAACGCCAGAGTTAAGGCAGGCTCTACGTATCTTTCGATATACCAAAGGAGATGCCCCAAAATCTCTTTTTATTCATGCCGATGCCGGTGCCGGTAAATCTCGTTTTCTTGAGCAACTTGCTTACCATATGGCCAGACTCGATCTGAAAGAATTTGGCTACATCAAATACCGTATTATCACAGTAAATCCCAGTGCCATGAAAGCAGGCACAGTCTATCATGGACAAATTGAAGGGCGAATAAAGGCTCTTGTTGACTTGGTCAGTTTTGAGAAAAATGAAAAAAAAGCCAAGTTGCTTGAAAAAATATTGAGATCTTTGCTTAAAATACGCACATCGGATCCCAATTCCAGTCTCGTAACACGAAAATTGATAGTGCTTTGGAAAAAAATGACCCAGATTGATATCCAAAAATATTTGGACAAACTCTATGAAGCTGAATCTGACCCACTCAAAAAAGCAGCCATAAAACGTGTACAACAAATATTTAAAGAGCTTCAAGAGGTGATCCCCCATATTAACCAGATGATGCAAGCGGACTCATTCAAAAATGCCACAGGAGGAAGAAAATTTGAAAATATTCTTGAATATTGGAAGGCTCTTGATGAGGAAAGAGAAAGGGCTGATAAAGCAGATGCAACAAAAGCACCCACAGCGCCAAAAGAAGCTCGCCCTTTGGAAGCGGCATGGTTAAGTCTTCTCAAGGAATTAAGGGATGGGGATCATGATGCCGCTGCAAAAGAGTGGGCTAACGAACAACTAGAAAGTATTAGCCGATCTATTCGCCGCATGACCAAGGAAGGTGAAAAGCTTATTCCAGCAGTTGATGAGGTGCATCAACTTGGCGGCAATATTATGGATGCTTTCAAAATAGCCCTAGCCGAAGATGATGCCCGAATGATCGCTTTAACAACAAACCGTGAAGCTCCCGACTTTATCCGCGGTGATGCTGCCATTGCCCGCCGTTTTTATTTTATTACGCTACGTACACTCACACAACCAGAAGTGGAAAAAGTTATGTACGGTTTTAGGGATGAATTTGCTCAAGATCCAGATAGGCCCGATCCGCCCGATGCAGTTGTTCCCAGGAAGTACCCTAAAATGAAAATTTCAAATCAAGTGATGGATGCCCTGGTGCGTCTTGCTTATGACATGTATGAACAGGCCCAAGCAATTGCTCCTGAAGAGCTGAAAAATCCGAGTGGAGAACAACTGCAAAGTTACTCTATTGCTGCCCATACCCCCATTTCTCTCCTCAAAAGGCTATTACCTGATATCTGTGCTGAGGCGGCGATGCGTGGCAGATCTGAGGCCACATTAACACTAGATGATGTAATCGTTGTCGTTAAAGAAAAATATCGTGTGATGTTAGCTGACTCGTTTGGAACAACAGCCGTTGAACAAGCTCGTAAACCCTGGCTATTGGGACCTAACAAAACCACTTCGGGCAAATTCCCTATCGCGCTTAGAAATCAAATTCTAACTGAACAAGCAATTGTTGCAGAGACTGTTCTTGCCACCATGACCTTAACTGCCGATGGCAGGCTTGAAGCCAGGGATACCGATGGCAGGATTAAGGGCTTAGATGAAATTATTTATGACAGGACGGACGCCCGGGGTGAGGCAAAAGCTGAGGCCGATCTCTTGCAAGGAACGGAACAAAAATCTGGCGGGCCTTTTGGACCCTCAGAATCCGCGGTGAAAGAAAATCGTCCCTTCGTCAAACAAAAACTCCAAGAAATTGAAGAGCTCGATGCTCATATACGCAATATCATGAACGGGGGCGATCCTAAAAAACGCGAAGCTAAAGGCACGGGTCGTGACGCCGCCAATCATGCCGACTGTCGTAGCCCGGAGCTTATTTTAGCCAGAGAAGCAGGAGAGGTGGGCAACAACGCGGATTATATTTTAAGACTTGAAGCGGTGTTAAATGCTGGGGCCCGAACCCCTGTTATTTCTCGCGCAACCGGAGAAACAGAACTTGATTATATTGTTAGGCTTCAAAGGGACATTACTAGCAGGCAAGAAGCAAACGATTATGCATTAAAAGATGGGGAACAAATTGAAGACTATATCACGCGATTGGAAGCTTATATTAAAGCCAGAGAAGCTGTAGTAAAAGATTTTGAAATTTCAAAGCCTGATGAAAAACCTGCTGCTGGCGAAGCCCCCGAAGAAAAAGCTCGCAGCGTCCGGGATTTGATTTTTGAGACCATTCTTGATGAGTTGAGAATTGAAATGATTTCTAACGGCGCCACCGATTTAAAATCCGGAATAGAAGATGCTGTTCGCCTGGTTGTTAAGCACATGGATTTAGCTACTGGCAAGTTCAGTGAAGAGCATCTTAGGGCTTATCCATGGTTACGATCTTTTAATGAACGTTTTAAAGTTACGCTTGTCGGGGGCATTGATTTAGAGAAAAAACACAACATTACTTTGGCAAAATCAAAACTTCAAAAACAAGCAAAAGCAGCCAAAGAAAAACTGGAACTTGTCACTCGTCTGCGTGAGGCCTGGGTTAAATATGGGGTTAGTCTCGGCCAATTGGAACATGCAAAGAACCCCTCCTATTCATTTGATGAAGATGCAGTGCGTGCTGAATATGCCGGGGATGCTTTATCTGCCGCTGGTTATAATGTGCAGAATCTTGAAGAGGAAACCGTAAAAAATCTCGAAGACTGGGTCGAAGACCTTGAAAAAGCTGTGAGGGGAGTGGCAGAAATCAGGGAAGCCATCGTTGAAATTGAAAAAGCCAGGGCGCAGCAGAAAATTTTGTTGGAAGGCAGTGAAGTTAGAAAGGCTGATGGAAGCATAGAATATCGCACATCATTGGAATTAAGTGACCTGGAAGAAGCTCAGGCTAGAAAATTGGGTAGAGAAGCTAATTTGAATAACCCTCCCCATGATTTCCCCAATGATGCAGATGCGGATGATTACCTGAAAAGACTTGTTGATAAAGTAAAAACAACAAAAGCAGCCTTGGAAGAAGAGAAAAAGATCGAAGGGGATAAAGCGAAAAAAATGAAAGCCCTTCGCGACAAGGCTCTGGAATATCGTAATGACCAAGCCCGCATTGCAAAAGAAGCCAAGGGCGGTACACAGCCTGAAAGTAAAGCAAATGAAGACGAATTAAACAAAAAGCCTCTTCATGAAATTCTTGCCGAAATGGGTGTGGTTGGAAATTTGGATACTGTTTTGGATTGTGTCGAAGTCACTGAAGCTGAGACAAAAGTAACCGGCGCTGTTGCTGAGGCTGTTGAGGCACAAAAAGAAACTTTGGAATTCTATGAACAAAAACGAAGTTTGGTGAGAGAACTTTTAAGAGTGCAAGCCCAAGTGGTGGTGGACCAGGTTCAATACACCAGGGGTGGAAATTTGGAAGTTGATGAAAGGAATTTGGACAGATTGGCTGCCGAAATTGCGCTTGATGGTGAGATTGTCCACCCGGCCTTAAGGGCTTTATTCCCAAATTCTTATCAAGAGTTTGTCATCCCTGAAAGGGGCCAAGAAAGCGAAGCCGTTCACTTGGAAGCCTTGAAACATAGGCTTGGTGATCAAGAAAAAGCCAGCGCAGACAGGCTGGAAGAACTTGTGGCTACGGTATTTTCAGAAGGGGAAGAACATGCCCTTAAAGAAGAAATACTTCGCCTGATTCACCCACAAACCGGGCTTCTTCGTGCAAATGTAACCTTAAGCAGAGATGTAAAAACCCTTAGCGAAAATTCAACGGTTGATGCCATTGACCTGGAAAACATCTCTCCCGAATTGCTTGATTTGGCCCGGAAAAATCTTTCCAGAAAAATTACATACGAAAAAGGACACGTCACTTCTGTTTTAGTGACCTTTGCGATGGAAAATGGGGAAGCTGTCACCTTGCCCGGCCGCGTTTTGAGTGTTTTGGAACAGTTCAATATTTCATTGACTACCCAAGGCCCCCCAAAAACCCTGGAAACGATCAATACCGAACTTCTCGCTGCCATTAAAAGAGACCCACTTTATAAGTCATTGATAGAGGCTGTTGATGGTGCCCATTCATCGGCCGGTATGGCGACAAGTGAGCAATCCAATGCGGCTCAAGCAGAGTTTATTCTGAGTGTGGTTGATTTGCTCCATTCTTCCGCAGAAAATCCAACTGAAGAATTACGCCGCTTGGCAACACGTTCAACTCTAAAAGGCTCTTACCTTGTGACGCCAGCAGGTGTAAGTACAACGGCTACAAATCCCGGTGGATGGGATGCAAAATTGACCGCGCTTGGGATTGATTTAAGTTTGAAACAGGATCTGCACAAATTACTTTTTCAATTAAGAGCAAACACTATGGCGGGGCATGAAGTTTTTAAAGCACAAATAGAGCAAGCTGAAACTGCTTTGGGTGCTTTTTTGCAGCATAACCCCCAGCTTTTAGCTTATACAGACAGGCTCTTAATCGACACCCTAAAAATGTATTGTGAAGGGCCACAAGCCGGGCCCGGGGGGCCGGGGCCTGTAGCGCTTGTCTATCTGGGTCGCGCCGCTGATAAAGTTAAAAGAGAAATTAAAGATGAACGGAGAGAGGCTATAGCAGTACGTGAAGTTGCAAGAGAAGCTCGTGAGGAAATAAGGAAAGAGGCAGATCCCATCAGAAGGATGGTTACTAAGAAGGGAAAATAAGGGGATCTACCCCCTGTAGTCCCCCTTATCCCGCAAACGGGATCCCGCTTCGCGGGATAAAGGGGGACAGGAGCCAAGAGAAGAAGCAAAAATCTCCCCTCCTTGATAAGGAGGGGATTAAGGGGAGGTAGGATTTGATATGCGCCCCTGACACTGGAGGGAATGGATAGGAAGTTGAGGTGGATGGGTTGCAGTCTTCTGAAGCCCTTGATAATGAGGG
>Ga0154362_106_pt1 | contig 19423 bp, 14 predicted proteins | sample RifGroA2_FD_115890 | JGI IMG/M metagenome (GOLD analysis project Ga0154362, IMG submission 115890) | Deltaproteobacteria bacterium GWA2_45_12
CTCCTTATATCAAAAACCGGGGCTGTTGCCGATCATGAATTACTAAAAATGTTTCCCCGACAGGCTCCTAGAAAATTTTATCTCTTCCTGAGAGTCAATCACCTTTTGCAAGGCATTTTTGATTATTTTAATTTTGTCCGCGGCCGTAATTTTCTTTCCAAAAATATCTTTTACATAGAATACATCGGTTACTTGTTCCACCTTGGTCGAAATTTTTGAGAGCCCTATAAAACATCCATGCTCATTTAGCACACGGGCAATGTCGTATAAAAGCCCCAAACGATCATGGGCATAGACATCGATGACCGTGTAATAAGCCGAAACATCGTTATCTAGAACCACCTTGCTGTTTGCTTTTTGAACGGGTTTTTTACTCAGATAATCCGGAATTTTCTGCTTATCAATAAGGTCGGCGATTTTGGTTTGTCCCAGCAAAACATCGCCCAGGGCCTTTTGAACACTTTCAAATTGCTGGCCCACACTATTCCTTGAAACAGGAAAAGTGACATCCAGAATGACAAGCACATATCCATGGGTTGTCTGAAAAATATCAGCATGGATGATATTGATGCCATGGGCCAACATGACCCCGGTAATCACCGAAAAAACATGGGGGGCATTCAGGGTATAAATGGTGATTTCCTTCAAATTAAATTCACCCAACTCACGATGGTCGGAAACCAGTTTTTCTGTTTTTGATTTTTCAAACATCAAAAAATGTTTTTCGATGTCACGGTCTTCATTGGCAAAAAAGTAACGGGGGGGCATCACCGACAAAAATCTCTGGCTGTCTTCCTTGGGATATTTGTCACCAAATTGACTCATGATTGTTTCTTTCACCCGGGCGATGCGTTCGATTGTCTTTTCCTTTGAGAATTCGCCCTTGGTGATGACCTCATGGGTACGTTTGTACAATTTCTGCAAAAGCACGTCTTTCCAATCGGTCCAGGCTTCAGGGCCCACGGCACGGATATCCCCCCACGTAAGAAGGAATAGCATGTTCAGATTGTCCATGGTTCCCATGGAACGGGCAAATTTGATGATGAGTTCCGGATCATCCAAATCACGGCGCTGTGATAAATGCGGCATAATCAAGTGGGATTGGATCAAAAAATCAACCGCATCGGCTTCTGCCTGTGAATATTGAAGACGTTCGGTAATCTTGCGTGCAATGACGGCCCCCTTGACGGAGTGGTTCCCACCCTCCCCTTTTCCAATATCGTGCAAAAAAAGACCCAGGGTGAGTAGTTCAGGATGAACAACGGCTTGTAGCGCTTCTTTATAGAAAGGAAATTTTGCATCGTAGTCCCCACGGACAAGCTTTGAAAGTTCATTCACGGCAAAGATTGAATGCGTGTCAATGGTGTAGATGTGATAAACGTCGTGCTGCACACGGCAGCGAAGTTTTTTGAATTCGGGCATCCAGGCATCCAGAAAATGGGTTTCATGCATGGCCATGAGCACATCCCCCAAATTGGAATAAGAATTCAAAATGGCCCTGAAGATTTTGATGTTTTCAGGATTGTTCCTGAAATCGTCATTGACCGTTGAAACCAGGGACCTTACATGGTCCCTGGTTTCGGGATGAAGGGCCAAACCCTTTTCCTGCATGTGGGAAAAAAGACGCATCATGGACACAGGAAAATCAATGAAAACCTGACGATTCTTGATGGACAACTGCCCCTCGACAATGCGGAAGATGTCATCAATCTTGCGTGTGGTTATCTTTTGAATAAGTTGATGAAACCCAAACCCGCCCGCCTTCATTTTTCGCAGCACTTTGTCGGTGATGGTATAAACATCGTAGGCCAGGCTGTAATAGGTCTGCATGAACTGTTCAACGCCTAAAATTCCATCGACGGAATCCTTAAAACCCAACTTCTGCGCCACGACCTCCTGATGCTGGAAAGTAAGGGCATCGGCTTTTCTTTCGGCCAAAAAATGAAGCTCGTTGCGAATGCGCCACAAAAAATTACGGGCCATCACAAGCTTTTTTTCTTCATCTTCATCTAAGTATCCATTTTGAATAAGATCTTGGTAAGTGGCCTTTTGCCCCTTGATTTTGGCCATCCACAATAAAAGTTGAAGGTCGCGCAAAGTACCGGCCCCTTCTTTGACATTGGGCTCAAGAACAAAAACGGATCCCCCATACTTGGCAATTCGTTTTTTTCTTTCATCAAGTTTGGCCTGAATCGTCTTTTGTTGGTTGGAAGAAGATTTTAAATAATCAGCCAAAGTTTTTTTGAGTTCCAAAAAAAGGGATTCATTCCCGTATAAAAGGCGAACATCAAGCAGGGCTGTCAATACCGTTGAATCTTCCTGGAACATCTTTTTGCAATCGGCCAGTGTGCGTGTGGCATGCCCTACTTCAAGCTCCAAATCCCACAACAAATACAAGACTTTTTCGGTCAGGGTTTCAATGTAGGCTCCTTTTTTGGTTGAGTATAAAAAAACAATGTCGATATCCGAATAGACATTCATTTCGGAACGCCCATATCCCCCTTGAGCCACAAGGGTAACCCCCGGACCACGATGGGATGTTTTTTGCCGGACTTCCGGTTCAATCGTTTCCAAAATATGCAGCAAGAGCTTATCGATCATGGCTGAACGAATGCCCACAAGTTGTTCGGCATGATAATTTCTTTCGTGAAGGAGTTTAAGCTGTTGGTTGCACAAAAAGAGAAAATTTTGGCAAGCTTCCTTAAGCGGGTTTTGCAGTATTTCAGGAACATAGCGCACAAAATCATGCGCATCCCATCCTATGGGCTCAAAACTGTCTTGGATGGAGGTTTGGATTTCGGAAGACATATGTTTATACGGGCGAGATTATCCCGCCTTGTACGGGCGGTCCCTTGTACGGGCGGGGTTACCCCGCCCCTACCATTTTTTTTAACTCTGCCAATAAATTCAGGGCCGAAAGAGGAGTTATCGCATTCACATCGATTTTCTTCAACTCTTCTTCTACGAGGGACTTTCTTTCCTCAAATAACGAAGGCTGATGAAATCCTGAGGCGGCTTCCGCTTGAAACTGCAAATCTTTTTGCTCCAAAATTTTAAGCAACTCGCGCGCCCTTGTGATGGTATGGGAAGGAAGCCCCGCCATCGCCGCAACAGATACTCCATAACTCCGATTGGTTCCCCCTTCTTTTAATTCCCTTAAGAAGCGGATTTCCCCATTCCATTCCTTGACCGCCATGTGATAATTTTTGATCCCCGGCTTTTCTTCGGCAAGGTCGGTCAGCTCATGATAATGGGTGGCAAAGAAAGTGCGTGCCCCGATTTTATCGTGAATGGTTTCTGCCACCGACCAGGCAATGCTTAATCCATCAAAGGTGGAAGTGCCCCGGCCGATTTCATCCAAAAGAATCAGGCTTTGGGGTGTGGCCTGTTTTAAAATATGGGCTGTTTCCAGCATTTCAACCATGAAGGTCGACTGGCCTTTTTGCAGATGGTCGGAAGCCCCGATACGCGTAAAAATACGATCGGTTAATCCAATCCTGGCTTCTGCCGCCGGAACAAATCCCCCCATCTGCGCCATGATGACAATAAGGGCCGCTTGCCGCATCAGTGTGGACTTACCCGCCATGTTCGGCCCGGTAATCATCATCAGGGAAGCCTGTTTTCCTTCCAGAAAAATGTCATTGGGAACAAAAACAGCCTCATCGAGCAAGGCTTCAATAATGGGATGACGGCTTTTGGTCAGATTTAACAGGGGCAGGTCGACCATCACCGGCCGCACATAATTTCTCTGGGAAGCCAAAGAAGCCAGACCCGCCAAGGCATCCAGGGTAGCTAAATGGGTCGCCAGTTTTTTAATGCGTTCCGACTGGGCGGCCACTTTGACGCGTAATTCCAAAAAGAGACCGTATTCCAGTTCCTTGATTTTTTCAGCAGCCCCCAAGACCTTGTCTTCATATTCCTTAAGGGCCGGTGTGATAAAGCGCTCGGCATTGCTTAGGGTTTGCTTGCGTATGTAATGAGCCGGGGCCTTTTCCTTGTGGACATTGGTTATCTCAATGTAATAACCAAAAACATTATTGAACCGGATTTTTAAGGAAGAAATCCCCGTGGCTTCCCGTTCCTGGGTTTCCATGGTGGAAATGATGAATTTTCCGTTTTTTTCGACATCACGTAATTCGTCCAAAGTTTTATTCACCCCTTCACGAATGATGCCCCCCTCTTTTAAGGCCAGGGACGGGTCGTCAACCAAGGTGGAACCAATCAGATTTTGGACATCGGACAAATCTTCCATCGTATGCCACAAGCTTTTCAGCAAAGCAGAGGAACAGTGGCACAAACAATCCTTGATGGCCGGGATTTTTTCCAGGGAATAAGCCAAAGCCTTAAACTCGCGCGGGCTGGCCTGCTCTGCCAGAATACGATTCTGGATTCGCTCAAGATCGGCAAAGCCTTGAAGTAAACTTTGTACGGAATCCAAAAAAGAGGCGTTTTCAACAAACTCACCAACAGCATCCTGCCGTCTTTGGATGGAATGAAGATCAGTCAACGGATAGAGCATCCACTCGCGAATCTGGCGGCTTCCCATGGAACTGGAAGCCTGATCAATCAGCCACAAAAGAGACCCCTGGCGCTCCCCCGTGGCCATGGTTTGGGTAAGCTCCAAATGGCGTTTGGCATTTTCATCCAGATGCAAAAACTCGGAGGTGAAAACAATTTTTGGCTGACTTAAAATATGTTCCTGAAGAAGTTTGGAATCATTTAAATGCCCCAAAAGAGCCCCAGCCGCCATCGCCCCAACGGGATGGGAATTTAACCCCAGGGCCTCGCTGCTTAATTTGTAGTAACGGATAAATAAATCTTCCCCAAAATCACGGTCATAATACCAGCCTCCCAGACAGGCCAAACGAACCGGAAATAAGGAACGTAGTTTTTCAACCCAATCGGCCCCTTCCCCTTCTTGGGGAACCAAAATTTCCTTGGGTTCCAAGCGAGACAACTCCGCCATGAGCTTATCTTCATCTAAAACTTCAATTAACTTAAAACAACCAGTTGAAATATCAACATAAGATAATCCAAATTTATGATCGTTAAATAGGATGGAAGCAAGATAATTGGGGGCTTTTCCTTCCAAACTTTCGGGGTCGAACACCAAGCCAGGACTTAAGATTTGAACAACCTCGCGTTTGACCAGTCCCTTGGCTTTTTTGGGATCTTCGGTTTGTTCACAAATGGCCACTTTATGCCCGGTAGCGAGTAATTTGTTAATGTAAGTTTGAGCCGCATGATACGGAATGCCACACAGGGGAACCGAATCGGCCTGGTTTTTGTTGCGAGAAGTAAGAGTCAAATCCAAAACCTGGGAGGCCTTTTTGGCATCCTCAAAAAACATTTCATAAAAATCTCCCAGACGATACAAAAGGATGCAGTCCTGATGCTTGTTCTTGATAGAAAAATACTGAGCCATCATGGGGGTGGTTTCGGACATTGAAATGATTTAACAAGTTAATTGATAAAAATGAAGAAATTTTGTTGGCCAAGCTTTTGTTAATTCGTTACTTTAGCCAGCCCATGGCCCTCTATACCAAACTTAACAAAAAACAGATCGGTCAACTGGCCCAAAAATTCGGCCTTCCCCCTCCCCTTTCTTTTAAGGGAATTGTCGCGGGAACGGTGAATACCTATTACAGACTGCATTATAAGGATAAGAATTATTACCTTAAGGTGGATGAGGTCGCAGATAAAAAAAGGCTTTTGCGTGAGCTGCATATTTTGGAGGAATTAGAGAAGGCGCGATTACCGTTTCGGACACCAGTATCCTTTGTAAGGGCAATTCATGAATTGCCCTTACAAAATAAAAAGACCATCCTCCTTTTTGAGGAAATTCATGGGAAATCGCTCTTTGGCAAAAACCTTAAGCCCAAACATCTGATTCAAGCGGGGCGTGCCCTGGCCCAGATTCATGTGGGAACAAAAAAAGGACATTTTTCTGTACATCGTTTTGATATTCACGGACAAAAACATGTCTTTAATTCTGTACAGAAAAAATTACAGAAAAAACATCCTTCCATTCATCTCTGGGTAAAAAATAAAATTCAAGAGCTTGAAAAGAAAGAACCTTTGGGAATGCCGTCGGGGCTTATCCATGCCGATTTGTTTCCTGAAAACATCCTTTATGGTAACAACAAGCTTCATGGCATTCTCGATTTTGAGGCTGCCGGAAAGGAAGCATTTTTATTTGATGTGTGTGTGGCGATTCATGCCTGTTGTCATGACGGAAAAGATTTTGACCTTAAAAAAATAAAAGCCGTGCTTACCGGCTATACTTCTGTACGCCGGTTTACAAAAAAGGAAAAAAATAGTTTTGGTTATTACCTCGACTTGTCAGCCATACGTTTTTTGCTGACACGCTTAAGGGATTTTGAATTAAAGGACGGCGTGGTTAAAGCCTCTCCTTTTAAAGATTATCGGGAATATGTAAAAAGATTTGAGGAAAACCAGGTCTTGATAAGAGATATCAGGAAATTCATCTGAAACGTAGGGGCGATCCTTGTGATCGCCCTTGAACGGTAGACAAGTCGCGACCTGTCACTACAAGGGCGAATACAAGATTCGCCCCTACGATTTATTTTGGAATATTCTGAACAATCCGATCCTTCAACTGGGCCAATTCTGATTTAATGCTATCGCTTAACAGCTGCCAGCTACTTTCCTTTTCAGAGGGAATAATTCCAAGGCCCAACTGGCTCTTTTCGGCCTCAACCTCAACACGCCCTTTCTCACTCTTTAAACGTTTGCGCGCTCCATCAATGGTAAAGCGTTCTTCGTAGAGATACTTCTTTATCTTTAAAAGAAGCTCGACATCCTTTTTTTTGTAAAGCCTTTGATTGGTGCGAGACTTGACGGGAGAAATGTCTTTAAACTCGGTTTCCCAATAGCGAAGAACATAGGGTTCAAGGTTTAAAAGTTCACTGACTTCACCAATTTTAAAATAAAGTTTATCGGGAATGGTTACACTACGTTGGGTTTGTGCCATAAAACAACTCGAAAAACCATACGTATGGCATATCGTGAATTATTTGAATCAAAAACCCACAACACACAACACACGTTCACTTATTTATTTAATGCCATCTTCAGGATTTGGGATGGCTTAAAGGTTAAAACCTTGCGTGCCGTAATCTCAATCTCTTGGCCTGTTTGCGGGTTACGTCCTATGCGGGGTCTTTTTTGACGAACCACAAAATTACCAAAACCGGAAATCTTGATTTTTTCGCCTTTTTCCAAGGTTGATTTTATTGTTTCAAAAATGAGCTCGACAATATCCTGAGCCTCTTTTTTGGAGAAACCAATTTTTTCGTAAATGGATTCCACAATATCCGCTTTGGTCATGGCGCCTTCCAGGCTTTCATCATCAGCTTCCGTCATAATTTCCTTCCTTTCATGAAAATGAATACTACTCCCCAAGGTAAGCCCTAAGCCCAAAACCCTCTGCCTAAGGCGGAAGGTTTGATCCAGCAAGGCTTGTCCGCCGAAGTCCCCGCCAACGAGCGGGGACGTAGGTGGATATAAAACATTTTACCTAAAAACTAATACTTATCAAGCGTTTATCTTAAAGAAACTGCAAGATCTTTTTGGAGGCGTTTTACCAGATTAAAATGGACCTGGTTCACTTCCTCATCAGTTAAAGTACGCTCGGCATTTTGGTACATCATGGAAAGAGCCAAACTCTTCTTACCATCGGGAATCCCTTGCCCCTGATAGAGATCAAAGAGATCCACTTTATCAAGCCATGGAATGGTATACCCTGAAATGGTTTCCAAAATTTTTCCAAAGCTTAAATCTTTATCGGCAATCAAAGCCATGTCACGACCGATACTTGGAAAATGAGACAAGGGTTTGAATTCATTTTTTTTGGTTTTCCACTTTGAAACCAGTTTATCAAAACACACATCAAAAACATACACGGGTTCGTTAAATTCAAATTTTTGGGCGACTTCAGGATGAAGGGCTCCCAACACACCCAATCTTGTATCACCGCACATGATCTTAAGTGATTGATGGGGATGCAAATAAGAAACTCCGGCTCCATCAATCCAGGAAACAGCGACTTGGTTAAACAAGTATGTTAAAAACCCCTTTCCATCAAAAAAGTCAAGGTTCCTGGGGGAAGCTCTCCATTGCTTATCCCATAAAGCTCCCGTAAAAACACCGGTTAATCTTTTTTCTTGAAGTGAAGAAGACGGGTACACCGAACGTATTTCAAAAAATCTTAATGAAGAGGAAGCTTGTTTGTTTTTTACCAGGGTTGTCAAAAGCTGGGGAACAAGCGACTGGCGCATCACGGACATTTCCTGGCTTAATGGATTTTGAATAAGCACCGCGCCTTCCTGATTCAAATTTATTTTTGCAGCCAATTCCTTGTCATAAAAACTGTAATGGATGGTTTCGCTAAACCCCCTTGAAATCAAGAATTCGCGGACTTGTTTTTCGATGGACCAATCTTTTTCGGTTACTTCTTCCCTCATAAGAACCCGGGGAAGTTGGGAGGGAATCTGATCCATTCCGTAAAAACGCACAATTTCTTCCACAATGTCAGCTTCACGAGTCAGATCGTTTCTGTAAGGGGGAATTTCCAAACGCCATCCCATTTTGGTACGCCGCGGGTTCAAACCCAGTTGTTTCAGGATGCGCCCCACCGTTCCCAAAGGGATGACCGGACCCAAAAGGCGATGGATTGTTTTTTCCTGAAGGGAAAACTGAAGTTTTTCCTGCTTGCGCGGATAGAGGTCCGTAATTTGTTGGCAAAGTTCACCGCCCGCAAACTCAAGAATAAAACGGGCAAGACGGTCCATGGCATTACGAACGCCTTCAGGGGAAACGCCGCGTTCAAAGCGGTAAGATGATTCCGTCTTCATGCCCAGTTTCTTGGCTGTTTTACGGATGACATCGGGATTAAAAGCCGCTGCTTCAAGCACAACAAGGCTTGTGTCCTGTTGAACCCCTGAATGCTCCCCCCCCATGATACCCGCCAACGCCATGGGGCCTTCGGCATCGGCAATAACCAAATCTTCCTTGTCCAATTTGCGGTGGGTGGCATCCAGGGTTTTTAAAACTTCTCCGTTTTCAGCTCGGCGTACAACAAGGCTTCCTCCACGAACAAACCGGTGATCAAAGGCATGCAAAGGATGGCCCGTTTCCAACATGACATAATTGGTGGCATCCACAATATTGTTGATGGGACGAACCCCCAGGCTTTCAAGTTTGGCCTGTAACCACTGGGGCGAAGGCCCAATGGCCACTCCCCGAATCACCCTTAAACAATAACGGGGACAGGCTTTCCTGTCGCGAACCCGTACTTTGACATAGGTTTTGGTTGGATAAGTTCCTTCGACAAAATAATTGCGTGCTTGTTTGAAAGGCAACCCCAGAAAAGAGGCAAGTTCACGCGCAAGACCAATATGGGAAAGGCAATCCCCACGGTTGGGAGTGACGGCTACTTCAAGAATATGGTCGTTATAACCCAGATGATGCGCCAGTGTTTCACCGGGTTTGGCTTTGTCTGAAAGGATCAGCAGCCCCTGGGATTCTTCGGCCAGCCCCAGCTCTTTAGCCGAGCAAAGCATGCCATGGGATTCTACGCCACGAAGACTGGCCTTTTGGATGACCAGGCCATTGGGAAAAACCGTTCCTATTTGGGCAAAGGGATATTTTTTTTCTGCTTCGACATTGGGAGCCCCGCACACCACCTGATATTCCTGTTTCCCATCAGAAACACGACAAACCGACAAACGATCGGCCTGGGGATGTTTTTCTTTGGAAAGAACCAATCCGACAATAATCCCTTCCCATTTCTTGGATTGGTCTTCGATGGCCTCAACTTCAAGCCCGATTAAGGTAAGCTTTTCAGCCAACCCTTGAGGCGAAAGTTTGAGAGCGGGAAGCAATTCTTTAAGCCAGCGGCAAGAGATTTTCATATTAGAATTGTTTCAAAAACCTTAAATCATTTTCAAAAAACAACCGGATATCGTTAATGCCATATTTAAGCATGGTTATTCGTTCAATGCCGACACCAAAAGCAAAACCCGTGTATTTTTCAGGATCAATTTTTACAAATTTGAAAACAGCGGGGTCCACCATACCACACCCCATAATTTCAAGCCAACCGGTGTTCTTGCAAACGCGACACCCGTCTCCCTTGCAAAACACGCAACCGATATCCACTTCGGAGGAAGGTTCGGTAAATGGGAAAAAACTGGGACGAAACCTCACTTTTACCTTTGATTCAAAAATCAGGCGCAAAAAAGTTTCAACGACCCCTTTAAGATGGGACAGGGTCACATTTTCATCCACAAGAAGACCCTCAATTTGGTGAAACATGGGAGTATGGGTCATGTCTGAATCACGACGATAAACAACCCCCGGCGCCACAATTTGAATGGGGGGGGGTGTTTTTTCCATCACACGAATTTGAACCGGAGAGGTATGCGTTCTTAAAACTTTGGAACCATCCACATAAAAAGTGTCCTGCATATCGCGGGCTGGATGGTTTTGGGGAATATTGAGTGCTTCAAAATTATAGTAATCGGTCTCAATTTCAGGACCATGGGCTAAATCAAAACCCATGCGGCTAAAAATATCCTTCATTTCATCCAAAACTAAATTGACAGGATGAGCGTGCCCATGGGGAAGCCTAAAGCCCGGCAAACTGGTGTCAATATGGTCTTTTTGAAGCCCCTCATTTATATTATTTTTATTTATATTTTCTTGAATATTAGAATACAAAGATTCAAGTTCAACTTTAAGTTGATTGGCCAAAGCACCCAGAACGGGTCGATCTTGGACGGAAAGCTGTCCCAGTTCTTTTAAAACTTCGGTCAGTCGACCTTTTTTACCCAGAAAAATAAGTTTCTTCTGATAAAGATCGTCCAAATTAGAAGCCTGGACAAAAACATCCTTGGCTTCCATTTTAAGAGTTTCTAATTTTTGAATGAGAAGGTCTTTCAAGGAAGTTATTTGAACAAATTGTCTAAATCCCCCTCTTTCCCCCTTTAATAAAGGGGGATGAAGGGGGATTTAGACATTATAAATTAAGCGGCCAATTTACTTTTGGCCAAACTGACAACCTCAGCAAAGCTTTTTGGACTATTCACCGCTAAATCAGCCAGGATTTTTCGATCCAGATTCACCTGGGCTTTTTTCAGGCCCGAAATGAATTTTGAATAGGATAATCCATTTTCTTTGGCAGCAATGCCGATACGCGTAATCCACAAGGCACGAAAATCGCGTTTTTTAACACGGCGATCACGGAAAGCAAACTGCAAACCTCTCGCCACTTTTTCAACAGCGGTACGGAAAAGCTTTGATTGGCCACCGCGATAGCCTTTTGCTTTTTTCAATATTTTTTTTCTTCGATTGCGTGAAGCAATCCTGTTTGTTGCTCGAGACATAGTAAGTGCTTAAGTGTTTAAGTGCTTAAGTGCGTGAGTCAAAAAATCAGAACCTCATGCACATGCCACTGACACACTTATTTTAGATTATTCCTACGGCGCCGATTCCACCATGGAACCGGTCTTGATAAATCTGGCCTCGGAATGTTTTTTGTAGGGGCACACCTTGGTGTGCCCGGTTCAGGCGCGGCAAGCGGCGCCCCTACATTAAGCGTACGGCAAAAGCTGATGCATTCTTCCTTCATCCGACTTGTGCACATACGTGCCAGCTCTCATCTGACGGCTTTCCTTGGGGCTTTTTCCCTCTAAGATGTGCCGTCTCTTTGTTTTTGAGAACTTGAATTTTTTATTCTTGGTAACACGCAATCTTTTGGCGGCACCACGATTTGTTTTTATTTTGGGCATAAATAAATAGTTATGAGTTATGAGATAGGAGGAGATAGAAGATATCCTTCCCCGTTTTTCTCCTAACTCCTAACTCCTAACTATATAACTCCTAACTTATAATTTATTTAGATTTTGGGGCCAAAAATATCATCATGGCCCTCCCCTCCATCTTTGGAGGGCTTTCTACCTCACCGACATCGGCTGTTTCACGAATAAAGCGGTCCAAAATTTCCCTGGCCCGCTCCACATGCTGGATTTCACGGCCACGAAACTTGACCACAATCTTGGCTTTATCTTTATCTTCCAAAAACTGATGAGTGTGTTTTATCTTAAACTGGATATCGTGCTCGCTGATATTGGGACCCATCTGGATTTCTTTTACATGCACCACCACTTGGTGCTTTTTACTCTCGTGCTGTTTTTTCTGCAGCTGATACTTGTACTTTCCGTAGTCAATAATCTTGCAAACAGGGGGCTTTGCATGGGGATCAAGCTCAACCAAATCCAGATTTTCTTCCCTGGCCATTCGAAAAGCGGCCTCAGTGGCAAAAAGACCTTTTTGCTTACCATCCGAACCAATCAATCTTACTTGAGGAACACGAATATATTCGTTCATTCGTGGTCCTGAATGCGGCCGCATGGGCGGCCTGCGTCCAAATCGGGGATAAATAAAAACCTCCTTGATATCTTGGTTGGCAATTTGTGATTTTTTTTGACAACCACAAAGAGCCAACGGCGAAAAATTAGTTAATCTCCTGACCCAATTTTTGGGCCACATCCTCTAAATTAAGTACTCCCAAATCTCCATCCTTGCGATGCCTTATTGCCACTGATTTGGCAAGCGCCTCTTTGGCTCCAAGCACCCCCATATAAGGTATTTTTTTAAGCTGAGCTTCGCGTATTTTTAATCCAAGTTTCTCATTACGGCCATCAATTTCTACACGAAATCCCTTAGAGTGAAGAAGGTTTTTTATTTCCGTGGCATAATCATTTTGCGCCTCGGTAATGGTCAGTAAAATAATCTGGACAGGGGCCAACCAAAAAGGAAAAGCTCCCGCACAATGCTCTATTAAAATACCCAAAAAACGCTCCATCGAACCCAAAATCGCCCGGTGAAGCATGACCGGTGTTTTTGCCGTACTGTCACGGTCGATATAGGCCAAACCAAAACGTTCCGGCATGGAATAATCAACCTGTAAAGTCCCCAACTGCCAGGGGCGCCCCAAGGCATCCTTTATTTGAAATTCAATCTTGGGACCATAAAAAGCCCCTTCACCGGGGTTAATGTGATACTTTAAGGCAGCTTTTTGGAGCGAGCTCATCAGTTGCTTTTCAGCCACATCCCAATTTTCAATACTTCCCAAAAAATGTTCTGGCCTTGTCGACACAGCCACAAAAACTTCCTCAAAACCAAAATGCGTATAAACTTCTTGCACCAATTTCAAAAAATTCTGGATCTCCCCTTCCATTTGTTCAGGCGTACAAAAAATATGGGCATCATCCTGCGAAAAAGTGCGTACTCTTGTTAGCCCGTGAGTCACTCCACTTCTTTCATAACGATGCAATCGCCCAAAATCGGCAAAACGAACAGGCAACTCACGATAGGACCATTTTCGTTCCCCAAACATGAGACAATGGCCCGGACAATTCATGGGTTTGACCGCCATTTGACGGCCTTCGAACTCGGTAAAATACATGTTTTCCTTGAAATGATCCAAGTGACCGGAACGTTGCCACAGGTCAATGTCCAAAATCTGGGGCGTAATCACTTCCTGATAACCATGAATGCTGTACAAACCACGCAGATAATCAGCGACCAACCGGTAAATCAGGGCTCCTTTGGGATAGAAAAAAGGAGAAGCCGGAGCCTCTGGATGAAAACTAAAAAGCTCAAGCTCTTTACCCAGCTTGCGATGATCCCGCTTTTTGGCTTCTTCAAGACGAATCAAATAATCATCCAAATCTTTTTGGCTTGCAAAGGCCGTACCGTAAATGCGCTGAAGTCTTTCCCGTTTTTCATCCCCACGCCAATAGGAACCCGCCACCTGCAAAAGCTTGAAGGCTGCAACGTTGCCCGTTTTATCAACATGGGGCCCCTTGCACAAATCAACAAAATCGCCATGCTGATAAAGGCTAATGGGTTCGGAATCAGACAGGCCGTTGATGATTTCAACCTTGTACTTTTCTTTTTTATTTTCAAAAAACGTGATGGCTTCCTTTTTGGAAACCTCTTTCCGGACAAAGGAATCATTGGCCTTGATGATTTTGGCCATTTCCCCTTCTATTTTCGGCAAATCTTCCAGGGTGAATGTGTGTTCGGAATCAAAATCATAATAAAACCCATCCTCCACGCAGGGCCCAATGGTCACCTTGGTCCCCGAAAAAAGCCTGACCACCGCGCTGGCCATAATATGCGCACACGAATGCCTCATTTTTTCAATGGGATCGTTTTCATGTCCGGTTCTGCAAACCATTTTTATATCGTACGGGCGAATCTTGCCTGCCCGCCTCAGGAGGATATTCGCCCTTGTTATTTACGGGCGATCACAAGGATCGCCCCTACCAATTGTAGGCGCGAGCGGGATTGTTAAGTGGCTCTTGGATTATCGGCGAGAAACATCGAGCCGAGAACCTTAGAGCCACTTAATCCGCCGAAGCCCCAAAGGGGCGAAGGTGGAAACCAGGGGCGCCTTATGTAGGCGCGAGCGGGATTGAACCGCTGACCACTTGCGTGTCGAGCAAGTGCTCTACCACTGAGCTACGCGCCTAAAAAAACAAAATAAATAGCGTTATAGTTCGTTGCCCTCGCTCGGCTCCTTGCGACCTACCATTCAGGTAGGCCTCAGTCGACCTCACTCGGGACGCCTCCTCTAACACTATTTCTTTTATTTTTTCCAAATTGGTCTCACTATCATCCACTTCCCAAAAAGGAGCCGTGATTATCAGTATTTATGATTGGATGTCAAGGAGTTAGACCAAGCTTTTTGATGTTTATAATGTTTTTACTTTAAAGAAATAAAAAAGAAATTTGAAAAGATTTCCCATCTTCTGAAAAAAGGTCCCAAACAAAATAAAACAGAGAGCCTTCATCATCTGAAGTTTTTGTTCGGAATAGCCAAACCACCAGAAATTATTCTTTTTGGAGGACATTTTGTTGGTGTGCACATGGCGCATTTGCACTAAATCCAAAAGACCCAGGGTTCCGTGGGTGCGCCCCACACCGCTTTCCTTGGGGCCCCCCCAGGGGGTTTGCGCCAAGGCATTGGAAAAAACCGAGTCATTGATATTCACCGTTCCCGCCACAATGCGCGAGGCAAAGGCTTCTCCTTTTTTCAAATTTTTCGTCCAAATATAGGCATTCAGCGCATAGTCAGAATCGTTGGCCAGTTCCACCACTTCATCCTCGGTTTTATAGGTCATAATGGGCAATACCGGGCCAAAGGTTTCGTCTTCAACCACTGAAAAACTGTGATCAACATGAGTGAGTACGGTGGGTTTGTAGAAATTTCCCGGTAAATCGGCATTTCGCTCACCCCCTGTAAGAACTGTGGCTCCCCGCTTTTTGGCGTCTTCAACCTGGGCTTCCACTTTTTTAATCTGCATTTCGGCCGTCATGGAACCCATATCGACATCGCCCCTTAATCCAAACCCCAAGCGAAGTTTATTTGTTTTTTCAACAACCAGGTTTGTAAATTTGTCGGCAATGGATTGGTGAACATACACACGCTCAACGCTGGCACATACCTGGCCGCTGTTGCAAAAAGCCCCCCAAACGGCAGCCGAACTGGCCAAATCGACGTCGGCATCGGGCAACACAATGAAGGGATCTTTTCCGCCAAGTTCTAAGGTAATGGGCAAAAGTTTCTCGCTGGCTGCTGCCATGATCCTTTTCCCCGTAGAAACCGAGCCTGTAAAAACAATTTTGTCCACCCCACCCTTGACCAGAGCGGCTCCGGTGCCACCATCGCCGGTAACAATCTGAAGCACATCCCGGGAAAGACCCGCCTGGCCCATGATTTCGCCAATTTTAAGCCCAACTAAGCTTGTAAATTCGGAAGGTTTTAAGACAACGGCATTACCCACCATAAGGGCCATGACCACTTCACCCAAAGGAATGGAAAATGGAAAATTCCATGGGGAAATCACCCCGACAACTCCATAAGGATAATATTCGATGTGGCTTTTGTGCCCCAAAAAAGACCATTTCCCCAAACATATCTTTTCTTTTTTAAGAAGGGGCTCGGTTTTGGTGGCAAAATAAGTCATCAAATCCATCACGGGCATGATGTCATGCGAAATGGATTCCAGAATGGGTTTGCCGTTCTCTTTTGAAATAAGTTCAGCAATCGAATCGATGTTTTTTAAAATAATGCCACGTGCCGAAAGAATGATTTTTTTTCTTTGAATAAAACTCGTTTGGGCCCATGATTCTTGGGCCACCCGGGCCCGGTTGATGGCCATTTTAACTTCGGCTTCTTCCATCACGGGAATCTCTCCCATGTTTTCACCGGTGGCTGGGTTGGTAGCTTGGATGGATGACATACAATAACCTCTGCTCTATTTTTAATTTGGGTGCTCGCGTTTTCGAGTGGGTAAAATTTAATTTACTCACATCATTTATTCCCAAATGATGTCCCCCTTTAAAAAAGGGGGATTAAGGGGGATTTGAGCCCGCTTGCATTCCCGTTCCCGTATTGCCTTTTAACAATCTCTTTTCCTCTCTTTTTCTCATAAAAAATATTTAAATCGGGTACGGGAATTGGAACGGGAACAAATCCCCCCTACCCCCCTTTTTTAAAGGGGGATGCCACGATGATCTTTTAATTTTATTTGACCTTTATTTTTTCCAAAATTTCTGCGGCCGTCTCATAGGGATTATGATGTTTTTCTGCAAGATTTTTGACCAATGCCGTAAACATCCCCTTACCTTCCATTTCGGCTTTTAATTTTTGATGAAGTTCCGCCAAGACAATATCGGTGCATTCTTCCTTTAAAAGGCCTTTCAAACCGGCCTTGTTTTCCCTGGAAATATTTTCAATGGCACAGATCAATTCATCAATGCCTTTATTGGAAATGGCCTGTGTTTTTAAAACGGGCACCTTTTGGGTGCTTGAGGCCATCTCAACTAAAGCCCTTAATTCGGCAAAGATCCGGTCAGCCCCTTCGCGGTCGGCCTTGTTCACCACAAAGACATCGGCAATTTCCATGAGGCCCGCCTTCATCGTTTGAATGGTGTCCCCCGATTCAGGCACAAGGACGACCACTGTGGTATGCGCCACCGCCATGATATCAAGTTCGGTCTGCCCCACCCCCACCGTTTCAATAAGAATGATGTCAAAGCCAAAAGCATCCATGAGGTTGGCAATATCACGCGTGGCGCGGGAAAGCCCGCCATGGGATCCGCGCGACCCCAATGAACGGATAAACACATCGTCATCGGCGCCATGTTCGGTCATCCGGATGCGGTCGCCTAACACCGCGCCCCCGGTAAAGGGGGAGCTGGGATCAATGGCAATAACTCCCACCTTTTTTTTCTGTTTTCGAAAAGCATGAATCAGCTTGTCAACCAAAGTTGACTTCCCTGCACCCGGAGGACCGGTAATTCCAATGCGATAAGCTTTTCCACAATGGGAATAAACTTCTTTCATGATTTTCATGAGATCTTCGTGACGGTTATCGACATAGGTCATCAGGCGGGAGAGTGCACGTTTGTCGCCTTTGAGCATAGATTGAACAAGTGGATGCATCGAAAAAATAATTCATCATATTTGGAAAGGAATGTAAAAGGATTATTGTTCCCTGAAGGGATCAGATTCTAAAGACAAACTACAAATACAGATTGACTTAAACTTCTTAAGAATAAATAATTTTCCCCACTAACCCTTCACAAGGAGAATCTTCTATGAAAAAAGTTTTTCTGACCGGCGTATTACTGGTTCTCGGATTTTTATCTGTTTTGTTGTTTCAACAAAAATGGGCGATCCCCAATGCCATGGCCGATGGATGCACCATTGGCATTGATGGCACCGATTCTTGCCATAGCAATGATATTGGCGATCCTCCTGGATCAGCGTTGGGTAATTTACGATGTGTCACTGGTAGTGGTAGCTGTGAAACCTGCTTGGCTGAAAACATAATAGCCGAAGCCTGCAACAACAAAGACGACGACTGCAACGGACAAGCCGATGATGGCGATATTTGCGGAGCCAACCGGTTCTGTCTTTTGGGAGAAAGTTATTGTTGCCCCGTAGAAGGCACAGGTCAGGGTGGCCTGAATGCGGCTGGCGAAGATCGTTGTGATGGCGTTGACAATGATGGCGATTCTTTGGTGGATGAAGCCGCCACAGAGTGTTTCCTGCCTCCCCCTGTTCCTATCGGCGAAGGTAATTTTCATTGCGTCGGCGGTTCTTGCCAGACATGTACAACAGTGTCTGCAGAAAGCTGCAACCTCATTGATGACGATTGTGACGGACAGATTGATGAAGACGCCACCTGCCCGGACGGTACGACATGCTTTGATGGCCACTGCTGTGCGCCCACAGCCGCAGCCCAACAAAATTTCAGGGTTAATCTTCAAGCCCAAAACAATCGCGGTGGCGGGGGATGTAGTTTACGCCCTTAATTCGGTATGATCACCATTTTCACGCCACCGGTGGGGATGTTTACATTAGGCACAGTGAGTACACCATCCCCATCCGCAAACACATTAATAGGAGAAGCGCTTCCCAAGGTAACGCTAAAACGCTGGCCAAGATTGACCACGAAGTTTTGCAGACGGCGAGGGGTCACATCCGCTATTTGGGATGAACCACGGGCATACATGCTCACTTCGTAACGATTGGCTTGATCCACAATGGTTTTGACATCCCATTGCAGGAACTCGTTGTAGGCCGCTGTTCCGCTGGTTCGCCCCACATCGCTTGAGGTTGAATCAGAGAAGGCCACATAAGTTTTCACAGGGAAACTGCGATCGACTCCCGGGGTATTGGGCATGCCATCTTCCCAGTCTCCCCACGGGAAACTAAACATCCTGAAATTGATGTCATCGGCGGGCGCATACCCCTGCCACCCATGATAGCCCGTATTGACCTCACCAATGAATCCGCGTCGACCATCGTTCATGCAATCATAGAAAGGATACCCTTGCGAGGCCGGCTGAATGGTTCCGTCATTGGTTCCGTGAACAGCAATGATGAAGGCGGTGTCCATGTCCTGGTAATTCGGATCACAGGCGATCGTCTTGTGGTCCATGTAATCCCAAATGCCCATGCCGTTAAGGGCACGAATGCTCTCAGCCGTGTTAGACCCATCCACCCACTCGATCCCAAGATTGAGCACAGGATTATTGGTGGCCAAAGGTCCCCATCGGCCGATATTTTCATTTCTAAAAACAGGATCGCCCGCATAATCAGTCATACCTTCAGAGGCATACACAATGCCGAAGATTTGGGGATAATGCATGGCCCAGGTAATGGAACCGGAAGCACCCATCGAATGCCCATAGGCATAAATACGGGTTTGATCTGCGTGATTGGAATAATAAGGATCCAGAATGGTGTCTTTGAGGGCACGCAACATTCTTACTTCCGAAAAATTGCAGATGGGACCGGCGCTCACATTTGTATTGG
>Ga0154362_142_pt1 | contig 18734 bp, 22 predicted proteins | sample RifGroA2_FD_115890 | JGI IMG/M metagenome (GOLD analysis project Ga0154362, IMG submission 115890) | Deltaproteobacteria bacterium GWA2_45_12
ATGCCTCCTTATATCAAAAACCGGGGCTGTTGCCGATCATGAATTACTAAAAATGTTTCCCCGACAGGCTCCTAGGGACGTGGTCTCTTTCTTGACCTTCCCTTGGTCCCGTGGCATTTTCAGGCCGTGAATTTCCAAACGGTCAATCCTTCCACAGAAAAAATTATCGCTACTTACCGGTTTTTTTCAGACAAAACCATTCAGCAAAAAATCGATCAAGCCTCATCAGCTTATTTGTCATGGAGCCGCTTGTCTTTTGATGAACGGGGCCTTTTTTTAAAAAAGGCCGCTGTTTTATTGGAACAAAAAAAAGATGATTACGCCAAACTTATGACCCAGGAAATGGGCAAACCCTTGGGGCAGGCTCTTAGTGAAGTTGAAAAATGTGTTTGGGGGCTTAAGTTTATTGCTGACAAGGCCGCAGATTGGTTGGTGCCGGAAATTGTTCAAACAGAGGCGACAAAAACTTATGTGTCCTTTGATCCCTTGGGGACGGTGTTGGGCATTATGCCGTGGAATTTTCCTTTTTGGCAGGTCATTCGGGCCGCTGGTTCCATTTTGATGGCGGGAAACACTTTTTTAGTCAAACATTCTCCTAATACCACCGGATGTGTTTTGGCCCTTGAAGAAGTTTTTAAAAAAGCCGGTTTTCCCCCGGGAGTTTTTCAGGCTCTTCTTATTCCTGAAGCCAAAGTGGAAAAAATCATCGCTCATCCAACTATTGCCGGAATCACTCTTACTGGAAGCCCCAGAGCAGGCCGTGCTGTTGCCTCATTAGCGGGGGCTCATTTAAAAAAATGTGTTTTAGAACTGGGAGGGAGCGATGCTTATGTTATTTTGGAAGATGCCAATCTTGAAGAGGCTTCCTATTTATGTGTGAACGCACGCATGAATAATGCAGGGCAAACCTGCATCGCGGCCAAACGGTTTATCCTGGTTGGTCACCACAAAAAGGAATTTGAAAAATATGTTGTTGAAAAAATGAGCCGGAAAAAAATGGGGGATCCGTTGGACCCTCATACAAACATGGGCCCCATGGCCAGAAGTGATTTGCGAAAAAATCTCCACCGTCAAGTACAAAAAAGTATCAAGGCCGGGGCTCGGTGTTTACTTGGAGGGCAGCTTCCTCAAGGGGTCGGTTTTTATTATCCGCCCACGGTGTTAACCGGTGTTTCTAAAGACATGCCTGCCTACAGTGAAGAATTATTTGGCCCCGTGGCTGTTATTTTTTATGCCAAAAATGAAAAGGAAGCCATCAAGCTTGCCAATGACACATCTTACGGCTTGGGTGCCTGTGTTATCGGAAAAGATATAAATCATGCAGAAAAAGTGGCCAAACAGATGGAAGCGGGAAACTGTTTTGTGAATACAGCGGTTAAATCAGATCCAAGACTTCCCTTTGGGGGGATAAAAAACTCGGGTTTTGGACGTGAATTGGGAGTTTTTGGGACAAGAGAATTTGTGAATGTAAAGACGATGTATGTAAGATGACGTAGGGGCGGCGCTAACGCTGCTCCCTGAGCGAAGTCGAAGGGAGAACACCTTGGCCCCTCGACTTCGCTCGGGGACCAGAAGCTGCTACCAGATCATTTGGGTTTGCAGTTTTTATTTTTACAGATCAACCGATCCAAACTAATAGGCCCTGCCCCATTTGTCATAAAAAACAAGGCCACCATCAAAAGAGTCAGGGGATATTCATACCCCCCATTTTGAGCCAGCAATCCTTTGGCCCAATGCACTTTAAAGATGGCTACGGCCATGGTGCAAGCCACTCCAAAAGCGGCAACCGGGGTAAGTAAACCGACAATAAGTCCAAGCCCACCTAAAAATTCACCCGCAATGGCCAGGTAAACGGCGATTTGAGGATTGGGAATACCCATGTTGGTGAAGGCTTCCACGATTTGGGGAATGCCATTTAGTTTTTGCCACCCATGAACGGTCATAATAACGCCGACAACCACTCTTAAAAGTGTCAAGGCAAGAGGCCCCAGTTTAGTGCAAAGTGTTTTTGGACACATAAAACTCCTTTTGATGAGATTAAAAATTTAAAGGGTACAAAAACAAAAGCCCAAACTAACAAACAAAATGTTTCTCGTTTGGGCTGTGTTTTAAAAGAGCGATCAAGAATATGAATTACTCAGGAGCGCCTTCTGGAGCAGGGGCTTCTTCAGCGGGGGCTGCATCAGGAGCTGGCGCTGGTTCGGGTTGGGCTTGGGGTTCGGTTGCAGGAACTTCAGAGGCAGGCTCTTCACCTTTCTTGCAAGCATTTAAACTTAATAAGGCCACCAATCCAAACACAGCCAAGAGTGCAAATAGTTTTTTCATGAGAAATCCTCCTTAATAGGGTTATTAATTGTACGGGAAGATAGGGGGAAAGATCCTACTTGTCTACTTTTTTTTAAGAGGTTTTTAAAGGGTACCGTTTTAGGGGTTGATTTTTTTGGTGGACCCACTAAAAGGTCAAAGCTTATGGCCGTTCCATTATCACAAGGGTTAAGGGTTTTTAGTTATGTCATGAAGCAAAAAATCAAGGGGGTGAAGCGCTATCCCTTGGTATTGATGCTAGAGCCCCTTTTTCGTTGCAATCTGGAATGCAAGGGGTGCGGCAAAATTCAATTCCCTGAAGAAACCTTGAATCGACGATTGTCCGTGGAAGAATGTCTTCAAGCAGCCCAAGAATGTGGGGCTCCGATGGTTTCCATTCCTGGAGGAGAACCTTTAATTCATCCCGAAATCCAGCAAATTGTTGAAGGGCTCATCAAGCAGAAGCGTTATATTTATCTTTGTACCAATGCCCTATTGCTTGAACGCAAGCTTCATTTATTCAAACCCTCAAAATATCTTACTTTTAGCGTTCACTTAGATGGCCTTAAAGAGGAACATGACAAGGCCGTATGCCGTGATGGTGTTTTTGAACAGGCTGTTAAGGCCATCAAAGCGGCCAAGGCCAATGGTTTCCGGCTTACCACCAATACCACCCTTTTTGATGGGGAAAACCCCGAGCGTGTACGCGCGTTTTTTGATTTTGCCATGGAGTTGGGCATTGAAGGCATGATGGTCTCGCCTGGGTATGCTTATGAAAAAGCCCCGGACCAGGAACATTTTTTGCGTCGTGAAAAAACCAGGAATTTTTTCCAACAAGTGTTCAAAGACCGCAAGCCCAGCTGGAAATTTAATCAATCCCCTTATTTTTTGGAATTCTTGATGGGTAAAAAGAATTACCAATGCACACCCTGGGGCAACCCCACACGTAATATCTTTGGCTGGCAAAAACCCTGCTATTTGCTGGGGGAAGGTTATGCAAAAACCTTTAAAGAACTCATGGAATCCACAGAATGGGACAAATACGGCACCGGTAAGAATGAAAAATGTGCCGACTGCATGGTCCATTGCGGGTACGAACCCACCGCTGTCATCGATGCCTTCTCTTCCGTCAAAAACTTTATTGAAGTGGCAAGGGCTTCGGTGTGATATTTGTTGACATATTAATAGTATTCTATTAATTTATACGCATATCTAATTTTATCTATATACATTAACTATTATGAATATGTTAGCCATTAACCCATTTCGTCCTGGAGCAGGACATCTTCCTCCTTATTTAGCGGGACGTGAAAACGAAAAACATGAGTTTGCCCAGATGCTTACTCAAAAACCGGTTCTTACTAATCTTGTTCTTACTGGGTTACGCGGTGTGGGTAAAACGGTTTTATTGGAGACATTCAAACAAATTGCTATTCAACAAAATTGGCTATGGGCTGGTACTGATCTTTCAGAATCGGCAAGTGTCAGTGATGATAGTATTGGTATCAGGATATTAGCTGATTTAGCCCCGTTAGTAGCGGGCATTAAAGTCAATGAAACTGAAACACGTCGTATTGGTTTTGCAGTCGAATCAACGAAGTCTCCTATTTATCTCGATTTTTCTCTTCTTAAACGAGTTTATGACCAAACTCCCGGATTGGCTTCGGACAAATTAAAAGCCGTACTGGAACTTGTGTGGACATGCCTTAAAGGCAGCCATTGTCAGGGGATTATTTTAGCTTACGATGAAGCTCAAAACTTAAGTGATCAGGCTGCAAGCCAACAATACCCCTTATCTCTTTTGTTGGATGTTTTTCAGTCAATCCAAAAAAAGGAAATACCATTTTTCCTTGTATTAACAGGACTCCCCACTTTGTTTCCAAAACTTGTTGAAGCTAGAACTTTTTCAGAACGTATGTTTCATATCATGACCCTTGGTCGTCTTAATGAAAATGAAAGTCGTGATGCTATTTTAAAACCAATGGAACAAACAAATTCACAAGTGCGTTTTAGTTCCGTGGCAACGCAAGAAATTGTGAAATTTTCGGGAGGGTATCCTTATTTTATTCAGTTTTTATGCCGTGAGATGTTTGATTCTTACCTTCAACAAAAATCTGGAGGAAAGGTTAATCCGAATGTTACGGTTTCCGGGATGGTACGAAAACTTGACACCGATTTTTTTGCGGGTCGATGGAATCGTGTGACAGACCGTCAAAGAGTACTTTTATCTGTTATTTCCGAGCTTCCCCATTGTGATGAAGAATTTTCTGTTCAGGATGTTGTAGAGAAGTCGCGTGAGGTGCTTCCCAAATCATTTAGTGCCAGCCATATTAATCAGATGCTGGTAAAACTGGCTGACAATGGCCTTGTCTACAAAAATAGGCATGGCCGCTACTCATTTGCAGTTCCCTTACTTGGGGATTTTATACGCAGGCAACGTGAAGAAGAAATATGATGATCAAAAAAAGAAAACCTTCACAACCTGAAATGTGGCTTAACCTTCAACAAGGTTATGATTCATGACCTTTGACCTATCCCAAAAACTCTTTGACGAAGCTCAAAAACACCTTGTGGGCGGAGTAAATTCCCCTGTACGAGCCTTTAAATCCGTGGGGGGGACGCCGCTTTTTATTACGCGTGCCAAGGGTTCTAAAATTTGGGATGCCGATGGGAATGAGTACATCGATTACGTGGGAAGTTGGGGGCCGGCTATTTTAGGGCATGCTCATCCGGAAGTGTTGCGAGCGATTCATGAAACCATGAAAAATGGGCTGAGCTTTGGAGCCCCCACCCCCAAAGAGATTGAATTGGCCCAAAAGGTGAAGGGATTTTTTCCATCGCTTGATCTTGTCCGCTTTGTTAATTCGGGCACGGAAGCTGTCATGGGGGCTATTCGTGCGGCACGCGGTTTTACGGGGCGGGCTAAAATCATCAAATTTGATGGGTGCTATCACGGGCATGCCGATTATCTTTTAGTCAAAGCGGGGTCGGGGGCGCAAACCTTGGGGACGCCGGATAGTGCAGGCGTTCCTTCTGATTTTGCAAGCCTCACACTCATTGCCGATTATAATGACCTTTCCTCTGTAAAAAAACTTTTCAACGAGCATAAAAATCAAATTGCGGCAGTTATTGTTGAACCTATTATTGGCAACATGGGGTGTATTCTTCCTCAAAAAGCTTTTTTGCAAGGGTTGCGTGAGATGACGGCCAATGAAGGGGCCCTGCTTATTTTTGATGAGGTGATGACGGGCTTTCGTGTGGCCAAAGGGGGGGCGCAGGCACTCTATGGCATTATTCCCGATCTCACCACTTTGGGAAAAATTATTGGAGGTGGGCTTCCTGTGGGAGCCTATGGCGGGAAAAAAGAAATCATGGAAATGGTCGCCCCCGTAGGGCCTGTGTATCAGGCCGGAACACTTTCAGGTAACCCCTTGGCCATGGCGGCGGGGTTGGCTACATTAAAGGAATTAGAAAAACCTGGGATTTATGAATCCCTCGAGCAAAAAGGAAAGTATTTGGAAGAAGGTCTGAAAAAAGCGGCTTCCAAATCCAAAGTCCCCATTCAAATCAATCGTGCAGGGTCGATGTTCTCCTTTTTCTTTTCTGCCCGGGCTGTCATGGATGCTGATTCGGCGCGCATGGCCGATGCCAATCAATTCAAAAAAGTGTTTCATACCCTTCTTGAAAATGGGGTTTATCTAGCTCCTTCGGCCTTTGAGGCGGGGTTTATTTCACTTTCACACACGAACGCCGATCTAGACCAAACTCTTCAAGTCTTCGAAAAAGCTCTTGCTTAATGCTTATTTTTGTAAGAAACTGTCACTAAATGACAGTATTAAACAAAAATTATGCGTACTAACTATCTTCAAGACATTTCTGATCCATTCTTAACCGACATTGAATTGGCCCATCTCATGCGTGTGACGCCCCATGCACGGCATAGTTGGGTGAAGCGGGCCATCAAAAAAGGGGATCTTATTCCGGTCAAAAGGGGGCTTTATTGTGTGAACCGCAAATACATTCTGAATCGAAGGTACATTGATTTATTTGAATTGGCTTTTCGAATTTATGGGCCTTCCTACATTAGCTTGGAGTCGGCTCTTTCCTATCATGGCTGGATTCCCGAAAGAGTGGTGACCGTTGCTTCGGCCTCCATGAAGCGATCCTACGTATTGACGAATTCATTGGGCATTTTCACTTTCCATTGTGTCCCGAAAAAAGTTTTTTATGCAGGAGTGGAAATTAAAAAGCAAAATGACGGTGTTTTTTATATGGCCCGTCCTTGGACCGCACTTGCGGATTACGTGCATGTCAACAAAAAGGATTGGAAGGGGATTCATCCCGTGTATGTGAGTTTGCGTGTCGAGGAAGAAGAGGATGTCGTTTCGAGTTTTCATGCCGATGCTGAGATGCTGTTCAATAATTATCCGAGCCGGCGCGTGCAGCGTTTTTTAAAGGGAGTCATGAGGGATCTTCAGTGAATATTCAAATCATTCAGGAACGATTTGACACGTACCATTGCGTCTCAAAGCAGGATGTTGCAAACGCGCTGAAAGAAATTGTCCAAGAGATTGCCCTTGCAGCCCTGTCGCGGAGCGGATTTTTTAAGAACGCAGCTTTTCAAGGGGGCACATGTTTGAGGATTTTGCATGGTATCAACCGGTTTTCGGAGGATTTGGATTTCATCCTTAAAGAACCCGATCCCCACTTCATTTGGGATCCCTGTTTGCAACAAATGACTCAGGAATTCTTGGCCTTTGGTATCGAAGCTGAATTTCAAGACCGTTCTAAAATGGACAATGCCGTCAAAAAATTCTTTCTCAAAGACACATCCCTTGGGAAATTATTGAACGTGAGTTTTGGGGACCCAACACAAAAAATCAAAATCAAATTTGAATTAGACACAAATCCCCCCGTTGGGAGCGATTTTGAAATCAAATACCTTGATTTCCCCTTTCCGTTTGTCGTGACTACGCAAGATTTGCCCAGCCTTTTTGCAGGTAAAAGCCACGCACTTTTGTGTCGCGAATATACCAAGGGGCGCGATTGGTATGATTTGTTGTGGTATGTGGCTCGAAAAATTAAACCCAATTTCACCTTCCTTCAAAACGCTCTTATCCAAAATGGTGCGTGGGAAGGGCAGGATATTCAAGTAACTCCATCTTGGTATCTGCTCGAAATGAAAAAGATGATTCAGTCCATTGATTGGGCCGATGCCAAAACCGACATTATGCGGTTTGCTAAGGGGAGTGAGCGCCAAAGTTTGGATTTATGGAGTCAGGACTTTTTCTTGGATAGGTTGGAGAAAATGGAAAGCTATTTGTCAGATAACACCCCATGATAAGATTTCCGTTTGATAACCCATTGACTCCCTTTCTCTTCCTATGTTAGGGCGTTCCCACCTTTCATGAAACCTGAAAACAAGAATACATTTCTTGTCACTTACGGCCTCTATAGCGCCGTGGGGATTCAAATGGTGGTGAGTGTTGTGTTGGGGTTGTATGCAGGGAAGTGGTTGGATTCTCGGTGGAACACCGAACCCTGGCTCATGGTTGCGGGGGTTGTTTTGGGTGCGGTATTGGGTTTTTATAATTTGATTCGTCTTTTAAGACTTGGAAAAGAGGACACTGACCATGTCGAATGATTTTCTGCCCATTCTCAAAATACAAAAGCTCGCTGCTTTCATGGCGCTTGTTTCCGTAGGCGTGGCTCTTTTTTTGTGGCCCAGCGTGGCCGTTGTGGGGGGGCTGATCATTGGCAGTGTTTTGGGGCTTTATAATTTTCGTTTTTTGGCCAAGCTCATCTCCAAATTGGTGACGGATACCGAAGACCAAAATCTTAAATGGGGCGGGTTGTTTCTTATCAAAATGCTGGGGCTTATGGGGATTGTGGCCCTTTTACTTTTAAAGACGTCCATCAACCCGGTGGCTTTGTTGGCCGGCTTTGGGTGTGTGATTGTTTCTGTGGTGATACAGGGGTTTCGTCTTTCCATCTAACTTAAGGAGTTTTTATGGAACATGGTTTTAGCTTGTTGGAATGGCTTTTTCCTTCAGTGATCAATTCAAAAAGTGGGCATGTTTTTTCAGCCCTCATTGTTGCCATCCTTCTCATTCTGGCCTCCTTCCTTTACAGAAAAAGTTTAAAAAAGAGTGCAGATGAAGTGATCCCTGAAGGAAGGGTTTCCCTCAAAAATATTTTTCAGGTTGTCGTGGAAGGTGTTTTTAATTTTATGGAGTCAGTCATTGGCCATAATGCACACAAATATGTTCCGCTTATTGGAACGGTTTTTATTTATGTATTGGTCAATAGTCTTTTGGGAGCCATCCCTGGTTTTTCACCGGCTACCGCCAATGTAAGTACCAATCTGGCCGTTTCTCTCACTGTTTTTGTCTACTACAATTACTTGGGCATTAAAGAACAAGGGTTCAAAAACTATCTCCACCATTTTATGGGCCCCATTATTTATATTGCCCCTTTAATGATGCTTATTGAATTAATCAGTCATTTTGTTCGCCCTTTGACATTGGCGGTTCGTCTTTTTGGAAACCTAACGGGCGATCATATTGTCCTTGGAATTTTTTCCGACCTGGTGCCATTGGTGGTGCCGGTCATATTCATGGCCTTTGGTATCTTTGTCTCGCTGGTGCAGGCCTTTGTGTTTTCGCTTCTGTCAACGGTGTATATCGGTTTGGCAGTCGCCCACGAAGAACATTGATTGAGTGCCATTCCTTGTAGAAGGGAATGGAGCTTTTCGGGAAACTTGTTTCGATCCCGTTACGCGGGAAAGGGCAGCCCGACAATGAAAAACAAGCAAGTCATTGAAACCGGGCTTAGATTGAGAAAACGTATGAAAAAACTGAGTGCCTTTTTAGTGGCCTTTTTTGGCCAGTTTTTGTTTGTAGCTTATGCCATGGCTGAAGAAGCCTCTGGTGCTGGTTCGTCTGGTGGCAGTTTGGTGGCCATTGGAGCCGGTATTTGTATGGGGATGGCTGCCTTGGGCGGTACCTTGGGTCAAGGCCGGGCGGTAGCCAGTGCGTTGGAAGGTGTTGCCCGCAATCCCGGTGCTGCATCCAAAGTTCAAACCCCAATGATTTTGGGTTTGGCTCTTATTGAATCGCTGGTCCTTTTCTCCTTCGTTATTGCCATCATGTTGGTGGGGAAGGTTTGATTTTGTTTTCCGTAGGGACCCCGCGGTGCGGGGTCCCTACATCCCCCCACATCCACCTAGACAATTCCATCATTCCGATGCTATAGAAACCTTTTTCTATGGCTGAAATTCGATACATTGCTGTTGAAGGCCCCATTGGGGTTGGCAAATCTTCTTTGGCCCAAATGTTAGCCAAGGACACGAATGCGCGTCTTATTTTGGAAGAAGCCAAGGAAAATCCTTTTTTGGGTTCTTTTTACGAAAATCCGGACCAGTTTGCCTTTCAGGCACAAATTTACTTTCTTTTGTCACGATATCGCCAGCAAATGGAATTAAAGCAGCAGGACCTTTTTAAACAAGCCACTGTTTGTGATTATTTGTTTGCCAAAGATGCCCTTTTTGCCGCGATGAATCTCACCGATGAAGAGATGGATTTGTACAACAAAATTTACGGTCTCTTAGATGCCCAGCTTCCCAAACCCGATCTGGTTGTTTTTTTACAGGCCAGCCCATCCGTTTTGATGAACCGTATCAAAAAAAGAAGGGCTTCCTGCGAACGGGGTATCCAGGAAGAATATATTGAACGTCTCTCCCAGGCCTATAGCCAGTTTTTCTTTCAATACACAACCACTCCCGTCCTTGTGGTGAATGCTTCGGGGTTTGATTTTATTGAGTCGGAAGCCGACTACGAAATGCTGAAAAAAGAAATGCTCAATTTGTGGAAAAGCGGAAAAGAAAAACATTATGTGACGATTGATAGTAGGTAGGGGCACGTCGCGACGTGCCCTTACAGGACATAACCATGCCTGCCCATAAAACAAAATCAGAAAAAATGACCCTTCCCAAGTTGGTTGAAAAATACCGGTCAGGTGAAAAACTGACCATGCTTACCGCTTATGACGTGACTTTAGCCAGGCTTGTCGATGAAGCAGGAATGGACATGGTTTTGGTGGGGGACTCATTGGGTATGGTCATTCAGGGGCATAAGTCCACTTTACCAGTGACCATCGAGCAGATGGTTTATCACACCCAATGCGTGGCGCGGGGGATCAAAAAAGCCCATTTGATGGCCGATATGCCTTTTTTGTCTTATCAGGTGGACAAAAAACAGGCGGTCAAAAATGCGGGTCTTCTCATCAAGGCCGGAGCTGAATCAGTCAAAATTGAGGGAGGGGAGGAAATGGCGGACACCGTTTTTTATCTTAAAAAAATGGGTGTTCCGGTGATGGGGCATATTGGGCTGAAACCGCAGAGTATTCATACAATGGGAGGGTATAAAATTCAGGGGAAATCCGAAAAAGAAGCTAAGCAAATTTTAAAAGATGCCAAAGTTTTACAACAAGCCGGGGTTTTTTCGCTTCTTTTGGAAGGCATTCCTGCCGCATTGGCCAAAAAAATAACACAAACCGTTCATGTCCCCACCATTGGAATTGGGTCTGGTCCTTTTTGTAGCGGCCAGGTGTTGGTGATTTACGATCTTTTGGGGGCCAACCCGGGATTCAAGCCTCGGTTTGTGAAACAGTATCTTGATTTGCATGCGCTTGTGAACAAGGCATTTAAAAAATACATTCATGAGGTGAAAGAGGGAGAGTTTCCGGCGAAGGAACATTCATTTTTTTTGAAGAAATAATTCTCGTTCCCACGCTTCTGCGTGGGAACGCACGGACCCGACGCTCCAGCGTCAATTCGGGGATGTTCCCACGCTGGAGCATAGGAACAAGAAAAAGGGCGAACACAAGGTTCGCCCGTACACCCATGATCATCATTCGTTCCCCCCAACAAATGCAGAAAATGGCCCTGGGGTTTCGTGCCAAGGGCAAGACCATCGCGGTTGTTCCCACCATGGGGTATTTGCATGAGGGGCATGTAACTCTTCTTCGCAAGGCTCGTAGGAAAGCAGATATTGTTATTCTCACTCTTTTTGTAAACCCCACCCAGTTTGGACCTAAGGAAGATTTAAGCCGTTATCCACGTGACGAAAAGGGGGATCTTAAAAAAGCCAAATCCTGCGGTACGGACATTGTTTTTCTTCCACAACCCCAAGACATGTATCCTGTTGGCTACCAAACCTATGTGGAAGTAATTCAATCGACCCAGTCCCTGTGTGGAGTTTCACGCCCCCATCATTTTAAGGGGGTGACAACGGTGGTGACAAAATTGTTTGCCATCACGCAACCTCACTATGCTTTTTTTGGACTTAAAGATTATCAACAATATGCCGTCATTTGTCGGATGGCCAAAGATTTGAACCTGCCTGTTCAAATAATAGGAGTGCCAACGGTCAGGGAAAAATCAGGCCTGGCCATGAGTAGCCGCAATGTTTATTTAAATGTGGAAGAAAAAAAAGCCGCTCTTTGTTTGTCCCGGGGTTTAAAAAAAATCCGTAGGGGCGCTGCTTGCCGCGCCCCTGCTCGAAAGAGCGCAGCAAGCAGCGCCCCTACGTTGAATCATCTTGTTTTCATGCTCAAAAAAGAAATTAAGCGTGAACCTTTGGCAAAAATAGATTATATTGCCGCCGTTGACGCCAAAACAATTCAGCCCCTCAAAGAATATCAACGGGGAAATACCCTGTTCGCGGTGGCTGTATTTTTTGGAAAAACAAGATTGATCGATAATATTGTGGTGTAAAGGCACGTCGCGACGTGCCCTTACCAATAAATGAAAATCATTTCCGCAAAATATCTTTTAACCATGGAAGGGGACCCCATTGTGGGCGGGGCCATGGCCATTGAGGGAAGTGAAATAATCGATATTGGCAAAGAATCGGATTTGCTGGCGCGTTATCCCGGAGCCCAACGAGAAGACTACATCAACCACGTTCTCATGCCCGGCCTTATTAATGCTCATACCCATCTTGATATGAGCCATCATAAAAACTATCCCTTTGATCCCGTGCGAACCCTGGGGGCGGATACTCCTTTTGTTGACTGGCTTATTTCCTCCATCGATTACAAAAAAAGAACATCTCCTGAAAGAATGAGGGAAGCCGTGGAAGAAGGTTTGGATGCCTGCATCGAATCGGGAACTACATGCGTGGGGGATATGGGAAGTTTTGAAGGGATCTTTCATAGTTTGGAACAAAAAGGGGTACGTGCCGTTATCTTTCCCGAAGTTTTAAGTTACGACAGTGCTGTGGCCAAAGATCTCTATGAAATGGCCATGGCCATTGTGGACAAATATTCTGATTTTGATTCCGACTTGGTGAGTGTGGGGGTGGCTCCTTATTCTCCTTACACTGTTTCCCGCAATATTCTGAAAATCATGGCCAAGTATGTGCAAGGGGCCAATATTCCTTTAATGATGCATGTGGCTGAAAGTTTTTCTGAGATGGAATTTTTTTACAATTCAACCGGGGATATTGCCACCAAACTTTTCCCCGTGATTGGTTGGGGGGAAGATTTGCCCCCGGCTTTTCGAAAAACACCCGTGGAATATTTAGATGAGGTTGGTTTTTTAGCCGCCAGCCCCATTCTGGCTTGTTGCGTTCAAATGACACCGGGAGATATTGACCGCCTGGTTAAAAACAAGGTGAAAATGGTGTGGTGTCCCCGTTCTAACTATTATTTAAAACAGGGTTTGGCCCCTTTAAAACAGCTCAAAGCCAAGAATGTACTTTTGTCTTTGGGAACCGATGGCCTTGCTTCCACCAACACACTTTCACTGTGGGATGAATTGCGTTTTGCCATGGAAGTATCGGGGGGGCAAGGGGGGAGGTTTTCTGCCGAAGAACTTTTGAAAATGGTGACCATTCAGGCGGCCCGTGTTCTGAATTTGGAAGCAGAGGTGGGAAGTTTAAGCGTTGGGAAAAAAGCGGACTATATTTTGGTTGATGCAAGCACTTGTCCCGAAAACGAAAATATTTTTTCTCATTTAATTCAAAACACCAAAAGTTATCACATCCATCAAGTGGTGGTGAATGGTGAGGTATTGAAAACAGTTAATTAACTTCACAACTAATATGGATTCTGGTACGTTTTACCGGTTTTTCCAGGTTTTTTAAAAAACTATCAAAGGAGAATTTCATGAAAAATTTTTTGGCGGTCAGTTTTATTTTATTGGCTTTTGGTGCGTGCGATAAAATGGAGGCCTTAAAAAACAAGGCCAAGGCCAAGGTGGAAGAACAAAAAAAAGCCGCAACCACCTCCCCTGTTCCTGAACCTCCTTCTGCTTTGCCGGTAGCGGCAGGTGGAAGTAATTCGGCAGTGCTTGCCCGTGTCAATGGCAAGGAAATTACAGATGCCGAAGTGACGGAACGGGTCAAAAACAGTCTGAAAAAACTGGAATCCCAGATTTTTGATATTAAAAAAAGAGGGTTGGATGATTTGGTGGAAGAATCCCTGTTAGGTGAGGCGGCCAAAAAAAGAAACCTCTCCATTGACGATCTTCTTAAAGAAGAAGTGGACAAAAAAATCGTGGATCCCACCGATGCTGAGCTCAAACAATACTACGAATCGATGAAGCCACGTTTAGGGAATCAGCCCTACGACAAAATCAAGGATCAACTGGCCCGTCAGCTTAAGAGCATGAAACAGGGTTCTGTTTATAATAGCTACATGGACAGCTTAAGAGCCGATGCCAAGGTTGAAATTTTGATGGAACGCCCCCGTGTGGAAGTTTCGGTTGATGACGATCCTTCCCAAGGCCCCAAGGATGCTCCCATTGTTCTTATCGAATTTTCCGAATTCCAGTGCCCTTTCTGCAAAAAGACGCGTCCCACCATTCGGCAAATTTTGGATACCTATAAAGACAAAGTTCATTATGTGTTTCGCGATTTCCCTCTTTCATTCCATAAAAATGCCCCCAAGGCAGCCCAAGCGGCCAATTGCGCTGGGGATCAGGGAAAGTATTGGGAAATGAACGACAAGCTTTTTGAAAATCAGCAAGCCCTCGATATTGAAAATCTGAAAAAATATGCCGGTGAGCTGAAGTTGAACACTTCAAAATTCAATGAATGTCTTGATAGCGACAAATTTGCCGCAGAAATTGCAAAAGACGAACAGGATGGCGAATCGGTGGGAGTCAGTGGAACCCCCGCTTATTTTATCAATGGCATTTTCCTTTCAGGAGCTAGGCCCTTTGAAGCCTTTAAGGAAGTCATTGATGATGAATTGGCCCGGGGGAAATGAAGAAAAGCTTTCTGGTCCCTGAGCGGAGTCGAAGGGAGGTAGCCTCGGCCCTTCGACTTCGCTCAGGGACCACTCAGGTCGCGACCTGTCCTTACGAGGATTGTTAACAGGCCCTGCACCCTATGGTGCAGGGCCGTTTTTTATTCCGGTAAATTTTCCAGTTTATTCAAAAAATTCTGGATTTTTTGTCGGGCAATAGCCTCTTCCAAGGGGAAGTTGTTGTAGTTGTCTTTTAAATAGAACAAAAAACGATCAAAATTCCCGTTGATACTTTGAAGCGTTGTTCCCGAGAAACGGGGCCATTCCTTCTTCATAAAAATCTTGACCTCGTTCCAATGTTGTTGCATGCGATTGGCTAATGACATGGGGATGGTTTAACGTGGAGAGGCATCTCAATCAAGAAAAATGATTATGAATAAAAAATTAAACAAAATCAGTTCTCGTATTACGGAAGATCCCGAACAACCGGCCTCACAGGCCATGCTTTATGGCTTGGGGCTTACCCAAGCCGATATGCACAAGCCCTTTATTGGCGTTGCCAGCACGGGTTACGAAGGCAATACCTGCAATATGCATTTAAACGATTTGGCCAAAATCGTGAAAAATGGGTGCCAGGATGCGGGGCTTGTGGGGCTTGTTTTTCACACTATCGGGGTCAGTGACGGTATTTCCATGGGAACCGATGGGATGAATTTTTCTCTTCAGTCGCGGGACATTATTGCCGATTCCATCGAAACAGTCATGTCTGCCCATTGGTATGATGCCAATATTTCAGTAGTAGGGTGTGACAAAAACATGCCCGGTTCGGTGATTGCCATGGGTCGCCTCAACCGTCCCAGCATCATGGTTTATGGGGGGACAATCAGTCCGGGACATTTTCATGACAAGGTTTTGGATATTGTTTCAGCCTTTGAAGGCTTGGGTGAATTTGTGGCCGGAAAAATTGATCAAAAAGAACTTACCGGCATTTTGCAGCATGCTTGCCCCGGGGCTGGGGCTTGTGGCGGCATGTACACGGCCAACACCATGGCTTCAGCTATTGAAACCTTGGGCATGAGTCTTCCTTATAGTTCTTCCTATCCGGCGACCAGTAACGAAAAACTCAAAGAATGTGCCACGGTGGGGAAGGCCATTTTAAATCTTTTGGAAAAGGAGATTACCCCAAAGATGATCATGACAAAAAAGGCGTTTGAAAATGCCATCACCGTCATCATGGCCCTGGGGGGATCAACCAATGCCGTATTGCATTTGATCGCCATGGCCAAATCGGTAGGAATTAAATTAACCCTGGAAGATTTTCAGCGCATCAGCGACAAAACGCCCTTCATTGCCGATCTGAAACCTTCCGGAAAATATGTGATGGAAGATTTGTGTAAAGTGGGAGGAGTGCCGGCCGTATTAAAACTTCTTTTGAAAGAAGGTTTCTTATATGGCGATTGCCTTACCTGCACGGGGAAAACTTTGGCGGAAAATCTGGAGTCCCTGCCGGGCTTGACTCAGGGACAGCCCATTATCGTTCCCCTTTCACAGCCCATCAAAAAAACGGGGCATCTTCAAATTCTTTACGGCAATCTTGCCAAAGAAGGCTCGGTGGCCAAAATTACGGGGAAGGAAGGCCTTTCTTTTACAGGAACAGCCAAGGTTTTTGATAGTGAAGAAGAGGCGATCGCCGCCCTGGAAGCCAAAAAAATCAAAAAAAGTGATGTCATTGTTATTCGCTACGAAGGCCCCAAGGGCGGCCCCGGCATGAGTGAAATGCTTAAAGTGACTGCTGTCGTCATGGGGGCTGGTTTAGGCAAAGATGTTGCGCTTATCACCGATGGCCGCTTCTCCGGCGGCACGCACGGTTTTGTTGTGGGGCATGTGACCCCGGAAGCTCAAGTAGGGGGCGTCATGGCCATTATTGAAGACGGGGATGAAATCACCATCGATGCCGAAAAACATATTTTAAACCTGAATGTGTCCGGCAAAGTCATTGATACCCGTTTACGAAAATGGAAAGCTCCGCCCTTAAAAGCCACCCAGGGCACTCTTTTCAAATACATCAAAAATGTCTCTTCGGCTTCTGAAGGCTGTGTGACGGATGCGTAAGGTTTGGGGCTGTTTTTTCTTGATGCAATTTTAGGTTGACCTTTGCATCCAATGAAGAAGAGAATGCCGCATCTCAAATTTATGCATCCCATCCTCTACCAATTCCCCGAATGGATTCCTTTATTGGGCGGCAAAGCGTTGCATACCTATGGGGCGCTTGTGGCATTGGGATTTTTTTGTGGGCTTTTGTGGGTCAGGTATGAGGCGACGCGTGTCGGTCTGAATGTTCAAAAAATGATGGATTTGTTTTTTTATGTGGTGCTGGCGGCCATTGTGGGTTCGCGCATCATGTATGTTTTGGTTTCTGAACCGCGATGGTGGGAAGATCCCCTGGTTTTTATCCGTTTCTGGGAAGGGGGCTTGGTTTTTTACGGGGGGTTGATTGCTTCAGTACTCACGGTGGTGTGGTACACCTTGCGACAGCGGATGAATTATTATTCGGTCGCCGATGTTTTTACTCCCGGTATCGCCTTGGGCCATGCCATTGGTCGCCTGGGATGTTTTGCAGCGGGGTGTTGTTATGGCAAACCCGGCCCCGAAAATTCGTTTTGGACGGTCTTGTTTCCACAGGGCGATTTTTCCATTGCCCCCTATGACCATCCTATTTATGCCTCCCAGCTTTTTGAGTCGTTTGGTGAATTTGTTTTGTTCCTGATTTTGTTCTTTTTTAGGAAGAAAAAGAAATTCGAAGGGGAGGTATTTTTAATTTACATCGTTTTATATCCCATCCTCAGGTCCTTTCTGGAAATTTTTCGTGGCGATTCGATCAGGGGTTTTATCGTTGACAATATCCTTTCAACATCGCAGTTTATAAGCATTCTGTGGGTGGTTGTGGCTCTTGTTTTATGGATTCAATTAAGAAAAAAACATGTTTAAAGTCGGTGATGGGGATGGCAAGGGGAAGTTTGTTGCAAAGTGTTCTTCTTGTTATCTTTTGGTGCGGCATTTCTGGGCAAACCTGTACCAAGGATATTGTCTATTCCAAAGACTATTACACCCAGCCCGTTTCTGAATCCTTTGAAATAGGGATGACCGAAGCCATGGCCAGAATGGAGAAGGTTTTGCCCAAATTTGGGTACAACATCATCCAACAGGATGAGGCCCAACACAAATTTATTACGGGGTGGCGGCCTGTGGAGGCTGATTCGCACTATGTGTTTTTGTTTGCTCGACGTGATTATGGGATTACCGATGGCACTTACTACCAGCTCTTGGTTGATTTAATCCAGCAGGGCTCCAAGGTGAAGGTGGCCCTTTCCACCAAGGTAAAAACCATTGTGGGCCCCTTGGAATCCAGCAAAAAAGTGGAACAGCGCATTCTCAAACAGCTTGCCGATGATTTCCGATCCCCGCAGATTGAAATTACCAACGTTGAGATGAGGAAGAAGTAGTAGGGGCATGGCATGCCGTGTTCCTCACATTAGCCGTAGGGATCCGTAAGGGCAATTCATGAATTGCCCTTACTCATCATGTATGTCCAAAGCCCAATTTTTCATTGGAATTCTTTTTCAGCCCCAGGTTTTGGTGGAGCAAATACAGCCCATTATCCAGGATGCTTTTGGTCCCATTGAGGATGTTTCTGAAATTTTTGAATTTAACCACACCAATTATTATGAAGAAGAAATGGGGGCATCCCTAAAAAGGGTGTTTTTTACCTTTAAAGGGACAATTGACGCCGCTCAGTTGGTGAAATGGAAGGAAATAGCCGTTCAGATTGAGGAAGAGTTTTTCAAGAAAAAAGGAAAACGTTTTGTCAATGTGGACCCTGGTTATCTGGATTCAGTCAAAATCATTCTGGCCTCCAACAAACAGGGAGGGCATAAAATAGCCCTTACAGAAACTGTTTATGCCGACATGGTCATGGACTATTTCAAAGGGGAGTTTCGTTTTTTTGATTGGACCTTTCCTGATTTCAAATCAGGACTTTATTCCTCGTTTTTCATAAACACCCGCCGAAAATTCTTGGATAAAGGATACCAACCACAGAGCAAGCCCTAGGAGCCTGTCGGGGAAACATTTTTAGTAATTCATGATCGGCAACAGCCCCGGTTTTTGATATAAGGAGG
>Ga0154362_106_pt4 | contig 18501 bp, 19 predicted proteins | sample RifGroA2_FD_115890 | JGI IMG/M metagenome (GOLD analysis project Ga0154362, IMG submission 115890) | Deltaproteobacteria bacterium GWA2_45_12
AGGAAACGGTGGGAAAAAAATAGTAACTAACGGCTCCCTAGCGCGCTCCCTTTGTCAAGTCAATGTTAAACCACTGAAAATACTCATCATTTTAACGCACCGCATAAAATAAAAAGCTTGGCCTCCCCATTTGTTTGAAGTATGAGCTAAGGGTTTTCTTTATGTAAGGTAAGGGCAATTCATGAATTGCCCTTACAAGAATGGTCCCTTACACGTTTTTCAAGTATGCTTAAAAAATTGAACCAAAAAATCCTGATGATCATCCCCTTTCTTTTTTTTGTTTCTGTTTTAAATGCCTGCCATTCTGAAAAATCGGTACGGACGTCACACAAAACAGCCCAAAGCCCGCGCGAAAAAATGGTTTCCCCCCTTTATTTCAATTTGGGAGAGGATAAAATCACCGACATGAATCTGATTGCCCGCAATGCCTCATGGCTTAAGGCAAACTCCGGAACCATTCTTCTTCTTGAGGGACATTGTGATGACCGTGGTAGCGCCGACTATAATATTGAATTGGGCGATAAAAGAGCCCGTGCCGTCATGAAAGAATTATTGGCCTTGGGAGTCAGTGAAAACCAGATCGTGGTGGTAAGCTACGGTAAAAACCATCCTGCCACTACAGAAAAAACAGAAGAAGCCAAATCCAAAAACCGGCGTGTCGAATTTGTTGTTCGGTAACAATGAAAAAAATTCTATCATTTGTTTTTTGTCTTTTCTGCCTGAGGGCCGAAGCCGGAAACCTCACCTTAATCTCCGTTCCCCTGGAAAACTATCAACCTGAAAAAACAAAAAATCTCATTGTAGCGATTAAAAACAACTTGGCCCAACGAAGAATTCAGACAAGTATTGCCCAACCCGTTTCTGAAACATTATCCGGCTCTATCAATCGGGCTATGGATGATCAGTTTAATTTTAGTGATGAAAAAGCGGCTCAAACCCTTCAAAACGCCATCCAAACACTTAAGCCCGAACAAATGACGCTTAAAGATCTTTCCTCGCTAGCTCAAGCCCACCTTCTGTTAGCCTCAAGCTATAAGAATCTTGGGAAAATGCAGGAAATGAATGCGGCCATGATCGAAGCGGCCCGCTTAAACCCCACTCTCAATTTAAGTGAAATGCAATTTCCTCCTTCACTCATTGGTTATTTTGAAAAAGCCAAGGACAAGGTATGGAAAGAGGGCGCCATGGGGCAAGTGACTATGAATACCCTTCCTGAAAAGGGAAAAATTTTCATCAATGGTTTTTTCAAGGGAGTAGCTCCCTTAAGACTGGAACATTATCCCACCGGAAACCACTATGTCACAGCCGTATGGGGAAAAGAAAACTCCACCAAAAAGATAAGAATCGGGACTGGGCTCACTTCTCTTACATTCAAACCAAGCACGAGCTCTGATAAAAAAAAGATCCTCACCCTAAAAAATTTCCGTTCCCAAAAAGAATGGCTTGCCGAGCTCACCCCCCATCACGAATCTTCCCTGGGAATTTCAGTGGTATCTGATTGGAAAAAAAATGAAATGTCTGTTTTGTTCCATCCTATAAACTGGAATAAGGAAAAGGCGGAAGTAGTCGTATTTAAGGAAACAAAGGCCTGGAACAAAGTAGCTGCGGAGTTGTTCAAGTAATTTACATGCGTGGCTTCACATTCCCCTCAATCCATTTCACAATATCCCTTGTATCCGCGCCAGGAGTGAAAACCTCGGCTACACCCTGTTTTTTCAACCCACTGATTTCATCGGGCGGGATAATGCCCCCGCCAAAGACAACAACATCGCCGATTCCTTTTTCCTTCAAAAGACGGATGACTTCCGGAAACAAGAAATTATGGGCGCCGGACAAAATGGAAAGGCCGATGGCGTCCACATCTTCCTGGATGGCCGTGTTCACGATCATTTCAGGGGTTTGATGAAGACCGGAATAGATGACTTCGTAGCCGGCGTCCCGAAGAGTGCGGGCGATAATTTTAGCCCCCCGATCATGGCCATCCAGGCCGGGCTTGCCGATTAAGATGCGTAATTTTTTTTTCATAATTTTAATAGGGGCGCGCCAAGGGGCGCCCCTACTATCAATATATTCCAGGATCATGATATTCTCCATAAACCTTTCGAAGAACATCGGCCATTTCACCCACCGTGGCGTAGGCTCTGGCAGAATCAAGCAAGGCGGGCATGATATTTTGGTCATTTAAGGCCGCCTGCCTTAAAGCATCCAGACTTTTCTGGACAAGTTCGACATTGCGCACCGATTTCAATTCTTTCAGGCTCTGCCTCTGGCGCTCTTCAATGGCCGCCGAGTCGATCTTTAATATTTCAATGGGTGGCTCGTTTTCAAGCACAAAGTCGTTAACCCCCACAATGATTTTCACCGAACGTTCCACCTGGTTTTGATATCGGTGGGACGCATTGGCAATTTCCATCTGAGGGTACCCGTTTCGGATGGCGGGTATCATCCCCCCCATGCGATCGATTTTACGAATATAATCCAGCGCCTCTTTTTCCATCTTGCTTGTAAGAGCCTCGACAAAATAGGAACCCCCCAAAGGATCAATCGTGTTGGTGACTCCACTCTCGTAGGCAATGACCTGCTGGGTACGCAAAGCAATCCGCACCGATTTTTCGGTGGGAAGAGCGAAAGTTTCGTCCATCGAATTGGTATGAAGTGATTGGCACCCCCCCAACACCGCGCCCAAAGCCTGCAAAGTGGTGCGGATGATATTGTTTTCGGGCTGCTGGGCTGTGAGCGAACAACCCGCTGTTTGTACATGAAAACGGCATTTCCATGATTCAGGCTTTTTGGCCTTAAACCTCGTTTTCATCAAACGGGCCCACAGGCGTCTGGCCGCACGGTATTTGGCCACTTCTTCAAAAAGATCCATGTGCGCATTAAAAAAGAAGGAAAGTCGCGGGGCAAAATCATCCACCTTCATCCCACGTTCAATACAGGCTTGGACATAGGCCACACCGTCAGCCAGTGTAAAGGCCAACTCCTGAACGGCCGTAGAGCCTGCTTCGCGAATATGATACCCGGAAATGGAAACCGGATTCCATTTGGGGACCTGCTTGGAACAAAATTCAATCATGTCCACCACAATTTTCATGGCGGGTTCGGGCGGAACCAAATACGAATTCTGGGCGATGTATTCTTTTAAAACATCGTTTTGAATGGTGCCCCCCACCTTAGTCCAGGGAACATTCTGTTTTTCGGCACACACCAAAAAGAAAGCCAACAAAATGGAAGCCGGGCCGTTGATGGTCATGGAAACAGTCACTTTATCCAAAGGAATCCCGTTAAAGAGAGTTTCCATGTCGGCCAAGGAATCAATGGCCACCCCGCAAACACCCACTTCACCCCGCGAACGAGGGGAATCAGAATCGTAACCCATCAAGGTGGGAAAATGAAAAGCCGTGGAAAGACCCGTTTGACCTTCTTTTAAGAGATAATGAAATCGTTGGTTGGTGTCGTGGGCCGTTCCAAAACCGGCAAACTGGCGCATGGTCCACAAACGCCCACGATGCATGCTGGGATAAACCCCACGCGTCAACGGGAATTCACCGGGAAACCCCAGATCAGTTCGGTAAGAAAACTTTTTGAGATGTTCGGGGGTGTAAAGACGTTCAATGGGTTCGGAAGAGAGAGTTGTGAATTCCGAAAGGCGTTCGGAAGATTTTTTTAAAAATGGCTTTAGAGTTTCTTTCTCCCATTTTTTCCTTTTCGAATTGTTGTTTTTTTTACGGGAAACCATAAAAATCTATCCCGATTTCTATCCCCCTTTAAAAAAGGGGGACACAGGGGGATTTTCCCCGTATTTTTCACAAGAGCCAATCAAGCAAAATCGGGACCGGGAACAAATCCCCCTTGATCCCCCTTTTTTAAAGGGGGAAAAGTTTATTTCAATAAATGTCGTGCTATCACCAATCTTTGAATTTCAGAGGTGCCTTCATAAATTTCTGTAATGCGCGCATCACGCAGCAAGCGTTCCACAGGATATTCACGGCAATAACCATAGCCTCCATGAATCTGCACCGCCTTATTGGTGACAAAATTAGAGGTCTCGGATGAAAAAAGTTTGGCCTGGCAGGCTTCCATGCTGCAGGGTTTTCCTTGGTCTTTAAGCCACGCAGCTTTCAAGGTAAGAAGACGGCTGGCTTCAATACGTGTGGACATGTCCGCCAACATCCATTGAATGGCCTGAAAATTGGAAATCGTCTGACCAAAGGCTTCGCGCTCTTTGGCATATTTAATGGCTGCTTCCAATGCCGCCCGTGATATCCCCATGGCTTGGGTGGCAATGCCCACACGGCCGTAATCAAGCGTGTTCATGGCAATGGAAAAACCCTCCCCTTCCTTTCCCAACAAATTTTCACCCGGCACTTCGCAGTTATCAAGAATGATCGAGGAAGTAGAAGAAGCCCGAATCCCCATCTTCTTTTCCACCTTCCCCACCGAAAAACCCTTGAAGGTTTTTTCAACAATGAAAGCGCTAATCCCCTTGGCACGCTTGGCCTTGTCCGTCATGGCAAATACGACCATGGCATCGGCATTGGGACCGCTGGTGATGAAATTTTTGGTGCCGTTTAAAACATAAACATCCCCTTTTTTAACAGCCGTTGTTTGCTGATTGGCCGCATCCGAACCGGTGCCAGGCTCAGACAAACAATAAGCGCCCAATTTTTCACCGCGGGCAAAGGGAATTAAATGTTTTTTCTTTTGTTCATCGGTTCCAAAACGGCTAATGGGCCCACAGTAAAGGGAATTATTCACCGACATGGTTACCCCCGTTGAGGCGCATGCCGCTGAAATTTCTTCCAGGGCTAAAACATAGGAAACCATATCCAGCCCTGCCCCGCCCCACTGTTCAGGGACCATCATGCCCATCAGCCCCAGCTCGCCCATTTTTTTAAGGTGGCGGGAAGGAAACTCGGCTTTTTCATCCAATTCGGCGGCAAAAGGAGCCACTTCATTTTGGGCAAAATCACGGGCCATGTCCTGAATCATTTTTTGTTGTTCATCGAGTTGAAAATGCATATTTCTTCTTTCGTAGGGGCAATCAAACTCTGCTCCCTGAGCGGAGTCGAAGGGAGTTAACACCCACCCCTCGACTTCGCTCGGGGACCACGAGTAAGCCCATACAATTATTTTCCCGTAAATTGTGCCGGTCTTTTTTCCAGGAAAGCCTTGATGCCTTCATTCTTGTCGCTTGTGGCAAAGGTGATGGGAAATGTGCATGCTTCAAGAGCCAAGCCGGAAACAAGATCCAAATCACTTCCATCATTAATGACTTTTTTGACCAAACTAATTGCAACGGGCCCTTTTTTAAGAATGGTTCCCAAGGTCTTTTTCACATCTTCCATAAGGCTGGCCGGCTCACACACTTTATTGACAATGCCTAATTGGCAGGCCTCATCGGCATTCAGGTTTTTAGCTGAAAAAATAAGTTCCTTGGCCCTATTGCGCCCCACCAAACGGGAAAGTCTTTGGGTTCCACCAAACCCGGGAAAAATTCCCAGATTCACTTCAGGCAAACCCAGCAAAGCCGTTTTTGAAGCGTAAATAAAATCACAAGAAAGAGCCAACTCCAAACCACCTCCCAAGGCAAAACCATTTACAGCGGCAATTACCGGGTGAGGAAAAGTTTCAATCGTGCGCATGGTGGCATGCCCCAATTCAACAAACTCTTTGGCTTTAAGAGCGGGCATGTCCTGCATCGAAACAATATCGGCCCCGGCCACAAAGGCTTTATCCCCCGAACCCGTAATGATGACGGCTCTCACTTCAGGCTTGACGCTCAAGTCCTGAAAAGTCTGAGCCAGCTCTTTAAGAACTGTATCATTTAAAGCATTAAGCGCCTTGGGGCGATTAATGGTGACCGTGGCAATTGAATTTTCAATGTTTAACAAAATGGTTTCCATCGTTTTCTCCTTTGTCTTAATTCGACGTAGGGACAACCCTAGGGTTGTCCCTACAGTTCATAATCGTAAAACCCTTTTCCCGACTTCACTCCCCAATATCCCGCCTCCACATATTTTTGCAAAAGCAGCGAGGGAATGTATTGGACTTTGCCGGTTGACTGATACAAAGAGTAAAGAACCCGATTCACATAATCCAAACCGATGGCATCGGCCAAGGCCAAAGGTCCCTTTTTCAATAAATGACTTTGCTCAAAAGAGCGATCCACTTCTTCAGCGGTAGCGACCCCCTCATAAAGAACCTGAGTCGCTTCATTGATGGCCAAAAACAAGATTCGATTCAAAACAAAACCTGGAAAATCGTTAGATATTATATATTTGATTGATAACTTTGAAAGAAAAGATTCAACCATGCCTACAATCTCGGATGATGTTTTAACTCCACGAATAATTTCACCAAAACCAAGGGGCTCAAGCCCCCCTACAAACAGGTTTATTCCCACTGTTCTTTTAGGTTCACCACAGGCCTCTCCCATTTGAGTTAAAGAACCATGGGATTTTAACGAAACCAAAATCACTTTGGGATTTAAGACATCGGCGGCCTCTTTTAGTGTTTCGACACCGTTTAAACTGGCATCCAAAAATAAATCAACCTGGCTTGCGGCTTTTAAATCGTAAGCCAGATGAATTTTGGACAAGATATTGGTCTGTTCTTCTTCAGAAGCATTTCTTGAAACCAAAATCTTTTTAATCTGCAAAACAATTTGTTCCAGATTGGCCTTTTGGGCATCAACTAAAGTCACAGCCATTTTGGCTTGGACGCTTTGAATGGCCAAAAGAGGCACACTAGAAATGGCCCCTAAACTTGAATCAATCCCTGCGATGGCAATTTGTTCGGGCATAATCAAACCGATTCCACAATCAACGCAACCCCTTCTCCGCCTCCAATACAAAGCGAAGCCAGGCCGCGTTTGGCATTGCGTTTTTTCATGGCATATAAAAGAGAAACAAGAATCCGTGCGCCGGAAGCTCCAATGGGGTGCCCAATGGCCACCGCACCCCCATTGACATTCACCTTATCGGCAGGAATGCCCAATTTATTGTTGTTGGCCACGGCCACCACGGCAAAGGCTTCGTTTACTTCCCACAAATCAATGTCACTTACTTTAAGGTTTGCTTTTTTGAGGGCTTTTTCCATGGCCTCGGCAGGAGCCATGGTAAACCAATCAGGAGCAAGGCTTGCCTGGGCTTGGGCCACAATGCGTGCCAAGGGTTTTAGCCCGCGTTTTTTGGCCTCTTCCCCGCACATCACCACCAAGGCCGCCGCACCATCATTAATGGAAGAAGCATTACCAGCGGTCACCGTTCCTTCTTTATCAAAGGCGGGCTTTAAGTCTTTAAGCTTGGCAATGTTCCCACGACCGGGTTCTTCGTCAGAATCAACAACGGTGTTTCCTTTTTTGGAAACAATGGTCACGGGGGCGATTTCATCCTTGAACACACCATCCTTGACCGCAGCTTGCGCGCGACGATAGCTCTCTGCCGAAAATTCATCCTGCATTTCACGCGTTATTTTGTATTCGCGGGCACATTTTTCGGCAATGCTGCCCATGTGCAAATTATTGTAGGGATCCCACAAACCATCATGGACCAAAGTATCCAAAACCTTGCCGTGGCCCATACGAAAACCATTCCGCGCCTGGGGCATGGAATAAGGGGCATTCGACATGCTTTCCATCCCGCCAGCCACCACAATTTTGGCATCGCCAGAACGGATAATCTGGTCGGCCAACATCACACTTTTAAGGCCCGAACCGCACACCTTGCCAATGGTCAAAGCCGCCGTTTCATTGGGAAGCCCGGCACCCAAAAGAGCCTGACGGGCCGGAGCCTGCCCGACTGTAGAGGTAAGCACACAACCCATGATCACCTCTTCAACTTCATTGGGCTTTAACCCGGCACGATGAACTGCTTCTTTAATGGCCACCGCTCCCAATTGAGGAGCCGTTACACCGGATAAAGAACCCAAAAAAGACCCCACGGGGGTACGTGCTGCCGCAACAATCACAACTTCCTTCATAAACCCTCCTTTTACCGCGCCATAGCCAAGGCTACGGCGGGTTTATCTCGCCAAAAGTCCCGCACCTCGGGACGAAGACGGAATTAAAAATTTTGAATTAAAAGCCTCAGTGATGTAACAAATGATAAAAATCTTAGCAACTTTTTTCCCAGACAAACAAAAATGCCAAATCGTTTGGGAAACAGTTTGCCTGACGACTCCCTTTTAAGGTATTTGCTACCCCCTGATGAAAAACCATCCCAAAGGAATGACTCTCACCGAACTTGTTGTCGTGATTTTGATTGTTTTGGCGATGGTGCTGGTTTCGATTCCGCTGTTTCTTAAATTGCGCAATAGGGATGCCCCTACGCTATCTCATGCAATCCTTTCCCCGCTCCCACGAGCGACGAGCAACGAGCTACATTCCCCTTATAGCACGACACCCAGCACAGCCACAAAATGAGCGGCAGCGGCCAGAAGGACAAAGATATGCCAGACTTCATGAAAACCGAATTTACCCGGTATAAAGTTGAATATTTTGGTGATGTAGACAATGGCCCCAAGGGTATAGATGACGCCGCCGATAATGAGCCAGCTAAATACCCAGGCAGGAAACGCCGTAAGTAATTGTCCGCTTGCCCCAACGCATAACCACCCCATGACAAGGTAAATGCCCGTATTCAACCAGCGCGGAGCATGGATCACGAAAATTTTGACAACAATGCCGATCAATGCCAGCGACCAAATAACGGTCAGCATGCCCCATTTCCAAAAACCCACAAAAGCATTGATGCAAAAGGGCGTATACGTTCCTGCAATCAAACAATAAATGGCGGCATGATCAATTTTACGGAAAATTTCCAATGCTTTGTCTTTCACACACACCATGTGATAGGTGGCACTGGCTGAAAATAAGAACAGCAGGCTCACGCCGTAAACAACCAATGAAACAACCTTGGCGGTTGTCCCCCAGCCGACAATGAGTAGAATAATCAATCCGATCAACGCAAGCACAGCGCCACTCCAATGGGTAAGACTATTAACGGGTTCACGTATTTTTTTTAACATTTTGATTTCACCATTCAGGGATACACCCCAATTTATCTTACTCCCAAAACACTCACCAACCATGTACTAAGCCATGGAACATAGGTGATGACAAGAAGACAGAGAAACATGATCACCAAATACGGGATGGCAATTCGATACAATTCGATGATCGAACGCTTGAAACGGAAGGAAGAAATGAAAAGATTTAATCCCACGGGCGGTGTCAAATAACCAATTTCCAAATTGGTAAGGAAAATAATTCCCAAATGCACCGGATCAACTCCGTATCTGTAGGCAATGGGCGTAATAATGGGAACCACCACAATCGTGGCTGAAAAAATATCCATCAGACAGCCCACAATCAAAAGGAAAATATTAAGCAACACAAGGAACATGAGCTTGCTTGAAATATACTGGCTCACCCAATCAAAAATCCGCATGGGAACCTGGGCATCGACAATATAATTGGTCATCCCCATGGCCACACCCAAAATAATAAGAATGCCTCCCACAAGAACCATCGACTCACGAATGACACGCGGGATATCCGTGAACAATTTCAGGTCGCGATAAATAAAGACTTCCACAATAAAAACATACATGGCCGTAACCGCAGCAGCTTCACTGGCGGTAATAAGCCCCCCATAAATACCGATGATAATGATGAACGGCAAAGGCACTTCCCAGGCAGCGGCCTTGATTGCCTTGATGATATTTCTGCCATCAAAAGGAACACGGGTTACTTTACTTTTGACACCAAAATAAATGCTATAAGCAGACAAACCCAGCATCAGGACCATGCCGGGAAGAATGCCTGCCAAAAACAATTTATCGATGCTTACCGAGGCAATAAGTCCGTAAAGGATCAGCGGAAGACTGGGCGGAAAAAGAAGCCCCAAACTACCACAGCTTGTCACCAGCCCCATGGAAAATTTGTCCGGATATTTTTCCTTGACCAAAATGGGATAAAGCAACCCTCCCAAGGCAATAATGGTGACCCCACTGGCTCCGGTAAAAGCCGTAAAAAAAGCACAGGCCAGAATCGTCACCAAGGCCAATCCCCCGGGCATCCATCCCACAAAGGCCTGGGCCACATTCACCAAACGCTTGGGCGTACCGCTTTCAGCCATCATGTAACCGGCAAAAGTAAACAAGGGAATCGTGATCAACGTGGGGGCCGAGGCCATGCGATAGAACTCGATCATGATGGCCGAAGTATCAATGTTTACTTGATGAAACGAATAAAGGGCCGTGGCCCCAAAGATGATGAATAAGGGGGACCCAATAATGGCAAAAAGCACAAGGATGATTGTTGTACTCATAAAGTTTAAAGTTTGATTTTAAGAGAGATGTCAATTTCAGGTGTATGGATGGGCTTTAAGTCTTCCACTTTTTTACCGCCAAATTTCAAGAATATTTCCAAAAGCCGGACCACATAACGGAACGCAATCAGATAAAACCCCAGCGGCATGATGATTAAAAAATACCAGTTGGGCACATGACCGAAAAGAAAAGTGTTGGCCATTTTTTCATCGTGCATGAAACGATAAGCGGCATTTGCCAAAAGAGTGCATACCAGAATACAAAAAATCGTCACAAAAATCTGGATGATGGGATGAAATTTTTTGGGGATGACATTTAAAAGCGCATCAATCTTGATGTGACGGTCGTCCTTGGTCGAAAGAGTGGCACCAAAAAAACCGATCCACAATACAAGATGCCTGGCAAACACATCGCCCCATCCGATGGCAGTATCAAAAAAATTCCGCAAGATCACCTGCATGGAAGTCATCACCAGCATGACAATGAGAATAAGAATGAGAAGCCAGCCTTCAATACGGGCCAGCCCCCGATCAAGGGCGAAAATAAGTCTGAGTGGATTAAGCATAAAAGAAAAGGAGCACGGTTTTTCATCCCGCGCTCCTTTGGTTCATAAAAGAATAAAAATCAAGGGGCCGATGCCGCAAGCTGGGTCACCTTATCCAAAATGGCCTGGGAAAACAGGGCTTTTGAAACCAGTGTTGTGCCCACATCCTTGCTAATCGCCTGCAACTCCGCCAAAGCCTCGGGAGTCAACTGGTTTACCGTTAATCCCATGCCTTTTAACACCTCCAACGACTTCACATTGTCACTACGGCTATTGGTGATGAGCTTTTGCGATTCGGCAGTAATCACCTCTTTTAAAATTGTTTGATATTCTGGTTTTAAACTATCCCAGGTTGCCTTTGAAACAATAATACCCCCGGTGGCATCAACTAAAGGAACATCGGTGACATACTTGGTTTTGGTATGCCACTGGAAGGCAATGGCGCCCAAGGGCGGGGCATAGCAACCATCAATCAAGCCCGTCTGCAATGAGGTGAGCACATCGGTAAGGGCCAGGGGAATGGGAACAATGCCCAGTTTTTCAAACATGGTCTGAGCCAAAACATCGCCCTCCCACATCCAGAATTTAACACCGGTCAAATCGGCTTTTTTGGTAATGGGCTTGTTTGAAAAAATATTCACAAACCCCACTTCAGCCCAGCCCAAAAGTTCAAAACCTTTCTCACGGATTTTAGTTTCAAAATAGGGCCGCATTTCTTTCATGACATGATCAGCGGCTGAATAATTTTTAAACAAAAAGGGCAGCTCAAGCACACGGAATTCAGGTTCAATCATCCCCAAACCAACACCGGTCAGAGCGCCGCAGTTAAGCTGGCCAATGCGCATTTTGCGGACAACATCTTTTTCATCGCCGGCAGTCCCTCCGTAATACATTTTAAAAACCACTTTCCCACCGGTACGGGTTGCAAGCTCTTTACTCATGGTTTTTAAACTGTTTGTCATGGTGGTGCCTTCGGGCGCCAAAGTGGCACATTTAATAGTCACTTCTGGAACCACAGCAGCAGCTGGTGGCGGCGTTTGAGCCACAGACACCCTGGAAACAAAAACCAAACCAACAAGGCCCAAAAGAGCCAACTTCAATTTCATAAACATCCTCCATGTGCTGCCATTTTTCCGGTAAAGAAAAAACAACAGGCGATAAGGTTAAAAATAATTGGACTTGTGATCCAACAACCACCTGGCTCGAAGTTTGGCAATTTCGTTACCCAACCTTTGTTCAGGCAAAATATCATTGGGAGCTGCCAAAACCTCATTTAACAAAGACTCATACAAAGCTTCATCCTGGGTTTGCACCGCATAACTTTGGGCATACATCACCAAGGCCAGCAAAAACTTTCGTTGATAAGCCGCCAGGGCTTTTTCAAAATATTCTTTTGATTTTTGGGGATTCCCTCCGAACATTTGAGGGCGTGACCCAAAAGAAAACCCCATGAACATATTGGGGCCACCGTAAAAAAAGTTATCATCTAACTGCACCACACGTTCCATCATGGCTTCTGCCTTTGGAAATTCGGCAATGGCCAAGGGAGAATCCTTGTTCAAATTAATGTAGGCTCCCCAGTTCAAGGCCGTAAAAAACAGGGCCGGAACAAATTTGCGCCCCATTCCTTTCAGGGATTTTTTAAACGAGTCCAGATCTTTGTTGATTGTTTTTTCAAACCCGGCATTGCGTTCCAAAAGGCGCATGCCGTAATCTTTCCCCTTTAAATAAAATGACTGGGCCCTTCCCTTGTTAAGCTCGTATTTTTCAGGATCAACATCCTGATACTTTTGCATGTTCCATTCCAAAAAACCAAAGGCATAGTTGGCATAGGAACGGCTGAGCAAAAGAAGATAATTTTTGTTTTTGGGATTGTCGTGCTGGAAGGTCTCCATCATCTTGAGCATGGTAAGACCTGCTTCTTCACCAATACCCACATCGGATTCCATTTCAAAGGAAGGCGCTCCACCCTTCATGATTTGGGAAGTAATATCTGAGGCAATTTGTTTGGGGGTGCAGCTTGCTTGAAAATAAACGGACACGATGACCAGAAACGAAAAAACGACCCGAAAATGACGCATTGTTCCTTCCCTCTATTCTCTTAACATTTCCTTAAACACTCTTGGCGTAAGTAAACTCTCTCTAGGAACGTGTCAATGAATTTTTGGGTTAACTGGCAAGTATTTGTGAAACGAAGGTGAGCGTTTTCAGGGGTTTCCCGGCAATATGTTGCAGAAAATATTCAAGGGCCTGGCGAGCCTCGGTTATTTCAGGCTTTTTCCATGACGCACCACTCCATGACTGGGGTTGGTGAAGGGTTTCATGGAGAAGGCGTAAAATAACTCCATGACTTAAGGGAAACACCTTACCCTTTGATTCTTTGGCATGGGACAGAGGATCTTGTTTTGAAAAACACGAAGAACAAACAACCCCACCTTTTAGGCCGTAAAAAAAATAAGCGTTTTCTTTTTCAGAAAAAACATCGCGGCATTCTACACAAGATTCAAGAACCGGTTTGTATCCGGTAAGAGAAAGGACTGAATGCTCAAGAAGGGGAAGAAAATGGTCTTCCAAATTTTGAGGACTTTCAAACAAGGTCATGATCTGGATGAAAAAGGAATATATTTCGGGGCTGGCCATGTGTTCGGGGACAAATTCCGTCACCAGTTCGGATAAAAAACATACAAGAGCAAACTTGCTTAAATTGGCCCGGATCTTTTGGTATGAAAAAAGAAGTTCGGCAGAAGATAGCGAAACCAGGGAAGAACCCGGCTTCTCCTTGTAACAGATATACACCACACAGAACAAATCGAGGGCTGTTCCAAATCTCTTTTTTGAAACACGGGCCTTGGGAGCAAAACAAGACATTTTCAGTCCCGTTTCGGTAAGCAGGGTGACGATGAGATCATCTTCCCCATAGGGAATTTTTTTGAGGACAATGGCTTTGGCTTCGTGGAGCATGAATAAGACCTCAGTGTTTGTAAGGGCAATTCATGAATTGCCCTTACCGCACACTTTCAAAATGAGCCAGGGCTTTAAATTGGGAATAGCGTTGCCCAATTTCTTTTTCGGAAAGATTTTTGATACGTTCGCAGCTAAAGGCCTCCACATTAAAAGAAGCCATCACACTCCCGAAAATCACCGCCTGTTTTAAACTGTCGAAGGTAAAATTATCATGCTTAGCCAGATACCCCATCAACCCGCCAGCAAAGCTATCCCCTGCGCCTGTAGGGTCTTTGACATCTTCAATGGGCAGCCCGGGGGCTGAAAAAATTTCGTTTCCATGAAAAAGAAGGGCTCCGTATTCCCCCTGCTTGATGACAACCGTCTTGGGCCCCAAAGCCTGTATCTTGCGCGCTGCCTTGAGCAAATTGGATTCCCCCGAAAATAAACGGGCCTCCCCTTCATTGATGGTAATGAGTTGTACCTGGGGAAGCACTTTGGCCAAATCGTCTTTTTTGCTTTGAATCCAGAAATTCATGGTGTCACAGGCAATCAATTTTGGCTTTGAGACTTGCTTAATGACCTGGCTTTGCAGCACGGGGTCAATATTGGCCAAAAAGACATAGGGAATATTTTTAAACCCGGACGGAACTTGGGGAGCAAAAGATTCAAACACATTGAGTTCAGTCTTTAAAGTTTGGGCATTGTTCAGATCAGCCTCGTATTTTCCGGTCCAGCGAAACGTCTTGCCCGCAACACGCTGCAACCCCTCAACATCAATATGGCGCGATTTCAAAAACTGGATGTGTTTTTCGGGAAAATCTTCACCCACAACGGCCACAAGGTGAATATCGGTATAATAAGAGGCCGAAACACTAAAATGAGTGGCCGAGCCCCCCAGGCCTTCTTCAATTTTCCCAAAAGGCGTTGAAACCGTGTCCAAGGCCACGGAACCGATGACGAGAATGCTCATATGATTTCTCCTGATGTAGGGGCGCGATTCATCGCGCCCGCGTTATGGGCGTCATAAATGTCGCCCCTACGATAAATATTTCCCCACAATCAACTTCAACCTCTGCTTTGCGGCAGGCGATATCTTCTTCTTATCCGTTAAAATGGCGTGAGCCACGGCCTTATGGCATGGGCAAGCCGGCTCATCCTGCAAATGCGTCACACAATCACCAATAATTTTTTGGGCCATTTCAATATTTTGATGGAGCACGACCAAAATCTGGTCGGTAGTCACAGCTTCTTCGGATACATGCCAGCAATCATAGTCGGTGGACAAAGCCAGGGTGGAATAACAAATTTCAGCTTCACGCGCGAGCTTGGCTTCCTGCAAATTAGTCATGCCAATCACATCGGCGTTTAAACTACGATACCAGTGCGACTCAGCCCGTGTTGAAAAAGCGGGACCTTCCATGCAAACATAGGTCCCCGTCTTGTGAACAAAGGCCCTGGAACGCTGAGAGGATTCGATAAGCGCTTTTCTTATTCGCGCACAAACAGGATCTGCAAAACTGACATGGGCCACAATCCCTTTTTCAAAAAAAGTGGAGACTCTCTGACGGGTACGATCAATAAACTGGTCGACTGCCACCATGTGCCCGGGCTTTATTTCTTCCTTAAGCGAGCCCACGGCAGAAACGGAAATGATCTGGCTGACTCCCAATTTTTTCATTCCCCAAATATTGGCCCTGAAATTAATTTCGGTCGGATTAATCTGATGCCCTACTCCATGACGTGGCAAAAAAACAACGGGAACACCGGACAATTCGCCCATCATGAAGGAGTCCGAAGGTTTCCCAAAAGGTGTTTTAAGATTGATCTTTTTCTTAAGCACAAAAGCCGCCATGGCGTACAAACCACTGCCGCCGATAATACCTATAAGAGATTGGGGTTTTGTCATGGGGGAATGTTTTTAAACAAAAGAGGAGGGTAATGCAATTAATAAAACCGTAGGGGCGCTGCTTGCTGCGCCCTTCTCTGTATGGGGCGCACCAAGGAGCGCCCCTACGGATACGGAAACACAACTTGCTCAAAACTGGCTCCACTTATATGCTTCACATATGTTTGAACACATCAATTCCGAACAAATTCTAAAAACCCTCCTTAAAAAAGGAGGCGACTACGCTGATATTTTCTTTGAACACAACCAACAGACCTCCATCACCTGCGAAGACAAAAAGATGGAAAGCATTGTCTCGGGCATCAATCGTGGTGCGGGCTTAAGGCTTATTTCTAATCTTCACACAGCTTACGGCGCCACCAACAAGTTTGATTCACTTTCAAATCTGGGTGAAAGCCTGGCCGGAACTCTTCAAGCAAAAGATTTTTCCGGCGACATCCACTTAAGCACAATAAACCCAAAACTTTCCTTCCCTGTGTTGCAAACACCGGCATTGATCCCCACCAATCAAAAAGTGGCCATGCTTGAAAACTTAAACAAACAAGCCTGGGCCATGGACAAAAAAATCGTTCAGGTTCGTATTCGTTATGGAGATGGCCTTCGTCATACCGAAATAGCAACATCCGAGGGCCATTATGCTGTCAGCCCGCGCACTCTCCTGGTTTTGTCCATCACCATTACCATGTCCGATGGCGACCATTTTTTTACAGGATATGAATCAACAGGGGGCCACGGCGGTTTTGAATTGCTTACAGAACAGGCTTTAAATCAAACTCTTCAAAAAGCTGTTTTTCGGGCGCAATTAAACTTGAAGGCCAAAAGGGCCAAGGCCGGCACCATGCCTGTTGTCATTTCATCCCAAGCTGGGGGCACACTGGTTCACGAAGCTGTGGGACACGGGCTGGAAGCCGATCTGGCCTGCCAGGGCATGTCTGTTTATGGTGACAAAAAAGGGCAAGTGGTGGCATCTCCAAAAATTACGGTGGTCGATGACCCCACCCTTCCTCAAAAAAGAGGTTCTTATTTGTTTGATGACGAAGGGGTCCCCTCACAAAAAGCAGTGCTCATCGAAAATGGTGTTTTGAAAAATTACATGTTTGACCGTTTAACCGCCATGAAAATGGATTGTGCTTCCAATGGCCACGGTCGGCGTGAATCTTTTGAATATCGCCCCGTCGTGCGCATGGCCAACACTCTTATTCTTCCAGGGCAGGACAACCCGGATGAAATCATTGCCTCAGTAAACGATGGCCTCTTTGTAAAAATGATGGGGGGCGGCCAGGTCAACACCATCAATGGTGATTTCATGTTTGAAGTGACCGAAGGGTATAGGATCGAGAACGGAAAAATAGGCGAACCCGTGCGTGGAGCCACTCTTACAGGAAATGGCCCGGAGGTTTTAAAAATTATTGATAAAGTGGGCAATGACCTCGGTTTTTCCATTGGCACCTGCGGGAAAGACGGCCAAAACGCGCCGGTGTCGGACGCCATGCCCACCATACGCATTCCAGAAATGGTGGTGGGTGGAGTGGTGGAATAAAAATAAAATCATGCTGCCAGGCTAAATGGATGGCCCAAGCCAATAAACGCAAGCATCCGGCCATGGGTATCTCCCTTACGGTAAGAAAAAAACATATCGTGGTCGCACGAAGTGCAAAACGGTAAAATTTCGATGTGGGCTAAAGGAACACCCTCCGCTTTCAGCACAAGAACGCAGGCCCTTTTTAAATCGACATGCCCTTTCCCCTTTTTGTTTTTTTTCAATTTGAGATTATTTCCAAATTTACTTTTAAAAGCTTCCAAAACTTCCGGCCCCACTTCAAAACAAGCTTCGCAGAGGGAAGCTCCAATCGCCACCACACAGTCTTTTGGATCAACCTCAAATTTTTCCTTCATGGTTTCAAATGTATTTTCAATGACCCCCCCCACTAACCCCCGCCAACCCGCATGAATAGCAGCCAGAGTATTTGTGGCCGGATCAAACACAAGAAGTGGAACACAATCAGCGGTGCGGATGCCTATTAAGATCCCTTCTTGTTGGGTGACAAGAGCATCGCCTTCCTCCGCCTCAAACCCCCCTCTTTTCCCCTTTAATAAAGGGGGATGAAAGGGGGATTTTATAATTTTAACTTTATCCGAATGAATCTGCCTGAGCGTCACAATGGGCGATAAACCAACCTCGTTTTCAATGGCTTGGTAATCAAAACCAAAAACCCGATCGGTAAAACCGTGCACCAGTTCCGGGAATTGATTTAATAAAGAAGAGATGTGGATCATATTCTTCGTAGGGACAATCCTAGGATTGTCCCTACATTAATTTCAATACCTCCAAAAAATCTTTCGGCAACGGCGCTTCAAATTCCATCCATTTCTTTTTGATGGGATGCTCAAACCCCAAAATTTTGGCATGAAGCAGGGGATGCCCCACCGTTTGAAGCTGTGTTTTTAAATTTTTATCCTTCATTTGTTTAAGGCGGCTTTCATGGCTGCCATAAATTTCATCCCCCAGAAGACTATGTCCGCCGTCGGTCATATGCACCCTAATCTGGTGGGTGCGCCCTGTTTCCAACTGAATTTCAACCAAAGAGATCCCCTTTTCTTCCTTCAATACATGATAATGAGTCACTGCTTTTTTCCCCTTGGTGGAACTTACGGAATATTTCTTCCTATTTGAACTGCTTCGGCTCAAATAAGTTTCAATCGTTCCCTTTTCCTTTTTAAAACTCCCATAAACAAGGGCCCAGTAAATTTTTTTGAATTGATGATCTTT
>Ga0154362_125_pt2 | contig 18271 bp, 14 predicted proteins | sample RifGroA2_FD_115890 | JGI IMG/M metagenome (GOLD analysis project Ga0154362, IMG submission 115890) | Deltaproteobacteria bacterium GWA2_45_12
AAATTTCCCACAGCATCGTAGGTATAATTTGTGTTTTGGCCCAGAACATCCGTCATTCGTATCAAACGGCCTATTTCATCATGGGAGTAACGGGTATTCTGCCCCAAAGCGTCTGTCACTTGGGTTAATGTTCCTTGTTGCGGGTCATATTCAAATCTCGTGGCATTCCCCAAAGGATCCGTTTGTTGCAAAAGCCTGCCCAGTGCATCGTAAGTCATCTGATAGGTTTGCCCGGCCGCATCGGTAAAGCCCACCGTGTTCCCTTCGGGGTCTGATTGGTAGCGCAACATCTGTCCCAAAGGGGAAGTGATTGTTTGTAAATAGCCCCTTGCATCATAAGTAAAGTTAAAACTGCGGTTTTGGGGATCTGTTTTTCGACTGATTCTATTTAAAGAATCATAAACATAACTGGTTTGACCTCCCAAGGCATCCTGGATGGAGGTGACGAAGTCGTTATTGTTATAAGTGTATAAGGTTGCATTTCCATTTTGATCTGTAACAGTTGTCCGGTTTCCATTGGCATCATAGGCATACCAAACTTGATTGCCAGCAGGGTCGGTAACACGGGTTAGTTGGTCGTTTGCATTGTAATCAAGATCAATTGTTCTATCCAATGGATCAGTCAAGGTTTGCAGTCGTCCTATGGCATCATAGGTGAAAGTGCTCAGCCCCCCTCCTGCATCGTTTGCAGAAACCAAATCAAAACTGTTTGGATCGTAGGCAAAAGTACTGGTATTCCCCAAAGTGTTTGCCACCTGAGTCACCTGTCCCCATTCATTATAACGGTAACGGGTTTCTCGGGGAGCCCCATCCACCGTTTCCAAAAGAGCTGTGAGGTTGCCTTCGGCATCATATTCAAAATCACGCTCATGGCCATTGGGCAAAACCAGATGAATCGGATCATCTGTGAATGGGTCGTAGTCAAATTCTGTAATAGAGCCCAATGGATCAATCATGGAAACCAGATTCCCCCGATTGTCGTATTGGGCCTGCAGGGTATTATCATTACGATCGGTAACTTCGGTGCGTAAATTGTTCTGGTTGTAGCCGTAAAAAATGCTTGACCCCAAGGCATCCCGATTTTCAACTATCCTTAAAGAATTGTCATAAACATGGTGAATCACCAGCCCCATGGAGTTGGTAATGGTGACATGCCCAACCTGTCCCACTTCATAAGCAAACTGATAAACATTCCCCAAAGCATCGGTTTGGTTCACGACACGCCCGTTGGCATCATAGGTATTTCGAACAAGGGCATTTCCTCGCGGATCGGTTATTTGGGTCATGAAGTGCTCGGGAGTGTATTGGTATTGAGTGGCCTGCCCCATGGCATCGGTACTGCGGACAAGATGATTATTGGCATCGTAGTCAAAACGAATCCCCCTCCCCAAAGGATCGGTCACCGAAGAAATCCGGTAGGAGTCTGCCGCCGCATAGGCAAAGGTAAGAATTCTCCCCACCGAATCAGTCGCCGAAATCAGACGATCGCTGGCATCATAATTCAGGGTAATTTGATTTCCCTGCCGATCATTCATCGAAATTAGATGCCCGTTTGATGAAAACCGGAAAATAATTTTTGATTTTGTCAAAAGAAGATAATCATTTTCCTGTCGACTCAAGTTTGAAAAAATTCCCGGAGAAGAAATAAAGTTTCCATTCTGGTTTGTATAGGTTTCGTAATGGCCATCTGAAAACTTGATTTGCGCCGAACCATCCGCCAGGGAAACCAGGAAAGTATTATAGGTATGGGTCCATCCATATCCCAGGGGACCCAGATAACCATCCTGGCTGCTGTAAGTTCTGGCAAACGAAAGCCCCAATTTTCGGCCTGCAAGAGCAATATCGGTTTTGGTAAGGAAATAATTCCCCGTTGCCGTATTGACAGGTTCGGCAATGGCAGCCTGCTGTGGGGTATTGGTTCCTAAATTTTGTGCCGGAGGTGAAAAACAGGCATTTGTGCAATAGGGAACTTGTGATACGTTCAAAGCCACATTCACCGAGGCATTTCCGTTGGTCAAATCATTTGAAGCTAATAAGAGAACTGTGTTGTAGCTGTTGGGAGCCAAAGAATTCGCATCCAGGCTTACGGTGAATCGATCGGTGGCATTGGGAACCAACCGGTGTTGGCTGGACATGGCATTGGTGGATCCTCCGTTTTTCAACAAACGAATCCACGAAGCCCCGTTATTGGTATTAAAGGAATAAATGAGATCAGACCGCCCCTGATTACGAACCGTAAATTGACGCGTCTGGTCCACCTCGCCCTGAAGAAGAGTTACGTTTACCGCTACCCCACTAAAAGAAAGATCGGGCGGGTTATTATCGCCTGGGTCACAGGGGTCGCCGACATTGTCATTGGGATAGAAGGGACAGCCATCAGCTCCATCGCTAATACCGTCATTGTCTTCATCATGATCGCAAGCATCCCCCACCGCATCACGCGCGGAGAAATCGGCACAGTCATTATGGTTGCATGGGGCACCCACGGCATCACGAAGGGTAAAGTCGGAACAATCATTATGATTACATTGATCCCCCACACCATCATAGGCCGAACCATCCGCACAAATATCGTAAAAGACCGTGAAACTTGATGATGCCGACAACCCCCCGGCATCACGGCAAATGGCACGAAGTGAATTTTGTCCGCGGGTCAATGCCATGTTAAACGAGAAATTCGCAGAAGCTCCGGCAATATTGTTGGTGGAACTGCCCCCCGTCGTCTGATTTTCAACAGTAACAGAACTTAAATTGGCATCGACATCGTTGCATGAGCCTTCCACACGGATGGGCGAAACTTGAGTATGAGCTCCATCGGCAGGGCTGTTTCTGCTAATCGTGGGTGCCCGTGCGCAAGCCTGCCAGTTGAAGGTTCGCTCGTAAGAATTGTCGTTTTCCTGACTCTCTCCAATGACACTATTAATATCAGTCACAATTCTTAAAGTGTGCTGACCTGCGCTAACATTGGTTTGGTAATCCCGGACCCAGGTGTAGAAATTCTGACTGAGCCCATTTGTACTCCAGGTATTGAGAATTTGCCCGTCAAGATAAAGACGTGTATGAAATTGGGCCGCAATATCGACATTCCCATTATTAATAACAGCCCAGTCGATATAGGTGGGATTACAGGCCGAAAGGTTCCCCACTCGTGTTGTTCCTTGTACATTTGAAGGAACAATCGGGAAATCCCAATCTGGGGGAGTATAAGAAGTTAGGTTGGGCTGGCCCACAACGTCGATCAAAGCCCAGACTGTGTTGGAACCACTTACCTGGATCGTATTGCCCGCACCATTTGCAAGTCGCCAGTCTTCGCGGTAACCATTTCCAAGTTGAGCAGGAGAACGCATGGGGACGATAAAATTATAATTTGAACCAGGATTTACTGTTCCTGCCACACAAACATTGTTTTGACTTCGGCTTAAAAATCCACCTGCCACATTATCACTTGAATAACGCAGACAATAGGTGTTGTTCCAAACGGTTGTTCCCGAATTTCGAATCGTCCAACGTTTATCAAAATTGGTGTTGGGGGCAAGGTCAGTGCCATCTTGGTGACTTTCGTTTACAAAAGCAGCGGCGTTAAGATTAGGTACGATTGAGAAGTTGCGGAGATTCGATTGCCACCAAAGGACTTGAGTACGAACAACCACCCTTTGATAACCTGCGGCTGTAATCTCTACATCATACCAACCCTCCGGAAGACCCCGAATCGTATAATTTCCATTTACATCTGTAACCGCACGATTATTTCCATTGTAAGCACAAAAGAGACCAAAACTCACCGTAGCATTTGCAACACGTACACCACTTTGGGAATTTGTGACTGTTCCTGTAACATCCCCGACATTGGCAGGACAAACCTGGGCAAAACCATTTGATAAGAAGAAAGAGAGAGAAACCAAGGTGAAGAGAAAAACTTTTAAAAAAATTTTCATGGGCAAGTTTTGCCCGTTAAGAAATTAAAGAACAATAGTCAAGAATATTCAATTTGTAGGGTCAAGAAATAAGTAAAGGATTGTGTGATAAGAACATGAAAGATAAAACCTACCACCGATAATGTCTGATATGCTCCCCACGCTCGGCAATTTCGCTCATGGAACGGATGCCGATTTCAAGATGAATATCGGTAAATTTTTTGAAAACGCGCGAAGCTGATTTTTTCGTTTTGATTCCTTTGCGTTTCAAGGGCAGATCGGAAACCAAAAGCAGGGCCCCAATGGGAACCTTGCTGGCAAAACCACCGGTGAAAAGGGTGGCGCATTCCATGTCAATGCCGATCACCCTTTCTGCATAAAGGTCTTTCTTGAAATCGTCATCAAACTCCCAAAACCGGTAGTCGGTGGTGTGAATGACTCCCGTACGGTAATCAAAATTCCTTTCAACCAAAATCTGGCTTACAAATTTTTGGATCTTGAATGTGGGAAGCGAGGGCACTTGGGGAGGTAAAAAATGCTTGGTTACCCCTTCATCGCGCACAGCGGCCATGGGCAAGACAAAATCCCCTACATGAAGAGAATGATGCAGCCCCCCACACATCCCCAAAAACAAGACCGCCTTGGGGGTGGTGACACTTAAAAGTTCAATGATTAAAGCGGCGGAGGGAGAACCCATTTTAAAGTCAACCATCGAAACATCCAATTTTTTGCTATGAGAAACTCGCATTACCGATCCAAATTGGCTACTCCCTCCCCCGAGTTTACGAAATTGTTGGAGGTAATAATCAAAATTGGTGAGAATGATTTGTTTGCGAAAATCACGGATGCGCGTTCCGGTGTACCTCTCCAGCATATCCCGGGCTATTTTTTGTTTGGCCTTGTTGGAATAAATGGCCGTTTTTGCAATGTTCATTAAAAACTATTGTAGCTTGATTGGGGGCATCTTTAAAGCCTCTTATAAATTCATTTTTCCCCTGGGATTTCCCTCTTTTCCGGAAAGAATTTTCTTCAATTCGGCAATTTGAGCCCCCGAAAGCCCTTCCGGAACCTTTACCTGCAAAACAATATATTGATCCCCCCGTGTTTTTTCTTTGGGGTTTGAAACTCCCTTTCCTTTCAAGCGTAATTTTTGACCTGACTGCGATTCCGCAGGGATTTTAAGTTCCACCGGCCCATCCACCGTGGGCACCTTGACTTTGGCCCCTTCCAGAGCTTCCATAATGGTGATGGGCAATTCAACTTCGATATTATCCCCTTCCCGTTTAAAAATGGGATGGGACCGAATATGGGGATGAATATACAAATCACCCCCCGACCCGCCGTTGTAGCCAGGCTCCCCCTGCCCCGCCAAACGTATTTTGGATTCAGAGGTCACCCCTGGGGGGATTTTAACCTTGAACATCACTCCATTGGGGAGCCGCATCTGTTTTTCGCAACCGTGAATAGCCTCCAAAAAATCAAGATCGAGCGAAAAGGTTAAATCCTTTCCCCTGGTTTCCCCAGTGGCTGCCCCCCCAAAGTCAAACCCGGCAGGCCTTCGCTGTCTGCGTCCACGCCCCTGCCCTTGCTGTGCGCGGCCTGTAAAACCGGTAAATAAATCTCCAAAAATATCCCCCAAATCTTCGGGGTTGATATTCCCTGTAGAACGAAAACCACCCCCCCCACCACCAAAGGGATTATACGAATAAGATGGCCCCCCTCCCCCCGGAAAGCCTTCAAAATCAGCATTCCCAAAGGTGTCATATTTTTTTCTTTTTTCAGGGTTGGATAAGACATCATAAGCTTCAGAGATCCCCTTAAACTTTTCCTCGGCCTTTTTGTCTCCCGGATTCATGTCGGGGTGGTACTTGCGGGCCAGTTTTTTAAAGGCTTTGCGAATCTCCTCTTCAGAGGCACTGCGACTTACTTCAAGAATTTTATAAAAGTCCTTGCTCATGGTGTTGTTAAACATACTCAGCCTTTTTTAAATGAAAAGCTTTTTTAAGGGGACTTGACAAAAAATACTGTTGGCTTATTTCAAAAACACTATGTTCAATATAGGTGGCGCAGAACTTTTTTTGGTGGGTCTTATTGCCCTGTTGGTCATTAAACCCGAAAACATTCCCCAATTTGCAACGGCCCTGGGGCGATTTATTGCTGAAATACGCAGGGGCTTGTCAGGCGTTCAAAAAGAACTCGAAATGGATGTTAAAAAACATTTACCCAAACTTCCCTCCACAACGGACATGAGTCCTTCCGAACCAAAGGACCCCCAAAAACCATGACCCAAAGCATGCAGATTATTGATCATTTAAGTGAATTAAGAAACCGCATCCTAAAAATCCTTGTCTTTTTGGCTGTGGGAGCCGTCATCGGTCTTGTCTTTTGCAAACAGATTTTTTTCTTTTTGCAACAACCCATGCTTAAAGTGCTTCCCCCCAACACATCATTTATTGCCACAACCCCTTTTGAGTCTTACACCACTTATCTCAAGGTAAGCCTGCTGGCCGGTTTCTTCATGGCGAGTCCGTTTATTTTTTATCAGTTTTGGCAATTTGTTTCACCAGGCCTTCATGGAGGCGAAAAGAAAACCCTGATTCCCTTCACACTGCTTTCGGGCTTGTTATTTATAGGGGGAGCTCTTTTTGGTTATTTTGTCGTTTTTCCTGCGGGGTTTTATTACATCAACGCCATTCTGGCAGACACGGGCATTCACTTGATGCCCCGCATGAGCGATTATTTAAGTACCGCCACGACCCTGCTTTTGGCTTTTGGATTTTGCTTTGAACTGCCCTTGCTCATTTTTCTGTTGGGCAAGCTGGGGCTTCTTACTTACGACCGAATCAAACAATACCGGCGCTATGTCATTGTGCTGCTCTTTTTTGTTGCGGCCATTCTGACCCCCGGGCCTGACATGATTTCCCAGTGCCTGCTGGCCATTCCCCTCTGGATTTTATATGAAGCAGGGGGGGTCTCGTTATTGTTGTTGAAAAAATGACCAACCGTCTTGAACAATTAAAAAAAGAAAAAAACGCCATCATCATTGCCCATTATTATCAAGAACCCGAGATTCAGGATGTGGCTGACTATGTGGGCGACAGCTATGGCATGGCTCTTTATGCGCGCAAAACCAAGGCCTCCATTGCCGTGGTGGCTGGAGTTCGTTTCATGGCCGAAACCCTGAAGGTGATGAACCCCGAAAAAAAAATCCTTTTACCAGACATGAATGCCGGTTGTTCCCTGGCCGATTCATGCACCCCCGAAATATTTTCCTATTTCTTAAAGAAACATCCCGGCGCTTTTGTCATGACTTATGTAAACTCAAGCCTTGAAATCAAGGCCATGAGTGATGTCATTTGCACTTCATCGAACGCTGTTACCATTGCCCAAAAAGTGCCAAAAAATAAGGAAATTGTCTTTGGCCCCGATCAACATTTGGGAAAATACATCAGCAAAAAACTGGGGCGACCTCTTGCCCTTTTCCCGGGCAGCTGTTTTGTGCACATGTCCTTTTCCGTAAAGGAAATGATCCGGTTAAAAATGAAACATCCAGAGGCTGAAATCATCGCTCACCCCGAATGTGAAGAAGCCATTTTGGCCCAGGCCGATTTTATCGGATCGACTTCCCAATTGTTGGAACATACAAAAAATTCACCGACCCAAACATTTATTGTCATGACGGAAACCGGCATTCTTCATCAAATGAAAAAACAAAGCCCTGCCAAGGAATTCATCCTGGGTCCCGATTTGGAAGGCTGCGCCTGCAACAACTGTCCGCACATGAAACTGAACACCCTGGAAAAATTGGTGGATTGCCTGGAAAAAGAAACCCCGGAAATGAAGATAGACCCTGCAATCGCCGCCAAGGCCTTGATCCCGCTGGAACGGATGGTGGAGATGGCGGGAAAGTAAAGTTTGTTCAAGGTTTTAAAAAATCAACTACATTGGATTGCATAATTTGTATGGCGGGATTGGCCTTTGGGTAAACTTCATAAAATTCCTTCAGGGCCTTTTCGTGCCTTTCCTTCATTCCATCCCAGCTTACCTGATAAGGTTGTATCACTTGTCCCTCATGCACCACAAAATCAACCTCTCCTTTTTGACGCCAATAAAAAACTTGCCCATACTTTTTACGCAAATGATGAAACACAACCGTTTCAAGTTCCTTGCCCTTATCCGCCCCCGTCTGTGTGATCACAGCTTTGCGAAGGCCCAAATCAATGGGGTAATATTTTTTATTCCTTACAGCTCTCTGCCGTTCAGAAAAAGTAAAATAGGGACAAGAAAGCAAGATATAGGCCGATTCACAGGCATCGAGATAGGTTTTGATTGTATCGGCAGTGACCCCCAACATTTTAGCCAGATTTCTATGGGACACTTCCGACCCCGCACTCTCAAAAACAGCCTTGACTAATTGTGTAAGTACAAGCGTCGATCGAACTGCCACATGCCGACGCACATCCCGTTCAATGATATCTGCAAAATACTCACGAAGAAGCTTGGCGGGTTCAGGAAACGTCAATACACGAGGAAATCCGCCCGAGATAAAATAATCGGATAATGAATTCCCTTTACCTGCTTTTTGGCACTCAAAAAAATCAAACGGGAAAAGTTCAATCGTAATGTGTCGGCCCGTTAAAACGGTGGAAAGTTCTCCGGAAAGTAGAGCGGCGTTCGAACCTGTGATGATAAAACAATCTTTTCCTGGATGCTCCAGACGAACATGGAACCATTTTTGCCATTGCTCGACATTCTGGATTTCATCGAAAAAAAAAGTATGAGCCCGACTATGGTTTCTTTTGCGAGAAAAAGAAACAATCTGATCTAAGAGGGAAGAATTTAAATTATCACTCAATCGCGGATCTTCAAAATTGACAAAGGTACAATCCTGCGGATCGAGTTTTAGTTTTTGCATGATCTGTGCAAGCAAAGTTGATTTGCCACAACGACGTATCCCTTGAACAACGAGAACCAAATCAGGAGCTAATGTAATGGGCCCTTGGAGAACTTGTCTTTCAATGCTGGGAGCAGGATCTTTTTGCCAATAATTCCAGTCATTTAAGACTTGTTCTATTGATATTTCATCTAACATATCAACAGGTTATATGAATAATTAAAAAGTGTCGAGTTAATTCGACACTTTTTTATTTCGATATTTTTCCTCTGAATGAATTGTTTGGAAAAGAAATCCCAGAATCCTGCAATCGCTGTCAAGGCGCTCTTCATGGCTTAGACTTGAGGTCGCAAAATGCGACCTCAAGTTTACAAGTTCTTGAGATGCATAACCGTCTAAAAAAGAGAACAAGCGTCCGAGAAATGGATGGTGGAGATGGCCAAAGAGTAACAATGCCTAATCCTTATCCCACAATCCCGGCACTACTTGCATCCAAGGTGTCCATTATGTCTGGGATTTGATTACAGTCGATATCGTAGGTGAGTTCATTAAAAAATACTTCTAGATCCGTCAATGTAACCCCATCATTGAGATCTTTTTTGGCTGAACGTATGTCAGCTAGAGTCCTTGAAAATCCCCTAAGGTTTTTCACTTCATCGTAGGACCAAGGTGGTATTTTAAGATGAGCTATCGCTGTCATTAAATGGTTCAAACCTTCTGCTTGTTGTTCAGGGGACAGGGATTTGAGATGTTTTAAAATGCTCTTAATAATGGGACTTAAAGGATGGAGGGCTGACAGCGGATCTCGATAAATTTGTGTATTCCAGCGTACAGCCTCGGTAAGAGTCTCTTTATCCAACATCATTTCCAAAACTTCGGCTAATCCATTTTCGTAAGCGTGGCAAAGGGCTGCCAACATGGGATTGGGATGAGGAAATTCCCCTTGTCGCCAGGCTTGCACCAACAAATCTAACGTCGCTTTAAGGGTAACCGCATCCCTCATAATATCATCGATACCAATGCCTCCATCGTCGGCTAAAGCAAACGGACGACCGATAAGAGGGGAATTAACCCCTCCCCAAGGATTATTGACCCTCCAAGCTACATTGATGATGCGAAGCATTTCGACAAGAGATTGGAGCTTGTCCGCAGAAGTTCCCTCTACCAAGCTTTCCACCAAGGCTGCATTTTCAAGTCCATACAAAACAGAGGCTACATTGTCGGCCTGCAACCCAAATAAATAAGGGGGCCTCTGCTGACTCCACGCGGGATTCTCAGAAACCTGAATGGCCAGAAGATCTGCCCATTCCCCACCCACCGTATTAAATTTGAACCCGCTTCTAAAATCTCTTCCCGTCAATTGCACAAAGTGTTCGGCCCATTGGGTACGCTGATCATCATCAGCAAATACAAAATCATCGGCAGTGATTTTATATTTTTTCGCCGGAATGAAGAACCCCGTGGCAAGCCACGGGGTTCTTCATTCGCCCGATATCCCCGAGGCAAAAAATTTGTTCTTAAAGCAAGGCCCGCCATCATTATTCCTTATTGCTTTGTATTTTCGCTATCCTCATTTAAAAGTTGCTAAAAAATAGAGAGAAAATTAACAAGGTAAAATTAATAACCCTTACAGAAATTAACCAGCCGAGCTAGTTTTATCTTCCTCTGCGCTGGCCTAAAAGATCGGGGAGTGAAGGAACCATTGCGTTGGGGGGATGCTCTGGAAAAAAGGTATAATCAAATTCTTTTCCACCAAAAATTTCATCGCGTATTATTCCGTAAATTTCCATGGCTGCCCTGAATTGGGAGGAATCGGGTGGAGAGCTTCTCATTTCGGCACGCAGGATGGGGCCCGCCACCACATAACCGAAAATAAATTCTCTCAAGAAATTTTCAAAACCATACTTGGTTATGTTTTGCTTGGCTAAATTGCTGAAAAAAACATCATGGGGATCACCATCCTCGGCAAGCGAAACATCTCTTGGCGATGCCGATTGCCCCAATCTTTCATAAGCTCTAGAAACCTGGGAGCACAGTTCCAATGGTAATGGGGGAGGGCTTTGTGGCTGGTCCCAATTAGGCGGTGGCTCGGGGAACTCTCCTAAAAACCTTTGAGCAAGGAGATCGCTGAATTCTTCAAAAAATTTCCCAACTAAAAATGCCGGGGAACCTCTCATTAACATGGCATGTAATTTCCAAGTACCAACCTCACCGTATTTTACATATTCTGTTTTTTGAGAAAATAATTTGAGCCCCTGAATCCCTAAGGCTTTCAACGTACCTTGAGGTAAAAATCGAACCAATTTTTCAAAAAAAACAATGCCCCCACCATAATTATATAAAAAAGTTTCGTCGTTGGCATAAGGCCCAATATCCAAGATGATCCCCTCATCACAACATCGGATGTTCAGCTCATCCCATACCCTTGCTGCCGTAGTCATCTCGACTTCAGGAAATCCATGCTGCGCCTTCCAGAGAAGGTAAGCATCATAATCCTCACGGCTAACAACTTTCAACTCATCCCTCACATCCTCATAATGGGACCAGGCCATGACGTATCTTTCAAACATTTCGACTACACTGCCCCCCGTTTCAAAAACCCGATCAAGGGAACGATTCAAATAACTTTCCCCAGGTTCATAAGCCGGAAGATTTTCCCATGCCAAAACCCACAATAACCCCATGCCTTCGGTGGCATCCAAGACAACAGCATCGAGACCAAAAGGGCGCCCATTTGGATCGGCAATATGGCCCCGTGCATGATCGCTTAACCGCGGCATGGTTCTTTTTACATCACTTCCTCCCGGTGGGGGTAAATCCTCAGAATCGATATTCCCCCTTCCCGGCTGACGAAGGCTGGGGCCCCAGTCCTCAAACACCGTGCCTGGTTGACCCCATAACGCCTCACGGGCGGGGCTATAAGGCAACTCCAAGGGAACCCCACCGGAACCACCCTCCTGATTGAGCCCATTTGCTTTAAAAGAGAATGAAGAAGCATGAGCATGAGCTCGACCTTGGGCCACTTGTTCCAGAGCTTGGCGAGGGGTTCCCATAGGAAAACGGGCCCGAGAAAAACGGCGCGTACACACAACAGATGGCGGCAAGCCAGATCCAGGCATCCTTTGAAATAAACGATTTGTGGCTGATGTTAATCGCATACTCTATCTTTCGGCTTTGCAGGTAAAAAGTTGTGAGAAAATTTATGTGACAAAAATCATGTTTTTGGGCAAGAAACAAACCAGAATTCGGTTGATCTCTTGGGGCCTCCACGCTATAAGCCTTGCCGTTCATGGGTACCATCATCTTAAAAAGAAAAAAACTCACCCTTATTCAAAGTCTCTACATTTTCGAAGTGTTCAAAGGTCTTGCCATTACCATGCGGCATTTGCTGAAAAATTTAATAGCTCCCGGCAAAATGATGACCACCCAATATCCCGAAGAAAAAAAGGTCATTCCCGCTGTTCATCGTTCGGAACATCGCTTAATGTTGCGCCCCGACAACAGCATCCGTTGCACCGCCTGTATGCTCTGCGCCACAGTATGCCCGGCTCATTGCATCCATATTGAAGCCGCCGAAGGAGACATCCCTGAAAAGGAAAAATATCCCCAAAAATTCACGATCGATTTATTGCGCTGCATTTATTGCGGTTATTGCGTGGAAGCCTGCCCCTGCGATGCCATCCGCATGGATACGGGTAAGCTCGTTGACAGCTATTACAGCCGCGTCGATTTTATTAAAGATATCGACTATCTCAAAACCAATCATCCCAAGGGTTTAAGCCCCTATTCCGAGGGCGTTTATTAAACTCTTGTGGCTAGGAGGTTTCTCCGCTAGGTGTGTGCTGTGCACGTCTTCTTTTCATCCCAAAAAGCCAAAACCTTTTGCAAACACGGAAGTGCCATTACCTTGGGTAATTTTGATGGGTTGCATGAGGGGCACCGGGCCCTCCTTAAAAAATTAATTCTCGAGGCCAAAAAAAGAAAAATTCCTTCCGTTCTTTACACTTTTCATCCGCATCCGGTTAAGGTTCTTTCTCCTCAAAGTGCGCCTTCCTTAATCAACACCCTTGACCAGAAAATTGAAATGCTTCGAAACTTAAACCTGGATGCGGTTGTGTTTGAAAAATTTTCAAAGCCATTTGCCCGGAATTCTGCCGAAGATTTTTTCCACAAAATAATCCTGGGAACTCTGAAAGCCAAGGCGTTGATGGTAGGATACGATTTCACTTTTGGAGCCAACCGCGAAGGGAATATTGAAAGGCTCGAAGAGTTCTGCCGTGCCCATGATGTAAAACTTTTCATCATGAAACCATGTTTTGAAGGAAACACACTGGTCAGCTCAAGCTTGGTACGAAAATTTGTCCTTGAAGGGCGTGTGGATGTTTGTAATTCCTGGCTTAAACGCCCCTATTTTATTGATGGGATTGTAGTGTCCGGGGCTCACCGGGGAAATAAGCTGGGATTCCCCACCCTAAATTTAAAAACCGAAAACGAACTTTTACCCAAAATGGGCACTTATGCCACATGGGTCGAAATTAAAAACAAGCGTTTGGAAAGTGTTACCAACATAGGAACCAATCCCACTTTTGAAATGGAACAAAACCTCAAAATCGAAACCCATATTTTAAACTTTCATCAAAAGATTTACGGACATAAAATACGCCTGTTTTTTGTCAAAAGACTCAGGGATGAAAAAAGATTTTCAAACGCCAGGGAACTTGCCGCTCAAATTAAAAAAGATATCGCCCATGCAAAACTGGCGTTAAAGGAAACAAAAAATGTCAAAATCGTCCTCTAAAATTTTGGGAGTAATTGGAGACCCCATTTCACATTCGCTTTCCCCCCTCATGCACAATGCGGGATTGGCCTGTCTTAAACTGCCTTATTTGTACGAGGCCTTTTTGGTCAAAGATTATGAGTTGGGTGATTTTTTTAAAAATCTTAAAAAAAAACATATTGTCGGGCTTAATGTCACCATCCCCCACAAACAAGGGGTCATTCCCTACATGGATTCGCTTTCACGGGAAGCAAGGCTTATAGGGGCGGTAAATACCATCCTTGTTAAAAACAAAAAACTCTATGGTTCCAACACCGATGGGATGGGCTATTTGCTTTCGCTTAAAAAAGAAGCCGGATTTGACGTCAAGGGAAAACAGGTCATCCTGTTGGGGGCCGGCGGGGCCGCCAGGGCTTTGTGTGTGGCTTTTGGATTGGCCAAAGCCAGGGAAGTGTTCATTATCAACCGTACACTCAAAAAAGCCCACGATTTAGCTGTTGAAATGAGCAAAAAAATCCCCCATACCACTTATAACGCCGCGTCTTTTGAAAACATGGACAAAAATTATTGGTCATTTGCTGATTTGTTGGTGAATACAACATCGATGGGAATGAAAGGTTCCAAATGGGTCAAGCTGCCCCTTTCAAAACTTCCGGCCCGGGCCATGGTTTCAGACATTGTCTACAATCCGTCTGAAACTCCCCTACTTCAAAGGGCAAAAAAATTGAAGCTGTCCACCCACCCCGGCTGGGGCATGCTTTTATACCAGGGTGCGCTGGCTTTTGAAAAATGGACGGGCAAAAAAGCCCCTATCGAAATAATGAAAAAATCATTATTGGAAGGATTAAAATTATGAGCGCCCACCAGCAACACAGCCTTCAATACCGCAAAGAAAAAAAACTGGTCATTTTCATGTTTATTATCGCCCTTGCCGGAATCGCCGCCTCGCTCATCCTTCCGTTTGTGATGTAAAAGAAAAAATAGGAGGTTTTTATAGCAAACTAGAGTTGACTAATTTATAAAATAAAGGCAGACTACAAACTACTATTTATGCTCGACTCCCTTTACGAAATCCATAAAAATAGCACCCAGAATGCACCTCTTTCCTTTAAACGTTATCTGTTTCCACACATCGACTGGAAATCCCGCGCCCTTTGCGTGTTAGGGGCCCGGGGAGTAGGTAAAACCACCCTCCTTCTTCAGTATTACCAGGAACATTACGCTGACGTTCAAAAATGCCTTTACCTCTCCTGTGACAACATCCAGGTGGTATCAACGGGATTATTTAATATTGCCCAGAAATATTTCAAATACGGGGGGCAGGCGCTCATCCTCGATGAGGTCCATACTTACCCTTCATGGTCAAGGGAGATTAAAAACATCATCGACACTTACAAAGACAAACAGATACTCATGAGCGGCAACTCTTCGATCGCATTGGAAAAGGGCACAGCCGATTTATCAAGACGCGTTGCCACCTACTCTTTAAAAGGACTTTCTTTCCGTGAATATTTAACCTTGGTCCTTAAAAAAGATTTCAAACCTTACCAGCTAAAAGAAATCATAGCATCACATACCCGTTATGCTTCTGAGATCACCCGAGGGATACCGATCCTAAAATATTTTAAGGATTATCTTAAAAAAGGTTACTACCCTTATTTTTTGGAAGGAGAAAAAACCTACACCTCAAAATTGCTATCCAGTTTAGAGAAAGTCATTGCCGAAGATATCCCCGCCTTGTTTCAGGTTACACCCGTAAAAGTGAATGTTTTGAAAAAAATGCTTTGGTTGGTGGCTGCCTCGCAGCCCTTCACACCCAATATTGACGGCATGAGCCGGGACCTTCATCTTTCAAAAGAATATGTTTATCATTTTCTTGATTACCTGGAAAAGGGAGGCTTGATCCGATCCGTAAGGGAAAAAGGGAAAGTGGCCAAGATGGTGCGAAAGCCGGGGAAAGTTTATCTGGAAAACACAAATTTAATCGATGTCATTACAGGTTCTCTTAAATTAGCAGGGGAGGTGGGAAGTATTCGAGAAACTTTCTTTGCCAACCAGCTCCAGGATTATCCTTTATTTCTTCATCCGCGCGCCGATTTTTGCATTCAGAGTCACTTGTTTGAAGTCGGAGGCAAAAATAAAAAGGACTCCTCTTACGACTCCCATACGCTCTTTGCCATTGATGGTCAGGAAATAGGCGCAGGACGTCGAATTCCCCTCTACCTCTTCGGTTTTTTGTATTAAAGTTCTTAGCAACCTTTCCTCTTTTTCATCGAAAATAAGGCACGAGAAAACCCATGGCTTTAACACTCACCCAATGGCAGAACATCCAGGCTTTTTTGGATCGTGCGGCACTCACTCTCAATGAGGAAACCTTTCAAGGAGCACGCCAGGCGCTTTTGCTTGTCCATCAAGGGCTTCCTCTTATCGAACCGGAAGAAAGGGCCTTAACGGGACTGGCCCGCTTAGCCGAACTCTCTCCCGAAGGCGATAAATTCATTTTGGCCAACGATATCCCCTCTTTGCCAAAGGCCATTCTGCATGATAATGATCTCGCCCGTTTGAGATGGGCCGAGCGGTTTGCTGAAAGGCCACCGTTTTCCTTAGCCTCCCAAAGAATTGTCTTGGATGGCTTTGTCTACACTCCCGCCGATGTGGATGCCTGGGTGGAAGATTATCTGAACCGCAGCGTCAGTGTGAATAACTACGCCCTCATGGAAACAGGCACGGAAGAACCCCTGACCCTTCTTTTAAAACACCTGCCCGAATTGATCGCCCAAGGTTTTTTCACAAGGAAGCATGTTTTTAGAATAGCGTTAGCGTCCGGCAATGCTTACATACTGCCGCGCATACGATCAGAGCATTTTTTCATGGAGGCCCTGCCCATTCTCATCGACGCCGGCCTTATCGACAGGGGGGTATTGATCCAAGCCCGGCTGATGGAACCCGCAGGAGGGGAAGCCAGACCCAAAGGTATGTTTGAAGGAAAGAATAATTTATTTTTTCTTGATCGTTATCATTCTTTGTTGGCCGCCCATGGCCTTTTAAATTTGGACCCTTTTTGGGACAAGATATTTTCCCCATCAACCTCGGTGTATGGATGGAATCCACCGGGTACTTTTAATTATCAAAAACCGAGTGTGAGCCGGGAACAGGCCGAAGAACGATTGGGCACCCTTAAAACAATGATCGCCTCCGTTGAATGGCAGCGGCAAAACCCCTTGGCTGTTCGAGGATTGCTTTTGTTTGCCGGCGAATTGAGCGATGCTTCCAGAGTCCTGAATTTAGGAAAAATAAAAATCATGGATTCGGAATCTGACATCATCCCTTCCCATGTTCCAGAAAAGATGCGTCTTTGGATTCGCAATTATTTTATTGGCAACACGCCCTTTGGGCCCACTTGGATGTTCGACACCTTGAGCGCCTTCCCCTTTGCCTTGGTGGGTGAAAGCCTGATCCTTCCTTCTTTGCCGCAACGGCTCCCCGATTTAATATCCAGAGGCCTTGTGACTCGGGATACCGTGCGTGGCTTGCTCATGACCTTGGGTGTGCCAGACTTTCTTCAGGATTATTTGTGTCCTGTGGGGGATCATCCTTCATGGCGAGTTTCCAGCCGACGTTGGCAAACGCTGAAAAATCTTTTCAAGATGGAAAATGGAATTCATAGGAAAGAAAGAAAATATTATGAAGATTGCTTAGCGGTCATACAAGCAACGGGGACAACCCCCGAGGTCGAAGCCCTGGCTTCTTTTTTAACGGTTCTCGATCTTTTAAGTACAACCACACAAATCGATGAAATGAAAACCCTAGCTTTGGATTATTTGAACCCTCCTCCTGAAAAAATCGGCGCTTTTCTCTTACAGGTGCTTAAAGACTTTGGATTGGATAAAGATCACCCACTTTTTATAACGGCTGAGCGGCGTCTCTCGGATCCGAGCAACCCTTACCACTTAGCAGATTTACGTCGTGGTGAGATCAATCTCTCTATGGATGTAATCATGAATTTAATTTTTGCTGAACAAAACGAGATGGAGGAATTTTTCCTTCGAACAGCGGAAGACTTGCAATTGACTGATCATCCCATGGTCCAAACCATGATCCAGCGTGTCCAGAGGGTGCCGGATCGCTTTCTCTTAACGGAATGGACCCACGAAGGCATGCGAACTGTGTGGGAAAGATACCGGCACGAAATGGCCTCCCACGATCCAAAGACACACCGGGCCCTACAGAAAAAATTCCTCAATTTTGTGGAAAAAAATTTAAAGCGCACCCCCGGAGTTTCGTTTTTAAATCATTTGGTGAAATCAGGTTACACCCTAATTGAGAGAGATTTTAAGAAAAATCTCTCCCAAGACGGCACCCCTGAAACCTTAAAAGCTTTCGAAGTCCTGTTTGAATCATCAGTTTGGAAGGATTTTCAAAAAACTCCTCTTTATTTCCTTTTAGCCAAGGCCTCCACCTTCATGAGGCCGGCAGGCTTGTCCTCCATGCGTCGCTTGATTTTAGGATCAAAACAGGGGGAGCTGACCACCGTCCACCGGAGCTTCAATCGTGAAGGGAATATCGCCGAAGAAACACGTTCTCAAAAGCTTCGGTTTATTTTCGATCGATACAGCGAGCTTGAGGGTGTCTTCCCGGCTTCTGTTTTAACTCCCTGGCAGGATGACTATCGGGCGGATCTCTTCC
>Ga0154362_136_pt3 | contig 17742 bp, 16 predicted proteins | sample RifGroA2_FD_115890 | JGI IMG/M metagenome (GOLD analysis project Ga0154362, IMG submission 115890) | Deltaproteobacteria bacterium GWA2_45_12
CTGGAAAAGGAAATCATGACAAAGGGACATTCCCTCTACCTAAAGGGGGACTTGCGTTATCCGGAAGCACTTTCTCAATCCAATATCAAAAATGCCCTTCTTGTTTTTCGTGATTTGGGGTTGATCACCACAGATGGCACCGAAAAAATGACACGATCCTATGATGCCCAAAGTTTGAATCAGTGGGAAAAGTTCTTGTTGGAAGTATTGGGGGAACAATCTCTTTTAAATTTAGTAGGAACTAACAGCGGGCCAGTGTTGGTGGCAAATTTTGAGGATCATGAGGAAGGAAGGTTAAACTAGCTCTTTTGAGAAATTAATTTTCTTCACCGGTATCGGTGGGGTCAGCCGTATCGTCGGTGGCTTCATCATCTGCAGCTTCATCGGTAGGCTCTTCTTCGGTAGGCTCTGGGTCTTGCTTGCGATCATCGGCAAGGCTTTGAAGATAATCGACACATTCTACAGTGACATTGCGTATTCTCGAACAATCAACTTTGGCTTCTTCAGCGGAAGCGGTTTTGTCATAGGGTTCATCAACAACCGAACCGCAGCCAATCATCACAAAGGGCATGAACATGTGATAAAAACCAAACAGGGCAATGAGCGTTAATTTCTTTTTCATATTTTTTAAGAAATCCTTCATCTGGTTTAGTTATCGGCAGGTCGTCAATAGAGTTGCTAGGATAAATTGATGCGGGGTGTCAAGAGCTGCTAGGGTCGCCTAACCCTCATTGTATCGGGGCAGGCAGACCCTTCTTTATTAGAAAATTTCCCTCATTTTACAATTTAATCAATCATTCCATATCATTAAGTAAAACACTTTCATATTTGAGTTAGGCATGGGTCTTGCTTTATTTAATACTGCTTATGGGAGAAGTGCATAACAAAGGGGCTCAGCTCGATCAGGAATATTATGTCTTAGGAAGTCCGGAAGGCCTGCAGTCGGAACCGCAGTGCCGTAAGGGACAAATAAAGGAAGGCAGTGGCACCCTGAATACAGGATTTCCTGCCACCATTGTTTGGTCGGACCATCCTTCCATTTTTCACGAGATGAGTTCTGATTTTCAGGATAGTCAAAATGAATTCGGCTATCCCAGAGAAAAGGTTGAAAGACTGCTGAAAAATAACCCCCGAGGGTTGCTTCACAATTATTTTGATAAGGGACTCACACAAGTTCAATTTATTCGTGTTAAACCGCAAACGGAAAATTCCAAAACCTCATCTTCGTGCGTTGAACAAGAATTAAAAATCCCTTCTGCGTGGGAACCTAAAGAGCAAACTTATTATCAAAATTACACTTTATATGCATCCTTGAGTAGCCGAGTTCAATATGAACTTGTTACTGTCCGTCGTGTTAAATTTTCATCCGATGTTACCAAGGCTTTTAAACAGGAAATTAAAGAAATTTCTTGGGAAGAGGCCTTAAGTTATGCCCGTGCGAATGCTCCGCAAAATTTGTCGCTTGTCAAAGTGAGGGAAGAAAACGGGGGATTAACTTTGGTTGAAACTGCTAGGGAAAATCCCTGGATCGACGGTGATGAGATAGGAGAAATGACCCGTACTGTTTATAATGAGGTTCTGCCGTATATTGCCGAGGATAAGCTTCGATCTCAAGTGATGGCGGATTGGGAGAAAGCTCTTAAGGGCACGACGCAAGGCTCAGGTCGGGTGCAGGTAGATTCCCGGACTACCGCTATCATCCGTGATATTATTTTGAAGAGATTTGATGATCTAAGAGCAGAAATCGTTGCTGTATATGAGTCCCTTAAAGTGGCTTATGGCCCCGATTCCGATATTGCTTTTGAAGATCCGTCGAATCTTTCCTTGGAAGATATTTTTAAGAAAATCGATGAGGCATGGCATCATGCTACCGCACTCGAAATACGAAATAGGCATTTGGATATTATATTCAAAGCGGACAGCTTAAAGCGTGTGTATCAGAGTTTCAAATTGGGTTATGAACTAGTCCGTAATCATCCCGGTAATTTCGTATTGATGGGCTCCATGGCCCATTGGAAGGAAACAGGACGGGTACTTGAAACGGGCGAACTTGTTTTGGATATGCCGCTAGCCCAAAATGGAGAGGTCAATTTTGCCAGGCTTAAGGATCAAGAGTCTATAATATTGCCCAGGGACTGGAGTGCCGTTCTTCGTGCCTTAAAAACGCGACTTCAAAAGCCACGTACCCATTCTCCTGCTTCTCAAAAAAGGAGGCTTTCCTTTGGTGCTGGATGGGTATCCCTTCAGGTATCAAATAAATTACGGAGTTTCGATGTTTCAAAATCTGTTGCCTCCATTGAAGGTGTGGTAAGTGCTATTAAAGGTCATTTAGATTTTGGTCCCGAGTATTTGGAAAAATTAGCGCGGAATGTCCGCAAAATTGTCATTGTGCCTGAGCAAGAGATCAAGGCAAGAGCGATGGCGGCGCTTCCCCAGCAGATTCGTGAAGCCGAAAAGAAATTACAACTTGTCTCTGACCGCTTGGCCAAAGAGAAAAATCCACAGGCGAGGGCCATACTTTATCGCGAATTAAACGAAGTATGCTCCCTTATCAAAGCCATTGCGGCCAGGCAGAATACCCTGCCCAACGGTCTTTATTCCGAGGCAGAATCAACAATTTATTTGAATGCTCAAGCTCTCGAAATTTTGGACATCAAAGGTGTCCAAAACTTGATTGCTCATGAGCTGGCTCACGCTGATGAACATTTGCGTAAGAAATTGGGGCTTGTTGATGAAAAAGCTTTTAAAGAAGTGGATGAGTATCAATCAGGTTTTTTGGCAAATGATAAAATTCCCATTTCCAGCCATCCCGATATTCTTGCCAGATCTTCCAAGGCTAGTGAAGAACGTCGTGCCGAGGGATTAGCCCTTTATTGGTTGGATCCAGAAAGATTAAAACAATTTCCCGACCTCGCCTTATATTTTGGCGCACGGTCGTTAAAGTTTGAATCACAACCCTATGTTGTAAACCATGACAAGCCTTATAAGTGGCAAGAGACAAAACAAGCAGGGCGATTTATAAGAAAAGGCCCCTTGATAAAAAATGATCCGGCGCTTCAATTGATCCGTGATTTTTATGGGAATAATTTAGAGCGGTCCATGAAGTATTATATGTGCTTGAACAATGGGGCAGATAATCCGGATCAATGGTTTTTGTTTGATAAAGATGCTTGTACACCCCTAAATCCATAAATCAGGATATTCTCTTAGTCTTCAAGGTTTTCAAACTCAACATCGTCAAAAAAATAACCAAGGACGGAAAGATAATGAGGTGGGGGTAAAATCGCATGGCGCTGTATCCTTCAGCCACTAGAACTCCCCAGCTGGCGTAAGGGGGTTTTAATCCAAGGCCCACAAAGGAAAGTGTGGATTCAGCCAGGATGAGGGCGGGAATTTTTAAAAGAAGTACGGTGAAAAAAACCGATTTGATTTGAGGGAGAAGGTGAAAGAAAAAAAGTCTTTTCTGAGATAAACCCAGGGCCTGGCCTGCTTCGACAAAGAGCGCGGTTTTGTTTCTTAATAATTCTCCACGCACCATTCTGGCAATGCCCACCCATCCAAAGGCTGAAAGGGAAAGAACCAGACCCCAAAACCCTGTCCCAAAAAAAACGCCAAATAAAATAGCCAAGAGCAAATCGGGAATGGCGTAAAAAATATCGACAAGGCGCATTAAGGCTGTCTCCACCAAGCCACCCTTGAAAGCGGCTAGGCCGCCCACAAAAAGCCCTAAAAGGCCCGAGATGAGGGTGGCAATGAGGGCGCATCCCAATGATACGCGCGCCCCATAAAGGATGCGTGAGAGCATGTCGCGGCCCAGTTCGTCAGTTCCTAACCAATGGATGGAGTTGGGAGGGTGAAGGAGGGCATTTTGATCTGGAGAATCAAACCGATGATGCGTTATCAATTGAGGGGCCGTAGCACCCACAGTTAAGAAAACGAGATAAAGCAGGACAATAATTTTTTTCATAAAAAATCGGTCATTGAGCGGATTCGAAATGCCGACCCTTCGACCCCTCGACTCCGCTCGGGGTCCACTCCGCTCAAGGGCCAATATGATCACCGTTTTTTTACCCTCGGGTCTAAAAACCCATACCCCACATCCACCAAAAAATTCATGGTCATTAAAATAACGGCAAAAGTCAGCGTAAGCCCCATCACTAAAAACATGTCTCGATCGATTACCGAAGCCACAAAATGCCTTCCCAACCCGGGGATGGCAAACATGGTTTCCACGATAAACGAGCCTGTAATGAAATGGGCCGCCAGAGGCCCAATGAAAGTGAGCATGGGAAAGGCGGCATTTTTTAAGGCGTGCTTGGCGATGATTTTTTTAGGGGTGAGCCCTTTGGCCAGGGCTGTTCGCAAATAATCTTTTTTAAGTTCTTCCTTTAAGCTGGCCGCCGTGAGCTCAGCCATCATGGCCACAGGCCCCAAGCTTAAGGTGAGAGCTGGCAAAATGAAGAAACGCCATCCTTCCCACAAGGCTGGTGGAAGCCATCGGAGAAAGATTGAAAAAATTAAGATGAGGGTAATGCCCGTAATGAAGGAGGGCGTGCTTAAGCCCAGGGTGTTAAACCACGAGATGGTTTTACCAAGCCAGGCGTTTTGCGTCCCCACCATGATCAGGCCCAAAATGATTCCTAAAATAAGTGAAAGGATCAGGGCGGCAAAGCCCAGTTGTAAGGATGGCCCCATGGCTTTGAGGATAATTTTCCCAACATCGCGATCTTTGTATTTAAGGGAGGGGCCTAGTTCTCCGTGAGCAAGATAGAGGGTATAGGATTTTAAATCTTTTAAAACCCAAACAAGAAAAGAATCATTCCCTTTTTCATGCAAACCGTATTTTTGATAAAGCTGTGTTTTAATTTCTGCCGGAAGCGCGCGCTCGGCGTCAAAGGGACCGCCCGGCAATACGTGCAATAATAAAAAAGTGAGCAAGAGAATCCCGATAAGCGTAATCAGGTAGGTAGAGAGATGTTTGACAAAAAAGGAGATCATGGATTTAGGGGCTCATGTAAGGGCAATTCATGAATTGCCCTCACCCGTTTTAAATACACTGCATCCAAAGAACTTGTCGGATACGGTTGCCATTTCTTTTTAACCACCATGTTTTGGGTGTGCTGGTACAAGGGGATGATGATGGCTTCTTCATCAAGAAGCATTTTTTCTGCCTGAGTGTAAATATTTTTTCTTTTCTCCACATTGGCTTCTCCTCTGGCCTGTATCACCAGCGCGTCAAAGGTTTTGTTTTTCCACTGAGTAAAATTATTCCCGGAATAAGAAAGAAATACGTTCATGAAACTGTCCGCATCCGGATAATCGGCCCCCCAGCCCAGGCGAAACAAGCCAGGAGCATCGTTGTGCAAGAGTGAAAGATAGGATTTCCAGTCTTGATTGATAAGCTCAACATTTAATCCCAAATTCTGTTTCCATTGGTTTTGAGCCCATTCCGCCAGTTTTTTGTTTGTGGGATCACTGTTGAAATAAAGTTCAATGGGTTGGGATAAATCCACTTTTGATTTTTCAAGATCAAGGCTCGCCAAGTCCGGATTAAAGCCCAGCCCTGCCTCTGGGCTGGCTGTGGGAAGATTGGATGGGATCCATGACTTTATGGGGATTTCCTTACCATTAAGAATGGAAGGGATTTGGGATTTGTCCAGGCTTTGGCTTAAGGCGCGACGGAAAAATACATTGTCAAAGGGCGGTTTGGTGATGTTGAAGCCGAAATAAGTGTTTCGTAAACGGCTATGATGAACAAAGTCAGGGCTATTTTTATAATGACCGATGGCCATGGGAGGAAGCACGGCCACGTCAATCATGGCTTGATCATAAAGGGTAAGGGCTGTGGAAGGATCGGGGACAATATTAAAAATAATTTCATCCACAAAGGGTTTTGGAAGGCCCGCATAGGACGGATTTTTTCGTAAGCTCAAACGATATTCGTGCCACCATTCTGTGAGTTGATAAGGCCCGCAGGTTACAATATTTCTCGGCTCCGTCCACTTCGGTCCATACCGGTCCACCACGTCCACCCGAATCGGATACGTCACCATGAAGGTAGTCAAATGGGGGAAGTAAACGATGGGTTGGGTCAAGGTGACGAGCAAGGTATGATCATCCACGGTTTTAATCCCCACCTTTTCTGCATCAAGGATTTGGCCCGTATTAAATTCTCGGGCGCCCACAATGTCATACAAAAAATAAGCGTATTCGCTGGCCGTTTTGGGAGCGAGTAAGCGCAGCCATGAATCACGAAAATCATTGGCTGTAACAGGTTTCCCGTCAGTCCAGGCATGATTTTTTTTAAGATGAAAGGTGTAAACAAGCCCGTCTTTGGAAACATCCCAGGTTTCGGCGATGGCGGGAACAGGATTCATGTTTTCATCATATTCGGCCAACCCTTCCATGATTTGATTGATCACCTGATGGCTGACATTGTCATTGGCCAAGTTCCAGTCCAATGTGGGTGGTTCGGTGGCCAGGGTGAGATGCAAAGCGTTTTCATTTTTTGTTTTTGATGAGGCACATGAAACCAAGACAATTCCTGTTGCAAGCAGTGTAAAAATGCGGGAGGTTTTGAAACACATTGCGGTACATGGTTCGACCAGGCTCACCATGTCCATAAATCTGGATGGACACCCTGAGCTATGTCGAAGGGTGAGAGATTGTTGAAACCGATGCAAGATAAGTCAAGGCAAAAACATGTGGTTCTTTTTGGAGGTTCTTTTAATCCCCCGCATATCGGGCATAGGCAGGTGCTTGAACATTTGGTTGCATTAAAAAAGTTTGATGAAGTCTGGGTTGTCCCCAGCTACGCTCATCCCTTTGAAAAAGGGCTCATCCCTTTTGAACATCGGGAAAAAATGTGCCATCTTTTGATTGAGGGTTTGGATAGCTTGGTGAAGGTTTTGCCCATCGAAGAAGAATTAAAAAAGAATCCATCCTACACGATTGATGTGGTAACAGAATTAAAGCAGCGTTTCCCGAATGCCCAATTTCATCTTGCTATCGGCAGTGATTGCAAAAATGATTTGCCCCGGTGGCATCGTTATGAAGATTTAAAAAGACTTGTCCAATGTTATTTTATTCCCCGTTTTGGAATTGAGCCATCTCCCTTTGCCGCCATTTCAAGTAGCGAGGTGAGAATGATGATCAAAAACCGCAAACCTTGCGAGGCCTGGGTGAGCCCCAAGGTTAAAAAATATATTGAGGATCACAAGCTCTATGTCTGATGTGACCAAACCCGTCCGTCGTGTGTTGGTGGTGAACAAAAAAACGCTTTTTGAAAAATTTGCGGATGGTTCCACCTTTTTTCCCATAAAACACCTTCATCGTAAGGGGCATGGTTCGATGCAATGGTTGAACCTGGCTCATCGCGAACACAAAGCGACCCTAAAAAGGGTTGTTTCTTTTCTGAAAAATAAAAAAGTTTCTTTTCGGGTTGTCACCAGCCCCACGCAGGCCCAGGTTCATGCTTGCGATCTGGTTATTACTGTCGGTGGGGATGGCACTTTTTTAAGGGCGGCCAGATTCACTTCAAAAAAACCGATCGTGGGAATTAATTCTTCCCCCCAATTCAGTGTGGGGGCCCTTTGTTCCATTGATGCCCCCCAATGCGAAAAAAAATTGGAAAAGATTTTTCAGGGGAAATTCAGGTTGAATAAATTCTTTCGCCTTTGCGTTTTTATCAACGGCAAAAAACAGAAGTTTCAGGCGGTCAATGATGTGCTTTTTGCCAATTCAATCCCCGCGGGAACAACCCGTTATTGGTTGGAGGTAGATGGCAAGAAAGAATTGCAAAAAAGTTCCGGGATATGGTTTTCGACCTCCCTTGGCTCTACGGCAGGGATTCATGCTGCTGGTGGACGCGTGGTTCCCAAAAAGCATCCTTCCCTTCAATTTTTGGTGAGAGAACCTTTTAAGAAGAAGGGGAAGTCTTACCAATTAAAACACGCCATTTTATCCAAAAATAAAAAAATTGTTTTGATGAACCAAACTGTGCAGGCAGCTCTCTATTTGGATGGAATTCAAGCGATCTATCCCTTGAGCTATCGGGACAAAATAACTATTTCCCTTTCCTCCGATCCTATTTTGGTTGTGTCAATAATCTAGCAATTTTAGGGTCTGTAATCGTCATTTATTTGGCTATTCTTTTGATTTTTCCTTTCAATCGATTTGTAAATACTTGTAAATATTAGTTTTATAATTCTGGCCCCGTGGCACCTTCCTTGCTTTCTTTAAGGGGGAATGAGTTTATCCCGTGTTTTCATTTTAGGAAGTTTGTTTTTCTGGTGGGTTGGGGGAATGGGGTCTTTTGCATGGGCTTCCTCTGTTGAAAATAATTCCTTAACCTCTCAAACCCGGATTGTCATTAATATACCTGCACGTTCTTTAAGCCTTTATGATCATGGGGAGTTGATTCAAAAATTTCCCATTGCCGTGGGATCTTCAACTTACAAAACCCCCATGGGGCGTCGGGAACTAAACCAGATTGTTTGGAACCCATGGTGGATCCCGCCTGATAGTGCCTGGGCCAAAGATGAAAAGAAGACACCTCCGGGGCCGAAAAATCCGCTGGGGCCTGTCAAAATGGAATTGGGTGATTCCATTCGTATTCATGGCACCAATAAGGAAAAATCGGTTGGAACGGCGGCCTCCCATGGTTGCATGCGCATGTTTAACGAGGATGCAAAAAAACTGGCGTGGTGGATTCAAACCCATTTTTCAGACAAGACGAACCCCGCTTTGCAGGAAAAATACAAGGCTCATCCCGGGCAGAGTTTTTATGTAATTTTGAATCAAACCATTCCTGTCAATATTGTTTATGAACCTTTTGAAATTGATGGTGGTTCTTTGGTGATTCATCCCGATGTCTATGGCCGTGTGGAAAAAGTAAGAGAGAAGGCACTGCAATGGCTTGCAAAACAGGGAATTGATTCCAAAGTTTTAAATGAGGAAGTTTTTGAAGCTTTTGTTTTGGGAGTGAATACACGGCAATCGTTTGTGGTGCGGCTTAAAGACCTAGTGCCAGGGGAATGGAGAAATGTTGAAACAAGAATTGCTTCCAAAAGCAATACAGGTCAACAAGGCCCTTTGTAGTCTGTTACCTCCGCCACGCTAATCCCGCGTAGCGGGACCCCGAACGCGGGGCCGACAAAAATTCGCGAGAATGACGATTTTATTTTTTCTTTTCAATTTTATCCCTTTCAAGGTAAAAGAGTATCCACTAAGTGGTTCCAGGTTTTCTCATAACTCATAACCCATAACTCATAACTCATAACTATTATGTGCGGTATTGTCGGCTATGTCGGAAATAAAGAAGCGGCTCCCATTTTACTCAATGGGCTCAAGCGCCTGGAATACAGGGGCTATGATTCGGCCGGCATTGCCGTAAAAAATGGGGTCCATTTTTCCATTAAACGCGCTGAGGGGAAGCTTTCAAATCTTGTTTCCAAAGTTGCAAAGGATACGCCTGTGGGAAGTTTGGGTATAGGGCATACACGCTGGGCTACCCACGGTAAGCCCACCGAAACAAATGCCCACCCCCATCATGCAGGTCGTGTTGTGCTTGTTCACAACGGGATTATCGAAAATTACCTCAAGCTGAAGGAAAATTTCCTGAAAGGCCGCAAAATTCTCAAATCAGAAACAGACACTGAAATTATTTGCCATGTCATTGAGGCTTATTTACAAAAAGGAGTTTCATTTTTGGAAGCTTTTCAAAAAGCGCTTCAAAAATTGGAAGGGACCTATGCCTTGGTGGTCATGGATCTTGAAAACCCGGGGCAATTGTATGTAGCTAAAAAAAGCTCCCCCCTGATTATTGGAGTGAAAGACAGAGAAACCTTTGTCGCTTCTGATATTCCCGCCATTTTGCCTTTTACTAAAAAGATTATTTATTTAGACGATGGTGAAACAGCTGTTTTAAAACCCGGAGAAGTTACAGTTTATGATAGTGATGGCAGGATATTAAAAAAGGAAATTTGTACAATCAAATGGTCCCCAAAAATGGCTGAAAAAGGGGGGTACAAACATTTCATGCTCAAGGAAATCATGGAACAGCCCCGTGTGATGGAAGAAACCATTTTGGGACGGATTCAAAAAGGAAAACAGACAATTTATTTTCCGGATTTGGATAAATTATTTAAGAGCAAAAAATTTCCATCTTTTAACCGTTTTTATATGGTGGCTTGTGGAACCAGTTGGCATGCGGCCATGGCGGGCAAGTATTTGATTGAGTCCATTGCCAAAATTCCTGTGAGTGTGGATACGGCCAGCGAATTCAGGTATCGCGAACCCTTCATCGACAAAAAAACCCTTTTGCTTGTTATTTCCCAGTCGGGAGAAACAGCGGACACCTTGGCCTGCATGGATGACGCAAAAAAAAGAGGGGCCAAGGTCATTGCCATTTGTAATGTGCTTGGTTCAAGCATTACCCGCAAAAGCAATGTAACCCTGGATACACGAGCCGGGCCCGAAATAGGGGTTGCCTCTACAAAAGCTTTCACCACACAGATGGTTCAGTTGTTCCTTTTGTCCCTTTATCTGGCCCTTAAAAACAAAACAATTGATGCAACTTATGTCCAAAAAGCCATCAAGCAATTAAATCTCCTGCCTTCTTTTATGGAAAAAATGTTGGCGCAGAAAGAAGTTCTTTACAAAATGGCCCAAAAATTAAAAGAGGCCCACGATATTTATTATATCGCCCGTGGTGTGCATTATCCCATTGCCCTGGAAGGAGCCTTAAAGCTCAAGGAAATTTCCTATATTCATGCCGAAGGTTATTCAGCCGGTGAAATGAAACACGGCCCGATTGCGCTGATTGAAAAAGGAACGCCCGTTGTGGCTATTGCCCCCGATGATCGCGTGTGCGGGAAAATGATTTCCAATATTGAAGAAGTCAAAGCGCGTGGAGCTTCCGTGTTTACACTGGCAACTGAAGGAGATCATCGTTTTGATGAAAGAAGTGAGGCTGTTTTTTATTTGCCCCGTACTCAATGGTATTTGGCTCCCATCCTTGCTGTTGTTCCCTTACAGTTACTGGCCTATTTTGTGGCGGACTTAAAAGGCTGCGATATAGACCAGCCCCGTAATTTGGCGAAAAGTGTGACGGTGGAATAAAATGGGCGATCACAAGGATCGCCCCTACCTATGCTATCCCAATTAAACCCCCAACAACGAAAAGCATCTGAACAGACCGAAGGGCCGCTTCTTATTTTGGCCGGAGCCGGTTCCGGGAAAACGCGCGTGCTCACCTTTCGCATGGCCCATCTTTTGGCAAAAGGTTTGGCACGTCCCTGGAATATTTTTGCCGTCACGTTTACCAACAAAGCCGCTTCTGAAATGAAGGAACGTGTGGAAAAGCTTGTAGGCCTTGGTGTTGCCAAGGAGATGTGGGTTCATACCTTTCATTCAGCCTGTTTGCGGATCTTAAGGGCCCATGCCGATAAGCTTGGGTTCACCAAAGACTTCACCATTTATGATGACCAAGATCAGCTCAAAATTATCACGCAATGCATCGATGAACTCAAAATCAATCCCAAGGTTTTTAGCCCAAAGGCCATGGCGGGGGCGATCAACAAAGCCAAAAACGATGGCTTGACGCCGGCTCAATATCAAAAGCAACATTCTGATTTTTTTGGGGAAAAAGTGGGGACGGTTTATGAATCCTATCAAAAAAAAATAAAGCTCAGCCAGGCCATGGATTTTGGGGATTTGATCTTAAATGTACTTGTTCTTTTTCAAACGCATCCCGAAGTTCTTTCCCACTATCAAGACAAATTCCGTTACATGCACGTGGATGAATTCCAAGACACCAACAAAAGCCAATATGCCGTGATGAAATGTCTGGCCCAAAAATGGCGGAATATTTGCGTGGTGGGGGATGACGACCAGTCCATCTACCGCTTTCGTGGGGCTGAAATAAAAAATATCCTCGATTTCCAAAAAGACTATCCCGAGGCGTGCCTGGTCACTCTTGATCAGAATTATCGTTCCACCAAAACCATCATCTCTGCTGCCGGGGCGGTGGTCGGGAAAAACAAAAAACGCATGGGCAAAACCATGTGGACCGATAATGCGGAAGGGGAACTAGTCACCCTTTTTCATGGCCTTACTGAAAAAGAAGAAGCCCAGTTTGTTGTAAGAGAAATTGTTTTCAGAAATCAAAAATTCACGTTTGACGACATGGCCCTGTTCTACCGCACCAATGCTCAGTCCCGCGTTTTAGAAGATGAACTTCGCAAAAACCGCATTCCCTATGTAATTTATGGCGGCATGCGTTTCTATGACCGGCAGGAAATCAAAGACATGATGGCCTATTTGAAAACTTTGGTGAATCCGGCGGATTCCGTCAGTTTAAAACGCATCATCAACGTGCCGACACGTGGTATTGGGCAGACGACGGTGGATAAATTGGATGCGTTGGCTACCGAGCATTCGATATCACTGTGGCAAGTCCTTGAGCAATTGGTTAACGTCCCCCAACCCCCTCTTAAAGTAAGAGGGGGCGAGGGGGAGTTATTCAATGCGGGGACTTTGCTCAAACTCAAATCTTTCCACGACATCATCACCAAACTCAAAGCTGATGTCACCACGATGGAGTTAACCGATTTCATGCCCCATCTCTACAGTGTGACGGGATATTCCAAAAGTTTAATGGAACAAAAAACGATGGAAGCCGAAAATCGTATGGAGAACCTGGAAGAATTGGTGAGTGTCGTCGGCGATTTTTTAAGTGAGGTCGAAACACCGACACTTGAATCTTTTTTGGACATGGCTTCTCTCATGAGTGCTACGGATAAGGATGGCGACGCTATCACCGATCGCGTGACCTTGATGACGTTGCATTTAGCCAAGGGCTTGGAGTTCCCGGTGGTGTTCATGGTGGGCATGGAAGAGGGATTATTCCCCCACTCCCGATCACTTGAATCCGATGATGATTTGGAAGAAGAGCGCCGCATTTGTTATGTGGGCATGACACGGGCGCAGGAGTTTCTTTACTTAAGCCATGTCTCCAGTCGCAATCTTTTTGGAGCCAGCCAATACATGCTCTCTTCGCGCTTTTTGGACGAGATTCCTGATCAATTCCTCAATCGAATTTCCCCAAAGCCTGAATGGAAAGAAGAAGACGAAAATCAGGATAAAGGTTTTGATTTTGATGCAAAAAAAATTTCAATTCCCAAAAGATCTTTTAGTTCTCCTGTAAATGTGCGCCATGCTGATTTGGAAAGAGAAGTAGCACGCCATATTGGCCCTGTTAGCCCCTATAGAATCGGATCCAAAATTAAACACCCCATCTTTGGTGTTGGCACTGTCCGCGCCAGTGAAGGCCAGGCCGAAGGGCACAAACTCACGATTATTTTTTCAAATGGGGATATTAAAAAAATTCTTACGAAATATGTTCAACTTGAAGTGATGTAATTTGCCAAACATCGGGGTGAAGATGGATAAAATTTGTATACAGGCAAGTTTATTTTGATTACGCTTCTTTCCCTTACAAAGATCAGATTTTAAAAGTAATTTTTTAAAAAAAGAGGGTAATCCCATGTCCCTTCGCGATTTAACCCAACAATTCAACCAGAAAAAAAAGAATGTTCTTGGCATGGGTGGGGCTGATGAAATTGCTAAGCAACATGCCGCAGGCAAACTCACAGTGCGCGAACGCCTTGATTTACTTTTAGACAAAAATTCTTTTGTTGAGATGGGAAGTTTGGCCACTTCGCAGGTTGAAGATGCTGCGTTAGGTGGAAAAGAAACTCCGGCCGATGGTGTTATTACAGGGATTGGCCAGATTGGTGGTCGAAGGGTTTGTCTGATTGCCTACGACTTTACGGTGATTGCCGGAAGCATTGGCGAGGCCGGGGAACGTAAGGCCAATCGGATGCGTGAACTGGCCCTTTGGGAACGCATTCCCATCATTTGGTTGCTTGATTCTGCGGGGGCACGCATTCAGGAGATTGCCAGTTCCAAATTTGCCTCCACCGGGAAAATGTTTTTTGACCAGGTAACCCTTTCCGGTGTTGTCCCTCAAATTGCGGCCCTCATGGGGCCATGTGCCGCGGGTACGGCCTATATTGCCGCCTTGGCTGATTTTGTCCCCATGGTCAAAGGGACATCCTCCATGGCATTGGCAGGCCCACCCTTGGTCAAGGCCGTGATTGGCGAAGATGTTTTGACAGAAGATTTGGGAGGCTCCAAGGTTCATTGTGAAATAAGCGGTGTGGGGGATTTGGAAGTAAAAGATGACAAAGAATGTATCTCCGTTATCAAAAAATATCTGAGTTATTTTCCCGACCATTGTCAGGCAAAACCGATCCCCCAACAAAAAAATATTTCTGTATTGCCGCAGAGTGACCGTCTTTCCCAATTGCTTTCCGGCAGTGATGCCGATGAAGATCGCTTAGATGATGATATTTTGGATATCTTACCGGCCAGTTCTCGCCAGTTTTACGATATGCGCAACATCATCACAAAAATTGTGGATGGGAATGAATTTTTGGAAATAAAGCCCAAATTTGGCCAGGGGCTTATTACAGCACTGGCTCGTGTGGGAGGTTTTTCAGTGGGGTTTGTGGCCAGCCAGCCGGCTTATCATGGGGGTGTGATTAACGTGGATGAATCAGACAAGGCTGCGCGTTTTATTAATTTGTGTGACGCGTTTAACATCCCCCTTATTTATTTGCAGGATGTACCGGGGTTTATGGTGGGTTCTGAAGTTGAAAAAAAGGGGATTATCCGCCATGGGGCCAAAATGCTCTTTGCCACCAGCCGGGCCACGGTTCCAAAAATCACGGTGATTATCCGCAAAGCTTATGGAGCCGGTTATTATGTGATGGGGGGAAAGGCTTATGGGCCCGATTTGATTGTTGCGTGGCCAACAGCTGAAGTAAGTCTGATGGGGGCGGAAGGAGCGGTAAATATCATTTATCGGAAAGAAATACAAAAAGCCGATGACCCTGAAAAAAAACGAAAAGAATTGGTTGAAGAATACCAGAAGAAAATTGCCCTTGATGTGGCGGCCGGTGGGGCCTATATCGATGAAGTTATTGATCCACGGGATACCCGTAAAGTGATTGTGGAAACCTTGAAGTTTTCACAGAATAAAAAATTGGAACAACCGTATAAAAAACACGGAGTGGAGCCTGTTTAAGTGAATAGTGAAAGGTGAATAGTGAAATGTCCAAAGTTATTATCACAGCTGCCTTGACAGGTCTTGCTGCCAACCGCGATCAGTGCCCATCAATTCCATACACTCCTGATGAAATTGCCGACGAAGCCCATCGTTCGTGGCAGGCGGGGGCCTCGGTAGTGCATATCCACGCTCGTGAAGATGATGGCCGCCCTACCCAGCGGCTTGAAGTTTATAAAGCCATACGGGATAAAATCAAAGCCAAGTGCGATGTGATCATCAATTTTTCAACGGGCACGATCGGTGTCCCCAAAGAAGAGCGTATCCGGCACATTACCGAACTGAAGCCGGAAATCGGGGCGCTTAACATGGGTTCGATGAATTATGCCAAGTATTCCCCCGACAAGAAAAAATTTGTTTTTGATTTTTGTTTTGAAAACAAGTTTGAGACCATTGAATTTTTTCTGCGACACATGCTTAAAAGCGGTGTCAAACCGGAACTTGAATGTTTTGATGTGGGGCATGTGACCAATGCCGAACCTTTTGTGGACATGGGCCTCCTTAAAGAGCCCGTTCAATATTCCTTTATCATGGGTGTGTTGGGGGGGATTAAGGCCACACCCAAAAATCTTGCTTTCCAAGCCAGTCAAATCAGCAAAAATTCCACTTGGGAAGTTATTGGCATTAGCCGGGACCAATGGCCCATGATTCGTGCTGCGTTGGAATTGGGGGGAAATATCCGTGTAGGTTTGGAAGACAATTTTTATTTACCCAATGAAACCATGGCAAAATCTAATGGCGAGTTGGTTGATACTGCAGCTAAAATGGTCAAAGACTCTGGCCGCACTGTCGCCACCGTGGTGGAAGCCCGGAAAATTTTGTCGTTGTAGACATCTAGGCCCTACTCCTGTTCTTTTTTATCATTTACATCTTCTTCTTTGTTTTCATCTGACGGAGAACTTTCGTTGGCTGGAATGGCATATTTCCCGCTGCCCCAGTTTCCTAAATCGGTTGTTTTGCAACGCAAACTGCAGAAAGGCCGGTAAGGGTTTTTTTCCCATGTGGTGGACTTGTGGCATAGGGGGCAGGTCAATTTTTGAGGCATGTGTTTTTAACACCAAAAAAAACCTTATTTTGCAACTAAAATTGAGTTTTCAATTTCACTTTAACTTCAATGATTCTTACCTACCTTAAAACCACCGAGAACATGGTTCCCGATGCCTGGTGGGAGGCTAGGCTTGGTTCTGTTTCTAAAAAATTTCGTGAAATAAAAAACAAGGCTCTGAGTCCACCTGCTGTTGCAGTGGTTTGAAGGGTTATTAGTTAGGCAGGAGAATACGTATCCAATCCAAGTTTCCAAAAATATCGTGTGAATTGTCTGGTTTCGTTTTTATTTTGGTCCGATCTTTCTGCAAGCAGTTCTTCTTCAATCGGTTTTTTGGCATCATAAGTGAATAAAGGGCCTTCATACCCCAAAAATTTTTCTAAAATAACATTCTCAAATATTTTTTTTGTATCTACTCGCATAACGTTACCTTTCCCTTGGGCATCAAGCCTCATTTGTATGTGTGTTGTCTGGGTTCCAGATATGCGCTTATGGGAGGGCAATGTATACGTATATAAAGGAAAGAAAGGATCTGGTATCAAAAGACCATGAAAAGGTTGACTATAATAATTCCGAGAGGAGTGATCTTTCTATGGCCATGGGTTCTGAAAGGTTACTTCTTACTGGACGGCCAAACGGCTGACTTCCCACCATCAATTTGTGTTTTGAATACCAGTAAAAATCGACTGTTTTTGAAGAATACATATTGGGTCTTTTATAAATAACCAAATGAGGGTTCTTTCTTTTTAATTCGTCACAAACTTGGTGGTAGATTTCCAGATCAATGGCCAGTTGGCCGGCACTGAGACGGCCGCCCCGGCCTTCGGGAATAAAACGATACAGGTGCCAGGCATGAACAAGGCCACCATCATGGTTGTAGTTATGAAGAAAGTTTGCAATCTCAGGAAGATTTTCCAAGTTGGTACGATTGACCACTGTAGAAATTGTTACAGACCGGCCTGTTCCCCTTAATTTTTCCAGACGTTCAAGGATGATGCTTAAATGTTCCTTTTTGGGATAATTTCTTAAATGATTATGAATGGCGGCATCCATAGAGTCGATGGGCAATACATAGCGGTCAATCGAATCGATATTTTCAAACCCATCGGGCATCGAAATCCCATTGGTTCCCACTTGAACAACAAACCCCATTTCCTTGGCCTTTTGGGTGATAAGCAAAAAATCATGTTTCCAGACAAAAGGTTCCCCACCCCCAAAGACAACGCATGAGACTTTTTCTTTTTTCAAAAAAAGAAGCAAAGCCAAGGCTTCTTCAAATGTCATGGAAGAAACAGAATTATCCGTTGCACAAAACCGGCAAACCATGTTGCAACGGGAAGTCAGGAAAATAACGGCAATGGGCGGTAATGGAATCATAGGTAAAATTCCCACTTAAAAAATCAAACCCATTTTATCTCATATTGAGAAAGCTTAACTATGATTTGGATCAGATAGGGGAATAGAGCCAGAACTTCTATGCGGAGAGGGTGGGATTCGAACCCACGTT
>Ga0154362_144_pt3 | contig 17377 bp, 19 predicted proteins | sample RifGroA2_FD_115890 | JGI IMG/M metagenome (GOLD analysis project Ga0154362, IMG submission 115890) | Deltaproteobacteria bacterium GWA2_45_12
TCAAGGATTTGTGTGTAGATCGTGGTGCTTTCGACCGCATTATGGCCGCTGGTGGTTATGTTTCAGTAGATACCGGAAGCGCTGTTGATGGAAATGCCATTCCCATTCCCAAAACCATTGCCGATGCGGCCTTTGATGCGGCTATTTGTATTGGATGTGGGGCGTGTGCCGCGGCATGCAAAAATGCTTCCGCTTATCTTTTTGTAGGAGCCAAAGTGACGCAACTGGCTCTGCTTCCGCAAGGGCAAGCCGAGCGCGAAAGACGTGTGGAACGCATGGTGGAACAAATGGAAAAGGAAGGGTTTGGTGCCTGCTCTAACGAAGGTGAATGTGAAGCGGTGTGCCCCAAGGAAATTTCCACCACACATATTTCCAAATTGATTCGTGAGTATCAAAGAACATTGCTTAAAGGTAATTGACCCCTCTCCCTAACCCTCTCCCCCAAGGGGAGAGGGGATTCCCCCCTCCCTTGAGGGGAGGGGGTGAGGGGGCGGGTGCAAATTAAGAATATGTCATCATTAAAAATTCCCGCCCATGGGCAAAAAATTTCCATTAAAAATGGGGTCCTTAGTGTCCCTGACAATCCCATCATTCCCTTTATTGAAGGCGATGGAACGGGGCCCGATATCTGGAATGCGTCCGTCATTGTATTTGATGCCGCAGTTGAAAAGGCCTACAAAGGAAAACGGAAATTGCAGTGGATGGAAGTGTTGGCGGGTGAAAAAGCCTTTAAACAAACAGGAAACTGGCTGCCGGATGAAACTTTGGAAGCTTATCGCGAATATCTTGTGGGGATTAAAGGCCCCCTGACAACTCCTATTGGCGGTGGTATTCGTAGCCTGAATGTGGCTCTTCGCCAGATTCTTGATTTGTACGTTTGCTTGCGCCCTGTGCGTTATTTTGCAGGGGTGCCCAGCCCAGTTAAAAAACCCGAAGATATCAATATCGTCATTTTCCGCGAAAATTCCGAAGACATTTATGCGGGAATTGAATGGCAAAGCGGCTCACCCGAAGCCAAAAAAATCATTGCCTTCCTTCAAAAAGAAATGGGCGTGAAAAAGATCCGTTTCCCGGAAACATCGGGCATTGGCATTAAGCCGGTTTCTTCCGAAGGCACCAAACGCCTTGTTCGATCGGCTTTGCAATATGCCCTTAAGCATAAACGCAGCAATTTGGCTTTTATCCACAAAGGCAACATCATGAAGTTTACTGAAGGCGCCTTTTGTGAATGGGGGTATGAGGTTGCCAAAAATGAGTTCCGAAACCAGATTGTCACCGAACGCGAAAGCTGGATTTTGGGTAACAAGGAAAAAAATCCGAATGTTTCTATTGAAGCCAATGCGGCTCTTGTGGAACCGGGCTATGATTTAATGGTTCCCGACAAGCAAAAATCGGTATGCCAAGAAGTGAAGAATACTTTGGATGCCATTTGGGAAACTCATGGTAGTGGCAAATGGAAGAAATTTCTTCTTGTTCGCGATGTCATTGCGGATATTTGCCTGCAACAAGTTTTAACGCGAGGCAAAGACTTCGACGTTGTCGCCACCATGAACTTAAATGGCGATTATCTCTCGGACGCGCTTGCCGCACAGGTAGGTGGTATCGGCATTGCGCCAGGGGCCAACATCAATTACGTGACCGGTCACGGAATTTTTGAAGCGACTCACGGAACAGCCCCCAAATATGCGGGACTTGATAAGGTAAACCCGGGTTCGGTGATTCTTTCAGGGGTGCTCATGCTTGAATACATGGGATGGCAGGAAGCAGCTGACCTTATTGTGAAGGGCTTGGGGAAGAGCATTACCAATAAGACCGTGACCTACGACTTTGAACGGCTTATGCCGGGGTCAAAGCTCTTGAAGTGTTCTGAATTTGGGAAAGAAATTGTGAAGAATATGTAATGTCCCTTCGACTCCGCTCAGGGACCATAGAGATGGTCGTTGAGCGGAGTCGAAACGACACAATTGAAAATGCGCAAGAAAATTTCATTAATCGGTGGTGGAAACATTGGTGGGGTTTTAGCCCAGCTTATTACTCAAAAAGAATTGGGAGACGTGGTTCTTTTTGATGTGGTGGAAGGGCTTCCCCAAGGAAAATGCCTGGATATTTGGGAAGCCACCCCTGTTTTGGGCAGCGATTCCAAATTAAAAGGGGCCAACGACTACAAAGAAATTGAAGGTTCGGATGTTGTTATTGTGACTGCCGGGCTGGCCCGTAAACCGGGAATGAGCCGGGATGATTTGTTGGCCAAAAATCTGGAAATCATGAAATCGGTGGCCACGGGCATTAAGCAGTATGCTCCCAAGGCTTTTGTTGTGGTTATTTCCAATCCTCTGGACGCCATGGTTTATACCATGAAAAAAATCACCGGTTTTCCCAAAAACCGTGTGGTGGGGATGGCCGGTGTTCTGGATTCGGCCCGCTTCCGCGCCTTTGTTGCCGAAGCCCTTTCGGTCAGTATTGAAGATGTGACGGCGCTAGTTCTTGGGGGGCATGGGGATGATATGGTTCCCATTATCCGTTTATGTACAATCAATGGCATGCCTTTAACCGAATTTTTATCCCCCGAAAAAATAGAAGCCATCGTTCAAAGAACACGGGTGGCCGGTGGTGAAGTGGTGAATCTTTTAAAAACGGGCAGCGCTTTCTTTTCTCCTGCGGCCTCAGCTATTTTGATGGTTGAAAGCCATTTAAAAGACAAAAAGCGGGTTTTAGCCTGTGCGGCCCTTCTTGAAGGAGAATATGGTGTGAATGGCTATTATGTGGGAGTGCCCGTGGTTGTTGGGGCCGGTGGTGTTGAAAAAGTAATGGAAGTTAAATTGACTGCGGATGAAAAGAAGTTGTTTGACGAATCTGTAGCTCATGTGAAAAGCTTGGTCGATTCGATCAAATTGTAAAAGGAATTACAAAACATGGTTCGACTGGCTTCAGCCAGAGGCTGATCCGCCTCTGACGGACACCATGTTCCCTTTTTACAACGAACTGAACCAAGACTGGACACCCTGAGCCAAGTCAAAGGGTGAAATGTCCTTGCAATCACGTTTTGCCCTTCGCCGCTTTCATTTTGTTTCAGGGGTCCTTCCATTTTTTCTCTTTGGATTCGTTTTTATCTTTCCCCTCTTTCTTTTTTTCAGACCCAACGGGGCATCCACTTACGATCAATTCAATCAATTTCTTGTCGTTATTCCTTTTTTCCGTTTTTTTGTCCTCGCTTTTATTGTAGGGCCCATTCTCTTTCATTTTATTTATGGTCTTGGGTTTGTTTTTTTGGGATCCACCTCGCTTAAAATTTATCCCCATTTTGCCAATCGGCGTTATTTTTGGAGAAAATTCAGTTTTTTACCGGCCATGCTCTATTTTTTAACCTGGTTTGTCCTGTTTTTGCCGGTGTTTTTTTTGGATGTGGAAAATCTGTCGTCCTGGCTTCTGGGTTGGTATGAAAAAGAATCTGTTTGTTTCATCCATTTGGTAGGATCTTTTTTCTTTTTTGGGTATTTTTGGGCAGAGATTTTAAGTGGATTCATTCAGGGAGGGGGGCTGGTTTCTCCTGTTATCCAAAAAAAATGGGCCTGGGCCAGTTTGATATTGTTTTCTTTTCTCTTTTTACTTTATGCTTTTCTCATCTTGCGTTTGTATTATCATTACGCGCAACCGCCCTGGTTTTTGGATCTTGTTTTTAAGCTGATGCAAATGGTGGTGTAAAAAAAATAATGTCCCCTCAACCCCACATTATAGTCGTTGGTGCCGGTATTTCCGGAATGATGAGTGCCTTAACTCTTTTGGAAGAGGGGGTTAACGTAACTCTTCTTTCATTTTCCAAAAAAGGAAAGAGTGACGGGCTTTCAACACGTTTCGGGTTTTCTGCCTCTGGAAAAGAAGACGAAATTTTAGCCCATCAACAAGAAACCCTGAGTGCCGGTGAATTTTTAGTCAATACGACCTTTGTTTCTGAAATGGTAAAAAATGCTTTTTCTCTGGGACAAAAACTTCAAAAATGGGGTGTCCCCTTTGCGTGCGAAGAAGATGGAAGTTTTCAGCATTTTTTGGGGGAAGGGCAAAAACAATCTCGCACTTTGCATGCGGGGTTAACGACGGGTTTTTATATAACCAAGACTTTAGAAGCTCGCTTGAAAGCCTATGAAGCAGATGGGCTTTTAAAACATGATGAAGAATGGGAATTTTTATCGCTTATCAAAAATAGCCATGGGAGAGCCTGCGGTTTGGTGGCGCAATCAAGAAAGAATTTTGAAATAAAATCGTTTGCCTTTGATGCGGCTATTTTTTGTACGGGGGGTATCGGAGGTTTGTTTCAAACCACTACCCAACCCGCCCATGCCTGCGGTGTGGCCGTTTCCCGTTTATGGCAAGAGGGTGCCCTGCTTGCCAATCCGGAATTTATTCAGTGGCATCCTTTCTGCCTTGAACATGCGGGGCAATACATAGGCATGGGAGGGTTGGCCAGAAAAGAAAACGCCCGTTTTTTTGTGACACGTGCGGGTAAGCCCTTTTATCTTTTTGAAGAATTATATCCCGCTTATAAAAACAGTCTTCCTTCGCTTGTGGCCCTGCGCACTTTAAAAAAATATTTCAAGACAGAGGACTTGGGCTGCCAGGCTGATTTTTCTTCTGCCAGAAAAGATTTTTTTAAGGAGGGTGGGGCTCTTTTAGGTTCTCTTAATTCTGGGCGGCCATTTTTTGTGAAGCCTGCCGTGACTTATTGGCCGGGTGGGTTGTGGGTGGACCAAACCATGCAGACAAGCCTTGCCGGTGTTTTTGCCGCGGGGGAATGCCAATATCAGGGGCATGGAGCCAATGCCTTGGAAGACAATATTCTCCTTTCGAGTCTTTTTTCCGGTGTCAAGGCGGCCAAAGGGGCTGCCGCCTATATTGCCGCCGAGGGGGTTTCAGATTCAATTTCCCAAAAGATACAAAATGATGAAGAAGCCCGCCAAAGAAATATTCAAGATGAATTCTTAAACCGTTCCGGGCGTGAAAATCCATGGGCTTTATTTTCTGATTTAAAACAAGATTTAAGTGATGGATTGGGGCTTGTAAGGGATTTACGAAAACTTCAAACAACTCAATCCAAAGTTTTGGAATTAAAAGAAAAATGTGATCAGGTTTTTATTCCCGACAAAAATATTCATGCCAATGATTCTTATTTGATGGCCCGGGCCATCAAAGACATGGTGTTGTTGGGGCAGGGGTTGATTGCGGCAAGTATTGCCCGCAAGGAATCGCGCGGATGGCATTATCGTTCTGATTTTCCCCGTGGGGATGATGACCATTTCATGAAAATATCCCGCGTTGTTTATGATGAAAAACAGGGACCGGTTGTTGGATATGAAGATGTAGGGGACTGGCAAAATAAATTGTCGGTGGCCTAAGCGGAAGAAACATGAAAAAACTTTTCAAAATAAAACGTCAGGATAGTCCCGAAGGGCAGAATTACTGGGAAGAATTTGAGATGGTCTTGCCCGTTGGGGCTACTTTGATCCAGGTTTTGGAGCAGATACGCCTTCGACCGATTACCGTAAACCAACAAGCCGTAAACCCTGTGGCGTGGGACTCTTGTTGCCATCAGGCCATTTGTGGATCATGCGCCATGACGGTAAATGGGCGGCCTGTTCTTGCATGCTCCACCGTTGTTGAAGATCTCCCCGAACCCGTGGTGGTCGAGCCCCTTTCCTCTTTTGGTGTGATGCGTGATTTGGTGGTGACTTTCGATGGGGCGCGGCAAGTTGCGTTTCTCGATGGGGCGCGGCAAGCGGCGCCCCTACGGAACGTTACACCAACCCCCTGCATTGATTGCAATGTCTGCATGGAGGCTTGCCCGCAGTATGGGAATTCGGACTATGTGGGGCCCAAAGTTTTGTACCAAATGGCGGAAGGTTTAAAGCAGGGGTTGGAAACAAGGCTGGCCACGTCGGTGATAAAATCTTTGATGAATGAGGGGGGAGTCGATGATTGCCAAAACGCCCAAAACTGTGTCCAGGTTTGTCCTCAAAAACTGCCACTGACAGAATCGATTGCTTATTTAAAAAGAGAGGTTGCTATTCAGGCGTTTAAGGAGCTTTTCAGGTAATTTTACACCAACATCCCATCCAATTTTCCTTCCTGATCCAGTTCCGACAATTCCTGAAACCCCCCGATCGATTTATCATTAATGAAAATCTGTGGCACCGTTCTTTGCCCGGTGACCTGGGTGAGCCATTTTCTTTTGGTCTGGTCCTCTTCAACATTTATTTCCTGGTAGGGGATGCCTTTTGAATGAAGCAGGTTTTTGGCCGCTTTGCAGTAGGGGCAGGAATTGGTGGTGTAAATGATGACAGAAGCCATAAGTGGCAAATATCTTTTTTAATCCCCTGGCATCAAGTGGATTTTTCAATAAAAAGAGTTTTATGGGATCAAAGAATATGAATTTATTCAACATTTTTTAGGGTAAGACAATTTGCCCTTTTCTGTCCAAGAAACACAACTTTTTTTCAAAACTGCCGAAGTAAAAGGCACTATGGGTACACTTTTAAATTTTCCTTCTTTTCGTCCTTCACCCGCTTTTCGGCCTACAGTAGGTCTCTTCCGACCACATCGGGCTCAGCCAGGGTTTAGGTCCCAGGGGCATCATCCGTCTTCTCCCGCTGATCTTGTGTCCCCTCAATCACGAAGACCTCATGAAGAAGCAGTAAGTCAAGCTGCGGGCATGGCCCCAGTGGATGCTTTTGGTGGGCTTACTGCAGGGCAGCAATTGTTGAAAGTTGTCAATCTTGGTAGCGGTCCGGTGGCACATCTAGGATCTGGCACAGATGATCGAGGTCCTATAGTTTTTACTTTAGGAGCGACAACTGGTGGTGGAAAAGGAGGAAAAGGGGCTAAAGGAAAAACAGCTGTGGTTCCAGTTTCCCCTGCTTCTGTACCAGCCGCTGCACCGGTTTTCCCTGAACTTGATTTAGAAGTGGTGAAGGCCACTTTGCGGCGCATTCAACCGGAAGATTATGCAGGTGGTTATGATCTTGGGAATCGCCTTAGCTGGGTGCTAAAAAGGGGCTTAGAGGGAACTCTTCGTCAATTTTTGGATATTGCCGGTGATGAAGTTTCTTCTTCTGAATTACCTCCGGAGCTTCCATATCTTGCCTTAGCAACTTTTGATTATAACAAAGGCAAAGGTTGCATAACTTTATCTGAGTTTCTTGAAAGATTTAGAATTGTTCACGCCCTTTATTATGGATATCAAAGTGCTCTTGATCGTCTTCTTTTATCAGCGGATTATGAACTCGATCCCATTTTTGGAACCGCAGAAGGTGATCCGGAGGCATGGGAAATTAATGACAGGGCCCTTGATGAACGAATTATGGGCACTCTTCTTTCAAAGAGTGAATTAGTCACCAGAGTTTTTAGCCGGGATTCGACTTTTGAAAACAGGTTGATTGCAGCCGGATTTGTGCACAGGGTGGCAAATGAAGAGGTTGTTGTCGAGACTGGTGATGCCAAAGAAGTGATAGCTGTTACTCCCGAAAAAGTTACAGTCGCTTTTCCAGAAACTCCCGGCCCAGCTCCAGATTTTTCTGGGCGAAAAGGCCAACCCCCTTCCGTTTCTCGTCGTCCATCCGTATGGTTTGGGGGTACTGGTTATCAGGCTGTGGAGGACGCTCCTGTTCCTACCTTTAGAAGGCCTGGTCAAGGGGGCATTGTTTCATCAAGTGTTTTAGCATCTTCTCGCCATGCAGGAAGACCTCCGCTGCCATCGGCCCCTGTTGGTAGGCGCGAAGAAAGAATAGATGATACTACATGGGCGGCGATTCGATGGCTTGCGGACAGTGTCAAGGTTGAACCAGAAACTATAAAAAATAGAAGGCTTACGTTAGACAATGCCAGCCGTATAAGAGCGACCCTTAGGGAGCTAACAAGTCAACTTGATGAAAGAGGACGTACTTCACACCTCAATCATCGTGCTACTTTGGCAAATCTTGCGGCCAGACCGGATATAGAGTTAGTGGCTCCAGCTACAGTAGCTGAGCTTGTGGTTTTAGCGGCCGACTTGAGAAGGGAAAGAGTGATTGGAGCCCACGATCATCGTTACGACCGTCAGTCCCATCCTCGTTTTCGGTAAAAACTCTTGTTTGCCCCCTTAAGCTTCTATATAACTTAAGGCCATGCCGCATTTGGATTTAATTTTAGGGGGCTTGGTTGTTGTTTTTGGTTTGGGTTTCTTTTTTTCCTTGTTTCGAAAGCCCCCAGCAATTCCCCCACAAGATCTTTCCCCCCAATTTTTAAGCCTTCAACAGCATATTGCCGAGTTGCAAAGCCAAATGCAGCAGAATGTGACCCACAATAACCAGTTCATCCATCAACAATTGGGGCAAGTCAGCCAGCAAGTGCAAGAAAGGTTGGGGCAAACAGTTAAAGCCTCCACCGACATGACCCAAAGTTTGAACGAACGCATGGACAATGCCGCGCGCGTGTTTGGTGATTTACAAAACAGATTGGGAAAACTGGGAGAGGCCAACGAAAAAATATTTAATTTGGGCAAAGACATCAGTTCGCTTCAGGAGATTTTGCGCAACCCCAAGGCACGGGGTGGATTGGGGGAAATTATTCTGGAGCGTGTGTTGGCTGAAATGTTTCCGCGGGACCGGTTTGAAGTTCAATATTCTTTCAAAAATAACGAAAAGGTCGATGCGGTTATTAAACTTGGGGATCATTTACTTCCCATCGACTCCAAATTTCCCCTTGAAAATTTCAAGCGTATTTTGGCTACCGAAGATGAGACGGAAAAAATACGGAACAAGAAAATGTTTTGTGTGGATGTCAAAAAACACATCGATGCCATTGCCCGCAAATATATTTTGCCCGATGAAGGCACTTTTGATTTTGCCTTCATGTACATCCCTTCCGAAAATATTTTTTATGAAGTGATTATTCGCGATGATGATTTAAGCCAGGAAGAATCGCTGCATGCCTATGCCTTAAAAAAACGGGTGATCCCTGTTTCGCCCAACGGCTTTTATGCTTATTTGGGGGCGCTGATGCATGCGCTTCGGGGCGAAAACATGCAAAAAAATATCCTTGAGATAACCTCCCAAATACGCCAATTAAGTGTTGAGTTGGATCGGTTTAAAGGTGATTTCGAAAAAGTCGGTTTCCATTTAAACAATCTTAAAACCAGCTATGAAAGCGCCGAAAAAAGATTGGGACGCTATTCGGATAAAATGCAGGGGATTGATGAAGTAGGGGCTTTTGAACCCCAAGCGCAGGTGAAATTGATATCGTAATATTATTAAAATCCCCCCTCCCTTGAGGGGAGGGGGTAAGGGGGAGGGTGAGCCCGTGATCACCCTCTCCCTTACCCTCCCCCCTCCTAGGGGGAGGGGATTATTTGTGTCATATAAATATTCATGGCCTCAAAAAACACATTCACTATTTTTGCCATATCGGATGCCACCGGTGATCTGGCTATTAACTTGGCCACATCAGCTTCGCGCCAATTCACCAATGTCAAAACCGAGATTGTGCGGAAAATCCGCATTACCACCGATGAAAAAATCCGCAAGGTGGTTGAAGAAGCCAAGAATCGTCAGGCCGTCATTTTATTCACCATGGTGTCACAAAAAATGCGCCGCGCCCTTTTAGAAGAGGCTCAAAAACAGAATGTTGTGGCCATGGATGTGATGGGCCCGGTTCTTGAGATGCTTTCGCATTATTTTCATGACCTGCCAAGCGATGAACCCGGTCTTCAATACAAGGTGACCATGGACTACTACAAACGCATTGAGGCCATGGAATTTACCGTGCGTCATGATGAGGGGCTGGGCCTTGATACCATTGACCATGCCGATATTGTATTGTTGGGGATTTCTCGCACCTCAAAAACGCCCTTGTCCGTTTATCTGGCTTATCACGGGTATCGGTGTGCCAACGTGCCCATTGTCATGGGCCAGCCCATTCCTGAAAAAATTTATGGCCTCGACAAGAAAAAATTGATCGGCCTTGTCATATCACGCGAACAATTGGTGTCGCGTCGAGTCAACCGCCTGCAAGCCATGGGCCGCCCGCAAAACGAAGATTACGCGCAAGAATCCAATGTCGATAATGAACTCCAATACGCCCAAGACATATTCAAGAAACTAGGGGACATCCGCACGGTGGATGTCACTGGCAGGGCGATGGAAGAAATTGCCATTGAGGTGATGAGTGGGTTGGGTGTGGCGACTAATGCCTGATTAATCTAAACCAAGTCAAAATTTCTTGTTGTAATAAGGCTAAAAACTATCCCATTTTCTTGGTGGCCTCGATAACCCAAACATAGCCTTGATAACCACCCTTTATTTGAAGAAGAAGTGATGTAACAATAAAATATTTCATCAGCGTGTCCACGTCAGCTTCCATGGAAATTTGACTCACCACCACATCGTCTCCAAAAACTTCACGGACACTTTGAACTATATTTTCGTGAATGACCTCAATTCGTTGACGAAGCTTTTCCTGAAAACGAGGGAAACGTTCAAGGGTAGATGATGCCCCCACCATTCTTTCCAGGATACATCGAGCCAAAGATGTTTCAGTCCCCTCAATGGCCGAAAGTGTTTCCGTCACGATGATTAGTTTGCCTGATTCCTCCAAAACAGAGGCATATTCCTTGATAAGTTCTTTTTGAGCTGTCCCATGGGGAGCTATAAGGTAAACGGTATTCACCAAGCTCTCCCCTCGAAGGCAGGAAAAAGCACTTTGTAAGCTTTCTTGGTAATAGAAATAATTATTTCCTTCAGGGAAAAAAGAGGGAGTTAAAAGCATGGGCCTTTTTTCGATGCCCACAATAAAAGCATCGGGATAAAGAAAAGAAGCCTCAGCAATTTCGCGTGGTCTGGTGCCACATCCTATAAAAACCAAAACAGGTTTTCCTTGACTCTTGGCTTCACGGATTTTTGCCTCCAAAAGGCGGCTTGCCCCCTCTTCCCCCAATTTTTGGGCATCCACAAAGGGGGCTTCTTTGGGAATATTCAAAGCTTTTAGATGAGTGGCCACATGACGTCTGGCTCGAAGACGTGACAACTGATGATGGGCATAGGCTAAGGCAAAACCGAGAGGGCTCTCCCTTTTTTCTCGGGTGGAAGAGTCTGCATAGGATGAAGCTGAATTTGTTGCTTGAGGAGTAGCTGTAGAATGGACTGTTGGATGAATCGTTTGAGCTGGTTGGAAACGAGAATGGTTGCGAACCAATGGTCCTAAAAAAGGCAATCGAACAGCACCTTGGAAACTTCTTCTGATAATAGGAGAAAGTAAACCCATCGATACAAAGGTCATCGGCCCTTTTTAAAAAAAGTTGCCAAACACAAAAATTTTACCGATGCATCCACATGGCACTACGCGCCAAAGGTCCGCCCAATGAAAAAGCTCTTCTTGCAGCACCCGTATTAAAAAGCCCCATGCTTCTATGACCAGAAAAGGTCAAGCGCTGACCCGGATGAGAGAGTGAGGAACCATGTTTTATGCCTAAATCAGCATCGCCATCTGATTTGGCATTGCCAGATGTTACAGGTTTTATAATCTCAAAGTGATTGGCGGCAGTAGTTCTACAATGTGGTGATGGCGGCATCTTGGGTGCAAGGGCTTGTGTGTCGATGGGTTCCAAATCCAAACCACTCGTTAAGCTTTGGGCTTCCATCATCACTCGTGCCCCATTGGGGAGTGTTCCCATATTTAAAGCTTCGGTGAAATCGACATCGCTAGGCTCACGGGCCAAAACTCTTCTCAAAACGTCGGGAGATGCGAAAACATTCCACGTTCGTGTCCTTAACATACTATCTATTTGAGCCGTGGTAACTCTGTCGCCCGGTTTTTCGGGAAAAAGTTCTTCATCGGGTTTTAAATACTCATCCCATTCTTTTATTGTAAGCCCCAACTCAGTGGCCAAAGCCTCTTTGAGTGTTTCTATAAAGCGAGTCCATTGTCCTTTTTTAATCTGATTAGGTGTATGACGATTTGCTAAAGGCGTATTTTCTGAATAAAAAGCAAAGACAGCTCCTGTAAATAATTCCTCAGCTTTCTGTAAAAGATCAAAATTAGTTTCTAAATCATTTCGTAAAACCACATAGGCATAAAAGGCGATTCTTAAATGTTCACGGTCATGTTCGAAGGGATTGTCCGGTTGTGTGGCTTGGGCCATGGCTAAAAGTTGCTCGTGAAGAAAGTTTCTTCGGGAAATATCGTTAGTCAATTCGGCTGGGTTGAAACTATAAACCCCTTCATATCCATGAATATCCCCAAAGCGTCTGGCTGCGTTTTCTAGCCCGTTATCATCAGTTTCAGTAGCAGTCGGAATGAAGGAGGCGTATTCCTGTAAAAAAACCGTGAACAGATTTGTTCTAAACTCGGCAGCCGAGATTTCAGGTGAAGGGGCAATGGCCCCATCGGGCTGGGTTGAATCTCTAAGAAGCCCTGTTTCAACTAAATATTGGTGCAATGCAGATGCTAAAGAAATTTCTGTCATAGTCTCTCCTTAAATAAAAATGGATGCTTCCTTATCGTCTTTGATTTAAAAAGGTTGCTAGCAAATGGGGGAAGTTTTTTAAATAAAAGTTCAGCATTTAGGGGTATTATCATATTTACTTTTTTTAGCCATAATGGAAAAAAGTATTTACTTTTTTTAGGGCATCTATAAAATAATCATCATGTATCCTCGTTTTCTGGAATGTCTTTTGATCGACCCTGAAATAAAAGGGGCTATGGCTTTTATTGCCGGGCCTAGGCAGGTGGGCAAGACCACTTGTGCCAAAAACTGGCTCGAAAAAAAGGGGGGGGTCTATGTCAACTGGGATGATGAAGCCACGCGACGCAGATATCGCCAGGATTCCCATTTTTTTGAATCTGAATTGAGGCAATCAGGGCCAAAATCAGGCCTCGTTTTGGATGAAATTCACAAGATCCCCAAGTGGAAGACGCTCATCAAGGGTTATTACGACACCTTGGGGACTGAGTTTGATCTGCTAGTGACAGGCAGTGCCCGTTTGGAATATTTTCATCAAAGCGGGGATAGCATGCTGGGGCGTTATCATCTTTTGCATATGTCTCCGCTTGTTCCCCATGAGGTTTTGGGAAAGGTGAAGAAAAAATCATCGCTTGTCATCGATTTTTCTTCTCCAGTTCAAAAATTTATCGAACAAAAGATGGTTTTGCCGGATGCTTTATCGACCCTTATTGATTTTTCAGGCTTTCCGGGTATTTATCAAAAACAATCGCAACGCGCGCTGAATCTGTGGCACAGGGAATATCGCCAAAGATTGATTCGTGAAGACCTGCACGATTTAACACGTATCATTGACTATTTAAGGGCCGAGCATCTGTATGATTTGCTTCCCCACCGTGTGGGATCGCCTCTTTCCCTGAATTCCCTTAGGGAAGACTTAAATGCTTCGCACGAGGCCATCCGTCTTTTGATGGCTGCTTTTGAGAAATTATATATTCTTTTTCATATCAAACCTTATTTTAAAAAGGTGGCTTATAGTCTTAAGAAAGAGCCCAAAATTTATTTTTATGATTGGACCCAAATTCCTGATGCCGGGGCCCGTTTTGAAGATTTTATAGCTGTTCAGTTAAAAGCCTTTTGTGATTTTGTCAGTGATGGGGGTTGGGCTTCTTTGGAGCTTTTTTATTTGCGGACCAAACAAAAACGCGAGGTTGATTTTTTGGTGGTGAAAGACAAAAAACCATGGATGATGGTAGAAGTGAAGAACGGGGAGGGATCCTACACCAAAACCAGTCTGGATTATTTTCATCAGTTGCTTAAACCCGAAGTCAGTGTGTGTGTATCCGCCGAACCAGGAATCTTTAAGAAGGTAAGTCCCAACCAGTGGAACCTTTCAGCAGTCCGTTTCATGAATCTTTTGTGGGAACGTGTTGGTTTTTCAGCTAGCCCCTAATGTGTCTGGTGAAAAAGTTAATTTCGAACTTCGTCATGCTTGCATGTTACGAGTAAGATTAACCAACGTTTGTCATGCCGGACTCGATCCGGCATCTCCCGGTATACTCGGGAGATGCCGGATCAAGTCTACGATGACAGGAAGCATACCCCGGACCTTTGATTCCTTGATCTTTTGATGCCACTTAAAGGAACAATTATTTCTTTTTCCAACGAGGCAATTCTCTTTGTGGAACGCGCGTCAGGGCCAGGCTTCCTGCTTTGACGTTTTTGGTGATGGTGGAACCAGCGCCGATATAGGCATTTTTGCCCACGCGCACGGGGGCGACAAACTGGGTATCGCTACCGACAAAGACACCGTTTTCGAGGACGGTTTTGTATTTGTTGATGCCATCGTAATTGCAGGTGATGGTGCCGGCGCCGATGTTTACTTTTTTCCCGACTTGGGCATCCCCAATGTAACTAAGGTGGTTTACTTTGGAGCCTTCGCCGATGGTGGACTTTTTAGTTTCGACAAAATTGCCGATTTTGGAACCTTTTTTAAGAACAGTGCCCGGCCGCAGATGGGCAAAGGGACCGCAGGTGACATTTTCATCCAGCCTCGATTCTGAAATATAACAATACGCCTTAAGATGAACCCCCTTTCCTATTTTTGAATCGGTAATCCAGCATCCAGGTTCAATAACAGTATTGTTGCCAAGGGTTGTCTTGCCTTGAAGATAGCAGGGGCCAAAAAGAGTGATGCCTTGTCCAAGTTTTACATGGGGCCCGATGAAAACGGTTTCCGGTGATAAAATTTTAATTCCTTGCTCCATGGCCCTTTGGCAGCGTTGTTGGTAAATATTTTTTTCAACTTCAGCCAATTGAATTTGGGAATTCACCCCCAACACTTCTTGCTCGTTATGAATGCAAACAACGGCCACGGGCCTATTTAGTTTACCGGCCACATTCACCAGATCGGTCAGGTAATATTCTTTTTGAACATTGTTGGTGGATAATTCCTTGATGGCCTGTTTTAAAAAGGAGGTGTTAAAAACATACACTCCTGCATTCATCTCACGGATTTTCTTTTGTTCCTCATTAGCGTCTTTGGCTTCAATGATGCGAAGGGGAGTGCCATCTAAATTGCGCAACACGCGTCCATACTCCTGCCGCCCATTGGTGATGCAGGTTAAAAAACTCATCACGGCATCTTTTTGCCTGTGTTCATCTAAAAGCGTTTGAATGGTGGCGTGGTTTACCAAGGGCATGTCCCCGCATAAAACCAGCACATCGCCATCCCCTTTTATTTTAGGAAGAGCCACCATCACGGCATGTCCCGTACCCCGTGGAGGGTCTTGCACCACATAATTCATTTTTCCCTTAAAATTTTCTTTTAGGGCTTTTTTGATTTCGGTGTGTTTTTTTGGGGCAACTAGCACAATGTTTGATTTAAAGCTGTGAGCCAAACCCACGGGGTAAGCAATAAGGGGAAGCCCCCCAGCTTCATGCAAAATTTTGGGTTTTGCCGATTTCATGCGTGTGCCGCGACCTGCAGCAAGAATAATAGTAGTAAGTTGTGGCATAAGGAAATTATTGGGTAGGGGCGAACCCATGTGTTCGCCCGCTAGGATTGATACCCGACCCATTTCACGTTTGTCAATTTTTAGTATTGAGTTTCTTTTTTGGTCAGTTTAACAACGAGGCCATGTTTCGTTTTTTTCTGTTTTTTATCCCCTACGCTCGTTGGCTTCGGGGACGAGTCTTGCCGGGTCAAAACCCCGTGGCTTGCCACGGAATCTTGGGTCCAGGGCTTGCCCTGGGGTGCATACCATTGATCCCCCTTATTTTCATCGCTTGTACCCCTTCGACCAAATATTCGGTTAAAACCTGTCCGCAAATTACCGGAGCTCAAAATCTCATCCGCATGGCCGAAGAAGAGGTGGATCAGGCGCTTAATCTGAATGTTGCTGATGAAAAAATTCGCCATATCAAACTGGGGCTGGCCTATGCCGAAGATTGTGTGAGGCGTTATTCTAATGAGGCGGGATGTTATTACTATCGTGCCGTGGCGCGTGGGCTGTATTTACAGGCTGTTCCCTTTAAATATCAAAAAAAATTGCGATGGATGGTATCCGATGCCCAAAAAGTTCTTGAGCTTGATCCACGTTATGAAAAAGGAGGTGCGCATCGGATTTTGGGAAATATTTATCTTAAAGTTCCCTCTTTTTCGCTTAAAAAAGAGCCCATCACCAAAGATGTCGATAAAGCCCATACCCATGCTCAAAAAGCCTTGGAAGTAAATTCTAAAGAAAAAGGCAACAAGCTCTTGATAGCGGAAGTTCTTTTTGAACAAGAAAATTACGATGAGGCACGCAACTATTTGGAACCTTTGGTTCAAGAATTTTCGCAGTTGGGAACATTAACCATTTCAGAAAAAGAGGACCAAAAAACGGCAGAAAAACTTTTAACCAAGGCGCAAAAGAGGTTGACAAAGAAATAAACCCGTTATCGAATCGTTAAAAATTAGCTTGAAGGAGTCAGGAGCCAGGAATCAGTAGTCAGTAGTTTTTATGCTGACTACTGACTCCTGAATTCTGAATCCTTTCCCCCATCATGGCCAGCATCAACAAAGTCATTCTTATCGGAAACCTGGGGCAAGACCCCGAAGTGCGCTACACTGCCGGCGGGCAGGCCGTCGCCACGCTCAACATTGCTACCAACGAACGTTGGTTGGATAAAAAGACCAACCAATGGCAGGACCGCACTGAATGGCACCGTGTCATTGTATGGGGCAAGCAGGCAGAAAACTGCAAAGAATATTTAAGCAAGGGCCGCCCGGTTTACATTGAAGGCCGCCTTCAAACCCGCAAATGGGAAGACAAACAGGGCCAAACCAAATACACCACTGAAATTGTCGCCCAAACCGTGCAATTTTTGGGGAGCCGTGAAAGTGGTAGCCGCGGGATGACAAATTCTGATTATCCGGCTGAATCCCAAGGTTCTTCCGATTCTCCCAGCTCTGCCCCCGCTTCTTCATCAGGATCTTCCAACGAACCCCCTCCCTTTGATTCGGAGGATGATATTCCGTTTTAAATGATTCATTCCAAGATTATTTTTTGAATGGTTCGTGTTTTTTAAATGAGGAAAAGTCAGACGAAAAGTCAGACCAGACGAAAAGTCAGACAGGACGAAAAGTCAGACCGAAAAGTCAGACAGACCGAAAAGTCAGACGGAAAGCAAGGAAAAGTCAGACCAAGGAAAAGTCAGACGGAAAGAAAAAACAGGGAAAGTCAGACGGAAGCAGGAAAGACGGGAAAAGTCAGACGGAGGACGAGGAAAAGTCAGACCGGAGGGAAAAGTCAGACGGAGGAGCGGAGAGGAAAGGAAAGAAAAGAAAAGTCAGACAAGAAAAGTCAGAAAGAAAAGTCAGACGGAGCACTTATCAAGAGGATGAGGTAAACGCAGGCTAAAATTTTTTATTTT
>Ga0154362_120_pt1 | contig 16300 bp, 16 predicted proteins | sample RifGroA2_FD_115890 | JGI IMG/M metagenome (GOLD analysis project Ga0154362, IMG submission 115890) | Deltaproteobacteria bacterium GWA2_45_12
GACATCTGGAATTTGCCCTTGTCCAGCCTTCGGGGTGCCATTGCTGCAACGGAAGGTGTGTGGATTTACTGGTTTGATAGCAACCAGGCCACGCTTAATGCCTTCATTAAAATGGACAAGGATGTTGCCGGCCTGGTTAATGAAATCAATACAGTCGTATCTACAGCCAATCAAAAGCCGATGACGGATACCGAGGCGGAAAAATACAAAGACACTTTTCAAAAATATCAGGAGGAAGCTCTTAAAACGGCCAAATAATTTTCCAAGCGTTCTATGCACCTGCAGGAATTTTTTCTTACTCACTCAATGAAGGCGCATTTCCCTTTTTTGAGCCGTTTCCCAAACACCCAAAAACTTGAAAAATCTTCACCCTGTGCTTTTGGGCGGAGACCTCAACACATCATGCTGCAACGCGCGCAAGGTTGTATTTGCCTTTTTTAGTTTTTGGAACAAGTTTATGCTCATTTTAGTTTCCAATGATGACGGTGTTGGGTCTCCGGGCATTTTAGCTTTGGCCTCAACCCTTTCAAAGATCCCCAAAGCCAAAGTAGTCATCGTTGCCCCCGACCGCGAGCAAAGCGCCACCTCCCATGCCCTGACGCTTCAGCGGCCCTTGCGCATTCACAAGGTGCGGGAGAATTGCTATTCGGTGGATGGCACTCCCACCGATGCGGTGATGTTGGCCGTTAATTCCATTCTGAAAAAGAAACCCGATATTGTTGTTTCTGGCATTAACAATGGCGCCAATTTGGGAGAGGATGTTCATTATTCAGGGACTGTGGCGGCTGCGATGGAAGGGGCCATCATGGGCATTCCTGCTGTGGCTGTTTCGCTTGTGGCCAGAAGCGATTTTTATTTTAAGACGGCCCAATTTTACGCACGCAAAATAGTACAGGGTGTTCTTAAATATGGAATACCTGCCGGCACAGCCCTTAATGTCAATGTTCCCAATCTTCCCTTAAAACAGATAAAGGGAGTGGCTTTTACACGGCAGGGAAGACATAGCTATGGGGGGGTTATTTTTAAAAAATCCGATCCTCGTGGCCAACCTTATTACTGGATTGGTGGCGAATCAAATCCTTTAGAAGAAACACTGGGTACCGATTGCAGAGCTTATCTGGATAAAAAAGTTTCTGTCACTCCCATCAAGGTCGATTTAACCGAATACAATCTTTTAGAAAAAATGCACCAATGGAAGTTTTAGTGGATAAAAAAAAGGAATGCGGACGTTTTGCCGTGGCCATGCGTCGCATGATTGCCGAGCAATTGCAGGGGCGTGATATTACCGATCGGGCTACCTTGCAAGCCGTAGCCGCAGTTCCCCGCCATCTCTTTGTTGAAGAAGCCCTGGCAGATCAGGCTTACAAAGATTATCCCATCGGGATTGGAGAAGGGCAGACTATTTCCCAGCCCTATATGGTGGCGTTTATGACCCAGGCGCTCAAACTTAAAGGAGGGGAAAAAGTTTTGGAAATTGGAACGGGTTGTGGTTATCAAACAGCCGTGCTGGCTGAAATTTGTGGGCATGTTTATACCATTGAGCGCATTAAAACTTTGGCTTTGAAAGCCAGACGTGTTTTAAAAGCACTTGGCTACAAACGCATTACGATGCGTGTGGGGGATGGCACTCAAGGCTGGCCCGAGGCTAAACCCTTTGATTGTATTTTAACAGCGGCCGGTTCCCCTGAAGTTCCCGCTCCTTTGGTGGCCCAGCTTAAAGAAGGGGGGCGTTTGGTGGTACCTGTCGGGAATGAAGAAAGTCAAATCTTGGTGCGAGTGACCATTGTTCATGGCGAGCCCCAGGTAGAAAACCTGGGGCCTTGTCGTTTTGTCAAACTTGTGGGCCGTTATGGATGGAAACAGCAACGCCAGGCAGGGGACCGTTTTACGAAGCGTTCTTTATTATAGGCACCTCTAGAAACTCGAGTTCATGGTTCGAGAACCTCACCATGTCCACTATGGCTTAGTTGGGACACCCTGAGGTTCTCGAAGGGTGACTCTGCAACAGTTTTTAGAGGTACCCCGATGAAAAGTTTTTTTAATACTTTTTTACTTGTTATTATTTTTTCATCGGTTGGTTGTTCTGATTTTCGCGATATTTTTGAATCGAATATCGAAACCCCTCATACCTATGAAAAGACCCGCAAGGAAGAAAGGCAGACCGCAAAAGAAGAAAAAAAGAGGGACAAGGATTTAAAAAAGGAGAGGAAAGCTGAAATTGCCAAAGGAAGAAAAAAACAATCCATCACATCCCGGCCTGTAAAACCCAGGGAAAGATTTGTTTGGCCGGTGGATGGAAAACTTTCTTCAGGTTTTGGACCCAGACGCGGACGTGATCATGATGGTATTGATATTTTGGCCCCCAAGGGAACTCCCATTGGGGCTTCCCGTTCTGGAAAAGTGATTTATATAGGGAGAATGCACGGATATGGGAATTTGGTTATCTTAAAACATGAAAACAATTTTTTTAGTGCCTATGCCCACTTAAATGAAATTAAGACAAAACAGGCTAACGAGGTAAAACAGGGGCAGGTTATTGGGACGGTGGGGCATACAGGTCGCGCTTCGGCCTATCATTTGCATTTTGAAATCAGGGAAAAAACAGTTCCCAAAGATCCGTTGTTGTTTTTACCAAAAAAAATGTAGGTAGGGACAATCCTAGGATTGTCCCTACAGGAGAAAAATAATATGGAAGATTTCAAAAAAATAATCCGTGATGTGCCCGATTTTCCAAAACCGGGCATTGTTTTTAAAGACATTACTCCCCTGTTGCAAGATCCCAAAGTCTTTACCAGGGTGGTTCACATTTTTGGAGACCGTTATGCCGGTGCGAAAATCGACAAGATTGTGGGCATTGAATCGCGTGGTTTTATTTTTGGGGCCCCCTTAAGTGTTCATTTGGGGATTGGTTTTGTTCCTGTGCGTAAAAAAGGAAAACTTCCCTGGACGACACTTTCGCAGGAATATGCCCTTGAATACGGGACTGATGAACTGGAAATACATGTAGATTCCATTGGCAAGGGAGAACGGGTTTTAATTGTCGATGATCTTTTAGCCACCGGGGGCACTGTAGAAGCTGTTTGCAAGCTTGTTGAAAAACAGGGAGGAACAGTTGGGAGCTTGGCCTTTGTGGTAGAGCTTGAATTTTTAAAAGGCCGTGACAAACTAAAAAATCGCGACATTTTTTCGATTGTTCGGTATTGATTTTTTCCAAGGCCTTTGAGAATGCCACAGATACGAGGCTTCAAATGAGGACCGACTGAGACGTACCTTAGGGTACGTCGTAAGGAGTGCCCGAATTTGAAACGAAGGAGATGGGGCATTATCGAAGGCCTGGGCCTCGTAGCTCAGACGGATAGAGCGGGGGACTCCTAAGCCCTAGGCCGTGCGTTCGACTCGCACCGAGGCCACAAAGACACTACCTCCCCTTGATCCCCTCCTTATAAAGGAGGGGAGATTTAAGAGGGTTTTCTAAAATCTGTCCCCCTTTGTCCCGCGAAGCGGGATCCCGTTTGCGGGATAAGGGGGACTATAGGGGGTAGCATCCCCATTCCCCATTTGACATTATTCCCTTAAGTATCCTATGGTCGTCCCGTTTTAAAATTAACTACGAAATGAGGTGATATTAAATGCCAGGAGTCATTCTAAGAGAGGGCGAAAGTTTTGAAAGTGCTGTTCGCCGTTTTAAAAAACAGTGCGAAAAAGCCGGCATCCTTATGGATATAAGGAAGCGCGAGTTTTACGAAAAACCCTCCATTCGGCGCAAAAAGAAAAGCGCCCAAGCCCGCAAACGCGGTATAAAAAAATTCTTTTAATTTGTAGGGGCCCCGCATCGCGGGGCCCTTACCATTCCCCATGACCATCCTCGAAAAACTAGACAACGAAATCAAAACTGCTCTTAAAGCCCGGGAAGAAGCCCGTTTGGCTACGGTGCGTTTGATCAAGTCACAAGTTAAAAACAAGGAAATTGAACTGATTCATCCTCTTTCCGAGGCCGAATTTTTGGCCGTCCTTTCCACCATGGTCAAACAACGTCGGGAATCCATTGACCAGTTTAGTAAAGCCGGCCGTACTGATTTGGTGGTCAAAGAAGAAATTGAACTTAAAGTGATTGAATCTTTCCTGCCTCAACAACTCACCGATGCTGAAGTCGATGCTTTCATTGCCCAAGCCGTGGCTGAATCAAAAGCCGCCGGCCCCAAAGACATGGGGCCCGTCATGAAACTCCTCAAAGACAAAACCGCCGGCCGCGTCGATGGTCGCGTGCTGTCTGACAAAGTCAAAGCCAAACTGGCTGTGATCTAACCCTAACTCATGAAATAAATATTTATTTTACTTGTTCCCACGCTCTGCGTGGGAACAAAAAGAATGGTTCTAGGGAGAACGCAGGAGCGTTGTGGAGTTGCGTTCCCACGGAGACCGTGGGAACGAGGGAACATGGGGGCCATCATGAAACTCCTCAAAGACAAAACCGCCGGCCATGTTGATGGGCGGGTGTTGTTAGGCAAGGTTAAGGCCAAATTAGCCTCGATCTAACCCCAACCCCCCTGAAATAAATATTTATTTTTATATTGATAAATATATTTATTTAATTAAAATATTTTATGCAGTTTGAATGGGACGAGAACAAGAACATCTTGAATATCAAAAAGCATGGTATCTCTTTTGACGAGGCAATGCGCGCTTTTCTTGATCCTGAACGCAAGGTCAGGTTTAATATGAAGCATTCCAGAAGTGAAATGCGTTATTATTGTTTAGGTAAGGTGGAAGGAAAGGTTATGACGGTGCGGTTTACCATTAGAAACAACAAAATCCGGATTATTGGTGCCGGATATTGGAGGGAAGGGAAAATAATTTATGAAAAAAAATAAAAAGAAAAAATATGGTCCTGCACCTGCCCACATTGCAAAAGAGCTCAAACATTCAGTTGAAATAGCCGATTTTTTACCATCGCCCGACCATATAGCTTCCATGATTCAAAAGGCGGAAGTGGTGCCTGTGACCATGAATGTAAAAAAGAAGACCATTGAAAAATATAAAACCTTCGCCGAAAAAAGAGGTATTAAATACCAGGTATTTGTATCGACTCTGCTCGATACTTATGCCCAACGTTTTTGATGAATTTAAATATTACTTGGGAACAAAACGAATGGTTCTAGGCAGAACGCAGGAGCGTTGTGGAGTTGCATTCCCACGGAGACCGTAGGAACGAGGGATCAATTAGCATTTCCCAAGACTTTCTGGATGAGGTGCTCTAAGGGTTGTAAGTCTTCCGGAGGTAGGTGCCCCAGTTTTTTGACAATGATGTTTTTTTCAATTGTGGCCATGACAGGTTTGATGCACGACTGTTTCAGTAGTCCTGCTATTTCCCAATTTTTAAGTTTTAAAGTAAGGGGATCGGCATCTTGCTTTTGTTTGCTGGTAATGGCCATAACAACAACATCGGGACGGGTTATATTGTAAATTTGCGAACTGATTATAACAGCAGGGCGTTGTTTTGTGTTTGTTTGATTGGTGAATGGAAATGGTAATAGAACAACATCACCAAAATTAAAGTTTGTCATATTCTGCGTCATCGGGATTGTCCCATTCTTTTTCAAACGTGGGTTCAGAAGCCCGGCTGGCCATGGTGGTTAAAGATGATTTTTTATTTTTTTGAATGAGAAACTCAATAAAGTCAAGGACCTCACTTAAAGCATCCGGAGGCAGGCTTTTTATTTTGTTAACCAAACTGTCAGAGTTTGTGCTGGAATCTTGTTGCATACAGCATGAATCATAATCAATTATCCCGCTATTCGTCCAGAACGAAAAATACGGGTTTGATTACTTGTTTACTTGTTCCCATTACGCTCTGCGTGGGAACAAAAAGAATGGTTCTAGGGAGAACGCAGGAGCGTTGTGGAGTTGCGTTCCCACGGAGACCGTGGGAACGAGGGAAAAAACTCCCGCCCTTTTGCAAGGGCGGGGAATAATGTCAAAAAATATCAGGTTTCTTCATCCAAGGCACCTGGGCCTTCTTCGTCAGTGTCAGTGACAGCGGTTGAAACAGTCACAGACCCGGAAGCCTGTACCTGTTCATAGGGTGCCGAACCATCTTTGGAATAAAGAATGTAAAACTTATAGGTTTTTCCAGGCTGATAAAACGCATTCAAGGCCTGCGCCTTAGCATCTTTTTCAGTAATGGTTAAAGTTTGATCGCTTGATTTACTGGCCTCGGCAACATAGCCAGGAAGCTCCCTATTCCCAGTTTCAAAGCACTGAGAAAATTTAAGGCCCCGCTTGAGCGGGGACGGTAGCGGCTGCCTGTTGGGCATTGAATAATTTTATGGCTTCCTCAGCATAGGGAAGGCCGATAAATGTTTTTGGAAGATCCTTTGAAGAGGCTGTTGTATCCAAGGTAAGTGCACCTTCAATATAGGTATAGATGAATTTTTTGTCATTCTTTTCAAAGTTAATATAAGTCACAGGATCATTTCTTTTTAAGGTAATAGTTACTTCAAGAGTGGCTCCGTCAATAGTGATGGAGAATTTTTGTTCTGTGTTGGGTTTTCGTTGGATGATTCTTACGGCTTCCAATATGGCGGCACTCGCATAGGGGTTTTTACTTACGGCTCCCAAAAAATCATCACGGGTAATGACCGTTTTTTCGCCAAAAAATTGGGGGTAATGAGTGTCAGTAATTTGTGCTCTTGTATCAACATCAAAAAGACCCGCTTTATTTAAAGCATTTTTGAATTCAACAGCTGTTATAGGAAATGTATTGGCATGAATATCCTTGGGCATTTGGGCTTCAGGCTCGGTGGCCATGGCATCTAAAATGCCCAATAAAGACACAAGGCCGATAATGCGGTTGTTTCTTTCCGTGTCGTTACCATCATAAGCGTTATTAAATTCGGCCAAAGAAACAAGAAGAGGGTTGCCGTCAGCGTTATAACCAAAAACAAGATGGCCCAAGATAGAATTGCCATTGATGCTTCCTGTTTTATCTAGTGGTAAATAGTCTCTCAACTCTTTTGTAAGGCTTGGATTTAAGTCAAACATGGAAAGACATTCCAGTTTGTTTCTTCCTTCTTCAGTAAGAACTAATTTTTTACCGCTTGTTGTTTTAAAATAACGGGAAAGTGAAACTCCGCTGTTAGCATTGGATAGAGTTGGCTTTTTCCCAGTTGCCTCATAAAGTGCAGCAAGGGAATTGTATTTTTTTAAATCACCTGCATCTACATTGGGCAGAAATTCACAATATCTGGAAATGGTAGCCATAAGTTTCCTTTTTTATCGGTGCCCTTTACGTTTTGGAGGTGGAGGGGATTTAAGAGTTAGCTCTTCCCCAGTTGCAAGCTGTTTTTGGGTTAGGTCTAATTTTGCTTGGCCCCCAGTAATTAATAGATCTACTACTTTGTCTTTCAATCTTTTTGGGACATTTACTTTAAGATTTGTACCCTCAACTTTAACTCCTAAAAGTGGTATTAAACTAACACGCTCACCTTCTTTTAAGAGGGCAAACACATAAGGTTTCTTTTCAGGAAGCTTCTCAAAGCTGGCAGCGTTACCAGTGCCAGCGGTAAAGGGGATGCTCATTGTACCATCGGTACCAATATTAAGGGTTGTCCCCTTGGTTAAAGTAATGCTTGGATAGCTCTTTTTATAGTCTTCTATCGCTGTTGTAAGATTAGTTTTTGAAAAAGTGGACGTTTTGTTACCGAGCTCTGTAAGAGCTGTCGCTAATGCCGTGATGGCTTTTTCAACTTGCGTTTTGGCCAAAGTTAATTTGGCCTCGTAGGGATCGGTATCAGGTACGGTAGCGATTGCTTTTGCCAAGCGATCCAAGAATTGCTTGGCTTCTGTTAAGTCTTTGAGAACCACAGCCAACATCTGCTTTGAATTTTCCAGAGTGGAAGCATCCACAGTTGTTATTTTTGTAATTTCGGTTTTGTCGTCATCAAGTTTTATTATGAGCGCTTGCGAAAGGCCACCCAAGGTGGTTTTTGAAGCATCATCTGTAATTCCACCTACAAGATCTTCTACTGACGCATCAAAACCATCGATGGTATTTGGTTGTTCTGCAAGCTCAACCTTTGCTGGGGCATCCTTTTGTGGGGCGATATCGCTTTCAGGAGCGCCGCTTGCGTACCCAAGGCCCATGGAGTGACCGTAGGCATCTTTATATTCAAAAGGAACTCGAACAATGTCGCATTCTTTTTTAGCGTCTGGTTGTTCTCCAAAATAAGTAACGCCTTTTAACTTACTTATGTTGGTGCTTACGCGGTAAGTCGCATCCTGCCACATCGTTCTGTAGCGGGGTGTTGCATCCACTTCTTTTTTAAACGTGGCGACATCTACTTCTTGGCCGGTTGCATTGACTAATTTAATGTCAAAAATACGGAACTTAACATCTGAATTCTGATTGCTGTCTTTTATATAAGTATCTCCAGCATCTTTTCTTAGGTCACGTTCGCGTAAGGCATTACCTTCTGCATTGTGAGTAGATAAAGTTGCCTGACCTTCGCTGTTTAAGGCAGCCACTTCTCCGCGCCCCGTGGCACGTACAACATTGACCCCTGCAATGGTCATGTAAATTTCAGCCATTTGGGCCGCGCGATCCGAAAGGCCTTTATTGTATTTGGTAGAACCAGATCTGTCGCGATAGATGTCAATGGCAATGCTTAAACCAGCTTCCCCGATCTTTTGGGCCGCAGCGTGGATTCTTTTTTGGGCTTCATCAAATCCTTTTTTAGTGGTGCCGTCGTAATATTGAATCATAGGGCCGGGTTTGATCTTTTCGCCTGGCGATAATTTTTTATTCCGCTTTTTATCTTCAGAGGATAACGTTTTCCCCTCAACTTGGGCAAGCTCAGCCAATCTCCTCAAGAAAGCGTCACGCTGAGTTTCTTTCTCTGCATCAGAAAGTTTCTCGTAATCGGCAAGCACAGCCTTAAAGGCAGCAACTTCTTTGTCGGAAGGACGGTCAAAACCTAATTGCAAATGAGTTCCAGTGATTTCTGCAATTTCATTGATGGGGACTTGAGTTACTGCTGCGGCCAGAGCTTTTAGCTTTATATCTGTTAAAGGAACAAGTTTGGGTGTGGGTACATGGTTTCCAGATCCGTCAACTGTGGTTTCTCGATAACCATCTTTATCATACACCACTTCTTTTGTGTCTTTGTTAATAAGAACAATACGACGTTCAAGAGTAGGGTTGCTTAAATCACCCACTGGAATGGCACGTACAACAAATTCCAATTTGCTAGTCAAATCTTCTTGACTACAGGCTTTAAGATAAGCTTTGACAGCATCATTATTTGTAAGTGTTTCATCATTTAATTTAGCCAAATAGGCTTCAATGGTGAGTTTTTTACCAGCAGAATCTTTCTCGGCATCAGGAACTAGGATATTGTCATCAAAAGAATTGCATGTGGCATTAGCCGGTCTTTCTGGGCCTGCGGCTGGAGGAGGAGGGGTTTTGGGAGGTTTAAAGCCAAAATTCCAGCCAGCTGTTAAGCCAAACTCATTTGTTCTTTGACGCTCTGTTATCTCGCGGCCTTTTTTTCCTTCAACTTTATTAATGCCATCAATAGTGGTATCTCGCCACAAGGAAGCCTCCAACGTAAGGTCAAAATGGCCCCAGCTTGCTGTAGCTGCGGGGACAAATGTAAATTCTCCGTCCAATGCACCGCTAGTTTGCTTTCGAGCTTCATAAATGCGGCGATCATCGTAGCCTCCGCCAGCTCGGTCGGTATCAATAATATTTTCTGAATCAAGGAGTACAAGCCCCGCGGATAAACGAATATTATCAGGTGCGGCTGTATCGGTTCCCTGTTCCCGAAAGACATCAATTCCCAGTCCTAGGCGGGATTCAATGCCAATGGCATAGGTTAGGTCAATTTTATTTATAGCGGCTTCAACAGATTGAGCATCAATAGAACTTACAGGAGGGCCTTTAGGAGAAGGATTTGTATCTTCTCCTTCATTTCCAGTTGTAGATGTCTCCTCAGATTCTTCTCCAGTAGGAGGTTCTACAGGGGGGGTGCCAAAACCTTCGTCAAGTCCACCACCACCTCCGATTGTTGGATTTTTTTCATCTTCTGGCTTTGGTGGTTCTGGATCTTTTATTTGGCCAACTCCTGGGTCTTTAGGTGGTGTTCCTGTAGGCTGCGGAACAGGTGCGCCCGCACCTTCATCTTTGCAATTTTTACCGCGATTTTTGCGGATATTATCAATGCCAGGTAAGAATCGTGCGACACCATTTAAATCAAACATGAAGGAAAGGCGGTCCCAAAATTCGGGTCGATAAGCGAAAAAACCTCCAACCTTTAGACTGCCGCTTACACCAGGATCGATGCAGCCTTCAGTTTTGTAGGCGTCAATCGAAAAACCACCCTGAATACCATAGGACACATTAGGAGGGGGAGCTGTGTAAGTTGTAGCTGGAGCAGCACCTGCTGCACCTGTTGGAGGAGGAGTGGCACCTGCTGCACCTGTTGGAGGAGTGGCACCTGCACCTGCCACTTGTGGACTTATTTTTAAACCATATAAAATACTCATAATCTTTATCTCCTCAGTTTTATCTTTTGCCACCCGCCTTCGTCCCCCATTTAGGGGAACGTTGGGCGGATGATGCCCCAACGGTCATACTAATTATCGGCACCCTGTTCCAAAAGTTGCGGGAAAGGTGAAGTTTTTTGGAAAATTGAAAATGGAGGATAAAGACCCTTGGGAAGGAACTAATGTAAGCTATTGGAATGATGGGGGTTGTTAGTCGGGCCCCTCACTTAATCCCAAATTGTTTTTACAACCCCTGATGAAGTAATAGCTTGATCTTTGGTGACAAGGGGGAACCCAAGTTTTAGGGCTGTGGCCACAATAATGCGATCGGCAGGGTCTGGAGAAAGTCCTTGAAGTTGCAGCGAATTGATAAGAATGGAAGGGGTGGGGTCAATAATATGTAAGCTGGGAAGCAGGAGCACTTTTTCTACCCATGTATGAATTTCAAGGGAAAGAGCAAGTCTCCCTTTTTTATGAAGCATGGCTATTTCCCAAAAAGACATGGCTGAAATATAGAGGCTCTTCTTTTGAATGGCCTGTTTGATAATTTTGGTTGCTTTTACAGGAAGGGGGGCGCTGGCATCAATCCACCAAAGTAAAGTATGGGTGTCAAGCACGATCATGAAATAAGTTTCCAGTCTTCCAAGCCAACAGGATCTAAGGGATTTTCATATTTTAAAATGCTGTTTTTTAATTGTTTTTGAATGTTTTCTCCATCCTTTTTGGAAGAATAGGGCAAAATAGTGGCCACAGGCCTGCCATGGTCGGTGATGATGATTTTTTCCTTTTTTTCTTCGATAAAACGTAAATAACTCAACAGTTTTGGTTTAAGGGCTGCCTTGGAGATGCTTAATGTCATAACAAGGTCATAATAAAGTGACCACTTTTAAAGTCAAGCTTATTTTTTTTAAAAATCTTGCCGTCCTGCGCAACCTTTTAATAAGCCTGCCGATAATTAACCTGGGTTAGAAAAGTTTGGGTGAGGGAAGGGGAATTTGGGGAGAAAAATTTTATGAAAAAAATATTATTGATTACTTTCTTGTTTTTCATGTTCATGGCTTCCAAGGCCATGGCACGGTGCCAGGTTCATCAGCCTTCCGATGATGCTGGTAATGAGAATGGGCTTCGTTTTCACTTAAACCTTTATAATAGCGATGAAGGTGATTGCCGTATACCGGGTGTGCCCAATGAAATTTGCAGAAACAACCGTGATGATGACAATGATGGCCATACAGATGAGGCAGGTTGTTTTCAACCTGACTCTGATGAAGCTGCCAATCAAAATCCAGATACCAAATACCAGGCAGGTGCTGAAGCTATTTATTTCATGACTAAAAAGTGGGATCAGCTCAATGAAGCGGAGTTAATAGATCATAATCGATGTACCTATAATGATCCCCTTGCTTGGCCTGAAAACATGCTCATGAGTTTTTTCACCAATGCCAACAACCAAAATCTTGAAAAAATTGTTTTGACCGGTGCTATGCGTTTTTCCAATGAAAATATGGGTTTGATACTTGGGAACTGGTCGCCTCATACAGACCCAGCTACAACTTGTGATTATGGGGCTGTTATCATTGATGGTCGAACCAATTTTGCTAATAGGGCTAGTCCATTTACTTGTGCGCGTAATACGCGTCTAGTTTTTTTCAGAAATCTTTATATTGAAACAAATCATCTGAGCCATGACCAACTCTTTAATTCTTCTTTGGGAGTTGATAATGATCCGGATGTTGAGGGAATTCAACGACGCTTTGCAGCAAACCATAACCAATCGTGCTTGAATGATAATGGTTCGGAAAATGTGGGTAGCGTCTATGTCTGTCCCGGCGAATTTCGAAAAGAGGCCTTTTTGCCTGATCCCAATGACACTCGCGAACCTTATGAAAAAACAAATGTTTGTATTCCTGATGATGTAGATCCCCGTTTGATTGATGGTGATGGTGATGGTTTTTGTGAAGGCATTCCTGCCACAGGCGCCAACGAGGATTGTACTGATACGGATAATGACGATATTTGTGAAGGTGTTGTTCGTGGAGTCGATGGTAGTGTTGAAGATCAAGAATGCTGGGATGGTCGTGTGGGTGGTGGGGATTGTGACGATGAGAACAAAGATATTCACCCCGACGCTCGTGACACTTGCGGAAACGATATTGATGAAGATTGCAGTGGTGAAGATTTGGAATGCCCCGGTGGAAATGGGAATGTTGTTGAGATATGCGAAGACCTTATCGACAATGACGGAGATGGTGTGCTCAATGAAGAATGTGATTGGGATGATGATGACATTCTCGACAATGGAAATGGCGATGGTGATATTAATGACCACTGTGAAGATGGTGATACTACCAATTGCGATGATAACTGCATTTGGAATCCGAATGAAGATCAGGCTGATATGGATGGGGATCGTATTGGCGATGCCTGTGATGATGATATTGATGGAGATGGCGCCTGTGGTAGAAGCGGTTTTGCGGGGATATGCCGCAACCCTGATTGCGATGATCGCGATCCCAACAGATTTCCCGGCAATGAGGAAGAATGTGGTGACGGCATAGACCAAGACTGCTCTGGAGCGGACTTACCTTGTGCGCCCCCTGAAGATTGCAGTGATGGTATTGATAATGACGGTGATGGCGATATCGACTGTGCTGATAGTGACTGCTGGGACCCTATGGCCAACAACAATAATAATGGCAATGGTTTGGGAAATGGTTTTGGCATGAGAATTTTCTCAATGAACCAGGCCCAGCAACCAGGAATGGGTGTTCGAAGTCTTAACAATTGGGGACGTTTCCGGTTGTTGAACAACCATGCCCCGAATTGCGGAGAAGAGAATACCGAAGATTTTTGTAGTGATGGTATTGATAATGATGGTGACGGGGCCATTGATTGCAATGACAACAGTTGTGACAACACAAATGTATGCAGTGATGACGATGATGATGACGATGACGATGGCATACCCGATGAAGATGACAATTGTCCGCAAGTAGCCAACCCTGATCAAGACGATACCGATGGCGATGGCATGGGCGACGCCTGTGATGATACCGACGAAGACAATGATGACCATTGCCCCGTGGGTGTGCGCCCCGACTATTGCGATGGCGATGAAGGGTCCGATGATTGTGATGATCTAGACCCTGCCCGCTTTGGTGGAAACCAAGAAATTTGCGGCAATGGCATTGACGAAGATTGTAGTGGTGCAGATGCAGCGTGTGATGATTGGGAGGGTGACAATGACGGAGATGGTTTTTGTGTCATTAGTGATGAAATAACCGCTGAAGAATGTCACAACCACGATCGTGAAACAGGGGACTGCGATGATAATGATGCCAGTGTCAACCCCAATGGTGTTGAAAGAATAAATGAAGGCCAAACCTGCAGCGATAGCGCAGACAATGATTGCGATGGAGATATTGACGGTGAGGATTCTGGATGCCGTCTTCCCGATGGGCCGCCGGTTGATTGTAACCGTTTCCGAATTGTAAGCGATTGGCTTTCAGCCTGTGGCGGAGATTTGTCAGGCAGTTTGCCTACAGATCCTGCTGGTGGTTTAAAAGCCGAAGGCGGTGGTTGCAGCTTAAGTCATGGCGCGTCAAAACAATCTCCCCTTATGCTAATGTGGGCGATGTTGATGGTGCTGCCCTTGGTTATTGCGCGAAAGCAAAAAAGTTAAAAGGTTTTTTAACCCAAACCCCATTCTGCCCTCACGGGTGGAATTCCCCAAAAAACCCCTTAAAGGAAACTTTAAGGGGTTTTTTATTTTTATTAAGAAACATTTCCTTCAAGCAACCGATAATAAGATTAGAGGGATGGTGTATGAAAAAATATTTTTCTTTTCTTTTGTTTTCATTCATTTTTTTAATATCAAACTTTTCCTACGCAAGGTGCATTGTTTATAACGTCAGTGATTTAGCAAGAAATGAAAATAGTTTACGTCACAAGATAGGTTTGTTTAATTCTGGAGATGGGGACTGCGCCATACCAGGAGTGGCTACTGAAATTTGCGAAAACAACCGTGATGACGATAATGATGGTCACACTGATGAATCTCCTTGTGTGCAGCCAGATTCTGCTGCAGCTGCTAACCAAACCCCCGATACTCGTTATCAGAATAATGCCGAAGCCATTTACTTCATGACAAAAACTAGGGATTTGTTGGATGAAGAGAACATTATATCTGCTTATGAGGCGGCTAATGGGCATATCCCAAGTTTTGCAGATGCATGCCACTATACAGATAGCTTGAGTTATTCCGAAGCTGACCTTGTCAGTTTTTTTACAGACGAATCCAATACACAATTAGAAATGATTAATTTAGGTAGCCCCTTCCGTTTTACGAACAATGAGAAAGGGCTTATATTGGGAAATTTTGGACCTTTGGCAGATTCTGCAACCTTGTGCGATTACGGCTATGCGTTAATTAATGCAAGAAATCTGGGCGATAGAAATCCATTTGAATGCAGCAGAGACGCGCAGCGGGTTTATTTTAGAAATATTTACATTCAAACTAATAAGGCAGCGAATGACATATTCAACTCTGCTGATGGCAGCCGTTTTGGTGCTAATGACTCTCGCCAATGCGTGTTTGGAAATGGTACGAGTGTTCGTGTTTGCCAAGGAAAATTTAATATTACCGCCTTTCAAGCCACAACTGATGAAGATGGTTTTGCCAACAGAGTACATGATGATCCCAAATGGTGTATTCCTGATAGTGCTAATGTAAACGATAATATTATTGATAACGATGGAGATGGTTTTTGTGAAGGTGGTGCCGATGGCAATGACCCATGCTGGGATCCACGAGCAACTCCCGGTGACCCCGATGACACCAATAAAGATGTAGTGCCTGAAGATGCAGATAATGGTCCGGGCGGCACAGGCCCGGGGGGGGATGATGGGGAAGGTCCCAACAACGAAGGTACCTGCCAACCCCTTTATTGCCCTGATACGGATGGAGATGGTTATGGGGATGCGAATCAGGCACGTGCAGCGTTATTCCAAGCGTTACTCTGGCTTTTATCCATGGGGAAAATCAATGATTTTGCCGAAAATGATTATCCGGATTGCGTCCATGAAATAAGAAATGGGGATGTGCTTACAATTAGTTGTGATGGTAGGCCAGCGCATATCGACTGTGACGATACCGACCCAAGGCGCCAAACGAGTTGTAATATTAGAGGTGCCGATATGTGTGACGATGAGCAGCGGGCGACTCGTGATTGGGTGAGGGATGTTGATGGAGATTTGTCGGGAGATCCTAGTGGTGTTGTCCGTTTGAATTCCCCCTCATGTACCCAGCCAGGAGATCAGGAGTGTATAGCTGGAAACAGCAATATTTGCATTCCCCGGGCTCAAGCAACTGATATCGCTGACTGCGAGGATCGCCTGCCCGAAGTAAACCCTTCTGCCAGAGAGAACTGTGACACCACCGACATAGATGACAACTGTAACGGCCAAATTAACGAAGGCTGTGCAGAAGATCGTGGGGCTGATGTGGATAATGATGGAACTTGCCCTGGAAAACAAAAAGAGGAAAATGGTGTTGCTGTTTTAGATGAAAGTGGACATCCCGTTCTTGAGTGTAATGACCCTTCCAAGGATGTAGGGGATTGCGATGACAATAATGCCGAGATTAGTCCCCGGGCTACTGAACAATGTGGGCAAAGACTGACCGATTTTAACTGTGACGAGAATCATTTAGCAGGCGGTCTTGATCCCGCTTGCTATCAAAACAACAATGCCGATGACG
>Ga0154362_146_pt1 | contig 15812 bp, 16 predicted proteins | sample RifGroA2_FD_115890 | JGI IMG/M metagenome (GOLD analysis project Ga0154362, IMG submission 115890) | Deltaproteobacteria bacterium GWA2_45_12
CAGGACTTTTGGTATTCTGGACCAGATGAAGTAACAATACGGCCACCATATGAAGATCCTGATACAGATTATTATTTTGCTGCTGCAGGGAAAGGTGCTTTTACATGTGAGATTGAAATTGAATAATTCTATATTTTCTCTAAGTGAAGAACTGCAAAAATCAAAGCACCATCAATACCAAATCCATTAACAGTGGTATTCGTACTGAAAACTTCACCAGAAACAACTAGAATTAATTCATTGGTATCGATTGTTCCAGTCCCTTTTGGAGGAGTGGCGAATGTTGGACAATCAGGTGCCGATGGAATTAATGTTCCATTAGATACTTTTAGGGGGGAGACAGGCACAATATCGCCTACATTTAATGTCACGGTTGTCCATAATAATTCCCCGTCTGCACCTATAGTTCCTTCATGTAGGCCTTCTACCCTAACTTCTAAACCTTCCTCCAATATTTTCTCAGGAACACCATCAACAGGTGGAACAGGTAGCATAAAATCAGGGATTGAAGGTGGTGCTCCTAATTCTCTGCCTATCAAACACAATGTTTGATCATCCACCTGGTAGAAATTAAAAGTTCCTTCAACAGGGACTTTCGTAAAATTAGTATTTGGTCTTTCAGCGTCTGTAACCAGGTCTTGTTCTGCTACTACGGTGTCGCACACATACAAATCAATTTTCCCGGCCTTCGCGTGATATTCAATAGGGTCAATAGCTGCTGCGCCTCCACACTTGTTGCTTCCAAGGCCACGAGGAACACCATTTAACTGCACACGAATGGTTCTAGTGGTAGGGCTATCCGTTACAATAAGCAGATAGGCCAAATGGCTTTTTTCCCCCTTTTTTGAATCAAGGGCATGAAGAGGATGATAGGCCATGCATACATTAATCTGATTTTGGGGAAACAAATTTTCTACTACCAGGTCTGAAATTTTTTGTTCGGTGGCAACATTTTTTTTTCGGCCACGGTGATCCGTATAATTATACGATTCAATATTAAATTCTTTGTAATCTTCTGAACGGTCCAACGACATCCATGCGATATGGGCATTCCCTTCAAGCGTAATATTCATGCAACGTACAGATTTATCCCATAAGGGCGCGACAAGAGCGGCGGCGGTCAGGTGATTGGTTGTTTGTTCGTCACTTTCCATCATGCTGCCGCACGAATACGAGCTAAGAATAAGGACGGCAGAAATAAGACAGGAGAGGAATTTGAATGGATTTTTAAAAACTTTCATTCTGTATTTGTTATCGGTTAGTTTTCTGAAATGTTTCGGGTTTTCTAAAAAAAGCTTTTGGGCTGTAATACGGCATTCTTGTGAGGTCAAGACGCAATGCGTTAAAGAGGATGAATTGTCAAGAGGAGAGGGAATTACTCAAGATGAAATATTCAACTAAGAAGTCTTTTTGATTGTTATTAGAAAGAAGTTTGCATAAAAAATGATCTCTATGCCCCCCATTCATCTACTCGAAGACCATCTCATCAACAAAATCGCCGCAGGCGAGGTGGTGGAACGGCCGGCTTCGGCAGTTAAAGAGCTGGTGGAAAATAGTTTGGATGCCGGAGCCACTCAAATTGATGTCGAATTAAAAGACGGGGGTAAGAAGCTTATCTTGGTACGCGATAACGGGGTTGGAATTTCAAAAGACGAACTCAAACTGGCGTTGGCGCGCCATTCAACCAGCAAAATCAGCACTGAAAATGATCTGTATGCCATTTCAAGTTTTGGTTTTCGTGGGGAAGCCTTGGCCAGCATGGCTTCGGTTTCCAAACTGACACTGACTAGCCGTGTGGAGCCTGAGTTCGCCCATGAAATTGGTTGCGAAGGAGGGCAGTTTTCAGAAAGAAAAGAAGCGCCCCATCCCCAGGGCACAACGGTGGCTCTGCGATTTTTGTTTTATAACACTCCAGCCAGGCTTAAATTTTTAAAAAGTGCGGACACTGAATTGGCTCATATCCATGACATTCTTATTTCCATGGCTCTGGCGAACCCCCAAGTTGGTTTCAGTTTGACCTGTGACCAAAAAAAGATTTTTTATGTAAAAAGCGGGTCCCATTTTAAAGAAAGAATTTTTGAATTGTTTGGAAAAGAAACAGAACAATATTGTTATCCATTCCAAATAGGGCATTCGGGGCTGGAAGCGGTGGGATATGCCGGGCATCCACAAATTTCGCGTTCCCACAATAAAAACATGTATTTTTTTGTGAACAACCGCCCGGTTAAGGACAAGGTTTTGCATCACGCCACCATGGAAGCCTATCGTGATTTGCTCATGAAGGGCCGTTATCCTTTTTCGATTGTTTTTTTGAAAATTCCTTCTGAAATGGTGGATGTGAATGTGCATCCGGCAAAGACGGAAGTCCGTTTTTCGCAAAGTCAGGTGATCCATCGTTTGGTTTATGAAGCGGTAAGGAAAATTCTGGAGGCGGCGCCGTGGAATCAGGCGATGGACGGTGCACGGCACGCCCCGACACACGATACCGTAGGGGCGCCGCTTGCTGCGCCCCCATCTTTGCCATTTCAATTTCAATCCGAATCCGATGTTTTTAGGGGCGCGGCAAGCAGCGCCCCTACGGAAATACGACCAACGCATCAAAGTCCGGAGGGAAATATCTCCCAAAAACAAATCCAATTTGGTCAAACCCCCTATGCCTCCATGGAAGTGCTGGGGCAGTTTTGGGGGACTTATATTTTATGCCAAAGTGACGACAAGCTCATTCTTATTGACCAGCACGCCGCCCATGAACGCATTGGATTTGAAAAATTGCTTTTGCAATACAAGGAAGGAGAAATCCCTTCACAACATTTATTGATTCCTGAAAACTTTGACTTGAACCCTTCTCAAACAGCCATCGTAGGGCCGTATTTGGATGATTTTAAAAAAATGGGGCTTGAGGTGGATTTTTTTGGGGGAAACACTTTTGTTGTCAAATCCAAACCGGCCCTGTTTAAAAAACTGGATGTAAAATCCCTGCTTTTAGATTTGGTGGGGGATGTTTTGGAAAAAGGAAAGCTCACTTCACTAATCGATCAATTACACGCAGTACTGGCACGCATGTCCTGCCATGGGGCGATTAGGGCCCATCATTTGCTCACTCTTGAAGAAATGAAAGCCATGGTGAGGGAATTGGACCAATATCATTTTACGTCTTTTTGTCCGCACGGGAGACCTGTTTCTGTGGAGGTCACTCGTTATGAGATTGAAAAGTGGTTTAAGAGGATTGTGTGATGGGGGGACAGAAATCGGGATGCCTAATTCACTACCAAACAAAAAAATAATCGTCCTGGTTGGCCCTACGGGTGTTGGAAAAAGCGAGGTGGCCCTTCATTTGGCGCAAAAATTCAACGGTGAAATTGTCAATGCCGACTCACGCCAACTTTACAAGGAAATCAACATAGGAACGGCCAAACCTTCCGAGACGGCCTTGCTTGAAGTGCCGCATCATTTATATGGCTTTTTGGGGCCTCATTCTTCCTGGGATGCCGCCAAGTTTGTTGAAGAAGCAGACAAAGTTATCGCCAGTGTCCACGGTCGAAATCGCCTCCCCATTATTGTGGGGGGAACCGGGCTCTATGTGCGGGCGCTTCTTTACGGTCTACTTTCCGGCCCCAAAGCAAATGCAGAGATCCGAAAGCGTCTTAAAGATGTCATTAAAAATGAGGGGCTCTTGGCTCTTTATAAAGAACTTGAAAAAGTCGATCCTGTTTCGGCGGCAACCATTCATCCCCATGACCCTGTCCGCATCATTCGCGCGCTTGAGGTTTATGAACTAACAGGCAAGCCCCAGTCCCAGATTCAGGAAGAACATGGTTTTCAAAAATCCCGTTATGATTTTTTAATGCTGGGGTTTTTGTGTGAAAGGGAAAAACTGGTTCGACATTTAAACAAACGCGTCAATGCCATGATAGAAGCCGGTTTGGAAGCGGAAGTAAGGAATTTGGTAAGCCATTATGGGTGGTGCGATCTTTTAAAAACAACCATCGGATATCAAGAATGGGAACCCTATTTTGAAGGGAAGATTTCACTAAACCAAACTGTTGAACAGATAAAAATCAACACACGCCAATATGCCAAACGACAAATGACCTGGTTTAGAAAAGAGAAGAAGGTGAAATGGATGGAGGCAGGGAAGTTAAGGGAAATGGAAGAAATGATGAAAGGTTTTTTAAATTTGTAGGGGCGGCTCGCGAGCCGCCTTTAGCTAGACACGAGTTTTGGGAGGGGAGGTGCTGGCAAAAAGGCCCGTGGAGCGGATATTTTCAAGATTGGCGGTAACGGACTGAACATAGCGCCTTGTTTCACGAAATGGAGGGATGCCACCATAGCGGGCGACAGCTCCGGGGCCGGCATTGTAGGCCGCCAGGGCCAGTTCGGTATTGCCATTAAACCGGTCGAGCATCTGGCGTAAATAACGCGCGCCCCCGGCAATGCTTTGTTCGGGGTTTAAAGGGTCGGTTACGCCTACGGAACGGGCCGTTCCGGGCATGAGTTGGGTCAGGCCCATGGCACCGGCGTGTGAGACAACATCGGGTCTAAAATTGGATTCTTGTTTGATAAGGGCCGCCAGTAAATTGGGGTCGAGATTGTTGATCTGGGCGTGTTTTTCAATAAGCGGACGGTAGGATTCCATGTTTTTGGGAATCGCATTTGAAGAAGATGAAACGCTGGCTGTTTTTCTTAACTGGGTGGGAGTGATTTTTCCTTCCACATGCAATTTCTTGGAAGGATTTTTATCTATTTTGACACCTTGGGTTTCTGCCGAAATTTTAGTGGGGCTTTGGTAGGTGGCTGTGCTTCCTGCCGGAAGGGGCTTGAAAAAAGGATCTGCTTTTTTTCCTACAAGACTATGGGGAACCTGCATGCTTTCGGATTCTTGTTTTTTATCCCCTACGCCCGTTGGCTTCGGGGACGCGCCTTGCTGGGTCAAAACCCCGTCCGGCCTTAGGCGGACGGAATCTTGGGTCCGGGGCTTGCCCTGAGATTTATACCGTTGATCCAAAATTTCAGTAAAGCTTTTCGAGGCAGAAGTTTTGGCTTTGGCTCCTAAAGCTTGGGATGGCTGTAATTTGTTGACTTTTTCTAGGCTCATAATGACGTCTTATTCTACCAAACAACCTCCCTGGAGATAAAACCCTCTTTTCATTATTAATTATCGTTGTTTTTTCCTTCAAAGGTGTGGAAAAACCGATCTTTTTATTTCAAAATAAATAGAATAATATCAATATGTTAATGTCTTATCGGTTTCTTGCCAAGGGGAACACAATGGGATACACTTTAAAAAAATGAATTACCTGCTTAAAGCTTATTTCAATGCCACCAGCCAAATGGATGTTTTTAACCTGACGCATGATGTTAAAAGGGCGTTAAGGGAATCTCAAATTTTACACGGTATTTTAACTGTTTTTGTTCCCGGATCCACAGCTGCTGTCACTTGTTTGGAAAACGATCCTCAAATTCATCAGGAAGTAAAAAATATCCTTAACAGCATGGTGCAGGAGTCAAAGGCTCCCACACCCGTGCGTAAATCCGGATCGGGAAGTATTGAAGCTCACGTGAAAGCGGCCATGCTTCATCCTTTTGTGAGCATTCCCGTTCAGGATGGAAAACTTCTTTTGGGGGCATGGCAGGAAGTTATTCTTTTTGATTTTGACAACAAGCTTGCACGTCGGGAAGTTTTGATTCATCTTTATGGGGAAGGAGCCCCACAGAAAAAATAATGGGAAGACGAAAATCAAATGTGGTCCAGCTTCGCTTTGATGACAACGATTTGGCCCAGAACCTTTTTGGGCCCCAAGGCGCCCACCTTCGTTCGTTAGAAAACAAACTGGGAATTGCCATCCATGAAAAAAGCGGCGAGTTAGCTTTGGAAGGGGAAATTGAAAAAATCGAATTTGCCCAGTCGGCTCTGGATCAGCTTTATACCCTGCTTAAAAAAGGATATCCCGTCACCGGTCATGATGTTGAAGCCGCTGTTCGTGTGCTCACCGAAAATCGTAATGCCAGTCTTCACGATCTTTATCTTGATTCCATTTTTGTTCCTGCAAAAAGACGGGTCATTTATCCAAAATCAATGGGGCAAAAATTATACGTTGAGGCCATTCGCAAGTATGATCTTGTTTTTGGTATCGGCCCTGCAGGTACCGGAAAAACTTATCTGGCCATGGCCATGGCCGTGACCTCTCTGCTCAAAGGCCAGGTGGAACGCATTGTTTTAACCCGCCCTGCCATTGAGGCAGGGGAAAAATTGGGATTTTTACCGGGGAGTCTTGTTGAAAAAGTGAACCCTTATCTCACTCCTTTATACGATGCCATGCATGACATGCTCGATTTTGAACGAACCACCAAGATGCTCGAGAAAGGGGAGATAGAAGTGGCCCCCCTGGCTTTCATGAGAGGACGTACTTTGAGTCAGGCCTTTGTTATTTTGGATGAAGCCCAAAATTGCACCAAGGAGCAGATGAAAATGTTCCTGACGCGCATTGGGCAGGGTTCTAAAGCAGTGATTACAGGGGATCCCACGCAAATCGATTTGCCCCGTGACAAGGTGTCAGGGTTAATGCATGCTGTGCGCGTTTTGGAAAAGGTGCAGGGGCTTTGTATCCATACATTGTCACCCATTGATGTGGTACGCCATCCCTTGGTCCAGGCCATTGTGGAAGCCTATGAGAATGATGAGAAGCTATCATAGGGGCTCGCGTCGCCCCCTCCATCGGCAAAGCCGCTGGAGCCTCCCCCTCAGCGCGCCTGTGGCGCTTTTATAGTAGATGTAAGCTCGTGGGAATCTACAAATAGGGGATGTTTAAAAAAAAGAGGGTTTTCATGAAAATTGAAAAACAAAAAATGGAAAAAATGGAAAAAAAGGAAACATGGATCAATGTTTTCCTGATTTTATTTTTGTCCTTGACCATCACCTCTTTGATGACTTTTAGGGTCGATGAACTTCCTCAAGTTTATGAGGTGGGCTCTGTGGCCATCAAAGACATCAAAGCCGACCAAAATTATGAGATTGTCGATGAAAAATCGACCTTAAAACTAAGGCAGGAAGCTGTTGATAATGTTGCCCCACTTTATGATTTTGATCCTTCTATTGAACAGGATGCTGTTAAAAAAATACAGGAAAGTTTTGAGCAAGCGCGGCTTTTTTTAGTCCAAAACAAGAATTTTGACACTGAACTTGAGTCACAAATCAAAAAGAATTTTATTGAACGAATGGGAGTTGAAGTAAATGAAGACCAATACACACTGATAAGGCAAAGCCAGTTCAATCTTAACTTGCAGCGCAGTTTGGTTCTTTTTGTAAGTGAGATTTTGCGTTCTCCCCTCATATTAAGCCGCCAAGAATTGCAACCCTTGCTGGAAAAAGGTTTTATTTTGAGAAAATTGGAAGGGGAACCTTATGCTGAAGAGATGATCCACCAAACCGATGGTGTTTCGGATTTGAGGGAAATCGACAAAAAACTTTCCTCCATCAAGCCCGATTTGGTGAACATGGATGAATTCAAGCCCTTTCTTGAAATTGTTCGCCAGTTTATCAAGCCCAATCTCATCTATAATGGGCGTGAAACCGATTTTCGAAAAGAAAAAGCCGCCAGCAATATTAAAAGTGTCATCATTAAAATAAAACAAGGGGAATCCATTATCCGTAATGGGGATCGCTATGAACCCTGGCATCTTACGGTTATCGAAGGAATTCGCAAGGCCCGACATCAGTCAAACAAATGGCTTAAGTTCATCGGTATTGCCCTGTTTGTAAACCTGGTCCTACTGATCGTTTATTATTATGCATCCAAATACATCCGTAAGTTCAAGCCAACGCGTAAAGATCTCATTTTTTTGGGTGTGAACCTTCTTTTCTTCATGATGGTTTTAAGATTCGGCGTTTTTATGGCTTCATCGATTCGGGACGCTCTTCCTTATCCACTGCCTTTTTCAGCCTTTTATTACGGCATTCCCGTGGCAGCGGGGGCAATGCTTGTTCGCTTCACCCTTAATTCTGAAATTGCCCTCATTTTTTCCGTGATTGTGAGTCTTTTTTGCGGAGTTTTCTTGGACAATAATCTGGAGCTTACTGTTTATTACCTTATCAGCAGCGTCTTTGCGGCTCATGCCATTGCCCATCTCGACAAAAGATCAGCGGTATTACTCAGTGGGGCTTATACGGGGCTTATCAATGCTGTCACCATTTTAAGCTTAAGTCTCATTGATGTTCTTAAAGATACAGGCCAACTATCGTTATATGAAATGTCCCTTCATTGTCTCATGGGTTTTTGGGGAGGTATTTTGACAGCCATGCTGGTTCTTATTTTAGCACCCGTTGCTGAAACACTTTTTAATTACACCACCGATATCAAACTTTTGGAAATGGCTAACTTGAGCCACCCTCTCCTTAAAGAAATGATCGTACGCACACCGGGGACTTATCATCACAGCCAGATTGTGGGCATATTGTCCGAGGCAGGGGCCCAGGCGATCGGAGCCAATTCACTTTTGGCGCGGGTTGCTTCTTATTATCATGATATTGGTAAAATGAAAAAACCGGAGTATTTCATTGAAAACCAAAAAGGGGAAAATCCGCATGATAAATTGGCGCCATCGATGAGTGCCCTTATTATTGAAGCCCATGTCAAAGATGGCATTCAAATGGCCAAGGAACATAAACTGCCTCAGCGCATTGCTGACATGATTCCGCAGCATCAGGGGACGAAGTTGATAGGGTTCTTTTTTAATAATGCCAAAAAGATGGAAGATAAGTATGGAGAGGTTGACGAGCGTGATTTTAGATATGACGGGCCGAAACCCCAAAGCAGGGAAGCCGGTATCATCATGATGGCCGATGCCGTTGAGGGGGCTGTGAGAGCTTTGCCGGAAAAAGCAGCGCATAAAATTCAGGCGACCGTTGAAAAAATGGTTAACCAACATTTTGTGGATGAGCAGTTAGATGAATGTGACCTCACCTTAAGGGACTTGCACCTTATCTCGGAGGCTTTTTGTAAAATACTGGTTGGTATTTATCATCAGCGCATCGAGTATCCCGAAGGAGCTCTTCTTGGCAAAGTAGCTGATGTTCATGAAATGAAAGACAAGGCAAAAGATGCAAGTCATCATCACCAACAAGTCGCGGATTCGAATATCTCGCCCTTATTTCGAAAAAAGGATTAAAAAAATGGCACGCCATCTCAAGTTGCCCCATCTGGCCCTGGGGCTTACTTTCATTGATGACCCTGCCATCGCACGTCTTAACCTGAAATTCATGAAGAAAAAAGGCGCAACGGATGTTTTGAGTTTTCCCTTGGATTCAAAAGAATTGTTGGGAGATATTGTTGTTTCTTTAGATACAGCTAAAAAACAGGCTAAAACTTTTTGTATTTCTTTAAAAGAACGGGTGATGTTTCTAGTGGTTCATGGATTTTTACATTTGCTGGGGTATGACCACCAAACGGAGAGGGACTGGAAGATAATGTCAAAGAAGGAACGTGAATTGATGAAACTTGTTGGTTGATGTTTCGTAGGGACAATCCTAGGATTGTCCTTACAGAGATTATGCTCACTTTATTGGCTATTTTGGCTTCCGGTATTTTGGGGGCTGTTATTTATCCCTCTGTATTTTGGGGATACAAACTTCCTGATATGGGATTTCTGGCCTGGATTTATCTTATCCCTCTTTATTTTGCCCTTGATCCATCGTCATTGAAAAAAAATTTCAAGATCACCTGGATTACCTCCCTTATTTTTTATGGGATCATTCTTTACTGGATCATGCTTGCCATCACCAATTTTGGCGGGCTTACCTCTTTGCAGGGAGCCGGTGTTTTGATTGTTTTGGTGGGGATGATGGCCACTTTTTTCGCCGGTTTTTTAAGCCTGGCGCAAAAAGTGGTTTGTAAAACAAATCTTCCTTTTTTTTTGGTGAGTACCGTTTTTTTGGTGGCTTCTGATTATGCCCGCACTTATTTTCCGGCGGGAGGTTTTCACTGGGCCCTGCCGGGTTATTCCCAGGGAAATTATCTTGGATATTTTCAATGGATAGAATGGACGGGCGTTTTTGGATTGAATGCCGTTATTTATTTGGTCAACGGTCTTCTCTTCGAGGTTTTGCGCTCCTTGTTTGTAGCTTCCTATCGATATCAACTTGTCAGTCGTCTTATTGGGGCAGCCCTTGTCATGTTGGTTTCTGTGGTGGCGAGTTTATTGGTCCCTTCTTTCCAGGATTTTGATCAGGGAAGAGAACAACGTGAGTTGGTGGGATTGGTTCAGGGAAACATCCCCCAAGATATCCGTTGGGATTATAAGCATGCCCAGAACAATATTAAAAAACATGTTGAGATGACACAGTTGGCGGCAGAACAGGGAGTTGGTTTGGTTATATGGCCGGAAACGGCTTATCCTTTTACCGTTGATCTTGATTGGCCCGTCAATCTGGCTTTTAGCGACAATCCAAAAATGAAAACCCATGTCATTTTAGGGGCTGTGAGCAGTCGCGGGACTGATAATTCGCAGATTTATAATTCAGCATTTTTCCTTGATGATGAAAACAAGGTCTTGGGTGTTTATCACAAACGTCATCTTGTACCCTTTGGAGAATACATTCCTTTTCAAACATGGCTTTCTTTTGCCGGCAACCTTACAAAGGCCATTGGAGAATTCATCCCCGGACGCGATGCCGCTTTATTTCATTGGAAAAATGACTTTTTTGGAACCCTTATTTGTTACGAGGACATTTTCCCTGATTTGGCGCGCCAGTCAACCCTGGCAGGGGCCACTGTCTTGGTGAATATGACCAATGATGCCTGGTATGGAAACACATCGGGTCAATACCAGCATCTTGTTTATTCTCAAATGAGAGCTTTGGAAAACAGACGTTTTTTGTTAAGAGCCACCAATACGGGGGTTACGGCTATTATTGATGCCCGTGGGAAAGTAACCAGTTTTATTCCTCCCTGGAATCAGACAGTACTCTTGGGAAGTTTTGTTTCCTTAAACCACAAGACTTTTTATACCCGTTATGGTGATTGGGTAGTTTATCTTGCGATTTTCATGGTTTTTATATTTATTCTGATCTCGTTTGTAAGGAGAAAACAAAATGGCCAATGATCTTAAAGAAGAATTAGTGTTGATGAAAAACAATCTGGATGAACTTCGGAGGTCACTTTGAAGTCGCTCAAAAATCCGATCGATTGACTTTTCTTAAAAAACAATCCGAAGAATCTGAGTTCTGGAATGATTCCCAAAATGCCAAAACTGTTTCCAAGGAAATAGATATCCTTCAAAAACAATTGGAAAACTGGAAGAGTGCGGAAAGTCTCGTTTCAGACAGCGAAGTCTTGATTGAATTGGGGATGGAAGCCCAAAATGAGGCCACCCTTCTTGAGGCAGAGCAAAAAGTTCTTGCGACTAAAGAAGCCCTTAAAAAACTGGAAATGGCCAAGATGCTTTCAGGCCCCAATGACGCCAATGGGGCTTTTTTTCAAATTAATGCTGGGGCTGGGGGTACTGAGTCGTGTGATTGGGTTTCTATTTTACTTAGAATGTATATTCGCTTTTGTGAAGCCAGGGGCTACAAAACCCAGATCATTGATTTTACCGACGGCGATGGGGCGGGGTACCGTTCTGTGACCGTGATGGTGGAAGGATCTTATGCCTATGGATATTTAAAAGCTGAAATAGGTGTGCATCGTCTGGTACGCATCTCTCCTTTTGATGCCAATAAGCGTCGCCATACATCGTTTGCCTCTGTTTTTGTCTATCCCGATGTCGAGGATGATATTGATATTGAAGTAAAAGAAGCCGATTTGCGTATTGATACTTATCGTGCCGGTGGAGCGGGGGGGCAAAAAGTTAATAAGACGGATTCCGCGGTCCGCATGACGCACATTCCTACCGGTATTGTGGTGCAATGCCAGAATGAGCGTTCGCAACACCAAAACCGTGCCGTGGCCATGAAAATGCTTAAAGCGCGCCTCTATGAAGTTGAAATGGAAAAACGCATGGCCCAAAAAGAAAAAGTGGAGGCAAATAAAAAAGACATCGCTTGGGGCTCACAGATTCGTTCATATGTTCTACAGCCCTACCAAATGGTGAAGGACCACCGCACCAATTATGAATCCTCTCAAACCCAAGATGTTTTGGATGGAAATTTGGATGAGTTTATTCGCCGGTATTTATTGTCTGCCAGATGATGGAATTATTTTTCAGGTTCAATACTGATAAAACCTTCGCCTGAAAGGGAAATATTATTGGCAATGTCGGTGTCTTCAATAATGGTGTCTTCTGTGGTGAGGCTTATTCTTGTGCTGGTGGTGGGATCAAAATCTTCAACGACAATCGATGAAATGCCGGGTGTTATTTTTTTTATGACCTCAAGATTATAATTTTCTTTTTCACCTTCTGTATTCAACTGACTTCCTGATCCAAAATCGGTGCACAATGAATACCAGCTTTCCTTGGCGTCATCGGTAAAATGAATTTTCAGGGCCAGGGTCGTTTTTTCTTCCGTAAGGTCTGTATTCACATCCCCTGGACGCGAAGCTTGTTTTTTTTGCGTTTTGATGATGCGCGTTGAAACTTCGGCATCCATGTCATTAATATCAATATCAAGCCGGCATTCAAAAAATTCATTGGCGGCAAGAGAGCCCCCACGATCACTGGTGACATCACAGACCACTTTTTTAATCTGTTTTTTTTCGGAAAGTTCAAGGGAAGTGTGGCATTCATTGGTGTAGTCGACTTCCATATAGGGCTCTTCACTGGCCTTGATGCCTTCTTTTGTTCTGGTCCAGGCAAAGAATTGGACTTTTGAGGTGAAACTAAAAATAATTTCATGGGAAGCTGCTGTTGGTTCTTCTTCTTCTAGAACCGAAGAAGGAGAGTCAAGGATGTTTTCCGCCGGGTTGGGAGGATCCTCCAACTCGGATAAGTCTGTGTTGACTTCGGTAGAATCGGGCTCTTCTAAAGCATTTGTTTCTGATAAATCAGAAAATTCATCTGATTCATCAAGGGGGGGTGGGGCTTCTTGGGCATGAAGGGAAGGCCCTATAAGAAACCCAAGGTAAACTGTTAAAATAATTAAATTTTTAAAACGCATAGCCCTTTTATCTCTATTAAACAATAAGACAACTTGGATAGTTTACAGTTTCCATAAGGATAGTGCAACTATCCATCTTTATGTTTGCGGCCACAAAAAAGCTGGTGTATAGAAGGCGCTCCTTATGATTCCACGTTATTCACGTAGTGAAATGGCTCGTATTTGGGAGCCTGAAAACAAATTCCAAATATGGCTCGAAATTGAATTGCTGGCCCTTGAAGCACTTGAGGAAGCAAGTGTTGTCCCCAAGGATGTCAGCAAGAAAGTAAGAGCCAAGGCCAAGTTTAATATTGAACGCATTGACCAACTGGAACGCGAGTTAAAGCACGATGTCATTGCCTTTTTGACCTCTGTTTCCGAATTTGTGGGGCCTGAGGCGCGTTATATCCATCGTGGTTTTACTTCATCGGATATTTTGGATACAGCCCTTGCTGTTCAGTTAACTCAAGCCTCTGATTTGTTGCTGGCAGGGATTGATCGTCTTCTGTCCGTATTAAAATTGAGGGCGCATGAATTTAAAAACACGCTGACCATTGGCCGTTCGCACGGCATTCATGGCGAACCGGTTACCTTCGGATGGAAACTGGCCCAATGGTATGAAGAGATGAAGCGCAATCGTGGCCGCCTTGAAGATGCGCGTGAAACCATTGCCGTGGGGATGCTTTCGGGGGCCATGGGCACTTTTGCCCATACCGATCTTCAAATAGAAGAATATGTATGTGCAAAACTTGGTTTAAAAGCAGATCCCATCACGACACAAGTCATTAGCCGTGACCGGCATGCTTATTATTTCCAGGTTTTATCCCTTGTTGGCAGCACCATAGAAAAAATGGCTGTCGAAATTAGGCATCTTCAACGGACTGAGGTTCTTGAGGTGGAGGAATATTTTTCACCCGGACAAAAAGGATCCTCGGCCATGCCCCACAAACGAAATCCTGTTTTGAGCGAAAACGTCACCGGTTTGGCCCGCCTGCTTCGTGGCTATGCCCTTACGGCCATTGAAAATGTGCCACTCTGGCATGAACGCGATATTTCACACAGTTCGGCTGAAAGGGTGATTGCCCCTGATGCCACCATTGCCCTTGATTTCATGATCCATCGCATGGCGGGAATTATTGAGAAACTTGTGGTCTACCCACAAAACATGAAGAAAAATCTTGATTCCATGAAGGGAATGTTTTTCTCACAACGCATTTTGATCGCCTTGACCGACAAAGGTTGTTCCCGCGAAGATGCCTATCGTTTGGTGCAGACCAATGCCATGAAGGTATGGGATGAAGGGGCCGATTTTGCGCAAAGTTTAAAGTCGGATTCCAAAATTATGCGCCATCTTTCATCAAGTGAAATTGATGAGCTTTTGGACATCAATCATTATTTACGGAACATCGATGCCATCTTTAACCGTGTTTTCAAGGAGTAGTCATGGAGAAAAAAGAAAAACTTTACGAAGGAAAGGCGAAAATCATTTATAAGACAAATGATCCCGATCTTTATATTGCTTATTTTAAAGATGATGCCACTGCTTTCAATAATCAGAAAAAGGGGACCATTTTAGACAAGGGCATTGTCAATAATTCCATTTCATCCCGTCTTTTTCAGTTGCTGTCCCAGAACAAGATTCAAAACCATTTTGTCGAAAAACTTTCCGATCGTGAAATGCTCATCAAAAAACTCACCATGCTTCCTTTGGAGGTCATTGTTCGCAACGTGGCTGCCGGCAGCTTTGCCAAACGTTATGGAAAAGAAGAGGGATTGGTCCTTTCACGACCCTTGCTCGAGTTTTGCCTTAAAGATGATTCGCTGGGGGATCCCTTTCTCAATGATGATGCTGCCTTGATTTTAGGTTTGTGTCATCAGCAACAATTGTTAACCATCCGTAATTATGCCTTGATGATAAACACCTGTTTGTCCCAATTTTTTGATTCCATGGAAATCCGTTTGATTGATTTTAAATTGGAGTTTGGTTTGTTTAAGGGGGATGTTCTTTTAGGTGATGAAGTAACCCCCGATACTTGTCGTTTATGGGACAAGAAAACGGATGAAAAGCTGGATAAAGACCGTTTCCGTCGGGATATGGGCGGAGTAGAAGAGGCCTATAAAACGGTTTTTGATAGGGTGATGCAATCAAAATAACGTGGGGGCGGGAATTTCCCCGCCCGTACATCATAATATGAAAGCCAAAGTATTCGTCAGTTTAAAAAAAGGGGTTTTGGATCCACAGGGGGAAGCCATTCTTAAAGCTCTTCAAAGCATGGGGCAAAAAGAAGTTGTCTCTGTACGTGTTGGAAAATATTTTGAAGTTGAGTTGAAAAATTGTGATTCTCCCAAGGCCAAACAAGTTTTAAATCAAATAAGCGAAAAATTACTGGCCAATACAGTCATTGAAGATTTTTCCTTCCAGCTAGAAGAATAAACAACTCGTGATAACAGGATTGCCTGTTGTTACCTTAACCTAACATGAAATTTGCCATTGTTGTCTTTCCGGGTTCAAACTGTGATGCCGACTGTCATTATGTTGTATCGGAAGTCATGGGAGCCACAGCCAGTTATGTTTGGCATAAGGAAAATAATCTTGGTGGAGCCGATGTTGTCATTTTGCCGGGAGGGTTTTCTTACGGGGATTATTTGCGTTGTGGGGCCATCGCCCGCTTTTCGCCCATCATGCGGGCGGTAAAAGAACACGCAGAGAAAGGCGGAAAGGTTTTGGGTATTTGTAACGGATTTC
>Ga0154362_114_pt1 | contig 15774 bp, 7 predicted proteins | sample RifGroA2_FD_115890 | JGI IMG/M metagenome (GOLD analysis project Ga0154362, IMG submission 115890) | Deltaproteobacteria bacterium GWA2_45_12
CTCGGCGGAGCCGAGCTTGATACCCCGTGGCTTGCCACGGGGTTCTTCATTGTCTTAATTTTAGTTTTGAAAGGAAAATTTATGGCAGAACCAGATGCAGGCGTGACGGCAAATAAGCCCGTTTTTTATGTTTCTTACAAGTATTATACCGAAGGGGTTCGCAGTTCTGAGGAGTGTCGAAAGGGAACCGTGGCTTTTGAGCATACAAGTGGTGCATCAACTTATACTGCTTGTGTTGATCCCAAGCGTCTTTTTGAAACTCTGCCTGAAGGAGCCAAGCCAATTTCTGAAAGAGTTTCACTCAAATGGGGCTCGCGTGTCAAAACGCCATCAGGCCAGGAAGGTTTTTTTGTTGGATCCAATTGTCCTTATACGGTGCTAGATGGTGTTGGTGTTTATTTTAGTCGATCTCGCCGTATCGAGTGCTTCGAGGAATCAGCCCTGACACTTGTTCGTCCTCCTGTTAAAGACAAAATTGCCGTAGGGTCCCATGTACGTGTTAAAACGGAGATAACATTGTTGGGTGGGAGCAAGGGAACAATGGATTCAACGGGTGTGGTTGTTGGAATTGATCGTAAAGCAAAACAGGCCCGTGTGATTGTGGATATGGTCATTGAGGGTGTACAAAAGGTACCCCTTAAAAGTCTAAGTCTGATCAAATCATCTGCGGATTAGTTGATTATCGTAGGGGCGGGGTCTCCCCGCCCGCAATTGGCGCCATTCGAGTTTGCTGAATGAACTGATCATGATGAACGATTTCGTAGGGGCGCCCCTTGGCGCGCCCCCACACCCTTCATGCAACGCGTCAAAAATAATGTTATTTTTCAAGTAGTTTGTCCTTGATTAATGAAGGGGTGAAATGTAGTAGGGGTTTTGAAAAGGGGAGTGTTGGAAGGGTGGAAGAATGTGGTCATGGATTTTTATTTTGATGTTCTCTTTTGGGATGAGCTTTTCTTCTTCCGTTTTTTCTTTCCCGCAGGTCCGCATTGTAAGTGTTCAATCGCAACCCATTCAAGGGCCGGCCCATCATGGGCTGGTCGTGGAAACATCCGGCATTCAAGATCCCAATTTAAGTTTTTACGAAGTCAACATCAAACCCGATTCCGACGGACCTTTTCCTCCATATGCCATCTATAATACAGAGGTACAGCCCTTTGATTCATCCCTTATTGTGGTGCCTTACCGTGACGGGGTTTTTTCCATCAAACTTGGGGAGCGTTATTGTGTGCGCGTGCGTGCTATTTATGGGGTGCAGGCAACTCCCTGGGCCGAACATTGCGGCGTTGCAACCCATATGCCGCCTGTTCCCGAAGGCGATGCCGATCGTGATGGCTTATCGGATGCCGATGAATATGCGCGAGGGCTTGACCCCAACAATCGCGATGTGGATGGGGATGGCCTTTCCGATGGAGTCGAGGTGGACCAAAGTTCAGATCCGGAACGCGAGCAAATCACCCGCTTGACTATTCGCCAGCCCAACATCAATTTTGGGAACGGCAATCGGTTTGGAACGCGGGCAAATCAGCATAAATATATTGAAATTGAAAACATAGGGGATGCCCCCGCACGCCTGGATTTCATTGATGTCCCCCAAGGGCAGGATGAGCAATTACGAAATACGTTTAAATGGGGAAATCTGCCGGATTTTATTTCAGCGGTACCTCCCCAAAATATTGCACGCATTCCGGTTGATTTTTTCCCTGTGCGTCGGGGGCCCATTGAAGGAACCATTGAACTTCATGGGAATTCGGATCAGGAACTTCCACCCATCTTGTTATCTGGAACAGGTGTGGGTTTTGCCGATTGCCAAATCAATCCCACTCATCTGGATTTTGGAACTGTGGATGTTCGTGACCAGAATGTTTTGAAACGATCCTTTACCATTGCCAACCGTTCGGACAATCGTAATGCACCGGCTAATCCTGATACACCCCTTACATTCACTCTTTTGTCTTCCGATCCTGAAGTTGTTCCCATGCTTAATGTATATAGCTTGGCTGTTGGAGAGGAAATTGAAGTGCCCGTGGTATTTCGGCATCTAACCGCCGGGGATCATAACGGCACAATCCAGGTGCAATCTCCTGATTGCGGAAACGTGAGTATCGAGTTTGAAGGAGTGGCCCGATGAAAAACTCGGAGGCAAGCCCCCGAGTTTCATCCCGAAAAAACAATCCTATTTTCGGCCCCAAGGGGCCGAGTTTTTCGCGGGATAAAATTTTATGACTGATTGGAAATTACATTTTGGTTATCTTTATTCCCGGCCTTCCCTCACGGCGGAAGCCGACTATGCTGAAACTTCTACCTTTGGACAAAATCATCGTCTTAGTGTTGGAGCAAGTCTTGGTCTTTTTAAAACTGACAAATGGTATTTAAGTGAGGGAGCCGTTCTCGGGCAGGTAGACTACAGTTTTTATATAGGCGAAGAGCGCAATGAAGAATCTCATAGCATGGAATATGGCGTAGATCTTGGTTGGAAACAAACCCTTCTAAAGTATGGGGATGTTTTGAATCTTCATGCAACTCCCATGTTTAGATTGGGACATGCGGAAAATACCCTTAACTTTGGACGTGGATTTCCAAGCCCCGAAGAGGAATCCAGAAATGGGGCTTTTGCCCTGATGGCAGGCGTCGATATTTGTTCAGATTACTTATGTGCCACTCCCATGGGTGGTTATGGTTGGGAGAAAACATTGAAAGGAGGGCCTGCCCACAAACGTCAAGGATGGGAGGGTGGCATGGCTTTCTCTTTTCCCTTATTTCGGGAAGAAAACAGACCGTCTGCTTCTTCTGAAATAAAGGATGGACCGGATCTGACAAAACCACTTGATGAGTTTTTAAGGCAAAAAAGTGAAGACCAGCGTCAAAAAATAAAAGCAGACCTCCTTACTTATTTAAATCAACGAATTTCTAGGTTAAGAGACTCTGAATTAAGAACCGCCGGTTCAAGCAGAGCAGACTATTATCAAGAAGTAGCCAAAGATTTACGTCGTTACATAGAGACCAGCTTTGATCTTTTTTTGGTTGGAAATGATCAGGTTAAAGTTGAAAAATTCAAAGCAGAACTTTTAGGCTATCTGGATGAGCAGTTGAACCGGTTGCGGAATTCAGATTTCCAAAGAGCCGATCATTTTCAGGCCGTGGCCAATGATGTGGCTCAACAAGCCGGCTTGGAAGAAACAGCGGTTTTGGCTCCAGCATTAATGAACGCCATTGACCATGCTGTGGCACGAGACCGCATTTTTCGAATGCCCCATCATACCCTATTCATGTTTGGCAGTAGTGAAATCTCTCTTGATGGCCAATGGCTTACAGTAGGAAGTCCACACAATATTAAAGACAAGAGGAAAGATATCCCTGCATTCGATTGTTTTGGGAATCCCGGTCTCGATTACTTTAGAGAGATGTGTACCCGCCTCGCCATGAAACTCGCATACAAACAAAAATCGGGAACCATTCAGGATAAATACCGGTTTCGTGTCGTAGTTAAAGGATACGCCAACGACATAAAATCCAATGAGCATGACAAGGCTTATTCCCGTAACTACAATATTCCCCATCTTAAAAGTGACGCCGATTACATGCACTCGTATGGGGCTATTTTAAAAAAACTGGCTTATCAAAGAGCCCAAGCCGTTATTGATTATCTACTCCATCAAAATGAAATCTTTCACCAAGATCCTCTTTATCCTAATTTGGGACAAGCCCACCTGACAGAAGAAAATCAAGCCCGCCGAAAAGAGCTCAAACAAAAAGGCTGGAACGTCAAAATGGAGGATGTCTGCCCGTATCGTCTTGAACGCATGAATAGTAAAGGGGAGCTCGTTCGTAGGGTTGTTCCCTTCATGGCTCCATTCAACAAAGATAATAAAGCCAATGATTTTTTTGAGGTTGTCAACCAGACGCCCGATACCGATCCCATCACTGAAGTACACAAGGACTTTGCGGACACTGTGGGTGTGGATGTCTTAAGCCCTTATTTCCGTGCAGCCGCTGTTCGTCTTGAAATTTATAAAAATGATGAAGCACAACCCTTAAAAGGGGCGGCTTTAGATGAGTTTGTGGCCAAAGTCTTATTACCTGTGGAGGGAGACGACGAGTCTATTCTTGTCCAATAATATGAAAAAACTGTTTCTTATTCTATCCGCTCTAACTCTATTCCCTTCGTTGTCATGGGCCGACCCCATTCTTCGTACCGTTCGAACAGACGAAGACAGTGTTGGCCATGGAACGCTGCGCCTTCTTTTACAGAGCGCCTGTGATGATGATGGAGATGATGATATTGTTTTTGGGCATACTCGATTAAATGAAATTCGCATCATATTAGATTCTCCCCTGGTCATCCCCCAAGACTGCCGCGGCCTTGTAACGATCACCGGCTCAAGTGAAGTTGAAACAATTCTGGATGGAAGCCGGCTTGAAGGGCCGGGCCGTATTCCGGGGCAGCTTTGTCTTCTTAATGTTTATTCCAACCGGCATAAAATCCGGAATTTCACTTTTGTTGACAGTGAGGGCTCTGGTGTCTGTCTGTTTGGCCAGGAAAATGAAGTCTCAAAAAATAAATTCAATGGGAATGCAGCTGTAAAATATCCCATTGTGGTATCGCAGGTGTTTAGCCGCCAATTCCCGCAAATGAACGGACAGGGGAATACGGTTGCCAACAATACGGTGTTGGGCGGGAGTGAGATTGGTCTTTGGGTGGATTCAAACGAAAATAGTATCAAGGAAAACTCTGTTGAAGAAGCGTGGGGGGTTTCAATCCATTTGGGAGGTCGGGAAAATGATTTTTCAGGGAACCGTGTTTCATCAGGGCAGGGCACGGGTTTGGAATTGGCGGGGGCTTCCAATCAGGTCACCAAAAATACCATCAAGAACAATCGCGGGGATGGCGTTGTTATTACCGGAAGCGGGCATGAGTTTTCTGAAAATGAAGTGAGCGCGAATTTACTCAATGGAATTTCCATTCAGGCCCATGACATCACTCTTACTCAGAATGAAATTGTGCATAACGGGGGTTGCCCCAATCAAAATGAAATTCTCGAATCCGATGACGGCCCTTGTTTTAATGACTTTGGGGCGGGTGGTTTTGGCATTGAGGTGAACCGTGGTTCCCATGACATTTTGATTGGCGGCCAGAACCTGGCGTTCTCGCGCAACCTCATTCAATACAATTTATTGGGCGGTATTGTTGTTTTGGGAGGCCGCGAAACCAATGCCATTCAAATTGAACAAAACACCATTTCAAAAAATTACGGTTCTGCGGCGAGTATCGATTTGTTGGAAGATGGAATCACTTTAAACGATGCAGGCGATGGGGATGAAGGCCCCAATCATTTGCTTAATTTTGTCGATTACGTGCGCGTTGTTCCGCTTATACCAGCGCCCGATGGGCAGGACCGTTATTGGGTGTGGGGTTTGTCACGCCATGGGCATTTTCTTGATGCTTACACTGTTGATCCGGAAGACGCCGACAGGCTTGACCACGGGGGTGCCGATGAGTTCGTTGATGCTGCCGAGATTGTTCATCAGGCTTTTCATATTGATCCCAATGACTATTTCACAACGGGGGACCAGTTGACATTTCTTGTCCGTGACAATGACGGCAACACTTCAGAATTTTCTTCCAACATAGAAATAGGCCCCGATGAGGATGGGGATGGTATCCTTAATCGTTTTGAAGACAATCACGACCAGGAAAATGGGGATGCCGATGGGGATGGCCTGCCTGACAGTGTGGAAGACAGGAACTTAAATGGCCGCTGTGATGCCGGTGAAACCTGTGCCGATAATGCGGATACTGACCGGGATGGTCTTTCTGATTTTGTCGAAACCCATGGCGATGGTTTTTACAACCGCGGTTTCGATACCAATCCATTAAATGCGGATACCGATGGGGATGGCCTTCCCGATGGCCGTGAAGATGCCAATCACAATGGAATTTGGGAAGCCACTTTGGGCGAGACGAGTCCGTTATCCATTGATTCCGACCGTGACGGGCGTTCCGATACCCATGATAGTTGTTCTTTTATTTTCAACCCGGGACAGGAGGACTGGTACTGTGACACCGTTGGCGCTTAGATCAAATTTTATGCGAATGGGTTCGCCCAGGGTAGGGGCAAAAAATTTTTTGCCCCTACCGGGTGCCCTGGGGCGTATTATTCGCCCGTTGGCCCTTGTGTCAGTGGCCGCCGCGGGATGCGATGATTCTTCTTCAAAACCCATTCATCCCGATAAACCATTGCCGTTTCCAGATAGTGGTCTTCAAGGTTTTTCCGATGCCAATTTTATGGGTGATGGAGCAATGGATGCTCTTGTTCTGGCACCAGATTCCTTTGTTCAAACGGATGCGCGTCCTGGTGTTGATGCTCATGGGGATCAGGGCGGCTTCTGTGTTTCGCCAACCTGTGATCATGGCTGGCTTAACCAAGCAGTCACCCCATTTCAATGTACCCAATTTTTGGAAAGAGATCTTCCTGCAGATATTCCGCCCGCCCGCCCGCAGGGCTTAAGTGTGGTGGATGTTAATGGGGATGGCCAAACGGATCTTTATGTTTTGAACCAAGGAGCCCCCAATCAATTCTATGTGAATCAAGGGGGAAGGTTTACAGAGCAAAGCGCGCATTTTGGTTTAAATCTTGATGGGGCCAGCCGTTTTGCCCTTTGGGTGGATTATGACGCAGATGGGGACAATGATCTTTTCCTTGGAGGCGATAATGGAACACATCTTTACAGAAATGAGGATGGCCTCTTTAGGGATTTTGGGGCCCGGCAAGGTTTTGCAAACGATCAGGTGGGAACTGCAGCCGCGTGGCTTGGGGGCGGGCTTCTTTTGGGGACTGTGGATGGGTTACGCTACTATCCCTTTTTGGAAGATCTTTTTTCTGATCAAACCGAGGCGAGAGGTTTTTTTGATCCCGGTGAAGCTCATAGCCTGCTTGTCCGTGATTTTAACGGGGATGGGCAAAATGATGTGCTTGTGGGTAATATTTCTTCAAAAAGCCGTGTGTTCTCGGCCAATGCCGATGGCACTTATCGGAGTGCGGAAGATGAATGGGGATTGGCTGATCTAAACTCGGTGACTTCGGCTCAAGCTGTTGGGTCATGGCCCGGGGCAAGTTCTGCTTATTTTCTGACCCAATATTATGGCCCCAATCAACTAATCATCCAACAATCCCCAGGGGCCCCGTTGGTCGATCACGCTCGGGAATACGGTTTGCGTGTTTCGGCCACGGCAACCGGAGCAGCTTTTACGCCATGGGTTGGTTCAAATTATCCCGCCGTTTTTGTGGGCCATTGGGAAGAGCCTAGCTCATTGATGATTCCCGTTCAAAATGAAGCCGGCCAAGTGGCCTATCAAGACATCGCCCTTGCCCTGGGCCTGGCGGCAACAAAGGTCTTAACCGCCACCTGGCTTGATTTTGACCAGGACGGCGATCAAGATCTCATCCTCGTTTTACAAAACGGCGGGCTCAAACTTTTTGAAAATCAAACTTATGGAATGGAGGAGTGTCCATGAAGAAAATATTTCTTATTATACTGTGTTTTTTATTCATGATGGGTTGTGGTGGTTCCGGCTCATCCACATCAAAAGACGATGGAGGAAATAATGAGGGTGCTGGAGGTGATGGTGATTTGGGGGAAACTCCACCAGGATCTGTAGAAACCCTTGAAGCAAATTGGTTTTGTGAACGTACTGTGACCAATAATGTTTGCCAAGGAAGGCAAACAGATTATCTTGAAGATGATGAATATGAGCACGAAGATAATGTTGTTATTATTAAGTTTGACCATGGTTCTTGTTCAATTGCGGCCCTGGAAGAAAGCTATATTAGTGGGGATACAAATTGGGCTGTCTATACAAGTGGTGTTTGCACGCGTAGGGAGAGTAATCATTTTTCATTGCATACCGAGTTCTATTTTGAAGATCACGATCAAACAGATATAGGTTGTGCCTACACTCATTCTACTGATGCCGAATTTTTTATTGATGAGGATTTGGAAAGTATCCACGGGACCCTGGTCAAAAAAACGTTTATGGATGATATTCCTGGCATGCATTGCTCCATTGCTTTCCCCCAATATACCGATTGCATTCGCTATGATGATGTTACTTGTGCCCGCTTGCATTCTCCGCCTCCCCTTGAGTTGCCAGCTCCAGGAGTTCCGAATCCCGCTGTGGAAGGCAATTGGGATTGTTCAGTTGTGTTAGAAGAATCGACCTGTAATTTGCCTTATTCCATGCCTATAGATCTAGGGGTTAGCTTGGTTGATAATGTTTGTGATGTGTCTGCGCGAAATTTTTATGGATGGGGATGGTATTGGCCAGAGTTTTTGGATGCTGAATGTATCGCCAATGCATCCCAGATTGCGGGAACGATTTCATGGATGAAGCCTAAGGATTTCTCGTGGGAGTGTGATGCAGATATAGGTTTATCTTACATGCTTGAGATGACTGATAATGAAACTCTTTCAGGCAGGATAAGAACTGTTAGCAATGGTGATAAATGTATTTTTGAAAGATTAGGTTACCATTTTGATAATGAATGGTGTGAAACGCTTTATCAGATGCAATGTTTGAGAGCAATAAATCCCGATCATATTCGTGATAATGAAAATGATGAACCTGTCAATAATGATAATAATCCCGAACCCGAACCTGATCCAGTACCTCCTCCCAATCCTCCGCAATTGCCTTTTCCATTAAGAACTGTACCCAATTTGGGCGATCTTTTTAAAGATCAGAATAAGATCGAAAATCCTCATCAATCACCATGGGAAATTAACCGATGAAAAATATCTTCTTCATTCTTCTTTTTTTGTTGGCGATCCATTGCGGGGCCGCCGACCCCACCTCGAATTTTTCGGATTTTGATGGGTCGGGTAGGGGCAAAAATTTTTTTGCCCCTACGGAGATCGTTCCGGGCAATGCGGTGGTTCGAAACACACCGCAAATTCCAGGATATGTTTGCAATGCCGAAGGCATCTGCATTCCCGAAAAACGGGTGAAGAAACGCCCCGAGAATGTGGATGCGTTTGGTTTCAGGAAAAACATCATCGGCGTTCCGTATGACCCTTGTCGGGATGATGGGCAATGTGGAGGGAATGATTGATGGATTTAAATCATCATCGTCAATCCATTCGCCTGAAATATTATGATTATTCACAGGCCGGTTATTATTTTGTGACGATGTGTACGCAAAATCGGGAATGTTTGTTTGGCGATATAAAAATTGGTCAGATGATATTGAATGCCGCAGGAAAAATGATTCAAGAATGGTGGAATAAATTATTGAATAAATTCACAGATATTCAAATTGATGAATACGTGATCATGCCAAACCATTTCCACGGCATTATCGGTCTCGTAGGGGCGGCCCCATGTGGCCGCCCTGGTGTGGCGCATATCGACGGACAACCACGTGGAGACGGATACGGGGGCGGGGATAGAAACGGAAACGGGAATGGGTGCGGGAACGGGCAACCACATGGGGTTGCCCCTACGTTGGGTCACATTATGGATTGGTTCAAAACGATGACCACCAATGATTATATTCGAAATGTCAAATTCAACCATTGGCCACCGTTTCCTGGGCGCCTCTGGCAACGAAATTATTACGAACATATCATACGTGAAGAAGACGATTTTTTGCGCATCAAAGAATACATCCGTACCAATCCCTCTCATTGGGAAGATGATGAGGAAAATATCTTATGACCCGTATTTTTAATCTTGTTGGGGTAAAAAATATTGTTGGGGCAAAAGATTTTTTGCCCCTACGGTTTTTGTTCCTATTTCTATTTTGCGCATTGCCCCTCTACGCGCAAGAAGCCGGTGAAGGTGGCGGCGGGAGTGGCGATAGCTTTTCTAATTCGGATGATCCGGCCCAAGGGCTTATGGCCGGGGCTGCGGCTGTGGCCGGAAGGGGTGGCACCAATTCTGGGGGAGCTTCCATTCAAACCGATGAGTTCTCAGGGGCTGCCACACACAGCATACAAATTCCTGTCCCCCCGGCTCGGGGCGGCTTGGAACCCAATATCAATTTGAACTACCATAGTTTCAGGCGCAACCCCAATAGTTGGGTGGGTTATGGGTGGGAACTTGATATGGGGGCCATTCAACGCCTACCGCAATCGGGTGTTCTTGATTTTTTTGAAGGCGATAGTTTTGAGGCGCGCTTTGGTGGACAAACAGAAAGTCTTGTTCGTATTGAGGGTGATGTTAACCCCCGGGATTATGGAATCAACGAACGAGGTGTCCAGGTTACGCGCTATGCAGCCAAGGTCGAATCGTCCTTTAATATTTATTTGCATCTTGTTGATCCACGTCAGCCCCCGGCAACACGTGATTTGGGTTGGATTGTCATTGATAAAACAGGCCGGCGATTTGTTTTTGGTGGCATTGAAGGCACCCGCGATCAGGTTTTAAGGGATCACGACCATGGAGTTCAACCGGCCATAGGGCGTTGGCTTCTTCAGAAGGTTACAGACCCCAATGGAAACGAAATGAATATCATTTACGGAGATGATCTTCTGCCTGATGAAATAACCTACAACGATGTCAGCATTCTTTTTGTGAAAGCAAACAAGGGGTCTTATTATCCCATTTTCAGGGAAAGTTTTTTGGGAGTTGAGCAAATCGATGTTCAATTGGATGCCATCATTATCAATGCGGGTGATCAACGCCTTCAAAAATTTGTTTTCCAGTATTCCAACGAGCTTGTTTCCGAAATCCGTTTTCTTTCATCGGTGAGCCAATACGGTGCCGATGACAATGAAAGCCTGCCGCCAACAAGTTTTGAATATTTTGATGACGGCAAGCCTCAGGACTTTTCCATCAAATGGGAAAACCGAGGAACCCGTCTGAATGCCACGCGCACATCCGATGCAGGCGGTCAGACAGCGGGGCTTCTTAATGAACGCACCGATTTTGCCGATATGAATGGAGATGGACTGGTTGATCAGGTGGTCAGTTTTGAGAATGAGCGTGATCTTCATGTTTATTTCAATGACGGAAATGGTTTTGCCTTTTCAAGGCCAAAATCAGTATGGCGCGATCCCTTTGTGCGGGAAGAGGGAGACCGAAATTTTATCGGAAAGGTAAAAGCTCATGCAGGGGAAAAGAGAAAACAATGGCTTTTTCTTATGGATATGAACGGAGACAAACTCCCTGACCGAGTTCGCAGCATAAAAAGAAACAACGAGGTTTATTTTCAGGTGGCTTTTAACACCGGAAGCCGTTGGGTTTTAACCGATTCGAGTTTGTGGCGGGACCCCTATCAGGGGGGCGATGCGGGGCTTGCATGGAAGATGGCCGGGTTTATTGATATGGATGGGGATGGCTTGGCCGATCGGGTGATTGGGATTCATGAAAAAGAGGGAGAGAGGCGGAAAGGTTTTGATGTTTACAAAAATACGGGCGCCGGTTTTTCCAATGACCCAGTTTTTTGGTCCGATCCCATGATTGTTACGGGGCATGATTCAGGCTTGAATGACTCACGTACCGAATCCGGTGCGATTAATCAGAATAACAAGGATGGCCACACCTATGTCATGGTCCGCGACTTTAACGGGGATGGGCTTCCCGATAGAATCTGGCGCGAGCATTTTTACGAACTCGATGACAATGACCAAAGACGTTTTTTAGGGGCAGGTTTTGCCGTGGCGTTAAATCGCAATGGCCAGGGCTGGGCCCAACCCAAAATCTGTCTTGATGGTAACAACTGCCAAAGAGCCAATGAAATCGATGTCCTTTTTCTTCTTGATCCTGCCAGCAGCCATCAGGGGTATGTCACCCGAAGGCACGATCTTTTAGACATGAATGGCGATGGGTATCTGGACCGTGTAGAAGGTAACAAGGAAGACGGTTATTTCAATGTGCATTTCTTTAAAGGGAGCCCCGGATTAAGCCGGAATTTCTCGCATTTTGAGTCCAATCCCATTCGTATCAATGATCCTGTGAGCCAGGCTCAGGGATATATCCAAAAAAACTTTGACGGCAAAACCAGCCTTCATACCTTCATGATGGATTTTAACGGGGATGGTTTTCCCGATCGCATCACCATGCCAAAAACTGTTGATAATCATGATGAAAGCGACGGTGACGATACTTACGAATATGAGCTTCATTCCATGCGCGTGAATGCACTCACATTCTCAGACAGCCCTCAAAACTGGAATGACCCCAATGTCAACCAGCCCATTGGTTTTTTAAAAAAGGTGGATGATGGCCGTGGCGGAATTGCTGAAATTGAATACCGCCCTACGGCGCGGCCCGAACAATTGGATGCCGGGAATCAAATTGTGCCAAACCACCGGTTCATGCCCTTTAACATGTATGTGGCCCACAAAATTTATACCACCGACTATACGGTGGATGAACGCCTGCCCACGGTGGAGGGGGAGCGTCATCCCCATAGCCGCGTACTCAAATACAACTACGCCGGAGGCAATGTTTTCACAATTTTGCCAATAAACAATGAAGGAGAGCGCCTGAATGCCAATGATGGCCGATACACTTTTCGGTTCAACGGTTTTGGAAGTGTGATCAAAACAGCCAGTCCTTCCACAGGGGAAACATGGTCGCAATATACGGTGAATACCATTTATCATCAGGCTTTGGGGAATGTTGTGCGCGATGGCGACCAAAATCTTGCCCAAGATGCCCGTTATACCAGCCAATCCCTTTCAGGCAGGCCTTATCAGCAGGTGGTGCAAGCAGACAGTGGTCTGCGTGTGTCTGAAACAAGTGTTTGGGAAGTTTTGGAAGAGGATGAATGCGAAGAAATCGATTATTGCAAACCGCATTTGGTGCGTCAGGAAAAAAGGGTTTTGGAACGGCAGGGAGATGTTGAGCGTACAAGCTCCCTTGAATATGCCTATGATGATGTCGGCAACTCCATTTCTGAAATCATTCGCGATCAAAACAATGCCGTTCTTCTTGAAAAACACACCGACTATTATGGCGCCCGTGATTTTGAGCCAAGCCTCCAAATAAGGGCCATGCCCAGACGCCAGGCCCAAAGTAAAGATGGAGTTGAATATCGTGTGAAGGAGTTTGTCTATGACCCAAAGGGCAATCCCACGATTGAAAAGTTTTTGGCCTCGGCTGCCCCCCAACAGTGGCAATCGATCACTCGCCAGTTTGATGATAATGGCAATCTTTCAAGGGTTCAGGGTTTGGATGGCGTTGTCAAAGAATATGGTTATGATGCCGAAGGCCTGTTTCCCGTTGAAGAAAGAATTGTTTTTGGCAACCAGTTTTTGAGAGCCAGTCGTGTATTCAACCGGCTAAGTGGTGAACCCAGTCAGGAGCTGAATCATTTGGGTATTGGTAAAAGGGTTGAATCCGATTCTTTCGGACGCCCTCTTCGGGAATATGCCATTGACTCAAACGGGGATGAGCTTCTTATAAAGCAGTATCAATATGATTACGTGCCTGTTCGCACTGAAACCGGGCCCGCCATATTCTATAAAACCACCGTGTGGCAGCCACAGGATGGTTTTGCCGAAACCGATGCTGGCGCCAACCCGGCCTTGATTACTTATGCCGATGCCTCAGGCACCCTTCTTCAAAAATGTGTCTATACCGAACGTGGCAATTACAGAATCATGCAAAGCCGCCTGCGTAATGGTGGGCAGTTAGAAATGACAGGGGAGCCTTTTTTTAATGATGATTGCCACTATTTCCCACGGCTTCAAAATGAAGATCATGCCACGGCCACCACAAAAGATTTTCAGGGAAGAACCACTCTTATTGATGTCCCCGAGGGAGATGAGGGTTCTCCCCTTGGCGATGTAAGTTTTACCTATCACACCTTGGGGGGCGGCTATCTTCAAAAAATCTCCACTTTTCCCCATGACCAATTCAGGCGTGAGGTCTTTGATTATAGCGAACGCCTTTTAAGTGTGACCGAAAATGCAGGAAACACCATCGACTATGTTTTCAACCCCGTGGGGGATCTTCTTGAAGTCAACGCTCTGGGGGATGTCCTCACAAGCATTCAGTACGACATCATGGGGCGTAAAACCCGGATGACTGATGCGGATATGGGGACATGGCATTATGAGTATGATCGTTTGGGCCGCTTGTTGCGCCAAACCGACAACAAGGGACAAACCATTAGCTATGAGTATGACGGGCTCGGGCGTGTCACCAACAAATCAGTTCGTCTGGCCAACAACCGGTTTGAAAAACGCCAGTCTTATTTTTATGACGCAGGGGCAGGGGCTGATCATGTGGCTCTTGGGGAATTGTACAAGGTTGAAGAAAGAAACGGCGGCAATGATCTTGTCCGTGAAACCCGTTTTGGGTACGAACCCCTTTATCATCGCAATGCGCGCGTAACTCGGAGCATTCCCGGCGTGGGGGATTTTACCCAAACCTTTGCCTACAAACCCCGTGGGCAGCTTGATTTTACGACTTATCCCGGAAATGAAAAAATTTACCATCGTTATGGCCGTACCGGCGGGCTTGAAAAGGTTTGCAGCCGACAAACCTGTGATGCCGGCAAAAGGGAGATTTATTGGAAGGTTGATCCGCAAACGTCCTATGATGTTTTTGGGGCCTTATTAAATGAAACCTTTGGGAACGGGGTGGTTACCAATTATTCCTATTTTGGAAACAGCCATCGTTTGCGCACCAAAAGAACACAAAAAGGCGATTCTGTTTATTCCCGCCGTGAATACACCTTTGATGAGCTTTCAAATATCACCGCCATTAATGACCCCCTTCAGTCATTGGGCACGGGGGCTCTTTTCCGTGTTGGCTACGATAATTTAAACAGGATGACTTCCTATCGTTACGTGGGAAATCTGACTGTCCATTCCTTGGAGTATGATGACAAAGGAAATATTTTGAGCAATGAAGCCAACTATGGGAACAACCGTTACGAATATAACTCTCCAAAACCCCATGCCGTGACCCGCATTGGAAACGATAACTTCACCTATGATGACAATGGCAACATGGTTTCGGATGCCGGTCGGCAGATGGAATATGATGCCGAAAACAGGCTGACCCGTGTGACCATGCAAAATCGCACCGTCGTTGACCATGCCTACGATTACACTGGCGCTCGGGTAAAAAAACACAGTGTGCGCGTGGATCCGCTTAACCATGTTCATGAAGCCACAACCCATTTTTTGGGTCAGGCCATGGAGATCAAAAAAGAGAGTCTTGTGTTGCATGTGTATGCAGGAGGCAAACGTGTGGCCACCAAGGTTCTTGGAACTCTTGATGCCGTCATGGGCCGGGCCGGTGGGGCCGGGCTTATTGATCATGGAATTACTCCACCGACCTTCAGTGCCCCGGTGCTCATGCCCTATGTCATGCTCTTTGGCACCTTGATGTTTTTATTCTTGTTACGCCCTGTGTCTGTTGCTAGCCGCTGGTCGCATGTTGTTTCTCCAACAAATCTCCTCCCCTTTGTTCCGCGAACGGAATCCCGCTACGCGGCGATAAAGGGAGGATTAAGGTGGGGTAGCCAGGCCCGGACAACCCTCTCCACCACCCTCCGTCAATTCGTCCTTTACCCGCACCGTTACACGTTCATCAAATTCGCGATCCTTCTTTTTTCATTTCAAAGCGCTTTCTTTAATCCCACATTGGCTTTGGCCGGGATCAACGACACGGCTGCCAAGCAGGACGAGACTTATTTTTATTACATTCACGACGATCAGTTAGGTTCAAGCCATGTTCTGACCCAAGGCAAGCAGGATGGTTCTGTTCATTCAGGAATTACTTACGGTGAAGGGGATTTGTTGCAGCGCATTGAATAC
>Ga0154362_147_pt3 | contig 15439 bp, 14 predicted proteins | sample RifGroA2_FD_115890 | JGI IMG/M metagenome (GOLD analysis project Ga0154362, IMG submission 115890) | Deltaproteobacteria bacterium GWA2_45_12
CCATCACCATCGCCATCCAGTCCCTTGCAATTCATATTGCCGTTGACGCCATCCGCGTTTCCATCATTTAAAACACCATCCCTATCGCCGTCTTCATTAGCGTCTTTCACACAGTTGTTGTTTTGGTCCTCTTGAGGGGGAAGGGGCGGATCGCAGACACGGCCTTGATTCCCCTCGCCTCCTTCGCAGGCATCTCCTAGACCATTCCCATCGGCGTCGGTTTGATCGACGTTCGCTAAATTCCGGCAATTATCACAGGCATCACCCACACCATCCCCATCATCATCGGCCTGATTCACATTGTGCACGGCAGAACAGTTATCCCTATCAGCGCAGATGCCGTCGCCATCCTCCAAGAAATCCATAGGGCATGGATCAGCAGCGCCACATAGTCCATCGTTATCCGGATCCTCTCCTCCTCCTTGAACACAGGGATCACAGACATCCCCCACGGCATCAATATCGATATCCGCTTGATCCGGATTACGCTCTTCGAGGCAGTTATCGTCACAGCGCTCGACTAACCCATCTTTGCAAGGATTGTCCCCGGCCTGACCGGAACCATCTCCATCATCCAAAATGCCATCCCCGTCGCGATCATTCGGGTTTTCTTCTCCCCCATGCCCGTCATTGCAATCGGCATTGGGATTACCCGGACACGGATCACAAACATCACCCAGATTATCGGCATCAGCATTGCCTTGGCCCGGATTAAAATCGAATGGGCAATTATCTTGGTCATTGGCAACTCCGTCTAAATCAATGTCCCCATCCTCGGGAGGTAAGGCTCCTTCAGGGTTACATTGGTTTTGAGCATCCTCAGGGCATGGATCAGAATCATTAGGTTCACCATCCCCATCACGATCGGGGTCTTGGTCGTTTGGCAAACCATCGCCATCATCATCATCTCCGCCTTGCCCATCAGGAACGCCGTTTCCATCATCATCCGGATCTTGATCGTTGGGAAGATTGTCTCCGTCCACATCATTGTCTTGATTATTCGGGTTGCCATCTCCATCCACGTCATCATCCTGACCATTTGGAACGCCATCCCCGTCAACATCCGGGTCTTCACCATTGGGAATATTATCTCCGTCGACATCCGGGTCTTGGCCATTGGGAATGCCGTCCCCATCGACGTCGGGATCTTCGCCATTGGGGATATTATCCCCATCCACATCGGGGTCATCGGCGTTCGGAACACCATCCCCATCGGCATCAGGTTGGGGCACATCAATGGGAATAACCCCGCCTCCTGGACCAACAGGGCCTGGGGCAACATCGGGGTCACCATTGCCAGCACCGCCATTGGGATTTACATTTCCTTGCCCTCCATTGGGAACAAGGTTTTCGGGATTATTTCCAGCTCCAAAGGGAGTATCGTCACAAACATCACCCAAGCCATCCCCATCGGAGTCACGTTGCGATTTGTTAAATTCTTCAGGGCAATTGTCATTTACATCCAGAATGGTATCCCCATCTTTGTCTAAAACTGGGGCCTTATCACCTGCAATTGGAGGTGCTTTTGCCTCACCTCTCAGCCTTAATTTTCCTCCATCATTACTACAGGCTCCAAAAACTAAAGTAGATGTAACTAAAAGAAATATGAAGTGATTTTTGATTGTCATAATAACCCCAGCCGATTTTTGGTTGAAAAGACCGATCCCCTTTGGATTATTAGTTATGCAATTGCCGTACCAATGAAGCCCCACGAATAATTTTGTAATCTCTTGAAATTTGGTTGTTTTTTAAGCTTTTAGAAGGCTTTTTATTTTCATAATGATAATAAAAAGCCATGAATGTCATTTTCTTGACCAAAAGAGGAATATCTTTGCCTTGCAGCAAAACGAGGTTTTCGGTACAAACGCCAAAACAAAGGCTCGCTTCTAGCAATCTGTACGTGATTTGAACCACGTTATGGAATCATCCCCATAAGGCCCACAGGGCCGTTGAGGGGGAGGCTCCATTGGCTTTGCCAATGGAGGGGGCGACGCGAGCCCCTAAAAAATGATTATCGAATCAAGCATCAATCCTGAATCAAAACCGTTTCTTGAAAATAAAAAACATCACGAAAAACTCATTGAAGAACTAAACAGCCAGCTTCAATCTGTAAGAAAAGGAGGCGGTGATGAGGCCATCTCAAAACACAAATCGCGCAACAAGCTTTTGGCCCGCGAACGCATTGAAACTTTGCTCGATCCTGATTCTTCTTTTTTGGAATTAACCCCCTTGGCGGCCAATGGCTTGTATGAAAACCAGGCCCCGAGTGCGGGTATTATTACAGGCATTGGTCAGGTTGAAAATCGCACGGTGATGATTGTCGCCAACGACGCTACGGTGAAAGGCGGCACTTATTTTCCACTCACCGTAAAAAAACATTTGCGCGCGCAAGAAATTGCCATGGAAAACAACCTGCCCTGCATTTATCTGGTGGACAGTGGTGGCGCTTATCTTCCCCTTCAGGCTGAAGTCTTTCCCGATCGCGATCATTTTGGACGTATTTTTTACAACCAGGCCCGCATGTCTGGAATGGGCATTCCCCAAATTGCTGTGGTGATGGGTTCATGCACGGCCGGGGGTGCCTATGTTCCTGCGATGAGTGATGAAACAATCATTGTCAAAAATCAGGGCACGATTTTTTTGGGAGGGCCCCCACTGGTAAAAGCGGCTACAGGAGAAATTGTCACTGCCGAAGAATTGGGCGGAGCCGATGTTCATTGCAAACAAAGCGGTGTTTCTGACCATTATGCCAACAATGACGAACACGCCTTGGAAATTACGCGCGACATTGTCAAACATTTGGGGCGTAAAAAACATTCCATTATCAGCCATCATTCCTCTCATGCCGATCCCCTTTATTCTCCCGACGATATTTTGGGCATCATCCCCAAGGATTTCAAAACAGCTTATGATTTTAGGGAAGTGCTGGCTCGCACACTGGATGGTTCCGATTTTCATGAATTCAAAAAAATGTACGGTCCCACTCTTGTCTGTGGTTTTGGAAGCATCATGGGTTTTGAAGTGGGGGTGCTGGCCAACAATGGTGTTTTATTTTCGGATTCAGCCGCCAAGGCCGCCCATTTTATTGAGTTGTGTGATCAGCGCGGCATTCCCATTCTCTTTTTTCAAAATATCACGGGCTTCATGGTTGGAAAAAAAGTGGAGGCGGAAGGCATCGCCAAGCATGGGGCTAAAATGGTGACGGCGGTGGCGACCACCAAAGTTCCCAAAATCACTGTTGTGGTTGGTGGAAGTTTTGGAGCCGGGAACTACGGCATGTGCGGCCGGGCTTACCAACCCCGCTTTTTATTCATGTGGCCTAATAGTCGTATTTCCGTCATGGGAGGCGAGCAAGCCGCCGGTGTTCTTTCAACTGTTAAAATTGCCCAACTGGAACAAAAAGGAAAAAAGCTTTCCGCCAAAGAAATTGAGGATATCAAAAAACCCATTATCCAACGTTACGAAGAAGATGGTTCGCCGTATTTTAGCACGGCGCGCATTTGGGATGACGGCATTATTGACCCACGGCAAACCCGTAATGTCCTTGGCCTGGCCCTTGATGCTTGCAAGAATGGAAACCAGAGTTTCGATCATGGGTTTGGGGTGTTTCGTATGTAATTATTGTAGGGGCGCTGCTTGCCGCGCCCATGATTGATCCAAGTGAGTGGGTGCAGCAAGCAGCACCCCTACGTTATGAATCACAAAACCCTCCTCATCGATTATTCAAACAAGGTTCTCACCATCACCCTTAACCGCCCTGAATTACGAAATGCTTTCAATGATGAATTGATTGCCGAGCTCACCCTTGTCTTCAAAAAAGAAATCAAACAAATCAATCCTCGCGTCATTCTTATTAAAGGCAATGGCAAGGCCTTTAGTGCCGGTGGGGATTTAAACTGGATGCAAAAATGTTCCGGATACTCAAAAAAACAAAATGCCAGTGATGCCAAAAAACTTTCTCAATTATTGGAAGCAATGAATACCTGCCCCTATCCCCTTGTGGGGCAAGTGCATGGAGCTTGCTTGGGCGGAGGTATGGGCTTGGCAAGTGTTTGTGACTATGTGGTGGCCACCAAAGAAACCCTTTTTGGATTTACTGAAGCACGCCTTGGCTTGATCCCTGCAACCATCGGACCTTTTTGCATTGCAAAAATAGGCGAATCTTATGCAAGAGCCTATTTTCTTTCGGCAGAGCGTTTCAATGCCGAACGTGCTTATCAAATGGGGCTTGTGCATCAAGTGGTAGAAAATGAAGAAATACTTTCAGCTTCTGTCCAGACACTTTTGGCCGATATTCTTGAACTATCCCCCCAGGCTTTAAAAACAGCCAAAAACTTCATCCGGGATATTCAAAATAAAAAAGGAATTGCCAAACACAATTACGCTGCACAAACCTTGGCCAATCTACGCGCAAGCCCGGAAGGCCAGGAAGGCATCAAGGCCTTTTTGGAAAAAAGAAAAGCGAATTGGTAATCTCTTGTGCTGATGTTCGGATGTTCAATTGGTTTTTTCCCGTATCATCCCCCTTTAAAAAAGGGGGCAGGGGGATTTGTTCCCGTTTCAGCCCCTGTACCCGATTCAAATATCTCTGATGCAAAAATGGGCTTGGGGAAGAGTTCGCTGAGAAAGGAATACGGACACGGGAATAAAGGCGGGCCCAAATCCCCCTTTGTCCCCCTTTTTTAAAGGGGGATATCATCGGGGAAACGGGTATTTAATAAAATGACAAAGAAACATCCGCACATCAGTACATCCGCACATCAACACAAACAAATCTCCCTCATCGAAGTCGGCCCACGTGATGGCCTGCAAAACGTCAAAGACATTCTGTCATTTGACCAAAAAAGAAATCTCATCAACTACCTTCTTGACCATGGTTTTAGTGATGTGGAAGCCGGTTCCTTTGTGCGTCCTGATAAGGTGCCCTCCATGGCAGATACGGTCCAAATTGCCGATGCTTTTTCAAAACAGCATGATCGCTTGTGGTATTTGGTGCCCAATTTAAAAGGATTGAAAACAGCTCTTGAACACAATGTCACCCAAATCGCTTTTTTCACAGCTTCTAGTGAAACCTTTAACCAAAAAAATATCGGAATGAGTGTTGAGAAAAGTTTGAGCGTTATCAAAGATTGCGTAGAGCATTTAAAAAATGAGGGATATTCTTTTATCACTCAATGGGGCCAAAAACCTTCCAAGAAAAAAGAAGTCAAAATTCGTATCTATATTTCAACCGTTATCGCCTGCCCTTACGATGGCAATCTGGCACCCGAACTTACCCTTAAAGTGATGCAAAAACTCCTTCCCCTAAATCCGGCCCAGTTTTCTTTGGGTGACACCATCGGTGTTGGTAAGCCCGCTGACTGGAAAAACCTGCTGGGCCAAATCGATAAAAATCTTATTTCCCAAAATAAAATTGCCATGCATTGCCATAATACACACGGTACCGCCCTTGAATGCATTGGTGAAGGTTTGAAGTGGGGTATTCGCTCTTTTGATTCGAGTATCGGCGGCTTGGGCGGCTGCCCCTTTGCTCCCGGCGCCAAGGGAAATTTGGCTACAGAAGATTTATTGCAATTTTTGGAGAAAGAAGGATTCCAGACAGGAATTGACTATAGAAAATTAAAAGATTGTTTTGCGCCAGAAAGAACGGGGAAGCTTTGTAATGTTTCGAATGTGTTTTAATAAATCAATTTCCAAAAAGGAAATCGGCTCCCAAAGTCATAAGACATCCTTCATTTTTGGCGCAATCAATCCCACTACCAAGAAAAAGAAGTACAGAGTCGTCTGATTCGCTTAACCCAATATTATATCCTAGTTTCGCATCTATAGCCGGATTGACATCATCTCCACTAATCTTAGTTCCAAATCCAATGCCTGCCTTCCATCCTTTTTCATCAGGGGTTTCAACACCAAATTTTACATCATGCATCGTTTGTTCACTATTTTGCTTTATAGGCTCATCAAGAGGGGCCGCATATTCGCCTGGCTTGGGATACAAAAGCCGTACGCCCGTACGATCGGTATCCTTATTTTCATTAAAATAGCGTAACGACAATTCAACGGATTTTAATTGGACTCCGAATTTTCCACCCAAACGAGTGCGTGTTTGTTCATTTACAAATTCATCTTCACCGCTAGATAGAGAAGCAAAACCACCCTCTCCTGTTAGTTTCAGCGCCACATCATCATTCAACTCTAATTTGACACCTAATCGTCCTTTAGCCCCAAAACCGGTTAGAGGTTTATTATCTAAAAGCTCTTTCCCTTCGCCAGAAGACAATTGCTTAGTACTAACATATTCAATACCTGCTCCACCATTGACTGAAAATTCGGTCATAAAAATACCTCATGACTATTATCGGCTTGGGATGGGGGAAGAGTTGCGTTAAAAATTAACGAATCATGTAGGATTTAGCGCAAGAATAACTTTCACTATTTATGTCAAAGTATCTTATTTTTAAATGTTTTTTTGATTTAACAAGAAGGGTGCTTAGGGGAATGGGATAGCTTGAGCCCCCACGTTGGATGGTCATAAGCGCTCCTGTTTTACCTGTTTGTAAATACCGAACAGCGGCAAAACCCAAGTCTTGTGTATATTCTGCATCAAAAGGAACAGGCGGGGCACTTCGCAACTCATAGCCAATATCCTTGGCAATAATCTGCATTTTTATTCCCCTTTTTTTAAATCGTTTTCTCAATTCATTCCGCACTATTTCGGACAATTTAAATTCGGTGTAATCAGGGCGCCCACGATTATCCATTTTGACAGCAACCAATGATTTCAAATCGCTGACAAAAGCAGCCATCCCTTCAGAAATAACAACCACACCGTAGGGTTTCTTCATTTTCAAACGTTTTAGAATGGAATTTTCAATAATGGTGCATACATCACTGAGTTTCGTTTTGCCTCCGGCAAATTCTTCACCTATCAAGGTCAAATGGGCTCCGGCCGCTTTGCCAATACCCATGGCCAAATGCCCGGTTCTTCTTCCCATGGTGACCACAACATACCAGCGCGGAGGAAATGTCTTGGCGTCTTCCATTAACGATTGCACCAATCCTGTCCCTACGTGCCTAGCGGTATGAAATCCAAACGTGGGCATCAGGCCGGGTAAGGGCAAATCGTTATCAATGGTTTTGGGAACATGCACCACCCCCACCCTGCCCTTTGTTTTTTTGGAAACCTGATAAGAAGAATAAGCGGTGCCATCCCCCCCAATGGTAATGAGATAATCAATTTTTAAAAGCCGAAGATTTTTGGCCACCTTTTGCAACAAGGGCTCCATGGCCGCCGGGCCTGCGCGCGAGGTACGCAAAATGCTCCCCCCCAAAGTATGAATGCGCGAAACATCATTGATGCCCAATTTTTTTACCCGTGAAAAATCCCCTTCAATCAAGGGTTCAAAACCATCCATCAAACCAACAACCTCCATGCCCCGATTAACGGCTTCAATCGTGGCTGAGCGGATAACACCGTTAATCCCGGGTGCCGGCCCCCCTCCAACCAGAATTCCCAATTTTTTAATTTTATTTTTGGCCATTTATTTTTCCTGCCTCTTCGATTTCCCGATTCAAAGCTTGGGAACCGGAAGCGGTCGAATGGGTCAAGATTTTCCCCAATTTATGCGTCCCATTTTTAAAATGCCCCAAAAGCTTTTTAGCCCAGACAAATTCACTGGCCAAAATGGTAAGCCCCAGGGGAATAACCAGAATAGAAGGCCCTGGCAAAAAAATCATCACCATGCCCGTAAGTAAAATCAGGCAGCCAAAAAGAAAAATGATTCCCCGGCGTATGGTTTTAAAATGAACATTGTTTTGAATGTTCTTGATTGTTTCATCAAGCTGGGTCATCAATTCGCTCATGGTTTACAAACTCCTTTTTATCCTATGGCTTATCTTTACACTGGCTTCCGGCTTGTATGAGCATCGTTACGGGGCCCTTCCCTTTTCCATAAGCCATCCTTTATGGGCCTCTATTTCGGCATTGATATTATTATATCTATTTTTGAAAAAATCCAAAGAAGCGAATCGGTGGGGTCAAAAAAGCAAAACAGAGCTGACCTTATTGATCAGTGTCGCCATCCTTACCGGCTTGGCAGCCAAAATGAATTTCCTGCCTTTTTCCCTGCATCAATTCGCAACCGTAAGTTTGGCTGTTTTTGGGGTGTATATCCTCTTAAGGTAGGACGTATGGCCATACGCCCTTACAGGCAATATCCTATCCAATTTTATTTAATTTGTTCTCAAGGGCAACAACCTTTCGGTAGGTTTTAAGAATGAACCACAAGGGAAGGAGCCAAAAGGCGATGTAGGCCGCATACAAATAAATTTCATTGTTCATAAGTTTCCCCTTTTTGAAGGATGGAATCTTCTAGCTTCAAGGCTTTTAGCTTAAGCCAAACCAACTGCACAAATAAGGCGATAAATGTAATGTTTGAAACGATAAATGTCACAAGCATGGAAGTGGGCATGCTTTCTTCTTCTCCCAACACTTGGGGATGAATTCCTCTCCACAATTTAATCGCCAAAAAAACCAGGGGCATGTCCAACATCGCCACCAAGGTTAAAATGGAAGCAAAAAAACTCCCACGGGGGTTGGAACCATAAAATTCCCTCAAAAAAGAAACAGCCACAAACATGAGCCACAAAATGAGGGTTGTGGTCAGTCTTGGGTCCCAAGTCCAATAGGTGCCCCAGATGGGTCTGGCCCACAAAGGGCCGCTTACTAAAACCATGGAGCAAAAAACAAGCCCTACACTACCCCCGGCTATCGAAAGATGATCCATCCATTTTTTTCTTTTAAAAAGATAGAGGAAGGCCCCAAGCCCTGCCAAACCAAAACCAAAATACATGGAAAAGGCCGATGAAACATGGAAATAAAAAATCTTTTGAACGATCCCCTGCATTTTTTCCTCAGGAGCAACAAAAAAAATGAGGTACAAATCGGCCATCATCAGCGCCGTCAAAAAAATCCACGTTATGGTAAATAGATTTTTGGAAAGTTTCATAGCTACCCTTCAAAAAAAAGATCGAATAACAAAACGGAAGCCACAAATAAAATGATGCTATAGCCGACAACCAGTCGAAACCAGATTTCGTGGGTTCCCACAAAGACCGCTCCCGCAAAAAGTGGTGTTTGAATAACACCGATAATCAAGGGAATCAATAAGGGATACAAAACCAGGGGGAATAATAAATCGCGACGGTTATGTTCAACGGTGAGGGCCGAAACCAAACTTCCTAAAGAAACAAAACCAAGAGCTCCAAAAAAAGCAATTTTCATGATGGGCAAAATAAAACCCCATGACAAATGAAGGTTGAAAAACATGACCAAAAAAACCAGGGTCAGCCATTGAAGCAAGAGAATGTAAAAAAGATTGAGAACCCATTTGCTTAAAAAAAATGGTGTTGAAATATGGGGGCACAAACGCAACATGTCCCAGACATGCCCCCGTTCTTCACTTTCGTAAGTACGAAGCATTCTTAAGATTCCCCCAAAAATGGAAGAAAGCCAAACCAGGGGCAGGATAAGCCGAAGGCGATTTGAGAGCAGATCGTTCAAGCCAAAATAAAACAACAGGCTTAACACGAGACAAAAAAAGGCCAAGGCAAGCCCCACTCCCCTGGAGCGACGGGCTAATCGTATTTCGTTTTGTAAAAAATGCCAAAACAGGTTCATAGTTTAAAAGGGGCTTTGCGTTTCTGAGTGGGTAAAATTTAGTTTTTTAATCACTCATTTCCCGAGTGATCCCCCTTTAAAAAAGGGGGACCAAGGGGGATTTGGGCCCGCTTTATTCCCGTTCCCGTATTTGTTCCCCGGCAATCTTTTTCACACTTTTCTTCACATAAGCGTAGTTTGAATTGGGTACGGAAACTGGAACGGGCTCAAATCCCCCCTACCCCCCTTTTTTAAAGGGGGATGATACGAGAAAAAACTCGATTTTACCCACTCAGTTCCACGAAGACCCATTTAAAATTTGAACCGGCCATTGTCCAAGGTCAGCGATTTAAATCCAATACCCTCCAAACCATAGTCTTCATGGCTTGTAAGAAGGAGTGTTTTATCCTTTAAATTTTGGATGAAAGACACCAAGGCTTTTCTCGTTTGAGTATCTAAAGCTGAAAAAGGTTCGTCTAAAAGATAGATGGGCACATCGGCCAAAAAAACACAGGCTAATAAAGCACGTGTTTTTTGCCCTCGGGACAAATAAGCAAAAGATTCATCAAAAAATCTGTCCAATTGAAAATACTGGCTTAGGGTTTTTATCCTATTTAAAGGGGTTTGATACAAGCGTGCATAGAAAAGCAAATTCTCCCTTACGGTGAGCTCCCCATAAAACCCGGCCTCAGGCAAAAAAAGATTAGAAACCCCTTTTTTTGTAATACTCCCTTCAGTAGGTTTTAGAAGGCCTGAAATTAATTTGAGAAGTGTTGTTTTCCCTGAACCATTAGACCCTTGAATCCACACATGAGATTTTTCAGAAATATTTAAGGAGAGACCCTTTAGAATGGGTTTGGTGTGATAGGCAAAGCTGACTTGACTCAATTCAATCAAGCAGAAAAACCCTTCCGTAAGATGAATGCAAGTACGATTAGCGAAACAATCCCTGCTAAAATGATGGCCATTTTTTGGTAGGATTTGGCCCAGAAGGATTGAGCTGTTAAGGGAGTGCGGGTATTGCTTGCGGCATTCATGCCTTGCATGCTCCCGGGGCTAGCTTCTTCATGTTCATGTTCACTAGCCGCCCGATCTATTTTATAGGGAGAGCCCTTCCCCACTACAAAACGAACTTGAAGTGATTCCTGGGATTTGTTCATGCGGATGCCCGACATGAGATAGGGTTGTTCTTCCACCATGGTTCCCAGGGCGTATTCAAATTGCTCATCCTTGAAAATATTCTTGAACTGAAATTTTCCGGCGGCATCCGTTTCCTTATTAAGCATGAGAATTCTTTCTCCATTTTGAAACACCATGAGCACCACAGCTTGGCCAGGGAGGGGTTTTTCTTTTTTTCCTTCGTCAGACACAACCAAGACTCCATCCAAAATCCCTTTTTCAACGCCGGGCATGACGCTATCCATATGAGGAGGGGGTTGTTGGGCTTGAACTTTCAAGGATAAAAGGGAAACAAAACAAAGGGCGATGACTATTTTCTTCATGATATTTTTACTCCACATTGGATGCAATAGTGGGCATTGGCTACAAGCTCCACCCCACATTGCGAACAAAATTTGGGTTGTTGTTTTACGGAAGATGACTTGGGGTGATCTTGATCCGATTTTGCTTTTGGCTTTGTCTTTAAAGGGACATCCATTTGAGCAAGTAATGAAGCCCCTTCTTTCAGGGATTCATCATATAAAGTTTTAAAATCGCCCTCACTTACCTTGGACATCTTGTAATCTAATTCAAGGTCTTTGATGCTGTCGATGACTTCTTGTTTGCGCAGCGACAAATCCCGAAGATTATAAGAATCCTTCATGGAAGCCATGGTTCCCCTTTGATAAAGGGGGCTTCCAATAACCCACACGGCCAAAGCAAAAAGAAAAATTAGGATGAATAGCTCAAGACTCATGGTTTTTTGTAACCTCTTGGCTGAATTTTTTTAAATAATTTGCCGGAACAGATTCACCACTTACCAAAACCTCATCCTGTTTACGACGTTTTTTGGCAATTAAAATAATGCCCAAGATAAACACAATGGGCAGCATCACCAAAGGGAGCGCCGCACCCAAACGAAAAGCTCCCCTGTTTGGGGGTTCTGTAAGTACAGGCATCCCGTATTTTTTGACAAATGCATCAAGGATTCCCTCTTCATTCATGCCTTGATCGAGCATGGACATGATTTTGTTATGTTCCCCTTTGGCAAAGGAACAGGTACAGCTGGCCAAATCCATACGGACACACCCTCCGCATTGACAAATAATTTTTCCAGAAATTTCTTTTATCTGGTGATAACGAGGGGAGTCTTTATCCAAGAAAATAAAGGGGTCTTCACCTGTTTCCACATGCATGCCCTGGGCATAAACAGGAGAAAGGGGGTATCCCCACAAAAAAAGCATGAAAAGAATGCTTGCAAGAGTTGATGTTGATTTTAATCCCCCTTTTTGTGAGGGCATTAACAAAAGTACAACTCCAAGTAAAATGACAAAGCCCCCTACCCACACATAACTAATGAGAGGATTGAATGTGACCCTTAAATCAGCCCGTGATGTGGTTGTGTCCATGTTGCCAACAATGACATAAATGTCTTGAAGCAGTGTGTGATAGATACTTGCTTCCGTGGAAGGCTGCTCACTTTGTTTATAAAAATTGCGGGCCGGGATTAAGGTGGCAAGGATTTTTTCCCCTTTTAAAATCTCAATACGTACAGCAACACTGGTTCTATGTTCATCTTCGTTGATGAGGGGCTCAACATAACGAAAACTATGACCGGCAAAATTGTAAACTTCGCCCGGTTTCAAGGCAAAATCGACTTCCTGCTTAAAAACACATCCGGCAATCCCAATAAAAATAAGAAGGACTCCCAAATGCACCACATACCCCCCATACCGTCGATTGGAAGTAACAAATAATTGTTTGAAAGCCGTCCATGCGTCCGTTTTATTTTGAAGACGAAGAGCATGAATGCCCCGATAAAACTCCAAATAAACCGTCGTTAAAACAAACAGGACAAGGGCAAAACTTCCCAAGGCATACCATTGGCGTATTCCTAAAATCCAAAAAGCAATACATCCAAAAAATCCAAGGACCAAAGGGAGAAGAAGGTTTCGTTTGAAATTGATCCAGGATGATTTTTTCCATGAAATCATCGGCCCAATGCCCATAAGGGCCAGCAGAAGAAGACCTATGGGCGCCATTATTTTATTGAAAAAAGGGATCCCCACCGTTGTTCGATGACCCGTCAACCACTCAGAAACAGTTGGAAACAAGGTTCCCCAAATCACGGTAAACGTGGCAAAAACAAAAAGGATATTATTTAGAATGAAAGCATTTTCTTTTGAAAACTGGGAAACAAGCCGATTTCGGCTTTTTAAATCATTTAACCGCGTGATGATAAAATAGGCGGAAACAACAATAATAAGCTGCATGAACCCCAAAAAGAACGGGCCCAAATTCCCTTCCGAAAAAGCATGCACGGATTGCACAATGCCACTGCGCGTAAGGTAGGTTCCAAAAATGGTGAGAAGGAACGTCAAACAAATAAGCGTGACATTCCAGGTCATGAGCATGCCTCTTTTTTTCTGGATAATGACGGAGTGAAGATAGGCTGTCGCTAATAGCCAGGGCATGAGCGCCGCATTTTCAACGGGATCCCAGGCCCAAAAACCACCCCAGCCCAGCTCAACATAGGCCCATGCGCCGCCCAAAATGAGCCCCAAAGTCAAAAAGAACCACGCCACAATGACCCAACGACGTGTGGCATCAATCCAGGCAGAATCAAGCCTGCGTGTACGAAGAGCAGCTAAGGCAAAAGAAAACGGGACAGAAAAACCTGTAAACCCAAGATAAAGTGACGGTGGATGAAACACCATGGCGATGTTTTGAAGAAGAGGATTTAACCCCTTGCCATCCGGAGGGGTATGCAAAGACGGTGCAAAGGGATTATTGGCAAAAACCATGATGGAGACAAAAAAGAGAATGATAAAACTCATCACCCCATTGAGCGTGGGGAGCCAATCCGGATTCCTGTTTTTCTGGGTACTCCACACAATGACGGAATAAAGCGAGACAAGCCATGTCCAGAAAAGAATGGAACCATCAAGTCCCGCCCACAAACCCGTTACCTTAAAAAACAAGGGAAGAGAGCGACTGGAATAACCCGCTACATAAATAAGCCCGAATTCATTGGTGATAAAAGCCCCGATGAGAAGAAGAACGGCAAAGGTAAGAAGAAAAAAAACGAAGAAAGTGGCTTTCCCTGCCGAATAAAGCATCCCTTGGTCCGATTTTTTTTCGGCTACAAAGGAAGTTAAGAATGAATACAAGGCTAAAGGAAAAACGAGAGCCAGTATGTGGCTGCCAAGAAAAGAAATTGGGATCATAAGTATTTATTTGTAAGGCAGTTCGCGCCGCGCTTGACGACGGCAGGAAACACTTTTACACTCTTTATTCCTTTACTTTGGCCTCATACTTCGAGGCGCATTTAGCTAAAATTTCAGAAGCTTCCAACACACCATTGTCTTTTAGGATTCCTGTAACAACAACCTGGGCCCCTGTCTTAAAAGTGTCAGGAACAAATCCTTCGTACTCAACCTGCAGCTTGTCCCCTTCTTCAATGACTTCAAATGAATAAAGGGTCCCCTGTTTGGTGGAAGAAATGGAAATCTCCCCCGCAATACCTGCCACTTTCAGCTGTTTCCCTCTATAGTCATCTTTTTTATCAATCAGTTCGTGCACCGTCAGATAATACTGAAGTGAGTCCGAAAAAGTACCCGACATAAGATAGATAAACACCCCCAAAATGATCACCAACCCAAGAATGTATTTTATGCGATGTTTCATAAGCGTTTGATACGATGTTTTGTAATGTTTTGACACCAAAAAGACTTAGCAACTTATTTTACACACATCCGATAATCATCATGAAGCTCGAAAGAGCTGACTGACCCCCTTTTAAGGGCCTTTTTACTGTAAAGTGAAGGGGCCCTTTTTTTTGCTTACCCTTAGTTAATCGAAATGGGGGCAATTTACAATGACCCAAATCATTCGTATTCTACAGCCACAATTTCAAGTTCACGAACGCCCTTGGGGGTTTTAACTTTTACCGTGTCTTCCACTTTTTTTCCAATGACAGCACGGGCAATAGGCGATGAGACAGAAATCTTTTTGGCAGGAATATTGGCCTCAAAATCGCCGACAATTTGATAGGTTTCTTCAATGTCCGTTTCTGTGTCAAGCAAGGTCACCTTGGCGCTAAACATCACCTTGACCTCTCCACGAAATTGAACAGGATCAATAACTTCAGCCAGGCCCAGGCGCCCTTCCAAGTCTTGAATGCGCCCATCCACATGGCCCAGTTTTTCACGGGCCGCATGATATTCCGCATTTTCACTTAAATCCCCATGGGCACGGGCTTCCTCTAATTCTTTAACAATTCTGGGCCGTTCCACAGATTTTAAGCGTGAGATCTCTTCACGCAAAGATTCAACCCCTTCGCGGGTCATGGGCACTCGTTTGTGGGCACTCATAAAACCTTCCTTCTTAAATTTTAAGGGAGTAATGACTAAACGAAAACAGGACTTCCTACAATGAAAAAGAATGACATGAAAAAGAAAGAATGGCTCGGATGCATAAACTAATTGGGGGTGAGGTATTCCCTTAAAAGGTAAGATTTTCTTTTTGATACGAACGGTTAATTGGTTCTCCTAGGAGCCTGTCGGAATAATCATTTTCTTACTCATGATTTTTTCCAGACTCTGATTTTTTCGTGAACTCATT